>Ga0209798_10002171_pt1 | contig 11585 bp, 10 predicted proteins | sample DOMMetBare3Fresh_FD_187475 | JGI IMG/M metagenome (GOLD analysis project Ga0209798, IMG submission 187475) | Wetland sediment microbial communities from St. Louis River estuary, USA, under dissolved organic matter induced mercury methylation -... | ecosystem: Environmental > Aquatic >...
GATCCTCACGGATCACGTAAAAAGCCCCACCCTCATTTCGCACGCCTTGGCGGTCGAGGCCGTCATGCGCCATGTCGCCCGTAAGAGAAGCGCGGACGAGGAACTGTGGGGCGTCATCGGATTGATCCACGACGTGGACTACGAAGAACACCCCGATGAACACCTCCGCCACGCAACGGAGATCCTGCGGCGCCACGAGTGGCCTGAGGAGTGCGTACGGGCAGTCGCGTCCCACGGATGGGGACTGTTCACGGATGTCGCGCCGGTCACCGACCTGGAGAAGACTCTTTTCGCGATCGACGAACTGACTGGACTGGTCGCGGCGGCAGCGCTCGTCCGGCCGTCGCGAAGCGTCCTGGACCTGCCCGTCAAGAGCGTCCTGAAGAAGTGGAAGGACAAGGGATTTGCCGCGGGTGTGGACCGGAAGGTGATCGAGAAAGGCGCCGCCCTTATGGAGGTGCCGCTCGATCAACTGATCGCGGACACCATCGAGGGGATGAAGACCGTCGCGGAATCGATCGGCCTCAAGGGAAACCCTGGCGGGACACCAACTACTTGAGACGTCGGCCTGATCGGGCCTGGAACCTTCGGGTTCGCAGTCCGTGCGGCTATCCCCCCAAAATCCTCACGGCATTCGAAACAATCAAGGCACCCATCGTTAGCTATTTCTTCTCGGATCACGACCAAAGGAATCTCCTCGGGAAAAACCGCGGTACCCATTTGGGACCCACGGGTCGTTTTCAGGAAATACGGGAACCCGCCGTCATGCCGGATTCCTTTTCGTCATTGCGATGGTGCCGAAGGGGGGACTCGAACCCTCGCCGGTGAAATTCCTCTCATCCAGAGGGCGAAAAAAGGGTGACAGGTCACTGGCCGTTTTTTAACGATCGATTTTCCTGTGATACCCAACGCAGATCTTCCACCTTGATGATTTGCTCGATGTATTCAAAGATCGAATCCACAGGCGGGTCCGCAAATCGTTTCAGCCTTAATGTGATTTTTTCGTGATCCTTGAATCCACCCAGCAATTTGTATAAATCTTCCAAAGTTCGGACAACATGTCCGTCGACGCCGTCGAGGATATCCCCTTTTTCGATATTGCTTAAATTCCCGATGGAACCCTTCTGCACGGAATGAACCATGATTTCCCCGATCGGCATGACCCTCTTGTCCCGATAATAAAAATGGCCAAACAGGATTCCGGAGATATACACCCCCTTGCGCTCCAGGATGTACGGTTTCGGGTCGAGGGAGCCTTTGAGCCGCATTGTATCGCCGCCTCTTTTTACGACCACGGTAAAGTTTTCCAAGCGCCCCCTGAGGGCATGTATGAGCCTGGTCTCGTTTTCGAGCGTTTCGGCGCTGCCTTCGACGGAGTGGATCGTATCTCCCTGCTTCAACGGTAGTTTTTCTGGATCCAAAAAAGAATTCACCACCCGCAATTCCCTTCGTTCATCCACATCCTTGAGAAACTGGACCGGGAGTTCCGGCGGCGAGGGGTTCCTGCCGGCGCGAAGCAGTTCGAGAATCCTGCAGGCGTATTTCATCGGGAGAACGAAATTCACGTTCTGCGCATTCTTCTCCGCAAGAGTCGCAGAATTGATCCCGACGATCTTGCCGTGCTGCAAGCTGATCAGCGGCCCTCCCGAATTCCCTTCATTGATGGGGGCATCGGTCTGCAGATTTTCCTGAAGAAAGCGGGAGGTAATCCCGGAAATGATCCCCCGGGTCCCGGTGAAACTCAGGCCCCACGGGTGCCCGAAGGCTCCGACAGGGTGGCCCACCCTCGGTAAATCACCACAATCCAATTCGGGCATAACGGACGCAGGGGGTATAAATGAGGGATCCATGGCAATAATTGCAAGGTCCAGATAAGGATCGACATACACCTTGTACGCATCAACGAAATCCCTGTCTTTGAATCCAACCTCTATGGCGGACGGTGAACGCGAAGCGACATGGGCATTCGTCATTATCCATCCACGCTGCCTGTCGACCAGAAAACCAGCTCCACTCCAGGCTCCTTGCTCTTCGCCCTCGAAGGGAACAGGCACTGCGGCTTTAATTTGCACGGTGTAGAAGACCGCACGGCCGAAAATGTCCTCGGTTGTATCGGCATATGCCCTGATGGGTACGAGACAGAGGGGAACCAATAGGCACAAGGGTATTAGGAAATGTCTGCACGATATCGGTTTCATCCGTCAGGTTGCCCCAATCTCTTGGTAAACCCCGAATTTGCAATATTATTGCTTATCCTGGCAACTGGTACAATGTAATCACATCATGTCAGCGTGGGAACTCACGGACGCTGCGGCGTGAGTCCTCTGGGGCCAGGGAGCGACGCAGAACCAGTGGGGTTCGAGGGAGGAAGGCTTCCATGAAATCCTTCGCTATCGCGCTGTTGGTAGCCGCCGTCTCATCATTCTTTGCGATTCCGTTTATTCCCGCGGAGGACAGGACAATGAACAAACTGCTTTTCACGAGCCAGGCTTTTTCCAATAACGGAACGATTCCATCGGAGTACACGTGCGACGGAGCAAACGGAAATCCACCACTCTCGATCCGGAACGTCCCGGCAAAATCCAGATCCCTCGCCCTGATCGTCGATGACCCGGATGCCCCGAGGGGGACCTGGGTCCATTGGGTCGTCTGGAATATGGGACCTGACACAACGGAAATCCCGGCGAAATCCGTCCCGAGGGGAGCGCTCCAAGGAACGAACGATTTCGGGAAACAGAGCTATGGCGGCCCCTGCCCGCCTTCCGGAACGCACCGATATTTCTTCAAGCTGTACGCCCTGGACATCTCTTTGGCACTGGAAACCGGGGCCACGAAGGTACAACTCGAGGAGGCAATGAAGGGGCACATCCTCGAGAAGGCGGAACTGCTCGGTCTTTACCGAAGGAAATGATGCTTCACCTGCCCGTCATGGGTGGCGGCGATTCCATCATCTGGATCTCCCACTCGTCCCGGGAACGGTCATACCGGAGGATGTAGCGGGCGCCGTCGGAGCCGTCGAGCTTTACGTACTCGTGGTCCTCCCCCCGCCACCGGTCCAGGACGCGCATCACCTCGACACGGCGCTCCCCGAGCAGGAAGGCCCGGGGAGTCTCCTCCGCCTTGTACCCTTCGTAGCAGACCACGCGGACCTTCATCCCTCGCTCCAGCAACGAAACCGGCGTCAACAACCCCTCTGCGAAATCCCCTTTTAACCCCGAAATAGGCAGTTGTTTTCGCGGGGTTTGCAGTCCGTTCGGAATCCGGACGAATGTCTCCAAGAAAATTGCTACCGTTTTTCATCCGACGGGAAAGCCGCCACGGCTGGCCTATTTGCCAGTGCCCGGCGCCACCTGCTCGTGGGCTTTTCGCGTCGCCTCCCGCCTCTCCTCCGTAAGCTTGTACGCGACGTAATACTTGTAGATGTTGCGCACGTACATCGTGGTCTGGATGCCGATCTTCCGGGCTGTCACGATCTCGACGTTGTTAAACCACTTGTCGTGGTCAAGGCCGCGTCTGGCGGCTTCCTTGCGCATCTTCGAGATGTTTCCGGGGCCTGCATTGTAGCTCGCGAAGGCAAAGAGGGTGCGGTTGTCCGCGTCGAAGTTGCTGTCGGGGAAGAACTTCGACATGAGCTGATCCATGTATTTGGTGCCGGCCTGGATGTTGGGCTCGATGATGCGGATATCGCCCACCTTCATTTCCTTGCCGATTTCCGGCATGACCTGCATCACCCCGATAGCGCCCCCCTGGCTCCTCGCCTTCTGGTTTAACTGCGACTCCTGGTACCCCTGGGCGGTGAGCATGAGTGGGTCGAAGTTGTACTTCTTCCCATATTTCTCGAACAGCGCGACCATCTGCTCGAACCGCTTTAACTCGGCCGCGCCGGTGGGGTCCTCGATATGCTTGATCCGCTGCATATACTCCTTCAGACGACTCGCTGCCACTCCCTCCTTCTTGAGATAGCTCGCGTGGAAATCTAGGCTCTCCGCTTCCAACTTCGGGCTGCCTTTGCGGATCGCCCAGCCGATCTTGCCGCCTTCCCTCACGGCCGCCTGCTCGTTCACCTTGATCTTCGGCAGGATCTGCGCCCACATCTTCGCCTTCCAGTCGTCGACGACGATCGCCTCCAGGATCCCTGCGTTGAGCATCTCCAGCATATCCTCGTCCTCCAGCGCGTCGGGGACGAGGATAATCTTCATGGCGGGCTTCCTCTCTTTCGCGAAACGCCCGTTCAGCGCCTCGAGGCTCTCGTAATAGCTCGAAGACTTGCGGGCGTGGACGATCTTGCCAGCGAGGTCCTCCACCGTGCCGATCGGAGGGGATTTCGGACCGGTGACGACCAGTTCCCTCACGCCGGGAAGATCCGCCGGCGAGGCGAAGTCCACGACTTTCCGCCGCTCCTCTGTGACGGTGAGGTTGCCGACGGCAATGTCGCCGAATCCCTGGGCGACCTCCGGGAGCAGCTTGTCTCGGGTCGTGGGGTAGATGACCACGGTGATGGTGCGCTTGCCTTGCTTTTTCGGGTATTTCTTGTTGATCCAGCGCTCGAAGTCGCGCACGTTGTCGGCGGTGATGCCGCGCTCGCGCCCCTTGTCGTTAAAATACAGCGATCTGCTGTAGGGCACCAGCACCCGGATCAACCGGCGCTCGAGCATCCCGTTGAAGTCGCCGGTCCACGATTTTTCCTGGATTTCAAGACGGCGTGCCGCAGGTTCGATAGTCGGCGTGTGCTGGGTCTGGCTGGAAGTCTGGGCTTGTGCGTCAAATGCGATAACCAGCGAGGCGACAACAATGAACGACAGCCTTCCGAGGGGCACCATTTTCTTCATCGGGGTTTTCCCTCTCCCTTGAACTTCCTCACATGTTGAGCTACCTCCGTCCTGAGTATCCCAAATCCGGCGTAAACTTGCCAACGCTGGTCAAGCGGAGAGGCGGCTGACCCGGCCGCCTTAAACATCTCCGATGGCACACGGGGGGCAGGTCATGAGTTCAACATCGTAGGCGTCCCTATCATGGCGGCGCCATGCTAATCGACCGGGATCGGATAGATCTGTAACCCGCAACATCCGGATATTCGTTTAAAATCGTCGTCCAGGGTCAGAAGTACCCCATTAAGCACTATGCATTGCGCAGCAATCCGGCAATCAACCGTTGCGGCGGACACCCCGGCCTTTCTGCATACATTGTCGGTGCCCTTCCGGAACACTTTTCCGAGGAAGGCGTATTGGCGCAGTGTGGATCGCCGAGCTTACGTGGTCGCCTGAGCGATCAACTCGGTGAGGCGGGCGAGGCCGCGACGAACGTTCTCGGCGTATCGCTGCAACGCCTGCTGCAGCCGGGGATCCCCGAGCCTGTCGAGAAGCCCGCGCAACGGATTCAGCCGCGACCGCTCGAGCCATTCCGCGATGTCGGTTTCCTTCGACCACGCACGGTCGGCTCGCATCTGGAGGAGCGTGGTTCGTGCCCAGTCGAGTGCGGCGTCCGGATACGGGTTTGGCGGGCACAGCCGGTTCTTCTCCACGTCATCCTCCCGGTGGGCCTCGACGAACGCGACCAGGGCTGCGTTGAACGGAACGAGGCCGGTGCGGACGGGCTGCAAGGTGATGCGATCCGCGCCGAAGATCGGAAGCGCCGGCGGGCGCCGGAGACCGTCCGCCGCGCAGTGGACGTGGAGATGGCCGGGGCTGGTGGGAATCGTGCCCTTGTCGAGGAGGATCCGGTCGCGTTCGATCCGGCGAACATGCCCGAGGCGGACGACGTTCTCGATGCGGCGCAGCAGATCGAGCTCCCAGTCGCCGATCGTGGCCGCCTTGTACATCGTGGGCCGCACGCCCTGGTCGACACGCCTGAGCTGCCCGGCGGCATCGAGGCGATCGAAGAGGTCGTCGATGGACGTCGCCCGGGCAGCCGCCTCCATCTGCAGGGCGATTCCCTCGAGCAAGGTGCCGACGAGCTCGCCCGGCTGGAAATAGCTGCGATTGAGCAGCCAGGCCTCCCGGGGCTTGATCCACTGGATATTCCCCCCGTCGACGCCGTTGTCGAGCAACCACACGCAGGCATCCAGGGCGGTCTTGCCGGCGCCGATGATGACGAACCGTTCGGGCCGCCCGGCGACGTGCGCGAGCTGGTTGACGGGGATCCAGGATGCGCCGGCATCGATATCGAAGGGCGGTGGCGTGGTGGCGGGAATGGAGGGCGAAAGGTACGTGGCGTCGACGAGCCTCTTGCGGACCTTGATGTCGAAGGTGTCGCCGGAAAGGCGGGAAACGAAGCGGTGGTCGCCTACGTAGTCGCACTGCGGAAAGAAGCGGACCTGACCCGAGGGGATCAGGCTCCCGTACATGACACGATCATAGTACGCTCGGATCTCGGCCCCGCTCGCGCGTTCATACATGCCGGTCTCGGGTCCACTCGACTCGATGGCGTCGCTTCCAAGCGGCATCGAATTGACGCCGTAGAAGACCGAGGGCTGATGCAGGCGGACGAAGGCGTAGGCATCGTTCCAGTGGCCGCCGGGCGCGACTCTCCGATCCACCATGACGACTTGGTCATCCGTCTCGGTGATGAGCGAGTCCGCGAACGCCATGCCGGCCGCTCCGCTGCCTATGACGAGATAGTCTGCTTCCAGTGTGCGAGCGGACATGGCCCCTCCTCGCAGCTCACAACGCTCACTCCGTAGTCCGTCATTCCCGTGACCTCGAGATCGTACCCGTAGATCTTCCCGCCCCTCGTTGAGAACCTCCGTCCTGACCATATGGATACCTGTTTATCGTTAGATCCAACCCAAGAGTGTCAAGATTCCATTTCCACGCAACTTGCCGGGCATCTATCGGTGGAGAAGATACGTTTGCACGGGGTTTGCGACCCGTTCCGCCGCTTCCCTCCAAAATCCGTAGGGCGTACGGGCGGTTTTCTTACTAAGATACGGGTATTCCTGGCCGGATATTCCAAGGCCTTTTGCCTGGGAAACGGGTCGTGCCGTTTGTGCGCGAAATGCAATACCAGAGGATGGATCCACACCGAGCAGGCGCGTCCCTCCATGGAGGCCTGCGGCATCGACGTTCACATCACCTTGCATCAGACCCTGGTCTGATCTAAGGGGGGGCAGATCACGGGATGGGGTCGAAAATCGTATTGAATACATTTGGCTCCCTGGGAGACCTCAACCCGTACCTTGGCATCGCCCTCGGTCTGAAATCCATGGGGCATGCGCCTCTAATCGCCACGGCCGGGGTCTACCGGGAATACGTCGAGGGGGCAGGGGTCGGTTTCCACCCGGTTCGCCCCGATGTTTCCATCGGCGACAGGGAAACGATCCGCCGGGTCATGAACCCGAAAGGGGGAATGGAGTTCCTTCTCCGTGGGGTCCTGCTTTCACGGCTCCAGGAAAGCTACCTGGATCTGGAAGAGGTGCTGCGCGGAGCCTCCCTCCTCGTAACGCATCCTTTGTCGTTCGCAGGCCACGTGGCGGCGGAAAAGCTTCGCATCCCCTGGGTGTCGACAGTCCTCGCGCCGATCTCTTTCCTGTCCGCATGCGACCCGCCGATCCTCCCCGAGTTCTCTTTCCTGCAGAACTTGCGGGTTCTGGGGCCTGCCGTGAACCGATGGATCTACGGCCGTATGCCGAAGCTGTACACGCGGAAGTGGGTCGACCCGGTGCGTCGACTGCGGGAGGAACTGGGTTTGCCCGCGGGAAGGAACCCGCTGTTCGAGGGACAGCACTCCCCGGGTCTGGTACTGGCGCTCTTCTCGCGGGTCATCGCTGCCCCGCAGAAGGATTGGCCGGATCACACGGTCGTAACGGGATTCGTGACTTACGACCGGGATCTGCGCGGGGAAGGGATCGATGAGAAACTCGACCAGTTTCTAGAGGCGGGGCCCCCACCCATCGTATTCACCCTCGGGTCATCGGCGGTATTCGAGGCGGGGAATTTCTACCGCGAGAGCGCGAAGGCGGCATCCGCGCTTGGAATGCGGGCCGTCCTGCTGGTGGGCAAGGACCTTGCCCAGGACATGCCGTGCCCCCTCTCCGAGGGGGTTGCGGCGTTCCCCTACGCTCCATATTCGGAGGTCTTTCCGCGGTGCGCCGCGCTGGTCCATTCGGGCGGAATCGGTACCATCGCGCAGGCGATGCGGGCCGGGAAGCCGTCGCTTGCGGTGTCCTACGGTTTCGACCAGCCGGACAATGCCGCGCGCTTGGCGAGACTGGGGATGGGGAAGGTCGTTTCGGCGAAAAAGTACACCGCAGAACTTGCCGCCTCCCTGTTGCGGGAGATCCTGGAAAACCCCGTGTATTCGGATCGCGCTTCCTCTCTGGGGGATCGGGTCCGGGCGGAAGATGGCGCGGGAACCGCGTGCCTGGCGATCGAAAGGTTCCTGAAGGGGGATCCGGGGGGATACGTCTGCGATGTCCCCATCCGAACCTCCGGGTGATACAGGGGACTTCGATACCCATTGAGGAATTGCCCCAAAAACCTCCTCAAGGTTTTTGATCGGTTATGAAGGGCTGTGACCGAACGTGATTCCTCATGGACAGAATTTGGACACAAGACGGTCACATGCTGCTGTTACCGAACGATATCCTGTTCCGTGGAGGCAACTTTAGGAATTAGACCTTCGGGGTGGGTGGATGAAGATCTACCCGGACCTTCTGGAGAAATTTCCGAAACTTCTCTTGCAGTATGGGCACTCCAGGATCATGAAACGGTCGCCCTTCTTGCATTCCCATTGCAACACATCAATTAAAGGATTCGGCAGGATCCTCTCAGTGAGGTTCTCTATTTTATCTTTTCTTTACCTTCTTGGGTGGTGTGCAAACCTCTTCTAGCAGTGCATCATTTGCGGTTTCAGGTTCAATATTCTCCCATTTCGGTGGAGAAGTGAATTTTATATACTCATCCTTCATGGATAAATAATTCAATTCAATAGTTTTTATTAAGCGAGTGCCGCAGTCCATTTCTATTAAGGCCGTTGCTTCCTTATAAATACGTGTAACTTTATTATCGTTAACTGGTTCTCCGAATTTTATCCAAACCTTTACGTTGCTATTTCTTTTTATTACACTTTTAGTGTCGTAAAAATATATCGTATCATTAAAAATATCTATTGCATAATTATTCCATCTGCTACGATCAGGAGAAAAGCCATATACAATATTATCTATTATCGTATTGTCGGTACTTTCCGACATTGCCATGGCGTGCAGGAAGATTAATAATAAAAATAATAATACCAAAAGCCCTACGCGTCTCAATATCGTCTCCTGTCCAATGGCCCATTTCAACAGCAAGACATCGAACTGCTACCAGAACATCTCAAACGATGAAAACCCAACTTCCCAGTTCCATGCACTTCCAAAAATCATTTCGTATTCTCATCGGCAATAATAGGGGACTTCTTCAACAGTTCCGGCTCACTCCTGATGCAGGGTAACCTGCTCCCCATTTTCTATCATGTGGACAAGGGTATTTTCGCCTCCCAAGGAGCCTGGATTCCGGTCACAAGACGGTCAGCGGGAAACGGCGGCGGGGAAGGCGGCCAAGGAACAGAAACGCGGATATTCCGGAAACTCGGGATGACGAGTACCGAGGCAATCACCATGTTCTATGCACAGGTCCGGCTCCATAATGGACTCCCCTTCCCCGTTGGGATTCCGAATGCCGTGACGCGCCAGACGTTCGAGAAGACCGACCGAGGCGAAGACCTGCATGAATACCCGAGTCTCGACGACTTCTTCAAGAAGATGGTAAATTCTCCGGGCGGCGTGAGTGCCACGTCGAACCGGACTGGCGCCTCGTCTACAAACGCGAACCCGGCGTCGTTATCTTCGAGCGGACGGGAACGCACGCGGACCTTTTCGAGTAACCGGCTTCCGGGGGATAGCCGACCGCTTAGCGGCGGAAGGCGACAAGCTAATCCTTGGGGGCTGCAGTCCCGACGTTTACGCACGGCGGCGACTCCGGGACAACTGGTGCAACCGACGGTTGATCCTTGCAAGGTCGAGCCGCTCTGGGTTGAACGATGGCCCCCTCCATTCCACCATCTCCCGATGTTCCGGGTGGGAAGGGTCCCGCAAGGCTTCCAGATAGTCCATGTATCCGGAGGGACCGCCGACATCTTCCGGCGGGCAGGACCTCTCCCCCTCCAGGCACACGGCATCCCTCACCTCCGCGCCGGTCACGGTTCGCTCGAGAACGAGGTCATGTTCCCAACCGTTGCCGAAGTCGTACTCGTACCCGAACATATCCCCCTCATCGCGGAGAAATTCGCGCAGGCGCCTGCCCCGTTCGTTGCGCATCTCCGTGGGGTAGTCGGGATCGGGAACCCCGTATTCCTTCTCTCCGAACTGGAAGAGGTGGAGATGGTAGTTTTCCCACCCCATGACCTCTTGTATCACTCGATGGAGGCCAGGGAGGGTCATCGCCGCGGGTACCAGGAAGCGCCGCCAGATCGGTGGCAAGATCTCCCTCAATGCGATCCGGAGCTGGAATCCCGCCGGCGCCTTTATCTGGTCCTTCATCAAGCGTCGCTACCAAAGATAGCCAATGTTGTTACCATTTACGGACCCATGATCCCCTTTTCGCGCTGGAGTTGGATATCTTCAACGATAGACTTCCTTGCGATGGCCAACCTTGACGACACAGACAACCCAACTCGCATCGGAAACCGAATAGACGATCCGATACGTTCCTTGGCGGACGCGATACTTATCATCGTGGCCGGAAAGTTTTTCACAACCGGTAGGTCGCGGATCGGAGGAAAGATCCTGGATGCGCTTGATGATGCGGGGACGGTCTTTCTTGGGGGCAGACTCGATTTCCTTGGCAGCAGACGGCTTGATTAGAAGTTTATAGCTTGCCACGTTTCCTCAAATCCTTGAGGACATCCTCGAATGCCATATTCGGTTCGTGGGCCCTCTCCTTGAAGGCGGCAAAGTCCTCGAGGTCCTCGGCGAGGCTCAATTTGACCGCGTCGTTTACAAGGTCGGAGATGGACCGATCCGTCTCGGCCGCCTTGAGACGAAGGCCCCGGTGGATCTGTGAGTCGAAATACACGGTTGATCTCTTCGTGTCGGTTTTCATGTCCCTACGATAACGCTTTGACGTCTTGACGTCAAGCTGGATATCGGTGGGTGTAGCGAGCTAATGATATGTCCGGTCCTGTAGCACACGATCTGTCCGGTTTTCATGGGTACCCTGGAGGTGACCATGAGACCGGCGGAGTGGCTGCAGGAGGCCCGGATGAGGCGATTCGAAGAAGCGTACGACGGATGGATCGAGAAACGGCTCTCGCAGGAGGAAGCCGCCCGGATCCTGGGAGTGAGCGACCGTACGTTCCGACGCTATGTCGAGCGGTACGACGACGGAGGGCTGGAAGCCCTCGACGACAAGCGCATGTCCCAGACGTCGCACCGCAAGGCCCCAGTGGATGAGGTGATGGCTCTGACCAAACGGTATCGGGCTCGCCATGACGGATGGAGCGCCCGCCATTTCCACACCTGGTATACACGATCCGGGGGAACCCGCAGCTACACGTGGGTCAAGACCCGTCTCCAGGAGGCCCGGTTGATCAAGAAGGCGCCAAGG
>Ga0209798_10002173_pt1 | contig 11572 bp, 11 predicted proteins | sample DOMMetBare3Fresh_FD_187475 | JGI IMG/M metagenome (GOLD analysis project Ga0209798, IMG submission 187475) | Wetland sediment microbial communities from St. Louis River estuary, USA, under dissolved organic matter induced mercury methylation -... | ecosystem: Environmental > Aquatic >...
GCCCAGGGAGTTCGTGACTGCGGTGTCGGGATTGAAGGCGCCCGCATCCTGACCACCCGCGGGGACAAAGGCCACCCGCCTGTTTGCCAGCGGGGTGCCTTCGTCGGTGCTGACCTGGACGACCACGGGGTCGGGAAGCGCCTGGCCCACAGTGCCGGTCTGGTCGTTGCCCCGGACCACGACCAGGTCGAGGCCAGCAGCGGAAGTATTCGGGATGGTGAGGTCACCGCCGCAGCTCAGCAGGCTCATCAACGACATGGCCGCGGCGGGGCGCCAGGAGAGTGCAAATTGTTTCATAAGCGGCACCTACGGGTACTCGGTTCCGTACCTTCATAGCATATAGCGCTACCGGCCGGATTGGAAGAGGACCCCGACACCGAAATTCACGATCCGCTCGCGGTACCGCTCACCGCCGCGGCCGGTGTAGCGATGCTGGACCAGGTCCGCCGCCGGATTCAGGTAGATCCGCCGGCCAACCCGCACCTCCCATCCGGCCCCCAGCAGGCCGGCGAAACCAGTGTCTCCGACGCCGAAGCTGTTGTCGAAGTCCACCTCGTGGCGGCCGAGCCCAAGCCCGCCCTTGAGGTAGAAGCCGGTGGTCGGCGCGGGGTAGAACTGGGTGATGAAGAGGAAGCTGCTGATCGACTCGGTGCGAGCCCCCTGATCGTCGATCCATCCGAGGATCTCTCCGCCGAGCCGGACGTACTGGCTCGGGGTGCCACCCAGGCGGAGCGAGACGGTAGGACGATAAAGCTCGCCGCTGTAGCCGGCGCCGTCGCGCAGATCGTACGCCTCCCCGCCCGCTCCCACGCCGAGCGCCCCCCAGAATCCCCGCCGGTCGGACTCGTGTACCTCGACCAACCCGCGCGGTATTTGCTGCGCGGCAGCGGTGCCGCCGAGGAGCAGGATGGCGGCGGCCGTTACGGCGCCACGCCGAAGGGTCCCCATGTTCCACCTCGCCGTCGTTAAGTTGCGGTGTCGTCCGGGAATGCGACCCATGACCGGGGCAAGAGGCGGACCGCGCCCGCTCCGGCGGACATCCCATTGCGCCGGCGATGCTTATAGACCTTGCCGGCCACCGCCACCGGTTCGCTCGTCCTCCGCCGCGCACAGCGATGTCATCGACCACCCGCCGCCTGATGATCGCTCTCCTGCTGCTCGCCGCTGCCGGCTTCGCCGGGCTCGGCGTATGGCAGCTCGGTCGTCTACGTGAGCGCCGCGCCGCGAACGTGGCAGTCGCGGCGGCCCGGCGAGCGCCCGCCGTGACGCTCGCACCGAGCTCGGCCGGCGTGGACTCGCTCGCGGAGCGCCGGGTCGTCGGTCGCGGCCGGTACGACCCCACGCGAGAGATCATCGTGCGCGGCGACGCGCTACAAGGCGTGCCGGGCGTGCGGGTCGTCACACCGCTGCTGCTCGGCGTGGGCGGGCCGGCGGTGCTGGTGGACCGGGGATTCCTGCCTGCGCCCGACGCGGTCACCATGGATGCGAGGGGCACGGAGGAGCCGGGTGAGGTGACGGTGCGCGGGATCGCCTTGCCGGTTCCCGCAGGCCGGGGCGAGCCGATTGAGCATGGCGGGCGCACGACCTGGCGGCGGCTGGATCTGCCCGCCTTGCGGGAGCGGCTACCGTACGAGGTGCTGCCGATCTACGTCAAGCAGAGCCCAGACAGCTCGCTGCCAAGCTTCCCCCGCCGACTGGAGCCGCCGCCGATAGGCGATGGGCCCCATCTGAGCTACGCAGTGCAGTGGTTTCTCTTCGCGGGGCTCGCGGTGGCGTTTGCGTTTCTGGTGGTGGGGCGGCCGGGGATCCGGTGAGCGGGCGGGATTGAGTCACCCTGAGCGAAGCGAAGGAGCCATGCCCTAACGCATGCCCCTTTCGCTTCGCTCAGGGTGACTCCGCACCTATGACGTCGTCTTCCCCTGGTCCAACTGCTCGATCGTCTTGGTGGATGGCTCCCGCTCGCGCTGCAGTCGCGCGGCGGTGGCCTCCGCCTGGCGAAGCACCCGGAGCAGGTTCTGCCCGGCCAGCTTCTTCAGGTCCGCGTCCGTCCAGCCGCGGCGGATGAGCTCGGCGAAGAGATCGGGGAACCGGGAGACGTCCTCCAGGCCTACCGGGACGTGGTCGATCCCGTCGAAGTCGCTGCCGATGCCGACATGGTCCACCCCCGCCACCTTCCGCACGTGCTCGATGTGATCCGCCACCTGTTCGAGCGTCGCGCTCGGTGCGGGATGCAGGGCCTCCCAGTCCTCCATCCGCCGGCGCTGCTCGGCGCTGTCCGAGATGGTGGACCCGAGCTTCTTGCGCGCCGCGTCGGCCGTCTCCTGCCAGGCCTTGAACTCGTTCGACACGAACTGCGGCACGAACGTCACCATCACCAGGCCCCCGTTCCCGGTCAGTCGGGCGAGGATGGAGTCCGGAACGTTGCGGCCGTGATCCACGAGCGCACGTGCCGCCGAGTGCGAGAAGATGACCGGGGCCTCGCTCACGTCGAGTGCGTTACTCATCACGGCGGGCGAGACGTGAGACAGGTCCACCAGCATTCCAAGCCGGTTCATCTCGCGCACCACCTCACGGCCGAACTCGGTGAGGCCGCCGTGGCGCGCGCTGTCGAGGGCGGCGTCGGCCCAGTCGAGGGTGACATTGTGGGTGAGCGTCATGTATCGAGCGCCAAGGGCGTAGTACGACCGGAGGGCACCGAGCGAGTTCTCGATCGCGTGGCCGCCCTCCATGCCGAGCAGGGAGGCCAGGCGCCCGCGCCTTCTTTCGCGTTCGATGTCGGCGGCGGTGAGGGCGAGGGCGAGGCGGTCGGGGTAGCGCGCGATCATACGGCGCGCGATGTCGAACTGCTCGAGCTGCACCCGCGCATAACCGCTGTCCTTCATCTCGCCGTCGATGTAGAGCGACCAGAACTGCGCCGCGACCTGTCCCTGCTTCAGTCGCTCGAGGTCGGTGTGCTTGGGCGCCCGGGTCCGCAAGTCATAGGCGGCGACGTCCCGCGGATGGCCCTCGGCGCGTCGGATTTCCCAGGGCAGGTCATTGTGCCCGTCGATGAGCGGGGTGGACCGGAGCAGGGCGCGGGCGTGCGCGAGCGCGGCGTCGGGAGTCTGCGCAGCGGCGGGAGCTGGCATGGTGAGGGAAAGCAAGAAGAGTGGGAGAACGAAGCCGAGGCGGGGACCGCTCACGAGACACCGTTCACTGTTTGGCGTTTGACGTGGGCCCGCCCAGCTGCACCAGCTCCGGCCGGACGATGAATTCGGGACAGATCGTGCGGTCGTACTCATACGGCCCCCCGGTCTCGGCGTCCGTCCAGGGAAAGCCGCGGCATACGGCGGGATAGTACGACGCCGTGTGGATGGTGCACAGGTTGTCCTCGAGGAAGTAGCATCGCCCGCCTCGGACCCGCGTGCGCCACTCTCCCCAGCGCGTCCGGTACACCCCCGCGGCGCCGTGCACGCGCGCGATGGCGGCGGCCTCGTCGTCACTGAGGGTGACGCCGTAGGCACAGCAGGACGATTGATGGGGACAGGGGTGGCACGGGAGCGACGGATGATCGTGCATGCGGCAAGTTAGCGGCCGCCACGCCTCGCGCGCTAGCTGGGCGGCCACACGATCACGGTGACGAGCGCTCTCGGTCCGGCGCGGAACGGGATCGAGCGGCCGTCGGCCGAGAGCGGCAGCTCGCGCGCGCCGCGTTCGTCGGCGCGCGCGAGCACGGCGCGCCCCATCGCACGGCCGAGATGCCAACGGCCCTCGACCGGCTCGGCGCGCGCGTTGTAGCACCGGAGCACGAGCCCATCACCCTCCTCCGCGGGCTTGACCGATGAGAAGACCAGGCCGGCGCCCTCGAGGCGGATGTCGACGTCCGGCGCACGCAGCGGCGTCGCCTGGCGGAGCCACAGCGCCTGCGGAGGAAGGAACAGATCTTCCCACAGCTCGACCAGCGCCCCGCCGTCCTCCAGCTCGTCCGACGCCACCGGCGCGACCGCGAGCTGGAGTCGGTCGGCACCGAGGCACTGGGCCTCCGGCGTCGCGGTCGGCCACCCGGCGTGCCCGGGACGCGCCGGCAGGTTGCCGCGCGAGAGCTGCCCGACGCCGCGGAGCAGCGTCATCCGCAGATCGCCGTCCTCCGCGAGCTCGTACTCGAAGAACCCCGGCGCCAGCAGCGCCAGGCCACGCGCGCCCCGGGCGACTGCGACGAAGCGCTGGGCCGGAGCGGTGGCCACGGGCGTTTCGCGAACATACCGGCCGGCAGCGGCCGTCACGGCGGGACGCGCCACCACCCCGAAGGGACCCCCGGCCACGGCCGCGACGCCCGGCACGCCGGTCGGGACGCGCAGGCGCAGGCGGTGGTCGGTCGCACGGTTGTCGAAGGCCAGGGTGCACCGGAGCGCGGCGCTCCCGGCGTGGAGCGTGAGCACCAGCCGCGTCTCCACCAGGCCGGTGGCGCAGGCCAGCCGGCCGCGGACCTCCAGCGCGGCGACCAGTGGTCCCGGGGCCAGCATGCGGACGCCGACCGGGCCGCGCATCCGGCGCAGGCGGTCCCGCCGCGGCGGAGCATAGGTGTAGGTATCGCCCACGTCACCGGAGGACTCGATGCCGAGGAGTGCGGGATAGAGCAGGCCGCTGCGGCGGTCGCACAGAGTCACGGTGCCGTCGCGCCCGATGGTGAGTGCCAGCAGGCCATTGTCGAGGCTCCGCGCTCCCGCACGCACACCCGGCTCCGCGGCGGCCCGGCCGCGCTCGACCGGATCGAGCAAGGCGAAGCCGAGACCGCCGAGTGCCGGCGCGGGGAACGCGACGCGCACCACATCGACCTCGTCCTGGTCGGGGTAGTGGCGCGGGGCGTCGAGCCGCTCCTGCGCGACCGAACGGCCCAGCGTCTGGACGGCGAGCGGCCCCTCGGCGCCGCCGAGGGAGACCGGCCGCGCGCCCTCACCCCGACGCGGCTGACGCGCGTCCGGTGGGCCGACGAGCACGTCGCGGCGGAACCAGGTGAGGTCGGCAATGACCACGCCGCCGCTGCGCGGGCGCGCGGCCGGATTCCACAGCACCAGGCGGGGTGCCGTCTCCGCCGGATGGTCGCGCGCGCGGTCGGGGTCGTTGCCGGTGAGGGCGTCGAGGCTCGCCCGGGCAATCTCCCGCGCCGTGAGCGCGGCGTCATCGAGACGGCTGGCCACCCGACCCGCGACCGGGTCCGACGTGCAGCCCCCGATCGAGTCGTGGAACTGTGCGCGCACGAGCGTCCGCCACGCGTCGCAGAGCAGCGGGCGGTGGTCCGCGGCTCCCGCGGTTCGGGCCAGGGCGGCGAGGGGCTCGGCGACGCGTTCGAGCAGGAGCTCCGCCTCGGCATGGCGCCGCTTGAGCGGCGCACGGGTCGCGTGCACGCCCTGGAGGGTCCAGGTGTAGCCGTACGACCAGCGCAGCTCGCCGTAAAGCGCGGGCACGCTCCCGGCCTCCGCCGATGCGGCGCGAAAGTACTCGTCGAGACGCGATACCCGGACGTCCGCCTCGGGCTCGAGGCGGGCGATGAGATCGCGCACGCGCCCGATCGCGGAGGGCGCCGCGTGGTGGTCGGCCCCGACCGGCACGGCAACGTGGGAGGTGGCGGCGCGGCGCGCGAGCACCGGGCGCAGCCGGGCCCACGCCTCGGCCAGGAGGGCCGGATCGTCCACGAGGCCGGAGCCGGCTTCGTATCCGTCGGGCGGGAAGTGGTACAGGAGGAGCGACCGGCCGTCGGGCGCGTGCCAGCGATACAGATCGCCCTCCTGACCGTCCTCGCCGCCCAGACCGCGCCAGAGCACCCCGAATGCGATGCCGAATTCGGCCGCGAGGGCGGGCCAGACCGCGGGGTGGCCGAACGCATCGGGCGAGTAGAGGACGTCGCTCCGCCCACCGAGCCGCTCCGCATCGGCTCGGCCGAGGAGGAGGTTGCGCACGAGCGACTCGCCGGAGGGGACGAGCTCATCAGCCAGCACGTACCAGGGGCCGACCTGCAGGCGACCGCCGCGTACCAGGGCGGCTACGCGCCGGCCTTGTTCGGGCCGCACGCGCAGGTAGTCCTCGAGCAGCACGGTTTGCCCGTCGAGGAGGAAGCTGCGGAAGTCGGGGGAGGCGTCGAGGCGGTCGAGGAGGTCGTCGATGGCGGGGACGAGGCGGGCCACGAAGGCGGCGCGCGGGAGGTACCACTCCCGGTCCCAGTGGGTGTGCGGGATGAGATGGACGGTCAGGTCGGGCACCGCCCCGCCGCTCTAATGGTCCCGGGGGCGAAAGGCCCAGAACGCGATCCGAAACGCCACCAGCCCGAGGAGACCGTAGCTCAGGGCGTGCCAGTTGAGACCTGACGCCCAGGACGCGACCTCGGCGGCGAAGGACCGAAAGGAGGTGCCAGCCAGGTTGGCGAGGAGGAGCGCGTATTCGACCATGCCCTAATGTAACCGCCGGCTCGCCCGGCGGAAAACCGCCAGGTCCAGCCGGTCGGCGATCGACGTGCCCGGCACCTCCATCGTCCCGTCGGCGGCCATCCGGAGCTCGATGACGTCCGCGCCAGGCCCGAACCACCGTGCGCTGGGCTCGAGGTCGGACGGGTAGACGCAGCCGGGGAGCGCGGCCGCGGCGAGGGCCGCCTGGGAGCCAAGCCCCGACTCGGGCATCGTCCCCGCCCATAGCGCCGCCCCCGATTCCTCCCCGATCCGGGCGACCCGGCAGACCTCGGTGAGCCCGCCCATCCGGTGCACCTTGACGTTCCAGACCCGCGGGCCGCCCAGCTCGACCAGCTGCCGCGCCACGGGGGCGCCATGGAGGGTCTCGTCCACGCAAATGGGTGTCCGCAGCGTGTGCGACAACCGGACGTGGCCGACGAGCTCGTCGGGAGCGAGGGGCTGCTCGATGTAGAGCAGTCCGGCCTCATCGAGGGCCCGGAGGTTCGGCTCGTGACCGGGCCACTCGTAGCCGCCATTGGCATCCACCGTGAGGGGGACGCCGCTGCCCTCGAGCGACCGGCGCGCCGCGCCGACCGGACGGGCGTCCCAGCCCGGTGCCACCTTGATCTTGACGCGACGGTATCCCAGCGCGAGCGCCCCGTCGATCCAACGGCGCAGCGTGTCGGTGGAGCGATCGACTGGGATCCCGAAGGCGACGCCGCAGGTGATCGAGGCGGCCGGAGTGACGCCGAGGCGCTCGGCCACCATGGCGGCCATGCCGGTGCCACGGCGGTGCGCCTCGAGGTCCCAGGCCGCGGTCTCCAGCGCGGCGCGGGCGAATGGATTGCCCCGGACACCATCCCGGACGATCGCATCCACGGCTTCGGGGCTCTCGACCTCCCGACCAAGGAGCCGCGGGATGAGCAGCTGCTCCAGCAGCAGGCGGGCGGAGCCGAGCGTTTCCTCGGAGTAGAAGGGGAGCTCGAACGGTGGGGACTCCCCGTAGCCGAGGTGGCCGGTGTCGTCGTGCAGGACCACCACGAGCGAGCGACGCACGGTCATCGTGCCGCCGGAGATGACGAACGGCTCGGTGAGCGGGAGAGTGAGCTCGTGCAGCTCGATATTCGTCAGGCGCATGCGATGCCCAGGAACGCCAATGGGGTTGTCCGGAGTCATCCTGAGCGGAGCGAAGGAGCCATGACCAAGGGCATGCCCCCTTCGCTCCGCTCAGGGTGACTCGCGGGGCGCGCCGGCCCAGCCACCATTCTCATCCCTCCACCAGGTCGCACAGGTCGAGAAACCGCAGCTCCCCACCGCACCGGTGCAGCACCCCGGCCGCTTCCAGCTCGAGCATGCCGGCCACCAGCCCGTCCACCGGGTGAAACAGCAGCACGTGCAGCGCGCGCTGGGTGCGGGAGCCCGCGCTGGCGGGGTACTCGGAGAGCGGTAGCTGGAAGAAGGTGTGCAGCTCGACGCTCTCGCATCCGGCACGGGCGTAATCGAGCACGAGGCGGCCGGAACAGACATTCCCGGTCCCCACCAGCGCCGGGCTCGCGGCCCCGCCCGGCCGGGCCAGGCGCTCCCGACGAGCCGCGCGGAGCACACCCAGGTTCCGCTCGCTCAGGTCCCAGCCTCCATAGGCGACATTGGTTGAGCCGTCCCACAAGCGGTTGAAGCAGACCAGCGCGTCCGCGCCGGCGGCCGCGGCCATCATCTCGCGCTGGAAGGCGTCATCGAACCGTGCATTCATCAGCTTGAGGGCGAGCCGCAGTGGGGCGGGGCCGCCCGTGCTCCGGATCAGGGCGGGGACCTCGCGCAGCCAGCGCAGAATGCGGCTGCGTTCGTCGGCCAGCACGTCGCCGGCGAGGGTGGGCGAGAAGTCCTTCTCGAGCGGAAGCACGCCCTCGCCCCAGGCCTCAGCGAGCCGCAGCGTGGTGTGCCGGTACTCGGACTCCCGGAACGGCTCGTCCAGCCGGGGCAGGTGGTACTTCGCGGATGGCACGGTGAGGAGGGCGCCATCGCGGGTCAGGTCGCCCGCGATGCGCACCAGGGCGAGGTAGTCCTCGAACGCGCCATCCCATCCCCTGCCCTTCCAGGTGACGGTCCAGCCTACCCGCCCGTCGGCGGCGCGCCGCCGCTCGACCCGCATCTTCGTCTCGGGAACGGCCCAGGCGCCCATCGAGCGCGCGCCGGCCGCGTCCTCGGCGACGACCGTCTTGAGCACCACAAAGGCCAGCCCCGCCTCGCGGTCGGTCTCAAGCTGCTCGGCGTTGAGCGACAGCTGGCCGGAGCCCTTCCCGATCGGATGCGGGAGGGTGTACCCGAGGTAGCGTGCCGTCAAATCGACGCCGTAGGCCTCACGGACGTAGGCGGCCGCGTCGCGGGGCAGGCCGCGGCCGAACCGCTCGAAGTCATGCCCGAGCCGAGCGTGCATCGCGCACGGCGCGCTCGACCGTGGCGCGCTCCTCGGGCGGGAGCGGCGGCCCCCAGGGATCGTCGCACGCCTCGGGTGACAGGGCGCCATCGGCGGCGGCGGCCCACAGCATCCGGCGCACGTAGCCTTCCATCGGCGGCACGAAGGTGACCTGGGCGAGGCCGTCGCAGAGCGCCGAGCGGGCGTGGAAGGCAGGCCAGTCCCGCTCGGCGTACGCGCGCAGGAGGCCGGCCTGGAGATCGGGAAGCGCCGCACCCATCCCGACGAGCGCCGCCCGCGCCCCGAGCATGAGGGAGTACCCGAGGAAGCGATCCTCCCCGGTGACGAGCAGCTTGTCGGGGTGCGCTCGCAGCAGGATGGCCAGGCGCTGGAACGTCATGACCGAATCGAGCGTGGCCACCTTGATCCCGACCACGCCGGGCAGGTCGAGAATGGCGTGAAGCGTGGCATCGTCGTAGGCCACCCCGCCGGCCGCCTCGTACAACCAGAAGGCAATGACCGGCAGCTCGCGGCTGAGCCGGGCATGGTATCCCACCGGGTTCGCGCGTTCGGGGAAGGCGAGCAGCGCGTCGGCATGCCCCCGGCGTGCCTCGATGGCCATGGTGATGTCCCGCGCTCCCGCCACCACCGGCCGGTCGGGCAGCGCTTCGCGCCAGGTGTCCAGCACCACGCGCCGCTGCTCCGCGGACAGGTGCGGTCCCCGCCCCGTGTGGGCCCACACGGCGACGCCCGCGACCGGCTGCGCAGCCATCCACCGTGCATAGTCGCGCTGGGCCGCTTCGTCCATCGCGCCGCCACGGAAGGGCACCGGCACCGCCGGCACGAGACCCCACGCGAGCCGCTCGACGAGGGAGGCCATCAGAGACTCACGGGTGCGAGCCGCGGCGCCGCTCGCGGAGGTAGCGCTGCTCGTCGAGCACCATGCGGAGCGGCACCCCCAGGCTCAGCCGGAGCGCGACCTCGCGCTCGCGCACGCGTACCACCGTCCCGCGCACGCGCACCTCCTCCCCCCGGCGGACCCGCACGGTGCTCTCCACCTGGTCGCCCACGGCGCGGGTCTCCCAGTCGGCCGCACGGTAGCGCAGTCCCTGCTCGCTGAGATCGATCACCTGGCGCTCGAGCCCGTCGCCCAACAGGCGCGGGCACGCGGCGGCCGGATACACGATGCGGTAGTGCTCCCGCTCCACATCGAAGGCGGTCATCGGCGGCGGAGGGCGAGGGCGTTGCCGCTCTCGATGGCGGTCCGATCCTGGTCGGCGATGTCCAGCAGGTCCAGCTTCGCCCCGGCATTCTCGGGAAGGCGGAGCGGCTGCCCGGTGCCGAGCACGAAACGAGCGGGGCCGACGGTGGCGAGCAGCGTCTGCAGATGGTCCTCGGGCGGTCCCCAGATCCAGCAGATGTCCCACCAGATGCGCGACGCCTCTGCCGGCGTCGAGCCGAAATGGACTTCCTCGACAAACGGCCGGTCGGCGTGGGTCACGAGCAGCCGGACGCGTGGATCGCACCGGACCAGCGCGCGCACCGCGGCGGCAGGCAGCTCGCGGGCCGCGTCGTTGGGGTGGCGCTGGCGGCCGTCCTCGAACCGCACCGCGAGCGCGAGCGGCAGGCCAGCCTCGCCGCACGCGGCAGCGAGCGCCCGCATCGCGGGCCCGGCCGGGTCGATGCCGTAGAACGTCGGATCGGCGCGGACGGCGGGCGCGCCCTCCGCGGCGGCGCGACGCAGGGTTTCGCGCCACGAGGCAAGGCCGGGGTGTACCGCGGGCACCGGGCGGAGACGGCGGTGGCCCCGAGTGGCCTCGAGCAGCCAGGAATTCCCCTCAGTGGGGTCGCGCCAGAACACGCCGGGCAGGTGCGTCACCCAGGCCTCGTCGAGGCCGACACGGTCCATCGCCGCGACCACCGCGTCCGGCGCGGTGCCCGGCACGCGGCGGAACGGGTACGCGCCGACGAAGGCGTTCACGTCGATGCGCATCAGCCCGACGGGAAGGCGCCGGGGGGAAAGATGCCGGCGGCATTTCGCCACCGCACCCGCTCGAGCTCGGCGGCGGAGAGCAGATGCTCCAGGTACCGGAGCTTGGCCCAGCCGGTCTCGATCGTCAGATCCGAGCCCCAGAGTATGCGCTCGACGCCGACCGCATCGAGGCATGCCTCCAGCATCCCGCCGTCCACGCCGCTGCCCGACAGGTCCACGAAGACGTTGGCGAGCGGCCGGACGGCCGGCAGCGAATGGAGCCAGTCGCCGCCGCCGCCGATGTGGGCAAGCAAGAAGCGGACGTCGGGGTGGCGTGCCGCCAGCTCGCCGAGCTCGCCGGCGTCGGAGGCCTCCTGGCCCGTATAGTCGCGACCGCGGTATTGCCAGATGTGGTGCAGCATCGGGACGCCGCGCTGAGCGGCGAGCCGGCAGATCGGATCGAGCAGCGGATCGTTGGCTCGGCGGCTCGCGGCGAGCTTGATGCCGATCATGCCGGCATCGAGGCAGCGTGAGATCTCGGCGAGCGCCTCGCCGGTGTAGTTCGGATTGACGGCGGCGTACCCGCGGATTCGGGCCGGATGCTGGCGCTGAAGCGCCAGCAGGAAGTCGTTGGCGTAGCCGAGGTCGGCCGGGGAGGGAAAGTAGGTAGGCGACGTCGCGCCCCAGCTGCCAAGGATGGAGGCGATGTGAATCGTGATGCCGACGCGCTCGCCCGCGCGGAGCCGGCTGGCGTTCCGGGCCTGCCAG
>Ga0209798_10002174_pt1 | contig 11572 bp, 12 predicted proteins | sample DOMMetBare3Fresh_FD_187475 | JGI IMG/M metagenome (GOLD analysis project Ga0209798, IMG submission 187475) | Wetland sediment microbial communities from St. Louis River estuary, USA, under dissolved organic matter induced mercury methylation -... | ecosystem: Environmental > Aquatic >...
CGCCGGCACCAACCCGCTCAAGGTGAAGGTGTTCGCGCAACAGTTCGCGTGGCGGTTCGAGTACCCGCAGCAGGACAAGCTGAAGTCGGGCGAGCTGGTGCTGCCGCTGGGGCGCAGCGTCGAGTTCGACATGACCTCGGCCGACGTGATCCACTCGTTCTGGATCCCCGAGATGGGCCAGAAGCAGGATCTCGTCCCGGGCATCCAGACGAAGATCGTCGTCACGCCGAAGCGGACGGGCACCTTCACGCTCGTGTGCACGGAGCTCTGCGGCCTCGGTCACGCGACCATGCGCGCGCCGGTGCGCGTGCTCTCGCAGGCGGATTTTGCGGCGTGGGTGAAGGAGAGGCAGTCGGGCGGCGGCGGCGACCCCGGGGCTGCCGTGTTCACGGCCGCCGGCTGCGGCAGCTGTCACACGTTCTCGGCGGCGGGCGCCAACGGCAAGATCGGCCCCTCGCTCGACAATCTCGCGGCAGCGGCGAAGCAGGCGGGCCAGCCGGTCCCCGTTTACACCCGCGAGTCGATCGTCAACCCCGGCAAGGTGATCGCCAACGGCTATTCCGACGGCGTCATGCCGAACAACTACGGCGAGTCGTACTCTGCGAAGGAGATCGACGCGCTCGTGCGGTACCTGACGGGGGCGAAGCAGTGACGAGCAGCCAAGGAGCGAACTGGTGACGAGCATCGGCGAGCACGGGACACACGGCAGCGGCACGGGTCACTGGGCGCCCAGGCCAAGAGGGATCTTCATGCGGGCGGGCTTCGTCCGCGCCGCCTGGTGTGCCGGCCTGTTCTTCCTGATCGGGATGTACATCGTCGTCTCGATCCGCGGGCTCGCGGGCTGGGACCCGGTCTACGACTGGAACGTCATCACCGCCGTGGGCGCGCTCACGACGGCGCCGATCGGCTTCCTGCTCGGCCTCGGAGCCTTCGATTACTGGCTCTACTGGATCTCGGGCCGTCCCACCCGCCCGGAGGATCATTCCGGGCACGGGGCATACGGCTGGAAGGACTACTTCAAGGTCAACACCGACCACAAGGTGATCGGCGTCCAGTACCTCGCGACGACGTTCGTCTTCTTCGTCCTCGGCGGCCTGATGGCGATGCTGTTCCGGGCGGAGCTGGCCCAGCCGGGGATGCAGTTCATGGACACGCAGACCTACAACGGCCTCGTCTCCGTGCACGCCGCGCTGATGATCTTCGTGTTCATCATCCCCGCCTTCGCCGGCCTTGCCAACTTCGCGGTGCCGCTGATGCTCGGCGCCCCCGACATGGCGTTCCCACGGCTGAACGCGCTCTCGTACTGGCTGCTGCCGATCGCCGGCGCGATGTTCCTCGCCAGCTTCCTCGCGCCCGGCGGCGCTTTCGCCACGGGCTGGACGAGCTACGCGCCGCTCGCGTCAGAGCAGCCGATCGGCCAGATCTTCTTCAACATGGGCGTCCAGTGGGCCGGCGCCTCGTCGATCCTGACCGCGCTCAACTTCCTCGTCACGATCATCACCATGCGCGCCCCGGGAATGACCTTCTGGCGCATGCCCCTGCTCGTGTGGGCGAACTTCACCACCTCGCTGCTCGTCGTGATCGCGACCCCCTTCATCGCCGGCTCGCAGTTCTTCGTCATGTTCGACCGGATCATGCACACGAGCTTCTTCGTGCCCGACGAGGGCGGCTACGTGCTCGGCTACCAGCACATCTTCTGGTTCTACAGCCACCCGGCCGTCTACATCATGATCCTGCCCGGCTTCGGGATCATCTCCGAGATCGTCTCCGTGATGAGCCGCAAGCCGATCTTCGGCTACCGGCTGATGGCCTTGTCGCTGCTCGGCATCCTCGTGCTCGGGTTCTCCGTGTGGGCACACCACATGTTCGTCGCGGGCATGGCCGACTGGCTGCGCGTGCCGATGATGATCTCGACGCTGCTGATCGCCGTGCCGACGGGCGTGAAGGTGTTCAGCTGGCTGGCCACGCTGTGGGAAGGGAAGATCCGGCTCAACACGCCGATGCTGTTTGCGCTCGGGTTCATCTCGATGTTCGTGATCGGCGGCCTGTCGGGCATCTACCTGGCGTCGGTGCCGATCGACATCCACGCGTCCGACACGTACTTCATCGTCGCGCACATCCACTACGTGCTCTTCGGCGGCTCGGTGCTGACGATCTTCGCCGGCATCTACTACTGGTTCCCGAAGATGACGGGCCGGATGTACAGCGAGCGCCTCGGCAAGTGGCACTTCTGGCTCACCTTCGTGAGCTTCAACCTGACCTTCTTCCCCATGCACTGGGTAGGCCTGGTCGGGATGCCGCGCCGGGTCGCCGACTACGCAGACCGGTTCGCCAACCTGAACCTCTTCGTCACGATCTCGTCGTTCGCGCTCGGCGCGTCCGTCGTGATCTTCTTCTACAACGTGATCGTCAGCTGGGCCCGTGGGCCGATCGCCGAGTCGAACCCGTGGCGTGCGATGACGCTCGAATGGCAGGTGAGCTCGCCGCCGCCGGTGTTCAACTTCGACGAGATCCCGCAGGTGGTGGGCGGCCCGTACGAGTACGGGGTGCCCGGCGCCCGGCACGCGGTGCTGAAGGGCGCCGCCCCGCAGGAGACGCCGGCATGAGTGACGAGCCGCAGGTCGTCCTCGTCGTCGCCAACGAGACGCTCGTGGGCGACGAGTTGATCGTCGCCGTGCGCCGGCGCGCCGCACGCGGGCCGATCCGTGCCGTCGTCGTCGCGCCGGTGAACGAGCCCGTCGCCGGCTACGTCGTCTACGAGGACTCGCGCCGCGCCGCGGCGGGACGTCGACTCGACCGCACCGTCGAGGCGTTTCGTGCCGCGGGCATCCCGGCCCACGGCGGCGTGTTCTCGTCCGGCCCGCTGGACGCGGTCAAGGACATCGTCGCCCAGGAGCACATCGACGAGCTGATCGTTTCGACCCACCCGGAGGAGAAATCGGGCTGGTTGCGCCGCAACCTGATGGACGAGATCCGCAAGGCGGCGGGCGACCGGCCGGTCGAGCATGTCGTGGCCGACGTGGCAGCACGCACCGGCACCGCCAACGTGCTCGTGGTCGCCAACGAGACCGTACTGGGCGAGCCGCTGCTCGAGCGCATCCGGCGGCGGGCACTGGAAGGGCCCGCGACGTTCCTGCTCGTCAGCCCGCAGAGCGACGCGCAGGCCTCCGAGCACCCGGAGGCGGAGCGGCGGCTTCGTGCGGCGCTGTCCCAGCTGCGGGCCGACGGCGTCGAGGCCCACGGCCAGATCGCCCACCCGGATCCGTACACGGCGGCGATGCAGGCGATCCACGACGAGCGCGTCGACGAGGTAATCGTCTCGACGTTCCCGGGTGAGCGGTCCGGCTGGCTGCGGCGCGACCTCGTCGGGCGTCTGCGCGGGGATTCGAAGCTGCCGGTCGAGCACATCGTGGTCGACCCGGCCCTCGTGGAGGTGGCCGCGTGAGCGCACACGCAGAGGCGTTGCCCGGGCACGCCGACGACCATCACGGGCCACCGGTCGCGAACAGCTCCTCGCGCCTCGCACCGACAGTCCTGGGGATGTTCCTCTTCATCGCCTCGGAGGCGATGCTCTTCGGCGCCTTCTTCACCGCCTACTTCTTCGTGCGCGTCGTCAACCCCGCCGCGCCCGACACGTGGCCCCCGGAGCCGTACGAGTTCCCGAAATTCGTCGCCGGCATCAACACCGCCGTCCTCGTCACTTCCAGCTTCACGATGCACTGGGCGCTCCAGTCGATCAAGCGCAACAACCGCCGCGGGCTTCAGGCGGGCCTCGTGCTGACGATCCTGATGGGCACCGCCTTCCTGCTCACGCAGGCCATCGAGTACGCCCACGTCGGCTTCAACACGGGCGACGGTGCCTTCGCATCGGTGTTCTTCGGCCTCACAGGCCTTCACGGGGCGCACGTCTTCATCGGCCTCACGCTGCTCACCATCGCCGCCGTACGCGCCTTCCGCGGCCACTACTCGCCGGACCACCACCACGGAGTCGAGATCCCGGGGATCTACTGGCATTTCGTCGACATCATGTGGCTCGTCGTGTACGCCGCCGTCTACCTCCTCTGAGCTCCGAAGGGGTCGTGACGGGCAATCCCCTGCGCAGCGAGGCGGCCGCTTTCCAGTGGGTGCTCGGCACCGTCGTCGTGCTCGCGCTCGTCGTCGCCGCCTCCTGGATCTCGACCTGGCTCGGCCTCGCGGTCGTCGTGCTCCTCGCCGCGCTCGCAACGTGGCGCGTTGCCACGAGGAGACGCCACGGGCCGCCGCAGCCTCCGGAGGAGCGGGCGGCCGTCGAGGACACGCCGGAGCCGTAGGCTCCGAGGTGCCCGGCCGCGCCGCCCGGCCTACGAGCCGGCGACGGAGGAGACGTACGCCGCGACCGCTGCGATCTCGTCGGCGCTGAGCTGGCCCTTGAAGGAGGGCATCACGCCCTTCCCGTTCGTGACGCGATCGGTCACGCGCGCCTTGTCGGGCTTCGCCTCGTCCAGGTTCGGGCCGACGCTGCCGTTCGCGCCCGCATCGGCCAGCGTGTGGCAGCCGACGCAGCCGGCCGAGGCGAACACCTTCTTGCCGGCGGCCACGAGTGCCGCGCCGCCTGCCGGCTGCTCCGGGGTCGTCGTGGTCTCGGTGGTCGCCGTCGTCGTGGTGTCGGTCGTGGCCGTCGTCGCGGGCTTCGAGGCGTTCGGGTCGCCGATCCCGGCGACGGACGCGACGTAGCTCGCCACGTCCTCGGCGTCCTGGCCCTCGACGAGGTCCGCGGGCATGCCCGGAGCGCCCGTCGAGGTCTGCGAGATCGGATAGGCGATCTGGCCGCGGACGACCTGGACGATCGTCTCCTCGCCGAGGCCGTCGCGACGCGAGGCGAGGAACGCATAGTCGAGATTCGGCCCGATCTGGCCCGCGGTGCCCGCGTCCGCCAGCGTGTGGCAGCTACCGCACTTCTGCGTGAACAGCACCTTGCCGTTCGAGCGGTCGCCCGTTCCCTCCGAATACCCGACGGTGCCCCCGCAGCCCGCGAGCAGCAGCCCGGCTGTGGCACAGGCGGCCGCCACGGCGGCGAGCCGCGCCCGACCGGCGTGACCGTTGGCGAGCTGAAGCCTCACTGCGCGCGAGTCTATCCCGATCAGCCGGATGCCGAGGCCGAGACCTGTTTCTTCAGCTGCTTCAGCTGGGCCTTCACGATCGGGACGTTGGGATCGTCCGGAGCGAGCACCAGGAACCGCTCGTACGCGGCGATGGCGACCTCGGCGTTCTGCGCCTGCTCGGCTGTCGAAGCGAGCTCGAGCTGGACGTTCGGGTCGTTCGGCTGCAGACGGGCGATGGTCTGATAGGTGGCGACGGCACTCAGCGAGGCGGAGTTGGCCGCCGTCAGCAGCGCGGTCACCTTGCTCGACGACTCGGCGTTGACCGCCTTGCCGATCTTGTTGTCCACGATGGTCTGGCCCTTGACGGTCAGGGAACCGGGGAAGCTCTGGCTCGCGCCCGCGAACGCCGCCTCCAGCTGCACCTGCTGCGCCTCGTTCTGCTTCGCCGTGGTGAGCGCGAGGTAGAGGCCTGCGAGCTCCCGCAGCCCGTCGGCGTCCTTTGGCTTCAGGTCGGTGTACGTCCCGAGGGCGCTGATCGCCTCTTCCGTCTGGCCGTCCGTCTGCAGCGCCGTGGAGAGGTCGCGCCACGCCTGCGGGTCACGGGGGCGCTCGACCGTCTGCTTGCGCGCCTTGGAGACCGACGGGACGCCGCTGGAACCGCCGTTGTTGCGAAGGATGTCGCCGATGCCGGTGCCGCCCGCGCCGACGCCGAAACCGACGAAGCCGACGGCGAAGACGAGTGCGAGGAACACGAACATCCACTTGGCGTGGCGCCGCAAGCGCGGGAAGAACATGGTGTCCTCGATGGCGGGCGCCATCGTCGGCTTGCGGGCCGGGGTCTTCGCTACGCCAGCATTCGGCTTCGTGCCCTTCGGGCGCCGTCGATCAACCCGTGCCATTCGATTCCTTTCTCGGACGTTCGTGTTCCGTCGACGAGCGTTTCGACCACATGGTGGGGCGCTCCCCCGAGCACCACGGCTGTGACGGGATCCTCCCACGGGACGAAACTCGTCTCGGCAAGGGAAATGATAGCCAGGTCGGCTCTCTTGCCTACTCCCAGCGTTCCGACCTCGGCCTCCAGGCCGAGGGCGCGCGCCCCGCCGAGCGTGGCCAGCTCGAGCGCCTCGGCGGCGGCGAGAGCGTCGGGACGTCCGGCTCGGGCCCGGGCCGCCTCGATGGCGGCCCGCATCTCGGCGAACATGTCGAACGACGGTGTCGAGGCCGGGCTGTCGGTGCCGAGGCCGACGCGGACACCCGCCTCACGCAGCCGCGCCAGCGGCGCGACACCGCAGCCGAGGTACGCGTTGGAGCGGGGGCAGTGGGCCACGGCGACGTCGTGCTCGGCGAGCAGCTCGATCTCGTCCTCCTCGACGTGGACGCAGTGGGCCGCCACGATCGCCGGTCCGAGCAGGCCCCGTTGCGCCAGGGCGCGGATCCCGGTCTGTCCCAGCGGGTCGGGCAACCAGCCCGGGGGGAAGTCGGGCCCGAAGCCCGCCCCCGTGGTCAGCCACTCCTGCTCGCCGAGGCTCTCGGCGAAGTGGGTCGCTACGGGCAGCCCGAGCTCGAGGCAGGAGCCGTACAGCTCCGGTGTGCACGTGTACGGCGCGTGAGGCGAGACGCCGAGCCGCACCCGGTCGGAGAGCCATGGCTCGATGCGCTCGCGCATGGGCGCGAAGAGGCGCTCGAGCGACTCCGGGCCGCCGAACACCTCCAGGTGGACGATCGCGCGCAGGCCGAGCTCGGCGGCGGCCACGGCAGCGGCGCCGGAGAAGCTCGCGTCCCCGACCGTCGTGATCCCCGAGCGCAGGCATTCGGCGGCGCCGAGCCGGGCGATCGCCACCATGTCCTCGTCGTCCAGCCGCTGCTTGCGGCGGATATGCATGGCAATCCACGGCCCGAACGGGAGGCCGTCGCCGAAGCCCGCGTAGCACGCGTACTCGATGTGGGAATGCGCGTTCACGAAGCCGGGGACGATCACGCAGCCTTCGTGGCGCTCGCCGGCCCCGAGCTCCGCGGCCCGGCCGACGGCGGCGATGCGCCCGTCGTCTCCGATCGCCACGGCGCCGTCCCTGATCGGATCTCCCTCGACGGGCAGGACCCAGTCGGCGGAGACGAGCGCTACCACGTCCGGGTGGTCTCGTCGCCGTCCTCGTCGGCGCCGACCGCCTCCAGGTCGTCTTCGCCCACCTCGTCGAGTGGGAGACCTTCCTCGTCGAAGCCGCCGTCGTCGAAGCCGCCGTCGTCGAAGTCGCCACCGTCGGGCTCGCCGTCGTCGTCGGCGCCGGCACTGCCGTCGTCGTACGCGCTCTCGTCGCCGACGGGTGCGGCGGCCCAGCGACGCTCCATCAGCACCGAGAGCCAGATCGACGACTCGAACAGGATCAGCAACGGCACGGTCTCGAAGAGGAGCGAGACGGGGTCGACGGTCGGCAACAGGATCGCGAAGCAGACCATCAACACGATGCCGAGGCGCCGGTTGCGCCGGAGCTTGGCCGAGGAGAGGACGCCGATGCGGACGAGCGCGAGGATGAAGATCGGCATCTCGAACGCCAGCCCGGTGGCGAGGAGCACCATCGACGTGAAGGTCAGGTAGTAGCTCGCCCGAATCTGGATCGTGTAGAGCGACTCGTCGAAGTTCGTCAGGAACTCGACCGCGGCGGGCAGGATCACGAAGTACGCAAACGTGGCGCCCACGGCGAAGAGCGCCGTCGCGATCACCACGAACACCGAGATCACGCGCTGCGTGGCCCGGTCCATGGCAGGGGCGAGGAACGCCCAGATCTGCCAGAGCAGGATCGGCAGCGCAATGGCGATCGCCGCGATCAGGCTCACCTTCACGGCGGTGGTGAACGGCTCCGTGACGCCGAGCGTGACGAGCTGCTTGTCGGGCGGCAGCGGCTCCTTCAGCCACTCGATCAGCCGGGCGTGGAAGGCGAAGGCCAGCAGGAAGGCGGGGACGAGCGCCGCCAGCCCGAGCACGAGGCGATGGCGCAGTTCGCTCAGGTGCTCGACGAGGGTTGCCTCTTCGTCCGTCCCGAGGCGTCGGGGGGCGATCCGCCGGAGTCGCCTCATCCCGCTGTGCTGCTGGTTAGGAGACGGAGTCCCGCTCGCGCGGCTGCGACGTCACCTTGGCCGGCTCGACCGGCTCGGCGGGCGGCAGCTCCGCACCGTACGGCTCGTCGTCGTGCCTGTTGTCGCCGGTGACGGAGTCCTTGAACTCCCGCATCCCCTTGCCGAGCTGGCGGCCCATCTCCGGCAGCCGCTTGGGCCCGAAGACGAGGAGCAGCACGAGCAGGAGAATGAGCATCTCCCAGATACCGATTCCGAAAGGCATGGCGGGTACAGTAGCAGCGTCGCGACGGTTTCACGGAGGACGCGGGCGGGAACAACGCTTCCGTAACAGGCGTTGGCTCGTAAGAGGGCATCTGCGCCTCGTGCAGGTCCGGCTAACATGCCGGAACCGGGGACGACAGAACCTCCAACGTCCAATGCATCTCTCCGCGGACAGGAATCGAGGACGGACAGTGGCACTGCTCGAGATCAAGAACCTTCACGTGGCGCTCGAGGACGGCACCGAGATCGTCAAAGGGGTCGACCTCGCCGTCGACGTCGCCGAGAAGCACGCGATCATGGGCCCGAACGGGTCGGGGAAGTCGACGCTCGCGTACGCGCTGATGGGCCATCCGTCCTACGAGATCACCGAGGGCGAGATCCTGCTGGACGGCGACGACGTGTCCGAGCTGGGCGCCGACGAGCGCGCGCAGCGCGGCCTCTTCCTCGCCTTTCAGTATCCGCACGCCATCCCCGGCGTCACGGTCACGAGCTTCCTGCGCAGCGCGATCAACGCGAAGCGCAAGGCCGCCAACGGCGGTGAGGACAATCCCGTGCCGATCCCCGAGTTCCGCAAGGAGCTGCTGGGTGCGATGGAGGAGCTGAAGGTGCCGCGGGAGCTCGCGTCCCGCTATCTCAACGACGGCTTCTCCGGGGGCGAGAAGAAGCGTGTCGAGATCCTGCAGATGGCGATGCTGCAGCCGAGGATCGCCGTGCTCGACGAGACGGACTCGGGGCTCGACATCGACGCGCTCAAGGTCGTGGCGAACGGGGTCAACTCGCTCGTGGGCCCGCAGATGGGGGCCCTCGTGATCACCCACTACCAGCGCATCCTCAACTACATCACCCCCGACCACGTGCACGTGTTCGTGGACGGCCGCATCGTCGCGTCCGGTGGCGCGGAGCTCGCGCAGACGCTCGAGGCGGACGGCTACGAGGCGTTCATCCCGGCCGGCGTGGGAGGCGACAACGCATGAGCACCGCCGAGAACGAGGTCGTCAAGGGGATCCGCAGCGAGTACCAGTACGGGTTCTCGAACCCCGACGAGGCCAAGGACTACTTCTTCAAGTCCGGCCGCGGCCTCTCGCACGAGGTCGTCGAGGCGATCGCCGAGCACAAGAACGAGCCGGACTGGATGCGCCAGTTCCGCCACAAGTCGCTCGACTACTTCTACGCGCGGCCGTTGCCGACGTGGGGCGGCAACGTCGCCGAGATCGACTTCGACAACATCTACTACTACATCCGGCCCACCGAGAAGCAGGTCGACAGGTGGGAAGACCTGCCGGCGGAGATCCTCGACACCTGGGACAAGCTCGGCATCCCGGAGGCGGAGAAGAAGTACCTCGCCGGCGTCGGCGCCCAGTACGAGTCGGAGGTCGTGTACCACAAGCTGCAGGAGGATCTCGAGCAGAAGGGCGTGATCTTCCTCGACATGGACTCCGCCCTGCGCGAGCACGAGGACATCGTCAAGCAGTACATGGGCACGATCATCCCGCAGAACGACAACAAGTTCGCGGCGCTCAACTCGGCCGTGTGGTCGGGCGGCTCGTTCATCTACGTGCCGCCGGGCGTGCGCATCGAAATGCCGCTGCAGGCCTATTTCCGCATCAACGCGGAGAACATGGGGCAGTTCGAGCGGACGCTGATCATCGTCGACGAGGACGCCTACGTGCACTACGTCGAGGGCTGTACCGCGCCGATCTACTCGTCCGACTCGCTGCACTCGGCGGTCGTCGAGATCATCGTCAAGCCGCGCGGGCGCTGCCGCTACACGACGATCCAGAACTGGTCGAACAACGTCTACAACCTCGTCACCAAGCGCGCCGTCGCGCACGAGGACGCGACGATGGAGTGGGTCGACGGAAACCTCGGCTCGAAGCTGACGATGAAGTACCCCGCCATCTGGCTGATGGGCGAGCGGGCCCACGGCGAGGTGCTCTCGATCGCGTTCGCCGGCAAGGGCCAGCACCAGGATGCGGGCGGCAAGGTCGTGCACGTCGCGAAGAACACGTCGAGCGTGATCACGTCCAAGTCGATCTCCAAGGACGGCGGCAGGGCCGGCTACCGCGGCCTGCTCGAGGTCGCCCGCGGCGCCACCGGCTCGAAGTCGAAGGTCGTCTGCGACGCCCTCATCCTCGACGACGAGTCGCGCTCCGACACCTACCCCTACATCAAGGTGGACGAGAGCGACGTCGATCTCGGCCACGAGGCGACCGTCTCGAAGATCGGCGAGGAGCAGCTCTTCTACCTGATGAGCCGCGGCCTCTCCGAGTCCGACGCGAGCGCGATGATCGTGTCCGGGTTCGTGGAGCCGATCACGAAGGAGCTGCCGCTCGAGTACGCCGTCGAGATGAACCGGCTGATCCAGCTGCAGATGGAGGGCTCCGTTGGCTAGTCGGGCTCGGACGAGCCGGCCCTCAGGTCTGTGTTGATCGTCGAGCGCACCGACTTCGTCTCGGTTCCCGTGACCGATCTCGAGCGCTCGACCCGCTTCTACCGTGACGTCCTCGGGTTGGAGCAGATCGGCACCGGGGCGTGGCCGGAGTTCCAGCTCGGCGAGAACGTCAGCCTCTACCTCCTCGACCCGACGAACATCGGGCAGGAGTTCACCGCGCCGCACACCTCCGCGACTGCGCTCCGCGTCGCCGATGTCGCGGAGGCGCGCCGCGAGCTCGAGGGAAAGGGCGTCGTCTTCGCCGGCGACATCTTCGATACCGGCGTCTGCCACATGGCGCACTTCCACGATCCGGACGGGAACGTCTTCATGCTTCATCGACGCTACGCCCCTCATGAGAGCTGACCTGCTCGAGCGCTATCGGGCGATTCCGCTGCCGACGAAGTCGGAGGAGCACTGGCGCTTCACCGACCTCACGGGCTTCGACCCTGACGCGTTCACCGCGGCGAGCGCCGATCCCGCCCCGCTCCCCGAGACGATGCTCGAGATCGAGGCGTCAGGCGTGGCCGTCGTCGGTGAGACCGGCATCACGATCGAGCACGCCCCTGAAGGAATCCGCTTCGAGCTGCTGACGGACGACCATCCGCTACTCGGAACACTCGTCGGTCACAGCGAGAAGTTCGCAGCGCACAACGCCGCGATGTGGGAGCACGGCATCCTCGTCCACGTTCCCAAGGGCGTCGTGATCGAGAAGCCGCTCTACATC
>Ga0209798_10002175_pt1 | contig 11570 bp, 9 predicted proteins | sample DOMMetBare3Fresh_FD_187475 | JGI IMG/M metagenome (GOLD analysis project Ga0209798, IMG submission 187475) | Wetland sediment microbial communities from St. Louis River estuary, USA, under dissolved organic matter induced mercury methylation -... | ecosystem: Environmental > Aquatic > Freshwater...
GACCTCATGCGGCTGTTCGGCGGGGACCGAATGGACTCCATCAGCCGCCTCATGGAGCGCACGCAGATCCCGGACGACATGCCCATCCAGGCCGGCCTGGTCTCCAAAGCACTCTCCGGCGCCCAGAAGAAGGTCGAGCTCATCAACTTCGCAGCCAGAAAGCACGTCCTGGAGTACGACGACGTCATCAAGGTCCAGCGCGAGACCATCTACGGCGAGCGCAACGCCATCCTGGACGGCAAGGACATCCACGGCCGCGTCCAGGAGATGATCGAGTCCACGGTCCTGGAGGGCGTACTGTCCTTCTGCCCCGAGAAGACGTATTCCGAGGAGTGGGACTGGGCGGGCCTGAAGTCGTGGCTCAACGACCTTACCGGCAGCGACCTGGAGCTGGAGACCGAGCGCGAGACCGTCAGCAACGGCCACGAGCTGGCCATGACGCTGGCGGAGCGCGCGCTTGCGCACTACGGGCAGCGCGAGACCGACATCGGCTCCGAGCAGCTCCGCGACCTCGAGCGGTTCGTCATGCTCAACGTCATCGACCGCCGCTGGTTGGACCACCTCAACGAGTTGGACTACCTGCGCGAGGGCATCGGCCTGCGTGCCATGGGCCAGCGCGACCCGGTGGTGGAGTACAAGAACGAGGCGTTCGACATGTTCTCCGGCATGGTTGCCGGCATCAACGAGGACTTCCTGCGCACGATCTTCCACATCCAGATCGTCCAGGAGGACCAGATGCAGCAGGCCCAGCGCGAGCGCGAGGTCAGCTACACGGCCCCCTCGGAGTCGTCCATCTTCACGGGTGCCGTGGCCACCGCCGAGACCTTCGGCGGCAACACCAGCCCGGACGCCATGCAGGCCACGGCCGCGGCTGTGGGCACGAAGGCCGCCACGGTCGTGAAGGACAAGGACGACGCGTGGGCCGACGTGGGCCGCAACGATCCCTGCCCGTGCGGTAGCGGTAAGAAGTACAAGAAGTGCCACGGGGCCAACGCGTAGCGCGGGAGCCGGGTGCATCGCCAAGAAGACTTCAAGGGGCCTCGGCGACGTGCCGGGGCCCCTTGCCATGTGCCGCGACGAGCCGCGTCAGGCGGCGGCGCCTCCGCTGAAGCTCTTGCACGTGTGATGTATATTCATACATCATGTGCCCGACTGATCGTGCGAGTCCGGTCGGGAGCGGGTTCGGATCCGTTAGGAGGCGACGTCCACAATGGCACGCATGACGCGCACACAGATCATGCTCCACGCCCACCAGGAGGACCTCCTCGAGCGGGAGGCGAAGGCCACCGGCAAGAGCAAGTCCGAGCTCATCCGACATGCCATCGACGCCTTCTTCGACGAGGAGGAGGCGAGGAGGCTCCGCCAGGAAGCACTGGACGGCTTCCTGAGCATGAAGTGGCCGGAGGCGACTCCCGAGGTCCTCCCGCGTCCGAAGGACTGGCGCGAGCGGCTCCACGACAGGGGACACGGCGATCTTGACCGCTAGCGTGCTGATCGATACCAACGTGCTGGTCTACGCGACCGGTGTCGATGGACCCGAGAAGGCCGTGCGCGCAGCCGCCGTCCTGCAACACATGGAGGCTGGCGAGGCGGGACGGTTGTCAACGCAGGTGCTCTCGGAGTACGCCAACACCATGCTGCGCCGTCTGCCGCGTTCGGCCCACCCAGACGTCGCCCGGGCCGTGGCGAGACTGGGCAAGGCGATGCCGGTGCTGACCGTGACGGAGACGACGGTCATCGAGGCGATCCGAGGCACCATCGAACACGGTATGTCCTTCTACGACGCCCAACTCTGGGCCACTGCTCGCCTCGCGGGGATCGAGGTCGTGCTCACCGAGGACTTCACCGACGGAGCGGTGGTGGAGGGCGTCCGCTTCGTCGATCCGTTCTCGCCCTCGTTCGATCCGCGACAACTGGTGTCGTGACGCCGCAGCGGGGCTGCTGGCGGTCCGCCGTGCACGTGGCCCGTGCTAGAATATATGCGCCTTGAGCAGCCTCGCCACGCCGGCAGTTGGCGCTCACATCCGTCACGTCAGTCGAGGTAGCCACCGATGGTCGAGGATCGCACTCAGGACATAGCCGCGATGCGCTCACGCGTGGAGCGCATCGGGGAGTACCTGCACCTCGACGCCAAGCGCGCCGAGGCGTCGGCGCTCGAAGAGCAGGCCGCCGCTCCCGGCTTCTGGGACGACCCGTCGGCCGCGCAGATCGTCATGTCCAAGGCCGCGGGCCTTCGCGACGAGATCGCCCAGCAGGAGTCGATCGTCTCCGACGTGGAGGAGGCCGAGGCCGGCAACGAGCTGGCGCTGGCCGACGACGACGAGGAGATGGCCGCCGAACGCGACCGCCTGATGAAGGACCTGGGCAAGCGCCTCGTGGACCTGGAGGTCGGCTCGTGGTTCACCGGCGAGTTCGACGCCGGCGACGCGCTTGTCACCATCACCCCCGGCCAGGGCGGCCTCGAGGCCCAGGACTGGGCCGAGATGCTCCTGCGCATGTACACGAAGTACGCGGAGAGCAAGAAGTGGAAGCTCGATCTCAACGACGCCACGCCCGGCGTGGAGCTGGGGATCGACCGCGCGGTCTTCACGGTGCATGGCCGCAACGTCTACGGGATGCTCTCGTCGGAGTCCGGCGTGCACCGCCTGGTGCGCATCAGCCCCACCGACGAGAAGAAGCGGCGCCAGACGACCTTCGCCGGCGTGGAGGTCCTGCCGCTGCTGCCGGACGACATCGTGGTGGAGATCAACGACGAGGACATCCGCGTGGACGTCTACCGGTCCAGCGGCCCCGGCGGCCAGTCGGTCAACACCACCGACTCCGCCGTGCGAATCACGCACCTCCCCACCGGCCTGGTCGTCACGTGCCAGAACGAGAAGAGCCAGCTCAAGAACAAGGACAGCGCGATGAAGATCCTGCGCTCGCGCCTCTACGACCTGAAGAAGGCCGAACGCGACGCTGAACTGGCCGAGATGCGCGGCGAGCGGCGCGACATCTCCTTCGGCAGCCAGATCCGCAACTACGTGCTGTACCCGTACCAGATGGTCAAGGACGTCCGCACGGGCGTGGAGACCGGTGACGTCAACGGCGTGCTCGGCGGCGACATAGACGAGTTCGTCATCGGCTACCACCGCTGGCGGGTGGGGGAGGCGACGGCTGAGGCGGTCGGCGCCGGGAGCGGGGCTTAGGATGCGCCTGCTGGCAGACCTCCACACGCATTCCGTCGCGTCCGGCCACGCGTACTCCACGGTGGGCGAACTGGCGCAGGCCGCGGCTGCCAAAGGCCTCGAGCTCATCGCCGTCACGGACCACGGGCCCTCCCTGCCGGGTGCCCCGCACGAGTGGCACTTCCTCAACATGAAGGTGGTGCCGTCCATCCTGGGCGGCGTCCGCATCCTGAAGGGCGTAGAGGCCAACCCCGTGCTCGACACCGCCAACGGCGTCGACTTGCCGGACACCGCGCTCGCGAAGCTCGACTTCGTGGCGGTGGGCCTGCATCCGACCGTGGGCTTCGACGAGGCGACCAAGGACGAACTCACCGAGGCGCTCCTGCGCGCCATTGCGAACCCGCTCGTCGACATGGTCACCCACCCGGGCAACCCGGCGTTTCCCGTGGATGTGGATCGCGTCGTGGCCGCCTGCGTGGCCCACGGTGTCATCGTCGAGCTCAACAACGGCAGCTACGAGCCGTCCATGTCGCGCTCGCGCGAGACCGCCGGCGAGCTCGCGTTCGCGCGCGCGGCCGTGGACGGGGGCGCACACGTGGCCATCACCTCCGACGCGCACTACCATGCCCATGTGGGCCGTTTCGAGCGCGCGCTCGAGGTCGCGGAGTCCCTGGGCGTCGAGGAAGACCTGATCGTCAACCGCGATGCGGAGAGCGTGCTCACGTTCCTGAACGCGCGGCGCGAGCGGCCGCGGCTGGAGATGGGCGGGGTGGTGGACTAGATGGTGCGCGACAGGCTCATGAAGTCCGCCCGCGCCATGTCGCCGCAGCGCGTGCTCAGAAGCCGTCCGGTCCGAGACGGGTTCTGGATGACGCTGGGCATCCTCGTGGCCGCGTGGGGCCTCGACGCGTTCCTCATCCCGAACCGGATCGCGGGCGGCGGCGTATCCGGTCTGGCGACGGTCATCTACTACCTGCTGAAGAACCTCGGCTCGCCGGTCATCGTGCCGGTGGGCATCCAGATGGTGCTCATGAACGTCATCCTGCTGGTCATAGGCATCAGCGCTCGTGGCTGGCGCTACGGGGCCAAGACCATCTATGGCGCCATCGGCCTGTCCGTGGCCGTCGACGTGCTGGCCCTGCCGGTCTTCAGGCCGTTCGTGCCGCACCTCGCGGCCAACGACCCGTTGCTGGCGGCGCTGTGGGGCGGTGCGCTCATGGGCCTGGGCGTGGGCATGGTCTTCCGTGTGGGCGGCAACACCGGCGGCACGGACATCATCGCCCAGCTGCTCACGAAGAAGATCTCCATCGGCATCGGCCAGCTCATGCTCGCCCTCGACTTCATCGTGCTCGTGGCCGCCGCGTTCGTCTTCGGCCCGACGCTGGCCCTCTACGGCGCGGTCGCGGTGTTCGTGGGCGGGCAGACCATCGACTTGGTGCAGGAGGGCCTCGTCACGGAGAAGGCCGCCTACATCTTCTCGCTCAAGGCCGAGGCCATCGGCGAAGCCATCGTGAGCGAGCTCGGGCGCGGCGCCACCGCGCTCAAGAGCCGCGGCGTCTACAGCGGCCAGGACCGCGATGTCATCCTCTGCGTGGTGGCCCGCAACGAGCTTGATGCGCTGAAGGCGATTGTGCATGCCTTGGACCCGGAGGCGTTCCTGGTCATCTCGGACGTGCATGAGGTCCTCGGCGAAGGCTTCAAGGAAGCCGGGGCGCGGCGCTAGGGGTGGTTGTAGTCCCCGAGTAGTCTGCTGACCATCGAGGATCCCCGCCTCCCAAGCGCTCGGTTGACACGCCCGGACGGGGGCGTAGCCTCCGCTGAGACTCGGCTGGGGGGCCGACTTCGGAACGGCGTACTCGCATGTCGCGGACGCCGAGTCTGGAGCGCGACTCCAGATACAAGGCGGTCGTCAGGGGGACAGCATGTCGCGGCGCTTCTGGGGCGGGATTCTTGCTCTAGTGATGCTTGGCTCGTTGGGCGCACCGTCCAGGGCCTTCGGTACGTTCGGAGGCATGATCGACAAGTACATCGTCGCGGACCCGAACTATCCCAGCAGCACGGGCGTGCAGGGCCAGATCTACCACTACGGATTCGCCACGGCCCGTCACAGTGTGCGTTCGCTCTACATGGACGCGTTTCCCCATCAGCTCTACTGCTATATCGAGATGGGCCAGGTCTACTACGCCGGCAACTACACGCCAACACGGCACTTCGTGGCATGGGAGGATCCTGGCGTCACCCCAGGTCAGCAACTGGAGACCTACGGCACATGCACCGCAGGGACTTGGTACACGTACAGCATCACTCGTGAGACGGCCCCGCTCGGACATCCCAACACGACCGCGTGGTACTTCGCGAAGAACGGAGTCACGCTCGGATCGAAGCGTCTGGGCATGCACTGGGTCGGCAACCCGGAAAGCGCATTCGAGCGGGCGGACGTCGTATTGGATAACCCGAACGGATCATACAACCTTCTGCAACGCCGTTTGGAGAGTCCCCTGACGTGGACATCATGGGACAGGATATATGTAGAGGACGTGGACCCTGTTGCGCACGCCCATGTCCGGTCCGCGAGCAGCTGGTACAGCCACTAGCGACCAAGAACCTGGGAGGGAACCGACAATGACTGGCGTGTGGGGCAGACAGCGCCGTGTGTTCTTGATGTCGTTCGGTCTACTCGTCTTCTGGGGCCTCGTCGCAGCGGGTGCACAGCAAGCGCTCCAGTTCGCCGACACGGCACCACGCGAAACGAGAGAGACACTCGCTCCGGCGAAGTACGGCGGGACCACGGACTTGGCGGCGCACCTTGCGTCGGGCGGCGCTGCGCGGGCGAACATCGAGGCGGCCCGAGTGCGACTCGGATTCGAGCCGCTGTTGCCCACCGTCACCGGTGGCCGCGCCCTCAGGGGCCTGTACACTCGTTCGGATCGCTTCGAATCCTCGAACAGCACCCAGGTCGCCGCACCCGATGACTTGTTTCACGCGCTCTACGTCGATGACCTTCAGGTGATTGAGAAGCTATGGGAGCCTGGAGAGGTTCGCGACGAGACAACCTTCGGGCGTCGGCTCCTCGTCAACTACACCGCCCCGGAGAGGTTTGTTCGTACGGCGAAGTTGAAGGGGCTGACGGTCTGGACATGGGACCGCGTCTCGCTGCCCGAGAGCACTGACTCGGATGGCCGGTTCGTGCCCGGGCTCGAGCTGTCTGCAGCACAGGTCAGCTGGTTCAGGGATGGTGTCGGGTACATCGTGGCTTCACCGTATCTGACGGCCGACCAGCTTCTGCCCATCGCGGCATCCATGATCCGCTAGCACAGCGGGAGCGCAGTCGCGCGCGCTCGCGAACGAGTACGCAGGCCCCAAGTAGGGGCGCGCACTCGTTCGCGCGGTCGGCGTGTGCCTTAGCGTTCGCCCGCGGACAGGCGCGCCTCAGTCGAGCTTGCTGCGCCCAGTCGCACTCGGCCGACGGGGCCGTGCCTTTCAGCGTCGGGCACACGCCAACCGCGCCGGCGAAGCGAGGCGCGCCCGCCTTGGGTGGTGCCTGCGGATCGTGCATGCCTTGGACCCGGAGGCGTTCCTGGTCATCTCGGACGTGCATGAGGTCCTCGGCGAAGGCTTCAAGGAAGCCGGGGCGCGGCGCTAGAGCGTGGGGCGCGCCGCCTGCCGTTCGCCTCGCGCGCCGCTCCCGTACGGCCGGGTCGGGTACTATCGGTGGGAGGACCTTTGTGTCCCCGCTGGAGGTGACCGCACGTTGAGCGAGCCAGTTTTCACGCACGCCGCCGACGACGCGAACCGACTCGCCGCCGCGGGTATCGCGCTGATGGCCTGCGACACCGCGGGCGACGTCTTCGATGTCATGCGGGACTACCTGGCCGCGGCGGCGGGCGGGGCCGTGGCGATCGTCTCGCGCTGCGGCGCGACCCCCAGCGAGATCGTCGTTCACGCGGTGACCGGCATGGATGCCTCGATGCTGGTCAAGGCGGCTTCTCTCGCGGGATTCGAGGTCGTCGGCAAGCGGTCGATGATCGACGACCGCTTCCTGGAGCGCGTCTTCGTGCGCTCGCTGCAGAAGGTGGATGGAGGGTTCGCGGAGTTCGCCGCCAACGATGTCCCCGCGCAGGTCGCAAGGATCGTGACGAACACCCTCGGAATACGCGACGTCTACATCATCGGTATCACCGACGGCGAGACGGTCTTCGGCAACATCAGCATCCTGACGCTCGAGCCCGACGTCGTGCTGCCTGCCCATTCCATCGAGTCGCTGGTCTACATGGCGTTCATGAAGCTGTCCCGGATCGAGGCGTTGAGCGGACTGCATAGCGCCCTGACCGAGGCCCGGCGCTACGGAGACGCGCTGGATCAGGTCAATGCCTTCATCTACCTGAAGGACCGGCAGGGCCGATACGTCTACGCCAATCGAGCCACGCTCGAGCTGTTCGGGTGTTCGGCGGACGAGCTTGTGGGTACCGACGACTCGCGCTACTTCCCAGCGGACGCCGTCGTGAGCATCAAGGAGGTCGACGCGCGGGTCCTCGAGCACGGTGAGCGGACAACCGAGGAGATCGACGTGGTCGAGGCCGACGGCTATCGGCGCGTGTACTGGGGCGTCAAGACCCCCGTCTACGATGACGCCGGTGAGATCTGGGGGCTGTGCGGCGTCTCGACCGACACCACTGACCGCAAGATCGCCGAGGAGTCGCTGGCCGAGCGCCAGGCGTTCATCGAGACGCTGCTGGAGAACGCGCCCATCGGCTTCGCGGTGAACACGATCGACGACGGCGCGAGTCAGCTCGTGAGTCGGAGTTTCGAGACGATCTATGGGCTCGAGCCGGGCAGTCTGGAGGGCGTCGGCGACTTCTTCGAGAAGGTCTATCTCGATCCGGTCTTCCGCGAGCAGATGCGTGATCGCACGTTGGCGGACATGGCGAGTGGAGATGCCTCCCGCATGCGCTGGGAGGACGTACCCATCACGACTGCCTCCGGCGAGCACAAGGTCATCACCGCCATCAACATCCCGCTGCCGGAGCAGAACCTCATGATCTCGACGGTGCAGGACGTGACCCAGCGCTGGCAGGCGGAGGAAGCGCTGCGGGAGAGCGAGCAGAAGTACCGCACCCTCACCGAGAGCATGTCCGACGTCGTATGGACGCTGGACCCCGAGACCCTTCGCTTCACCTACGTCAGCCCGTCGGTGACGCGTCTGAGGGGCTTCTCCCCCGAGGAGATCATGGCCGAGCCCATGGATGCGGCGCTCACGCCCGAGGGTGCCCAGCGCATCCGAAGCGTGATGGCAGAGCGCGTGGCTGATCGCCGCGCCGGCCGGATCGGCAACGACACGTTCTTCACCTCAGAGGTCGAGCAGCCATGCAAGGACGGTTCTGTTGTCACGACCGACGCCGTCACGAACTTCTACCTCGACGAGCGGACCGGTCACGTGGAGGTCCGTGGTGTCACGCGCGACATCACCGCGCGCAAGGCGGCGGAAGCCGAACTCGCGGAGTATCGCCGCCACCTGGAGGCCCTCGTCGAGGAGCGCACCGCCAGCCTGGCCGCCACCAACGAGGAGCTGCAGAAGGCGAACGAGGAGTTGCGTGAGGCAACGGAGGCCAAGAACGAGTTCCTGGCCAGCATGAGCCACGAGCTGCGCACGCCGCTCAACTCGATCATCGGCTTCTCGGGGATCCTCTCGCAGGGGCTCGCCGGCCACCTGAACGACGAGCAGTCGCGGCAGATGGAGATGGTCAACCGCTCCGGGCGGCACCTCCTGTCGCTCATCGACAACGTGCTCGATCTTGCCAAGGTCGAGGCGGGCAAGCTCGCCATCACCCTGGACACGATGGACCCGGATGTGATCATCCGGGAGGTCGCGGAAGCGGTGCGTCCCCTCACGGCGGAGAAGGGCCTGACGCTCGAGGTGCTCACCTGCGGTTCCGGCGCAACGGTGCTGTCCGACGCCGGGAAGGTGCGCCAGATACTCTTCAACCTGATCGGCAACGCGGTGAAGTTCACGGACGTGGGAAGCGTGCACGTGTCCGTGCATTGCGTGCCCGGCGGCGACTGCACCTATGTTGTCGCCGACACCGGCCCGGGGATAGCCGCGGCCGACCTGTCGAGGATCTTCGAGTCGTTCACCCAGCTCGAGTCCCGCTCCGCTGCCAAGGCGCAGGGGACCGGCCTCGGGCTTCGCTTGGCTCGCGAGTACGCCCATCTGCTTGGCGGCGAGATCACCGTCACCAGCGTGCTCGGAGAGGGGTCCGTCTTCACGCTCACGCTGCCGCCGGAGCCCCCGTCGCCCGCGTCGACGGGCTGACGCGCGCCGCCCGCTCGCGCGCGCACGCGGCCCGCACGCGCTTCCCGGTTCCGTCTGGTACCCTGTCCGTGGCTTCGGGCATCCGTCCCGAGCGCGCCCCGGATGGACAGGAACCACGCGATGACCACGCCCGACCTCGCAAGGACCGCAGACACCGCCCGGCTCATGCGCCGCGACATCGTCGAGATGGTCGGCGCCGCGGGCTCCGGTCACCCCGGCGGCTCGCTCTCCGCGGTCGAGATCGTGGCGAGCCTGTACTTCGGCGTCATGAAGCACGACCCGGCGCGTCCCGATTGGCCCGAGCGCGACCGCTTCGTGCTCTCCAAGGGCCACGCCGCTCCCGTTCTCTACGCTACGCTGGCCGAGGCCGGCTACTTCGCGACCGACGAGCTCGCGACCCTGCGCAAGCTGGGTTCGAGGCTCCAGGGCCACCCGGACGCGCGCAAGACGCCCGGCGTCGAGGTGTCCACCGGCTCGCTGGGCCAAGGGCTCGCGCTGGCCAACGGCCTCGCGCTGGCGCTTCGCCTGGACGCCAACACCGCCGGACGCGACGCCGGGGCCGGCCCGCAGGTCTTCTGCCTGTTGGGCGACGGCGAGATCCAAGAGGGCGAGGTCTGGGAGGCCGCCATGCTGGCCGCCCACTATCAGCTGGACAACGTCGTCGCGATCGTGGACCTCAATGGCATGCAGATCGACGGCCCCACGGCCGAGGTCATGGACGTCGGCGACGTCGAAGCCAAGTTCGCCGCCTTCGGCTGGCATGTCATCACCTGCGACGGGCACGACCTGGAGGAACTGGCCGACGCGTTCGAGGCCGCCCGCGCCTACACGGACGGACCGGCCGTGATCGTCGCTGACACGGTCAAGGGCAAGGGTGTCTCGTTCATGGAGGGCCTCTGCGACTGGCACGGCAAAGCGCCCAACGCCGAGCAGTGCGCGCAGGCGCTCGAGGAACTCCAGGGAATCGGGGAGGAGGGCTAGATGGCCGACAAGCGAGCCACCCGCGACGCCCTCGGGGAGACCCTCGTCGAGCTCGCCGCCGAAGGCCGCGACGACATCGTCGTCCTGGACGCCGACCTGGCGAAGGCCACCACGACCGCCAAGTTCAAAGCCGCCTACCCCGACCGGTTCTTCGACGTAGGCATCGCGGAACAGAACCTCATCGGCACCGCCGCCGGCCTGGCTGCGGGCGGTAGGACGCCGTTCGCGTCGAGCTTCGCTGTCTTCGCCACCGGCCGCGCCTACGACCAGGTGCGCAACTCGGTGTGCTACGGGAACCTGAACGTGAAGATCGCCGCCACGCACGCCGGCGTCACCGTCGGACCCGACGGCGGCAGCCACCAGATGCTCGAGGACATCGCGCTCATGCGCGTGCTTCCCAACATGCGCGTGATCGTGCCCGCGGACTACGTTTCGGCCAAGGCCGCCATCCGCGCTGCTTCTTCCAGCCCTGGTCCGGTCTACATCCGCCTGGGCCGCCCCGCGGTGTCGGTCATCTACGACGAGGACGCCGGCTTCGAGATCGGCCGCGCCTACCCGCTTCGCTACGGCACCGAGGTCACCCTGCTCGCGTGCGGCCACATGGTGGAGCGCGCGCTCGCGGCCGCGGACCTGCTCGAGGCGGAGGGCATCTCGGCCACGGTGGTCGACGTGCCGACCATCAAGCCGCTCGATACGAAGACCATCCTCAACGCGGCTCTCAACACGGGCGCCGTGGTGGCGTGCGAGGAGCACTCGGTCATCGGCGGCCTCGGCTCGGCGGTCGCGGAGCTGCTCGGCGAGAACGCGCCGATGCCGATGGAGCGCGTCGGTGTCCGCGACGTCTTCGGCACATCCGGCGAGGCCGACGAGCTCATGGCTCACTTCGGCCTGACCGCTGAAGCCATGAAGATGTTCATCGACATGTGCCATGTGAACGGCGACAAAGGCGGGATGGTGGCTTATTCCGGATACATCAAGGCTGAATCGCCGCTGAATTACATGAATTCAGAAGCGGATAAGGCTGCCTTGAAGAGCACTCTCACCAACCTTGAGCTGGGAGACTGGACAGACATCGGCCTAGGTCTCAACAGGGGGGTAACGCTTCTGAGGGA
>Ga0209798_10002176_pt1 | contig 11566 bp, 10 predicted proteins | sample DOMMetBare3Fresh_FD_187475 | JGI IMG/M metagenome (GOLD analysis project Ga0209798, IMG submission 187475) | Wetland sediment microbial communities from St. Louis River estuary, USA, under dissolved organic matter induced mercury methylation -... | ecosystem: Environmental > Aquatic >...
CCGTCGGGCGGATCGGTGACCGGCTCGAACACGGCCTCGACCTCGGAGCCGATCTGCACGCTCGTCACGTCGTCGGTCACGACGTTCGTGAGCACCCGTGGGCCTTCGGCCAGCTCCACGTAGGCCGCCACGTAGGGGGCGGCCGCGGCCCACGGGCCCATGCCCTTCCGGATCACGGTGCACGCGTAGACGGTGCCGCGGCCGCTCATCTCGGTCCACGTGACCGAGTCGCTGCCGCAGACGGGGCACCAGGATCGTGGATACCAGATCGGGTGTCCGCAGGCGTTGCACACGGGCAGCACCAGCCGACTGTCGGCGGCGGCTGTCCAGAACGGCTCCACCTCCAAGTTCTCCGGCGGTGGCAAGGCAGGAAGGGCGCTCATGCGAAGGCTCCGAGGACGAGGGTGGCGCTGCCGTGGCGGGTCGAGAGGGCGCCGCCGGTTCCGTGGGCGATGGCCAGCTCGCACCCCGGCACCTGCACGGCGGGGTGGGCCTCCCCGCGCAGCTGGCGCACCGCCTCGATCACCTTCGTCATGCCACCCCGGTTGGCGGGGTGGTTGTTGCACAGGCCCCCACCGTCGGAGTTGAACGGCAGCCGACCGTCCGGGCTGCGCAGCGCGCCGTCGGCCACGAAGGCCCCACCCCTGCCCTTGGCGCAGAAGCCGAGGTCCTCGAGGGCGATGAGGACCGTGATCGTGAAGCTGTCGTAGATCGAGGCGTACTGGATGTCGCGAGGCGCCACTCCGGCCTCTGCGAAGGCGGCCGGACCTGACCAGCGCGCGGCGGAGTAGGTGAGATCGATGCGACCGGCGTCACCGTGCTTGAGGGCCTCGCCGTGCCCGAGCACGGACGCTCCCGCGCGGCCCAGGTCTCGCGCCACGTCGGGGTGCACCACCACCAGGGCGCCGCCGCCATCGGTGACCACGCAGCAGTCGAGCCGATGCAGCGGGTCGGCCACCAGTGGGGAGCCCACCACGTCGGCGACCGTGACCACGTCTCGCAGCAGCGCATGCGGGTTGTGCTGGGCGTGCTCGGAGGCGGCCACCTTGATCCACGCCAGCTGCTCGCTGGTGGTGCCGAACTCGTGCATGTGGCGGGAGGCCGAGAGCGCGTAGTTGCCCATCGGGCTGAAGATCCCCGCCTGCTCGAACCCGGCCTCTGGGCTGTCCGTCATCCGCTGCGCCCCGCCCGGCATGGCGCCCCCAGTGCGGGGGCGGCCGGCCAGGGTGATGAGCGCGACGCGGCACTTGCCAGCCGCAATGGCCGCCGCGGCATGTCCGACGTGCGAGAGGTACGAGCTGCCGCCGATCTCGGTGCTGTCGACGTAGCGGGCGGCCAGGCCCAGGTACTCCGCCATCGACACCGGGCCGAAGCCGGGTGTGGTGGAGTCGCAGAAGTAGGCGTCGACATCGGCGAGGGTGAGCCCGGCGTCGGCCACGGCTCCGGTGGCCACCTCGCGGTGGATCTGCGCGACCGTGCGATCGGGGATCTCGCGCCGTGGATGCTCGTAGGCCCCGACGATGACGGCCTTGCCCCGCATCGACATGGCCAAGTCAGCCCAAGAACCCGTCGCAGGTCCCGGGGCGAGGGAGAGAAGCGGTCCATCCTCGGTTGCGGCAGCTCATGGCCGGCAGCCTGCCCGCCCCGCCGCCGCGCCTCAAGCCCACGCACCGGGTCAGTGGTGCCCGAAGGTGACCTCGCCCACGGTGGCGGTGAGTCCCACGGCGGCAAGTGCCGCGATCACGCGCCCCACATGGGCGTGGTCGAGTGTCTCCACCACCACCTCGAGCTCGGCGGAGCGGGCGGACACGTCGAGGAACATGCGCTCGTGGAGGATCTCGACGATGTTGCCCCCGGCCTGGCCCACGGTGGTGGTGACGAGGCCCAGGCTGCCGGGCACGTCGGGGATCTCGATGTGGAGACGGGTGAGGCGTCCTGATCGCACCAGGCCACGCATGATGACCGAGGCCAGCAGGCGGGGGTCGACGTTGCCGCCGCTGAGCACCACCCCGACCTCGCGGTGGGGAAGCAGGTCCGGGTGCTCGAGCAGCCCGGCGATCCCAGCTGCGCCGGCCCCTTCGACCACCGTCTTCTCGATGTCGAGCAGGAGGGTCATGGCCTCCTCCACCGAGGTGTCGTGCACGGTGACGATGCGGTCCACCAGCGCCAGCACGATCGGGGTGGTGTGCGTGCCCGGCACCGGCACCGCGATGCCCTCGGCGATGGTCGCCCCCCCGAGCTCCACGTCGGCACCGGTGACAGCGGCCAGCATCGAGGCCCAGCGGTCGCTCTGGACGCCGACGACCGAGATCGACGGTTGGAGCGCCTTGGCCACCACCGCCATGCCCGCCAGCAGCCCGCCCCCGCCGGTGGGGACCACCAGTGCATCGAGCTCCGGGTGGTCCTCGAGGAGCTCGAGCGCCACCGTGCCCTGACCGGCGATGACGGCCGGATCGTCATAGGGGTGGACGAAGGTGCGACCCTCGTCGGCGAGGCGCCTGGCCTCCCCGGCGGCTTCAGCGAGGTCGGCGCCGAACATCACGACGTGGGCCCCGAGGGCCTCCGTGCGCTGCACCTTCACGAAGGGCGTGCCGGCCGGCATCACGATGGTGGCCTCGATGCCGAGTCGGGTCGCGTGGCGGGCGACGGCTTGGGCGTGGTTCCCGGCCGACATGGCCACCACCCCGCATCGGCGCTCGTCGTCGGTCAGCGAGAGCAGCTTGTTCAGCGCACCGCGCTCCTTGAACGACGCCGTGAACTGCAGGTTCTCGAACTTCACGACGACGCCGGTGCCGAGCACCTCCGAGAGCGTGTGCGAACGCGCGCTCGGGGTGCGCTCGATCGCGCCGGTGATCCGCTCGGCGGCCGCCCGTACGTCGTCGATGGTGACCTCGCTCATGGACGCAACCCTCGCACGACGTCGGCCCCCTCGAGCAGGACCTCGTCCGGCACCGCGCCCGTACCCGGACCGTCGGGCACTGCCACCACGCCACCGACAGGTAGTCGAGAGTCGGCCAGGTCGGGGCGGAACCGGCCACGCGGATCGAGGTCGGGTGGCAGGGTCACGTGGGGGAGGGCGGCCACGGCCAGGTTGGCAGCACGGCCGATGCCGGTCTCCAGCATCCCCCCGATCCAGAGGGGAACGCCGAGCTCCACGCAGCGATCGTGGACCGCCCGGGCAGCGATCCAGCCACCGACACGCGCGGGCTTGAGGCACACCACCTCGCACGCACCCAGTGCCACCGCCGCTTCGATGGCCTCGAGCGAGGTGAGCGGCTCATCCAGACAGATGGGCGTGTCCAGCCGCGCCGCCAGCCGGGCGTGACCGAGCAGGTCGGCGGGCGCCAGCGGCTGCTCGAGGCACACCAATCCCACACCATCGAGGCGATCGAGCTCGGGGTCGTCCTCCGCGAACGAGCCGTTGGCGTCGGCCTGGAGGAGCAGGCCTGGACCGACGTGCGCCCGAAGGGCCTCGAGGTGCCCGGCCGCCCGCTGGGGCGCCACCTTCACGCGCAGCCGAGCGGCCCCCGCGGCCAGCGCCTGGTCAGCCTCGGCCAGCAGGTCCTCGACCGCGTCGTGCAGCCCGAGGGCGGCTCCGGGCGCGACCGAGCGGGCCGTGGCGCCCAACCAGGCCGCCAACGAGCGGTCGGCGGCGCGCAGCTGGGCGTCGAGCACGGCCAGCTCCAGGGCTGCCCTGGCCATCGGGTGGCCGCGCACGGTGTCGAGATGCGAGCCCAGCGCGAGGGCGTCGCCGGTGGGTCCGGCCCAGGCGCGCGGCACGAGGTGGTCGCGCAGCACCAACCGGGCGGCCTCGGTGAACTCCGGGGCATAGGTCGGCTCCGGTTCAGCCACGCACTCGGCCCATCCATCGGCCTCGGCCGCGCGTACGTGCACCAGCAGCACGTCGCGCTCGTCCCGACGGGCGCGCGCAGTGCGCAGCGGCACGGCGAGGTGCATGGGCACCGTCACCAGGTCGATGGCCTCGACGCGCACTGCGGCGAGGGGCTCGAGCGCAGGCACACACCCATGGTGGCACCGATACCCTTGGCGGTCGTGTCCGATCTCTCCACTCGAAGCCACGGCGTGCTCAAGGCCAACGACCCGTGCTGGTGCGGGAGTGGCAAGAAGTTCAAGCGCTGCCACAAGGCAGCCAGTGCGAACGTCCGCCCCGGTCGCCTCAGCCCCACCAGGGCCGTCCCGGCCGAGATCCCGCGCCCGCCCTACGCGGAGTCGGGCCAGCCCGTGCGCCGCCAGGAGAACCCGGTGCAGAGCCCGGATGTGATCGAGCGGATGCGCGTGGCGGGTCAGGCGGCTGCCGAGGTGCTGGCCGTCACCGGCGCCGCGGTGCGTCCAGGCATCACGACCGACGAGCTCGATGCCATCTGCCACCAGGCCTGCATCGAGCGCGGCGGCTACCCGAGCCCCCTCAACTACAACGGCTTCCCGAAGTCGCTCTGCACTTCGGTGAACGAGGTCATCTGCCATGGGATACCCGACGACCGAGCCCTCGTCGACGGCGATATCTGCAACCTCGACGTCACCATCTTCCTCAACGGCGTGCACGGCGACACCAACGCCACCTTCCTGGTGGGCGAGGTCGACCCGCAGAGCCGGCGCCTGGTGGAGGTCACCCGTGAGTGCCTGGAGCGGGCCATCGCCGTGGTCCGGCCAGGACAGCCTTTCAACGAGATCGGCCGGGCCATCCAGACCCACGCCGAGGGCAACGGCTTCGGCGTGGTGCGGAGCTTCGTGGGTCACGGCATCGGCGAGCAGTTCCACACCGATCTGCACGTGCCGCACTACTACGAGCCGCAGCTCACCCGAGTCATCGACGAGGGCATGACCTTCACGATCGAACCGATGATCACGATGGGCGCCTGGGAGCACGAGCTGTGGGACGACGGCTGGACGGCGGTCACGGTTGACCGACGCCGCACGGCCCAGTTCGAGCACACGCTGGCGGTCACCGCCGATGGCTGTGAGGTGCTGACGCGATAAGGGCGGAGCTCACGTCAAGGCGGCCAGGGGCGCAGCCAGGTCGCCGCGGGGCTCGACGCGCATCTGGTCGAGATCCAGAAAGGCGCCCAGCTCCCGGAGGCGTTGCGCCAGCAGGGGCATGGACCGGTCGCGGTCGAGGCCGGGCTCGGCGTAGCTGCCCCGCACCAGCAGGGTGCTGCTGGCGCGGTCGGCTTTGAGGTCGACCCGGGCCACGAGAGCGCCGTCGTGCAGGAAGGGCAGCACGTAGTAGCCGTGCACGCGCTGGCCGGCGGGGACGTAGATCTCGATCCGGTAGCGGAAGTCGAACAGCGCTTCGGTGCGGTCACGGTCCCACACGAGCGAGTCGAACGGCGACAGCAGCGCCGACGCTCGCACCCAGCGGGGCAGCTCGGCGTCGGGGTGGAGGAACGCCTGATGGCGCCACCCCTCCACGTCCACCGGGCGCAAGGCCCCGTCGGCGGCCAGCTCGGCCACCAACCGCCGGGCGGTGACGATCGGCATGCGGTGGTAGTCGGCGAGGGTCTTGGGCGTCGCGACGCCGTGGCTGCGGGCCGCCCGGAGGAGGAGCGCCTTCATGGCGTCCTCCGCGGCGGGGGTCGGCGCCGCGAGCACGGACGCGGGGATCACGTGGTCCGGTCGCACGTATTGGCGCTCGAAGGTCTGCGGGTTCCGCAGGGCCGACACCTCGCCGTTCCAGAAGTGCCACTCCACCGCCTTCTTGGCCGGCGTCCAGTTCCACATCGATCCCGGGGCCGCCTTGGTGCGCTTGATGGCGTCTCCCAGGTGCTCGAGCTCGCCCAGCGTCACGGGCCCGTGCTCGGTGACGGCGGCCAGCACCGCCTCGCCCAGCCCGGGGTGCGTGCGCTGGAAGGACTTGACGCCGCCCCAGGCGTGGCCGCCGTCCTGGTGCATGCGCCAGCGCATCAGCGGGTGGAGCTCCACCGGCAGCAACGACGCCTCGTGGCCCCAGTACTCGAAGATCTCGCCGCTGCCCCACAGCCAGTCGGCCAGCGCCGCCCTCGGGTAGGTCCCGAGGCGGGCGAAGAACGGCATCTCGTGCGAGCGGGTCAGCACGTTCACGGAGTCGATCTGCACGAGGCCGACGCGATCGAGCACCCGGCGGAAGTGGCGCCGGTCGACCCGACCCGCCGGTCGCGGGTCGTTGAAGCCCTGGGCGTGCAGGGCGATCCGGCGGGCCTCGGAGATCCGCAGCGAGTCGGAGGTCAGGGGCATGGTTCCCGCAGAGTAGGTTCCGCGTCCGGGATCGCAACCGCTGTCTGCCTGAGGAGACCATCATGCGTGTCGTCGTCGACTACGACCTCTGTGAGAGCAATGCCCTGTGCATGGCCGCCGCCCCCGAGGTGTTCGAGGTGCGGGAGGACGACTTCCTCTACGTGCTCCAGGAGGAGCCGTCCGAGGAGCTGCGTGGGAAGGTCGAGGAGGCGGCGCGGCGCTGCCCCAAGCAGGCCATCTCGATCGAGGGCTAGCCACCGCCTCCCCCCATGGGCCTTGATCGCATCGTCATCGTCGGGGCCTCGCTGGCCGGCCTACGTGCCGCCGAGGAGCTGCGAAGGCTCGGCCACACCGGCTCCCTCACGATCGTGGGGGACGAGCCGCACAGGCCCTACGACCGTCCGCCGCTGTCGAAGCAGGTCCTGACCGGGGCCAAGCCCCCGGAGAGCACCGCGCTGCAGACGGCGACGGGCTCGATCGACGACCTCGACCTCGACTGGCGCCTCGGCACCACCGCCACCGGTCTGGAGCTGGACGAGCGCACCGTCCTGCTGGCCGGCGGCGAACGGTTGCCCTACGACGGTCTGGTGCTGGCCACCGGCGCCACGCCCCGCCGGCTCCCCGGGACCGACCACATCGACGGTGTGCACACGCTGCGCACCCTCGACGACAGCCTGGCCATCGGCGCCGCCCTGCACGCCACGCCGCGACGAGTCGCCGTGGTGGGGGCCGGCTTCATCGGAGCCGAGGTGGCGGCGAGCTGTCGAGGTCTCGGCATCGAGGTCAGCCTCATCGAAGCCCTCCCGGTGCCGCTCGAGCGCGGGCTGGGGCCCACGATGGGCGGTGTCATCGCCGATCTGCACCGGGACCATGGCGTCGACGTTCGCCTCGGCGTGGGCGTGGTCCTCATCGAGGGGGCCGACCGGGTGGAGCGGGTGCGGCTCACGGACGGCGTCGTGCTCGATGTCGACCTCGTGGTGGTGGGCATCGGCGTGGGGCCGAACACGGGCTGGCTCGAGGGCTCTGGGCTGACGATCGACAACGGCGTGCTGTGCGATGCCACCTGCCTGGCCGCTCCTGGGGTCGTGGCGGCGGGCGACGTGGCGCGCTGGCCCAACCGCCGCTTCGGCGAGGTGATGCGCGTCGAGCACTGGGACAACGCCATCTCGATGGGCACCCATGCGGCCCGCACCCTCCTGTCTGGCGGGGACGCCGAGGCCTACGAGCCGGTGCCCTGGTTCTGGTCCGATCAGTATGACCGCAAGATCCAGCTCGCCGGTCGGGCGGGACCCGAGGACGATGTGGAGGTCGTCGCCGGTCGTGTCGAGGACCGGAAGTTCGTCGCCCTCTACGGCAGGGCGGGCACGGTGGTGGGCGTCCTGGGCATGAACCAACCGGCGCAGGTGATGCGCTGGCGGTCGCTCGTGGAAGACCGTGTCGGCTGGGACGATGCCCTGGCGGTGACCCGTGGCTGATGGGGGTGGGCCGCTGTGACCGGTGCTTCGTTCCTGCTGATGGCGCTGGCCGCGGTCGCCGCCGCCGGTGACTGGGTGGCCGTGCACCGCGGCACCAAGGTGCTCGAGTACGTCGCCAAGCCGCTCACGATGGTCCTGCTCGTCGGGGCCGCCCTCGCCCTCGACCCCAGCGACAGCGCCGTGCGCACCTGGTTCGTGATCGCCCTGTTGCTCAGCTTGGCCGGTGACGTGCTGCTCATGCTCCCGCAGAACCTCTTCGTGTTCGGGCTGACGGCGTTCCTGCTGGGCCACGTCGCCTACATCGTGGGCATGCACGTGGACGGCGTCGAGGGCCCGAGGTTCCTCGTCGGGATCGTGCTCGTGATGGTCATGCTCGCGGTGCTCGGCTCGATCATCCTGCGCGGCGTGCGGGCCGGACCGGAGCCCAAGCTGGCCGGCCCGGTCGTGGCGTACATGTTCGTGATCTCCGCCATGGTGGCGAGCGCGATCGGCGTGGGCCACGTGGCCGGGGTCCTCGGCGCCAGCCTCTTCTACGTGAGCGACGCCCTGATCGCCTGGAACCGCTTCCTGCGCCCGACGCGCCACGGCCGTGTCGCGATCATGGTCACCTATCACCTGGCTCAGATCGGCCTCGTCCTCGCCCTCGTGTGACCCGCACCGCTTCGCTGGGGTCGGTCAGGGGACAGAGCGCAGGCGCGGTGCTTCGCGCTCGCGGAGTCGCACGGAGACCCTCATCCGCTCGAGGTGCTGCAGCAGGATCTGCTTGGCCTGGGGCACAGGGTGCTCGGCCGTGAAGGCCTCGATGTCGGCGGCCAGGGCCGGATCGCTCACGGATCGGATGCCCGAGAGCATCCGGACGATGCTGTTCGACGGGAACCTCTCGTTCATCTCGTCCCACCGCTCGTGCACGAGCTTCCAGGCTTGGGCTCCGTTGTCGCGGTTGGCGATGCAGGACCCGACGAGGAACGGCGCGTTCTGGGTGCGCACGGCCGGCGTCATGGCCAGGTCCAGCACCCGTGCCATCTGGACGGGATCGCGGACCTCAGCCAGGGCGTAGAGGAACCGCACCTCCTCTTGTGGGGTGTCGCTGTCCCGGAACTTCTCGAGGATGGCGTCGATCTCGGCCGGCCCAGCCGTGGCGGCGGTGACCCGCACCACCGCGGCCGCCACGTTGGCCTCCACGCTCTTCGAGTCGGCACAGATCTGCCGGAACAGCTCCGCGGCCCGGGCCCGAGCGTCAGGATCGGCACCCAGGTTGGCCATGGCCCCGATGAGTGCCCCGCGGAGCTCGTGGTCGCGATCCGTGTCGCCCGCCCGCTCCTCCCACCCGATGCGCTCGAGGGCCGGGCCGACCAGTGCCCTCACGCGCCCTTGGAACGAGGCGCGCGCGTCACCATCGACGAGGCGGTCGATCTGCTCGAGGCCTCCGAGCAGGCGACGCCACACCGACACGTCGGGTTCCTGGCGGAAGCCGTCGGCCAGCGTGAGGAAGTCCTCGACGGTCGTCGTCCCCGCCAGCACGGAGGCCCAGGTGTCGTCCACCAGGCCGTAGCGCTCGACGTCGGACAGCATCGTCTGGGCCTCGGCGACCAGCGCCGCTCGCAGGCGCGCAGAGGTCCGAACCCGGTAGAAGCCGTGCCCGTCAGCGTTGGCCACCACCCACGCCACCGGGCCGGGGAGCTCGATGTCGAGGGTCTCGTCATCGAGGAGCGCGATGGCCGTGGCCACCTCGCCCGACTCGAGGGCGTAGCGGAGCTGCAGTGGGATGGCCCAACGGGTGTCGTCGTGCTCGTCGCGGAGGTACTGGAATCGCTCCTGGGCGACGTGCAGGACCCGGCCGTCATCGGAGGCCTGGATGCTCACGATGGGGTGGCCGCCCTGGAAGATCCAAGAGTCCATGATGCGACGCACGGGTTCGCCCGTGGCCTCCTCGATGGCATCCCACAGGTCGGTGGTCTCCGTGTTGTCGTACTGGTGGTTGGCCATGTACTTGCGGATGCCGGCCCGAAAGTCGTCCTCGCCGAGGTACTGCTCGAGCATCCGCACGACGGCGGCGCCCTTCTCGTAGGTGAGGACGTCGAACATCCCTTCGGCGTCGGCCGGTGACACGACGGGGTACTCGATCGGGCGTGTGGCATGCAGTGCGTCGGTGTCGAAGGCGGTCGATCGGGCCAGCCCGAAGCTTGCCCAGCGGTCCCACTCGGGACGGAACGCATCGGTGACCTTGAGCTCCATGAACGTCGCGAACGCCTCGTTGAGCCAGATGCCGTTCCACCACCTCATGGTCACGAGGTCGCCGAACCACATGTGGGCCAGCTCGTGGGCGATCACATCCACGATGTTCTGCAGCTCACCTCGGGTGGCGTGGTCGGGATCGACGAGCAGCAGGGTCTCCCGGAACGTGACGCATCCGAGGTTCTCCATGGCACCGAAGGCGAAGTCCGGGATGGCGATCAGGTCCATCGAGTCGCCCGGGTAGGGGAGGTCGAAGTAGTCGGCGAGATAGGTGAGGGAGTACTCCGCTACCTCCAGGCCGAAGTCGGTGAGATGGAGCTTGCCGGGCGGGCAGAAGACCCGTAGCGGGATGCCGGCGACCACGAGGGGCTCGGTGACATCGAGCGGCCCGACGATGAAGGCCACGAGGTAGGTGGACATCGTCATCGTCTCGGCGAAGCGGACCCGGCGCTGCCCGTCGAGCACCTCATCGGCGACGATGGTGCCGTTGGAGACCGCATGGAGGTCGTCGTCGATCTCGAGGGCGATCGTGAAGCGGGCCTTGAGGTCGGGTTCGTCCCAGCAGGGGAAGGCCCGGCGGGCGTCGGTGGCTTCGAACTGGGTGGTGGCGATGACGCGCTCCACCCCTGCGTCGTCGGTGAAGGTGGAGCGGTAGAACCCGCGCAGCTTGTCGTTCAGCGTGCCGCGGTAGCGAAGTGACACGACCGCGGGGCCCGCAGGGATCGGCTCGGCCAGCGTGAGGGTGACCCGCTCGGTGTCAGGGTCCAGGGTGACGACGGCGTCGTGACCCGTCGCGCCGACGGTGACCCACGCAGCCTCGATCTCGAGCTCGACGGCGTTGAGCACCACGTCCAGGGTTGCCTCGCCGACGTCGACCTCGATGTCGACAGCGCCGGTGAACGTGGCAGCGACGAGATCGGGGGTGAGGGTGAGGGTGTAGCGCCGCGGCAGGACCGTGCGCGGGAGTCGATATGGGTTGGCCACCCGGCGAGGCTACCCGGGGGCCGTCGGCCGACTGGGGCCGAGCGCACATCCCCGCTCAAGCGGTCGGTCGAGCCTGTCGATCCACTGGGGTCGGCCGGGAAATCGGTCGGCACGGGAGGTGTTGATCTGCGTGGACCCCACCGACCAGAGCGAGGGTGCTCGGGCACGGAGACAAGCGGGCGCCTAGACCACGTAGGGAGCCAGTGGCGCGACCGACCCGTTCAAGGAGCGGTCCACGTCGTGGACCCCGAGCTGGACGGGAGCTACCCAATGCGCAACCACCACGGACTACGTGGTGGCCTCATCTTCATGGGAATCTGGATCGGAGCCATGAGCCTCACCACGTCCGCCGGAGGCGGCATCGCCATAGCGGCCTCAGCATCAGCTGACCGCACCGTGGTGACCGTCGCCGTCGATGACGCCGGGGTTCAGGCTGCTCCGATCTTGGCTGCCCCAGCTGCTCCGGCGGTCGTGGTGGCGTTTCCCGAGGATGAGGCCGAACCGGTGTCAGATCCGGAACCCGTCCGTCCCGTCATCCAGGCGGGTCCTGGGCCGGCCACGCCGGTCGAGGGGGCGACCACCCTCATCGATCCACTCGTGATCGAACGGTGATCTCCTGACGAGACGGGCTCCGGTCCGCT
>Ga0209798_10002177_pt1 | contig 11565 bp, 9 predicted proteins | sample DOMMetBare3Fresh_FD_187475 | JGI IMG/M metagenome (GOLD analysis project Ga0209798, IMG submission 187475) | Wetland sediment microbial communities from St. Louis River estuary, USA, under dissolved organic matter induced mercury methylation -... | ecosystem: Environmental > Aquatic > Freshwater...
AGGCCACGCGCGTCGGCGCCGACGGCGTAGGCCAGGGTGCTCGCGAGAGCGAGGACGACGATCGCGGCACCGCCCAGGCGGCGGAACTCCTCGATCCCGGCCCCGACATAGCGGTGCTCGTAGACCCGGGCCAGCAAAGCCGTGGTGACCAGGACGACGGCGAACGGGACGGCGAGCCAGCCCGGCTCACCTTCGCCGGAGACCAGGATGCCGGTCAGAGCGCTCAGCGCGGCCAGGAGCACGTCGCCGCCGACCACCGTGGCGGTGTACGGCTTCAGCCAGCGGGGGGCGACCCGACGCCGGGCCACCCACTCCTGGGGGTCTCGGAAACGGTCCTCGACCTGCTCGATCAGCTCGTAGCGGCGAACGGCCTCCGTCTCGGCGTCCGCGTCGCGCACCACCCGGAGCTTGGCCGCCAGCGGCCCGCTCGGACCGGTCGGTTCGCTCGGGCCGTCCTCCGACGACGTCCGGGGCGCGGGGGCCGAGAGCGACGAGGATCCGATTCGCGACTGCGCTGCTCCGCCCGGGCTGGTCTCCTGGCTCATGACTCCCGACCTCGTCCGACAAACGCACCGACCGTCGGCCCTTGGATCGGCCGACGGTCGGTGCGTCTTGAGGCTCGTCAGGGAGCCACCGGAGGATCAGTACCCGCCGGTGAGCTTCTCCCGCAGTGCCGCCAGCGCCTCGTCGGAGGCGAGGGTGCCCTCGACGGCCGGGGGCGGCGAGGCGTAGGTCGAGGGGGCCTCGCCGGGCTCGGTGCGAGCGTCGGCCTCTGCCTTGGCGGCCTCGTCCATCTGCTTGCGGTGGGCCTCCCAGCGCGCGTGGGCCTCGGCGTACTGCCGCTCCCACTCCTCACGCTGCTTCTCGTAGCCGGGCAGCCACTCCTGGGTCTCCGAGTCGAAGCCATCGGGGTACTTGTAGTTGCCGGCCTCGTCGTACTCGGCGGCCATGCCGTACATCGACGGGTCGAACTCGGCGGCGGCCTCGCCGGTCGCACCCTCGTTGGCCTGCTTGAGGCTGAGCGAGATCCGGCGCCGCTCCAGGTCGATGTCGATCACCTTGACGAAGATCGCGTCACCGACCTGCACGACCTGCTCCGGGATCTCCACGTGGCGCTCGGCCAGCTCGGAGATGTGGACCAGGCCTTCGATCCCCTCGTCCACCCGGACGAAGGCACCGAACGGCACCAGCTTGGTGACCTTGCCCGGCACGACCTGGCCGATCGCGTGGGTCCGGGCGAACTGCTGCCACGGGTCCTCCTGCGTCGCCTTCAGCGACAGCGAGACACGCTCCCGGTCCATGTCGACGTCGAGGACCTCGACGGTGACCTCCTGGCCGACCTCGACGACCTCGCCCGGGTGGTCGATGTGCTTCCAGGACAGCTCGGAGACGTGGACGAGTCCGTCCACGCCGCCGAGGTCCACGAACGCACCGAAGTTGACGATCGAGCTGACGACGCCCGAGCGGACCTGGCCCTTCTGGAGGGTCTGGAGGAACGTCTGGCGGACCTCGGACTGCGTCTGTTCCAGCCACGCCCGGCGCGACAGGACGACGTTGTTCCGGTTCTTGTCCAACTCGATGATCTTCGCCTCGATCTGCTTGCCCACGTAGGGCTGCAGGTCGCGGACACGACGCATCTCGACCAGCGAGGCGGGCAGGAAGCCGCGCAGCCCGATGTCGAGGATGAGACCACCCTTGACGACCTCGATCACCGTGCCGGTGACGATGCCGTCCTCCTCCTTGATCTTCTCGATCGTGCCCCAGGCGCGCTCGTACTGGGCGCGCTTCTTGGACAGGATGAGCCGACCCTCCTTGTCCTCCTTCTGCAGGACCAGGGCCTCGATGTCGTCGCCGACGGTGACGACCTCGCTGGGGTCGACGTCGTGCTTGATCGACAACTCACGCGAGGGGATGACCCCCTCGGTCTTGTAGCCGATGTCGAGCAGGACCTCGTCCCGGTCCACCTTCACCACGGTGCCGGCGACGATGTCGCCGTCGTTGAAGTACTTGATGGTCTCGTCGATCGCGGCGAGGAAGTCCTCCGCGGTGCCGATGTCGTTGACGGCGACCTGCGGGGTGCCCTTGGGGGCGCTGCCGGCCGGGGTGGCCGCGAGGGTGGGGCTCATCGTCGGGCTGGTGGTCATGAAGTGGGGGCTCCGATGCGGACAGGTGTCGAGTGCGGACAAGATGGAGGGGTTCTGGCGCTGTGGTTCCTACTCCGGCGCAGGCGTGCGATCGGATCTCGGCTCCGATCACGTCCGGATCAAGGCCAGTCTCGGTCCGCGCACACGCTGTGCGCCTCTGTCACCGTACCGTTCGGTCAGATCACAGGTCAAAGCGCCCGACCAGGGTTGTCCCGCCGCGCTGACCGGAGCGGCCGCCGCCGAGATCGGAGGAACGTCGTGGCCCCGTCGCTGGAGGACCCGGTGGCCGGCTACGGCGCCGCCGCTGCCGAGGAGTCGGTCACGGCCAACCGCACCTGGTGGGACCGCGAGGCGGCCGACTACCTTGCCGACCACGGGGACTTCCTCGGCCCGCAGCGCTTCGTCTGGGGCCCGGAGGGCCTGACCGAGGAGGAGGCCGGACTCCTGGGCCCGGCGCGCGACCTGGTGGGACGCCAGGTGCTCGAGGTCGGGTGCGGGGCAGCGCAGTGCGCCGGCTGGGTGGCGGCCCACGGCGCCCGGGTGGTCGGCGTCGACGCGTCCGGCGCGATGCTGCGCGCGGCTGTCCCACCCGTCCTCGAGGCGGTCGAGCACTCGGGGGGACCGACGGGGACCGGGCGCCTGGGCCTGGTCCAGGCCGACGCGCGGCGGTTGCCGTTCGCCGACGCGTCCTTCGATCTCGCGTTCAGCTCCTACGGCGCGGTGCCGTTCGTGGCTGATCCCGATCGCCTGATGCGCGAGGTGGCCCGGGTCCTGCGACCGGGCGGGCGCTGGGTCTTCGCGATCCCGCACCCGATCCGTTGGGCGTTCCCTGACGACCCCGGCGAGGACGGCCTGCGGGTCTCCCGGTCCTACTTCGACACGGCCCCGTACACCGAGCGGGACGGCGCAGGACGGCTGCAGTATGCCGAGCACCACCGAACGCTCGGTCAACGGGTTCGCGATCTCGTCGGGGCCGGACTCGAGGTGATCGACCTGGTCGAACCGATCTGGCCGGAGCGCAATCGTCGCATCTGGGGTGGGTGGAGCCCGCTGCGGGGCCGGGTCGTGCCCGGAACGGCCATCTTCGTCTCGCGCAAGCCTGGCAGCTGACCCTCGGTGTCTGATGCGCTCGAGGTGGCCGATGTCCTCGTGCCGGAAGCGGGCGAATTCCCAGCCTGCCGACCGCAGGCCTGCCCCGCGTCGGCGTTCGTAGCGAAGCCGGGACGAGTCGCCGTCCTTCCCCCTCGCCGTCGTACTCGATCAACACCCTGGCCCGCGGATGCGCAGGTCCGCGCGAGAGCTACGCCCGGCGGCGACGATCGGCACCCGGATCTCCACGGAGCAGTCGAGCGCCAGGAGGTCGTGCCGCAGTCGTGACTCTCCCGGCGACTCCGCTCCGGGAGCAGACGGGTGGCATCACCGTCGCCGGCGCGCTCCTGCCGGCAGGACAGGGATCGCCCTTCCTCGAGTCCGGCGTGGGATTCCGCCGCGCACATCGGCCAGCTGAACGACGCCCCAGGGCGAGCGATCGTTCGGCAGACCGTGTGATGGACTCCGGCCGCCGCAGCGGCCGAAGTGCTGAACAAACCCTCCTCAGCCAGCGCCAGAGCTCCGAAGGTCGCGAGTTCGTCCCTGGGTGGCGCGTGCACCCAGCTCCCTTTTGACCGCACTGGGCGCGGGCTGTACAGCACGAGGCCAGCGCGGTCTTCGGAGTCGGGAGGGTCGGACGAGTACACGACCGGCCACCGCCCCCTCCCCCGGCCCGAGGCGGTGCGTCAGTGACCGGCTTCGTGCCAGGAGCGCCCGGCGCCGACGGACACCTCCAGAGGCACCGACAGCCGTGCGGCTGCCGCCATCGACTGGCGGACCAGACGTTCGACCGGCTCCCGCTCTCCCGGCGCCACCTCCAGCACCAGTTCGTCGTGCACCTGGAGCAACATCCGGCTGCGCAGACCGGCGTCGGCGAGCGCACGGTCCAGGGCCAGCATGGCCACCTTGATGATGTCCGCCGCGGAGCCCTGGATCGGGGCGTTGAGCGCCATCCGCTCGGCCATCTCCCGGCGTTGCCGGTTGTCGCTGGTCAGGTCCGGCAGGTAACGACGGCGCCCGAGGATGGTCTCGGTGTAGCCGGTCCGCCGCGCCTGCTGCACGACCCCGTGCAGGTAGTCGCGCACGGCGCCGAAGCGCGCGAAGTAGTCCTCCATCAGGGTGTGCGCCTCGTCGACCGGGATGTTGAGCTGGCGGGACAGCCCGAAGGCGCTCAGCCCGTAGGCCAGTCCGTACGCCATCGCCTTGATCTTCGAGCGCATCGCGGGGGTGACCTCGGTGGCCGGGACGGCGAACACCCGTGAGGCGACGAAGCTGTGCAGGTCCTCCCCCGATCGGAAGGCCTCGATCAGCCCGGCGTCACCGGACAGGTCGGCCATGATCCGCATTTCGATCTGGGAGTAGTCCGCGGTGAGCAGACACTCATAGCCCGGGCCGACCACGAACGTCTCCCGGATCCGACGGCCTTCGTCGGTCCGGATCGGGATGTTCTGCAGGTTGGGGTCGGTGCTCGACAGCCGACCGGTGGCGGCGATCGTCTGCTGGTAGGTGGTGTGGATCCGGCCGTCGTCGGAGATCGATCGCAACAGCCCTTCCACGGTCACCCGCAGCTTGGAGGCGTCCCGATGCCGCAGCAGGTGGAGCAGGAACGGGTGCTCGGTCTTGACGTAGAGCTCGGCCAGCGCATCGGCGTCCGTGGTGTACCCGGTCTTGGTGCGTTTGGTCTTGGGCATGCCCAGTTGCTCGAACAGCACCGTCTGCAGCTGCTTGGGCGAACCCAGGTTGATCTCACCGTCGATCACCGAGTAGGCGGCCTGCGCCGCTTCGGCCACCGCGTCGGCGAAGTACACCTCCAGCGCGGACAGCGCCTCGACGTCGATCGCGATCCCGGCCCGCTCCATCCTGTCGAGCACGCCGATCAGCGGGAGCTCGACCTCGGCCAGCAGGGCGCTGCCGCCGCGGTCGGCCAGCTCGGCGTCCAGGGCCCCGGCGAGCTCCAGCACGGCGCGCGCCCGCACCATCGCCGACTCCATGATCGACTCCGTGGCCGACTGCGTGGCGTTCTCCTGGGCGTCGACGTCCAGCACCAGCTGCACCTCACCGGCCGTGGTTGCCTGCCCGGCCTCGCGTTCCGCCCGCAGTTCCCGGCCGAGGTGGCGCAGGGTGAGGTCGGCGAGATCGTAGCTGCGCTGGTCGGGGCGGCACAGGTAGGCGGCCAGCGCGGTGTCACTGGCCAGCCCGGCCACGACGAACCCACGCGCCTCGAGCGCCGCGATCGGCCCCTTGGCGTCGTGCAGCACCTTGCGCCGCTCGGGATCTGCCAGCCATTGCGCCACCGCCGTCGTGGCGGTCTCGTCGGCCTCGAGCAGATCGACGAATCCGGCCGCCTCGTCGACGCTGGCCAGAGCCAGCCCTCGCGCGTCCCCGGTGCCCCGCCCCCAGCGACCGACCACATGCAGCCCGGTGCGACGACCGGCCGGCGCGTGCGCCGCGAGCCACGCGGCCACCTCGGCCCCGACCAAGCGGGACTGGGCGAGCTCGAACCCGCCCTCCGCCTCGGGTTCGGGCGCCGCGAGGTAGTCGAACAACCGGTCGCGCAGCACCCGGAACTCGAGGCCGTCGAACACGCGGTGCACCGCTTCCCGGTCCCAGGAGCGCCAGCGCAGGTCCTCCACGGTCAACGCCAGGTCCAGATCGTCGACCAAGCGGTTGAGCTGACGGTTGGTCAGCACCTGGGCCAGGTGGTCGCGCAGGGTCTGCCCGGTCTTGCCCTTGATCTCCCCGGCATGGGCGACGATGCCGTCCAGATCGCCGTACTGGTTGAGCCACTTGGCCGCGGTCTTCGCCCCGACCCCCGGGACGCCGGGCAGGTTGTCGCTGCTCTCTCCGACCAGCGCCGCCAGGTCGGAGTAGCTCTCAGGACCGACGCCATACCGCTCCTGGGCCACCGTGGGGGTCATCCTGATCAGCTCGGAGACCCCGCGCACAGGATAGAGCAGGGTGACATCGTCGCTGACCAACTGGATCGCGTCCCGGTCGCCGGACGAGATGACGACCTCCCAGCCCCCGGCCACGGCCTGGCGGGTGAGGGTTGCGATCACATCGTCCGCCTCGTAGCCCTCCTTCTCCAGCACGGGGACCCGCAGCGCAGCCAGGACCTCCTTGATCAGTGCCACCTGGCCGGAGAACTCCTGCGGCGAGCTGGACCGGTTGGCCTTGTACTCGGGATAGACCTCGCTGCGGAAGGTCTGCCGAGAGACGTCGAAGGCCACCGCCACGTAGTCGGGCTTCTCGTCCCGCAACACGTTGATCAGCATGGAGGTGAAGCCGTAGACCGCGTTGGTCACCTGCCCTGTCGTGGTGGAGAAGTTCTCCACCGGAAGGGCGAAGAAGGCCCGGTAGGCCATCGAGTGACCGTCGACCAGGAGCAGCCGAGCGGGGTGCGTCCGCTCGACGGATGGGGCTGGAGCGGGAGCGCGCGTCGCAGTGGGGCTCACGCCTGCCACCCTAGGGGTCATGTCCGACAGCACGAACCTCGCCGACCAGATGAATGCCGTCTCCCCCGGCACGCTGACCGAACGGATGGGCATCGCGTTCCTCGAGGTCACCCCGCAGCGCGTCGTCGCGACGATGCCGGTGGCCGGCAACACCCAGCCGTACGGCCTGCTGCACGGCGGCGCCTCCTGCGTTCTGGCGGAGTCACTGGGGTCGGTCGGTGCGGTGGCGCACGCCGCGTCCTTCGGTGGGATCGCGACCGGCATCGAGATCAATGCCACCCACCACCGCGCGGTGCGCGCCGGCAGCGTGACCGGGGTGGCCACCGCGCTGTCGCTCGGCCGGACCCTGGCCACCTACCAGGTCGAGATCACCGACGAGGACGGGCGCCGCGTCTGCACCGCCCGGCTCACCTGCGTGCTGCGCGAACGTTCGCCGGGCGAGCCGGGCTGACCCCACGGCAGGACGCCGACCGGGATCGCGCCGAGGCACGACCGGGCCGGCGTCCGTCCGTCAGCCGCCCAGGTACGCGCGGGTGACCTCGTCGTCCTGCGCCAGTCGAGCGGCGGAGCCCTCGAGCTTGAGCGACCCCGACTCCAGCACGTAGGCGTAGTCGGCGATGCTCAAGGCGGCGAGCGCGTTCTGTTCGACCAGAAGGATGGTCGTGCCCTGGTCGCGGATGGTCTGGATGGTGTCGAAGATCAGGTCCACCAGGACCGGCGCCAGACCCATCGAGGGCTCGTCGAGCAGCAGCAGCTTGGGACGGCCCATCATCGCCCGGGCCACCGCGAGCATCTGCTGCTCACCGCCGGACAGGGTGCCGGCCTTCTGTGCGATCCGTTCCCGCAGACGGGGGAACAGGTCGAGCACCCGCTCACGGTCGGCCGCGATCTGCTCCTTGTCGTCGCGCAGGAACGCACCGAGGTCGAGGTTCTCGTCGACCGACATCCGAGGGAAGATCCGGCGCCCCTCCGGGGAGTGGCAGATCCCGGCCGCCACGATGTCGTGACCCTGCATGCTCTGCAGGCTCCGACCGTCGAACGTCAACGAGCCCTTGCGGGGCCGCAGCAGACCCGAGATCGTCCGCAGCGTGGTGGACTTGCCCGCGCCGTTGGAGCCGATCAGGCTGACGATCTCACCGGTGCGGACGTCGAGGTTCAGCCCCTTCACCGCAGCAATCGCGCCGTAGTAGACCTGCAGGTCCTTCACCGACAGCAGGACCTCCCCGCTGCCCCGGGCGTCCGTGGTGGCGGCACTGGTCTGCGTCATCGGTCGCTCCTGTAGCCCTCGGTGCCGGTCTTGCCCAGGTAGGCCTCCACCACGCGCTCGTCGTTCTTGATCTCGTCCGGCGTGCCTTCGGCGATCTTCTTGCCCTGGTCGAGCACGGTGATCCGCTCGCTCACCTTCATCACGACGCTCATGTCGTGCTCGATCAGCAGCACGGAGATGTCCATCTCGTCGCGCACCCGGTACACGAACTCGACGAACCGGGCCGACTCCTGCGGGTTCATGCCCGCCGTCGGCTCGTCCAGCAGGAGGATGATCGGCTTCAAGGCGAGCGCCCGAGCCACCTCGAGCCGGCGCTGGTCACCGTAGGAAAGGTTGCGGGCGTACTCGTCCGCCGTCTTCGGGATTCCGACGAAGGCGAGCAATTCGCGGGCTCGCTCGCGACCCTCCTTCTCCTCGCGCCGCTGACGCGGCGACTTGAACACCGTGCCGACGATGCCCGCTCGCATGTGCGAATGCATCGCCACCATCACGTTCTCCTCGGCCGTCATCAGGTTGAACAGCCGGATGTTCTGGAACGTTCGGGCCAGCCCCAGGTGGGCGACCTGGTGCGTGGGGAGCCCGGTGACGTCCTTGTCGCCGAGGTAGACCCGACCGGACGTCGGGTGGTACAACCCGGTGAGGATGTTGAAGAAGGTCGTCTTGCCGGCCCCGTTCGGCCCGATCAGGCTCACCACGGAGCCGTGCGGGATGGTGAACGAGACGTCGTCGACCGCGGTCAGACCACCGAACCGGATGGTGATGTTGTCGGCGTTCAGGTCCAGGGTCGAGGACAGTGTGCGCTCGGTGGGTTGGCTGGACTGGGACGTCATACCTGGCCTGCTTCCATGTCGGCGCCGACGGACTCGAGCTCACCGCGTTCGGGTTCGGCCAGCACCTGCTTGGTCCGGGTCTCGGGGATCAGGCCCTCGCGACGGAACAGCATCATCAACACGAGGATCAGGCCGAAGAGCAGGAACTGGTAGTTCTTGAAGTTGATGCTGGTGCCGAGCGCGTCGTTGACCGTGTTGCCGAACTGCTCCAGACCGGTGGAGTTGATCCAGGCCAGGACCAGGGCGCCGACGGTGACGCCCCAGACGTTGCCCATGCCGCCGAGCACCACCATGGCCAGCAGGATGATCGAGATGGCGAAGTCGAACCGGCTGGCGTAGATGCCGTTCACGTACGTCGCGAACGCGACGCCGCCGATCCCGCCGGCGAAGGCGCCGACGGCGTACGCCGCCAGCTTGGTCCGCATCAACGGCACCCCCATCATGGACGCCGCGAGCTCGTCCTCGCGGATGGCCAGCCAGGCGCGGCCGAGCCGCCCCTCCCGGATCCGCAGCGACAAGAAGATGATGAAGGACGCCAGCAGGCAGTAGACGAGGAATTTGAACGGCAGGTCCACCGCTCGCAGGCCGAGTTCGTCCGGCACCCCGGGAATGTAGCCGAACGGCCAGGTCGGGATGGTGTCCACCGGGGTGATGCCCTTGTCACCGTTGGACAGGTTGAAGTTCCCGCTCGAGCCCAGCCGCTCCCCGTTGCGGAACACCTGGGGGATGATCTCGCCGAAGCCGAGGGTCACCAGCGCCAGGTAGTCGCTCTTCAGGCGCAGGGTCGGCGCACCGATCAGGATGCCGAAGAAGGCGCAGACCAGGCCGGCGATCGGCAGCACCAACCAGAAGTTGATGTGGATGCCTCGATCGAGGCCCTCGATCGCCGGTGGGTGCCCCAGCAGGCTGAACTTCAGCCCGTTCCAGGACTTGTCGTTCATCATCTCCGAGGCGAACGGCGACATGAACCAACCGGCGCAGTACCCGCCGATGGCCCAGAACGCGACGTAGCCGAGATCGAGCAGCCCGGCGTAGCCGACGACGATGTTCAGGCCGAGGGCGAAGGTCACCCAGAGCACCATCTCGCTGGCCGCCGACACCGACAGCCACTTGCGGAAGAACGTGGCGGTCTCGCCGCCCACCTCGGGCAGCACCTTCCAGTACAGGACGAACAGCACCAGCGCGACGACCATCAGGCCGATGGACCAGCGACGGTTCGACCGGCGGGCGTGCTCGGTGGCGTCGCGGACCGACGTGAGCGGCGGCGGAGCTGCAGCGGTGGTCGTCATCTCACACCTTCTCCGTCGTCGGCTTGCCCAGGATGCCTTCCGGCTTGAACACCATCAGGAGGATCAGGATGGTGAAGACCACGGTCTGCGACCACGCATTGCCCAGCAGGAAGGCCTCGTTGAGCACCTGGATGATGCCGATCACGAAGCCACCGAGGACGGCGCCGTTGAGGTTGCCGATCCCGCCCAGCACGGCCGAGGTGAAGGCGATCAGGCCCAGCTGGAAGCCCAGGTCGTAGCGGGTCGTGCCGACCGACTGCAGCCAGAGCATGCCCGCCGCGCCGGCCAGCGCCCCGCCCATGGCGAAGGTGAACGCGATCGTCCGGTCGACGTTGATGCCCATCAGACGTGCTGCATCCTGGTCCTGCGCGGTGGCCCGCATCGCCTTCCCCTGACGGGTCTGGTTCACGATGTAGGTCATCAGGAGCAGCAGCGGAATGGTCACCGCGAGCACCACGATCACGGCCCACTGCACCTTGACCGACCCGAAGGTGAAGCCGGAGTCACCCAACAAGGTGTTCCAGTTGCGCTGACCCGAGCCGTTCATCTGGATGCCGACCGCCTGGTAGATGAAGCTCAGGCCGACGGCGGTGATCAGCGGGGCCAGCTTGGGCGCCCGCCGCAGCCGGCGATAGGCCAATCGCTCGGCGAGGGTGTTCACCCCGCCGGCCAGGACCATCGCGACCAACAGGGCCATGATCATGATCAGGAAGCCGGTGACGCCCGGGCTGGTCTGGCCGAACCAGGTGACCATCATGATCCCGCTCATCACGGTGGCGAGCATGAACAGGTCACCGTGCGAGAAGTTGATCAGCTCGATGATGCCGTACACCATCGTGTAGCCGAGGGCCACGAGCGCGTAGAGCGCGCCGAACTTCAGGCCGAGGAAGGCGACCGTGAGGAAGTCGGCCGGCTGCGTGACCGCCTTGTAGAGGATCCAGATGCCGGTGAGGCCGAGCAGGACGTACGACGTCATCCGGATGATCAGTTCCCGGCTCTCCGCGCGGGTTCGCGTCGGACGCCCGGTGGCCGTAGCTGTGGCTTGGCTCATGGAGGGGCCCTTCGATCGGAGGGACGCAAACGTACACAGTGCTGGTCGACCGCTTCGCCGATGATCCACCGACCGAGGCGGTCTGTCACGCCGCTGGGCGGGGAGCTCGCGCTCCCCGCCCAGCAGGTGATCCGGTCAGGAGACCGGTTGCGCCTGGACGAAGGACTCCTTGCCGGCCTTCAGCTGCAGGACCGAGATGTCCTTGGCCGAGGTGTCGCCCGTCGCCGGGTCGATCTTGACCTCCTTGCCGATGGCGGACTTGTCGGCCGCGATGGTGATCCCCTCGCCGCCGAACACCGCGTCGTTCACGCCCTTGCGGGTGCCGTCCGACTTCTCGATCGCAGCCAGGATGACCTGGACCGCGGACACGCCGTAGAGCGCGTAGCTGGTCGCCGGCTCCTTGCCGTACTTGGCCTTGTAGTCGTCGAGCAGCTTCTTGG
>Ga0209798_10002179_pt1 | contig 11564 bp, 9 predicted proteins | sample DOMMetBare3Fresh_FD_187475 | JGI IMG/M metagenome (GOLD analysis project Ga0209798, IMG submission 187475) | Wetland sediment microbial communities from St. Louis River estuary, USA, under dissolved organic matter induced mercury methylation -... | ecosystem: Environmental > Aquatic > Freshwater...
AAATTTGCCAAGCTCTGCCACCACCTGTAGGTTATTATTAGTGCTTCCGTCATTCAGGGCTATAAATTGGTTGTTACGAAAGGTTCTTACCCATCCCATAATAGTAACATCCTGACCGCTTGGCTGCTGGGTCAGTAGTTCTTTGATCTTTACCCTTTTATTGAACATTTAGAATTTTTAAGAGTGGCAAAGGTAAGCTTCATCAGTGAACTGAACCATGAACAAAGTCCCGATTTGAATAAGGACCATTGAATGCTAAATCAGTTAAGCGAAAGCTGGTATCATACTTTGAAAAACCTAAAAAACAGGCTAAAATTTTTGATTTTCAGGAATAAGCTGTATAATTGCATTGGAAAGAGGCTGATAAGTATAGTTCTCCCAGGCTTGTAGCTCATCATTTACCTGCCGATTTCATTCAACATAAAATCAAAATTTTTCAGTTTTCTAAGTTTGTTGACCTGTTGTAGTCACTAACCTCAAGTTTTTTTATATGTACGATATTCTCCAACTGAACGATATGCTCGTTCCTGAATTATTGGATATTGCAGAGCAACTTAAAATACCAAATGCCAAAAAATTAGGCAAACAAGATCTTGTATATAAAATCCTTGATAGCCAGGCTATTGCTGGTGCCAAAGGTGCCAAACCAAACGAAGATGGAAAACGAAAGCGAATAATAAAAACCACTACAAGCATCTCTTCAGAAGAAGCAGTGGTAGAAAATGATATTGATGATAAAAAAATAATAAAAAAATCTCCAATGCCTACAAAAAAGGACGACAAGACTCCAATCAAAAGAGTCCGTAAAAAACCTGAAGAAAAAGAAGAAATTGCTGTTGAAAGTGCTGAAGAATTACAGCCAATAACATCAGAAAACGAAGTTGATTCAATCGTTCAAAGTCAACTGGTTCAGGCTATACTGAATGAGAGCAATCAGCAATCCCCTGAAAATCCATCAGGAGCAGGACAAAATAAATTTTACCCCCCACGCCGTGAGCAACAATTTAACGTAGAATTTGATGGGGTGATCCTTGGTGAAGGTGTGCTTGAAATGATGCCCGATGGATATGGTTTTCTTCGTTCTTCAGATTATAATTATTTATCATCGCCTGATGATGTATATGTTTCTCCTTCTCAAATAAAATTGTTTGGATTAAAAACGGGTGATACAGTGCATGGAGCAGTACGTCCGCCAAAAGAAGGTGAAAAATATTTTGCTTTATTAAAAGTAGATACTATCAATGCTAAAAGTCCTGAAGAAGTTCGTGACCGTGTGCCTTTTGATTACCTGACTCCGCTATTCCCATATGAAAAACTGAATTTGTTTACAACGGCTTCAGATTATTCCACCCGTATTATGGACTTGTTTACACCAATAGGAAAGGGTCAGCGTGGATTGATAGTGGCACAGCCAAAAACAGGTAAGACAATGTTGCTAAAAGCTGTAGCTAATGCCATTGCTGCAAACCATCCCGAATGTTATTTAATGGTGGTGCTGGTAGATGAACGGCCTGAAGAGGTGACTGATATGGAACGCAGCGTAAGAGCAGAAGTAATAGCTTCCACATTTGATGAGCCGGCTGAAAAACATGTGAAAGTATCAACCATAGCATTACAAAAGGCAAAACGTCTGGTGGAATGCGGACATGATGTTGTAATACTACTTGATTCAATCACACGTTTGGCCCGGGCACATAATACCGTTGCGCCATCAAGCGGTAAGGTGTTATCAGGAGGTGTGGAAGCAAATGCAATGCAAAAACCAAAACAGTTTTTTGGAGCAGCGAGAAAAATTGAATTTGGGGGATCATTAACCATCATTGCCACAGCCCTTGTAGATACCGGTAGTAAAATGGATGAAGTAATTTTTGAAGAATTCAAGGGAACAGGTAATATGGAATTACAATTAGACCGCCGCCTGTCGAATAAACGTATTTATCCTGCAATTGATCTGGTTGCATCTTCTACCCGCCGTGATGATCTTTTGCTTGATAAAGATGTATTACAAAGAATGAACCTGCTTCGTGTCTACCTTACAGATATGAATGCTGAAGAAGCAATGAGAGAACTGCAGAACAGGATGAAAGGAACAAAGAATAATGAAGAATTTTTGGCAAGCATGAATCGCTAATAGACTAAAACTATAATTTAACGATTCGACAAATTTTAATAAGCTGTTCTTTCCGGGGAGCAGCTTTTTCTTTTAATCATGCCGGCGTGGATTGTCAAATTGACTAATTTGCTTATTGCCAAATCTTATATGGCTGTTGAAAAAATACAAATAGAAAAATTTCTTGAACTGGCAAGACATTATCCTGTGCTTGATGTACGCAGTCCCGGAGAATATGCACATGCTCATATACCCGGTGCTTATAACTTACCGCTTTTTTCTGATGAAGAAAGAAAAATTGTCGGAACAACTTACAAACAACAAAGCCGTGAACAAGCTATTAAAATTGGTTTGGATTTCTTTGGACCGAAGATGAAGCTTTTGATTGAAATGGCTGAAGAAATAATTCGCAATAGAAAACCGGCAATAAGCAATCCTGCTAATAATGGAAACCTTTTGCCAATTGCAAATTGCTTATTGCTCTATTGCTGGAGAGGTGGAATGCGCAGTGCCGGTGTAGCATGGTTGCTGGATTTATACGGGTTTAAAGTTTATACTCTTGCAGGGGGATATAAAAAATTCCGGAATTATGTACTAGATACTTTCAAATTACCGTTTCAATTCAACATACTTGGTGGTTATACCGGTTCAGGAAAAACAGAATTATTAAAAAAGCTGAAAGAAAGGGGAGAAGCAGTAATAGATCTGGAAGATATTGCAAAACACAAAGGTTCCGCATTTGGTAATATTGGTTTGCCTCCGCAACCGGGTCTGGAGATGTTTGAAAATTTACTATGTTTCGAATTGCAAGAAGCTATTGGTAAAGAAAGTTGGATATCTAAGAATTCTGACTATGAACTTAAGGCACCTTCAATTTGGCTCGAAGATGAAAGCCAACGTATTGGCCGTGTAAATATCCCTAATGATTTATGGGAGACGATGAGAAAAAGCAACGTATATTTTATAGATATACCATTTGAAGAGAGACTGAAACATATTGTACAGGAATATGGGAGTTTGGATACCGAACAAGTGATTTCGGCAATTGAGCGAATTAGTCAAAAATTGGGCAATTTGAATGCAAAAATGGCCATTTTACTATTAAAAGAGGGCAAAATCGTTGAAAGTTTCGATATTTTGCTAAAATACTATGACAAGCTTTATTTCAAATCTTTGCACAATCGGAAGGCGCTGAATTCGTTATTAAATACAATTAAATTCGAATCTGTAACCCCTGAAAATACCGATTTCATTGTCCTACAAACCAAATATCAATTTGAAAAACCTTAAGTTTTTAGCCCTGTTTCTTCTTTCCCCTTTATTATTTTATGCACAAACATTAACTGGATTATGGACTGGTTCACTAAGCAATGACAGTACAACTGTAAGAAAAGACCAGTCATTTGAAATTGCTTTGACAGAATACCGTGGAAAGGTTTATGGCTATTCACGCAGTGAATTTATCGTAAATGATACTTTATACTATATAATGAAACGGGTAAAAGGAACCATTGAAGGTGATGTGTGTGAGGTAAAAGATGATGAAATTATTGCTTATAATTTTCGGGGTAAACTAGATAAAGGAATAAAAGTAACCAGCACGTTCAGAAGAAATAAAAATGATAGTACCTGGTATCTTGACGGTACGTGGAAAACCAATGCCACAAAAAAGTATTATGCCGTTTCAGGTAAAGTGGATTTGGTGTCCGAAAAAGATTTAACTGCTTCAAAAATATTTCCGCACCTGGAAGAATTAAAACTTGCGGATAATGTATCGTTTTATAAAGAACGGATAGTTGGAGTTCCTATTGTTAAAATTGCAAAACCTGAAAAAATTAAAACAGAATATTTAACTAGTACCGAAGACCTATCAGTTAAGAGTGGTAAAATGACAATTTTATCAAAACCTTCATTAAAGAGGGCAGAAGTAAAAAATATACATGAAGAAACAAAAAAAACAGTTGAACCTGAAACAAATGTGGCTCTTGCATCTGTTGCAAAAAATGAAGTGGCATCAAATACAATAATAACCAAAGAAGTAAAAACCAAACCTGTTATTTCAAAACAAACAGAAAATAAACCTGTTGCCCAAATCAAAAAACCGGATATTGTAAAAACTACACCTCCTGCTAAAACCAGCATTGCTTCATCAAATACAATAAGTGATAAAAAAGAAACTACAACTCCGCCGGCAGTAATAGTTGAAACCAAAAAACAGGAAGTGGACGTTAAATCAAAATCGGCAATCATAGATGGAAGAAAATCAGAATTCTCGCAAGTAGTAAATTTTAAATCGGATAGCTTGCTTATCTCTTTATATGATAATGGTGAAATAGACGGAGATACAGTAAGTGTTTTATTAAATGGTGAAATGATTATGGCGAAACAGGGACTGAAAGCATCTGCCATAAAAAAGACAATCTATATTCCGGCAGGAGATGAAGAATTTACATTAGTCATGTTTGCTGAAACACTGGGGAAATATCCTCCAAATACAGGATTGCTTGTCATTCATGATGGAGAAGATGTATATAACCTTCGCTTTAGTTCGGATTTTCAGAAAAATGCAGGAATTATTTTTAGAAGAAAGAAGTGATCCCGATAGCTAACTTTAATTCCTTAAAGCATATACACCTTCCATTTTCTCGTAATTCTTCGTTCTATCTTTGCGTTTTTTGTTTGTTTGTAAAAGAAATAGGGTTAAATCGTAATAAATCTTCGGTCTTATTTCGTTCTAGATAATTAATTAAGCCCAAATAATCTGTTCAAAATGAAAACAAAAATTATTCATATAATTTTCTTTTTAATGTGGCAGTTTCCTTCTACTGCATTTACGCAAAATTTTCCATCCTGCCCGGACTTTAGCAAGAATAAAGAAGCTAATCCTGTTATAAGCAATGTCAATGCAGTCTATGGCATACTATATGATAAATCTGCTTCTGAGGTGAAAAGTAATTTCAGGCTTTTCCGTTTTAAAACAGACGGTACATTAGAAATACTTGGTGTCATTCAACCTCCAAATGAGAATGCCTCCATAGAAAGTATTGAAAGCGCCAATTGTACTGTTACATTAAATGGAGATTTTATCTTTAAGGCAATTGTTATAATTAACGGAACTTCATATATCAAAAATGGAAAAATAAAAGATTTAATAACACTGGTTCCTTCCACTATTGTAAAGCCTGTATATTTTAATGACCCAAATTCTTATGTCTATAGGAAACCAGAGACTGAATTATTTATCCTTTGACAATAAGTAATTTTTTTCCTCTATCGTTTCTATTTCATTTATAGTTATTAATAAACAATAAATAGTCAGATTAATATCCCGAGATTTGTACAAAACAAGGTTTTCGGAATATGACTAATGACCAGATCAGGCTTACACAATACTCACACGGTGCCGGCTGCGGCTGCAAAATTGCACCAAAGGTTTTAGACGAAATATTGAAAAGTAATATCGCCTTACCCGATAATAACAAATTACTTGTCGGTAATCATAGTAAGGACGATGCCGCCGTTTATGATCTGGACAATGGCATTGCATTAATTTCTACTACCGATTTTTTTATGCCGATTGTGGACGATGCATTTGATTTTGGCAAAATAGCTGCTGCCAATACCATCAGCGATGTATACGCCATGGGAGGCAAACCATTAATGGCAATTGCTATTTTAGGTTGGCCTGTAGAAAAACTCCCTGTTGAATTAGCGCAAAAGGTAATTAAAGGAGGAAGAATTATTTGTTCAGAAGCCGGTATACCATTGGCAGGAGGACATAGCATTGATTCTCCTGAACCGATATTTGGTTTGGCGGTAACCGGTATTGTACCTATTGAAAATCTTAAGAAGAACAACACGGCACAGGTAGGAGATTATTTATTCCTTACCAAACCCCTCGGCGTTGGAATTTTAACAACGGCACAAAAAAGAGGGTTGCTGAAAGAAATTCATTTGCCTGGAATGATTGAGCAAATGATAACGCTTAATAAAATAGGTGTGGAGCTGGGCAAAATAAAAGGAGTAACAGCCATGACCGATGTAACCGGCTTTGGATTACTCGGACACTTAATAGAAATGGTGGAAGGTAGTGGGCATAGCGCAGAAATTTTTTATAATAAATTGCCTGTTTTAGATGGAGTGAAAGAATACATTGGTCTACGGATATTCCCAGACGCCACTACAAGAAATTGGAACGGATATAGCGACAAAGTGAAATTTGAAAAAGGAGTAAATGTGATTGAAGCATTTACTTTATTACCCGATCCACAGACGAATGGGGGGTTATTGATCAGTGTAAAAGAAGAAAACTTGAAAGAAGTGAAAAAATTATTAAACAAATCCGGATTAAATATTTTTGCTGAGCCAATTGGCAGGTTAATCAGTAAAAATGAAAAAGTGATAATTGTGAAAAACTAATTTTTTCTTTCTAAAAATATTTCAGCCATCATACACCGCACACTTCCTCCTCCTGCTTTTTCAATAGTGGCTACACCAATTGGCAGTAAAACAGAATAAGCTTCCAGCATTTGCTTTTGCTCTTTACGTAAAGAATCGAAGGCTGTCTGGCTCAATATCAAATATTTTTCTCCTTTACTATTTTTCAGTTCCAGCATATTTCCGGCATAATGGTGCATCTGATCACGGCTAATGGCAATAATTGTATGATTTGTTGATTCTAATAATTGCCTGACTGCAATAAGTTCCCATTCTTCATCAATAGCTTCTTCGCAAAGTACACAAAACCCCTCTCCAAGAGTCATAACCACATTTGTATGATATACCGGACTGCCATTTTTATCTGTAGCTAAAAAAACGATAGCCTGGTAACTATTGGTCGCCGCATATTTTTCCAGCACAGAGAGATTCGTTCGTTCAGACACAGCTGCATATATCATTTTATTATCATGATCAATTACCATACTGCCGGTACCTTCAAGAAACCGGCCTTCGGCTTCATATTCACTCCAGTCCTGTAAATAAGTTACTTTAAAAAGTGAGGTCAAATGCTGGATAATATCATCTCTTTTTTCTGCACGTCGGTTGGTTGCATATATCGGATAAATGCTAATAACCCCGTCAGGTGAAGTGCTGAGCCAGTTATTGGGAAATATAGCATCGGGCTTGACTGCTTCTTTCGTGTCATTAATCACCAGTACATCTATATCATGACTTTTTAATACTTGAACCATTTTATCAAACTCTGCCAATGCGTTTTTTTGTATTTCGTCTATACTAACCTCCGGCATTGATTGAAAAAAATTATTTGGAGCAGTTTCATTATTAAAGCCAAATGCGGCAGGACGAATCATTAATATGGTATTTGCTAAAGGCAGTTTAATTGTATTTTGAACATGACTTTTAGAGCAATCAGTCTTGTATTATCATTAAAATCAAGAAGGCTTAAGAACAATTTTTATTGTTACTCAGAAAAATAATAAATATCAGGGTTCAGTTATTGCATCGATCTTTTTTGCCAGCTTATGGTCTTTATCAGTAACTATATCTCCTGCATCATGTGTATTTAACCATACTTCCACCGTGTTATAAACGTTTGTCCATAGCGGATGATGATCCATTTTTTCAGCTTCTAACGCCACTCTTGTCATAAAAGCAAATGCTTCGCTGAAATTTTTAAAGACAAATTTTTTGTACAGTTTATTATCTTTTTCTACCCACATAAATATGTTTTTAAAAAACCAAATGTTCTTTGTTTTTTATTTTTTCATTAGTTAGTTCAAGTACAAGTTGTACACTATTAATAGCTTTAATAACGTTAATAGTTTCCTGCAGGGATTCATCAGAAACTTCATCTCCCTTCATCAGCCATAAAAAATCCAGGTGTTTGAACTCAGGCAATAAATATTCTCCGTCAAACTGATTATTGTAGACATAATGTGAGAGAAATCTGTTGGGCTCACAATATTCATAAACAGTAAAGAAATAGCTTCGTTTCTTTTTTATAAGTTTTATCTCTATATCATTATTCATCCTGAAATCAAGCCCAATACTACTGTTCAGATGCCAGCAAAACTGGTAATCTTTTACCGGGGCCATGATACCCAGCAGACGGGTATCTTCAAAGAAACCTTCCGTTAAAAGTTTAGTATCCAGAATAAATTTATTTCCCCGCTCTACCATAAATAAATCTTCAACAAATTACAATTTAAAATTCAGCCGTTCTTTCAAGCACATCATTTCCCCTTTTAAATTTTACCTGTACTTTATCACCTTTTTTAAATTTCCCTAATGCCTGCATATAATCTTCTAATGTTGATGTCTTAAAATCCCCCAATTGAATAATTATATCTCCGGCCTTTAACCCTGCTTTTTGTGCAGGCTTGCCATCAGATATACCATCAGCTCTTACTCCTGTACCGGAGAATGTATAATCAGGCATTATGCCCAATGAAACACTAAAGCGTTGTGAAGTCATTGTTTGAGTTTCCCTGGTTTTTGAAAATGCCAGTTTCCCTTTATTATTTAATGATTCAATCAAACTACTGATTTGCTGAATTATTTTCAGCTCACCGTTATAATTTATTTTATCCGCATCATCTGTTGGTTTGTGATAATCACTATGCAGTCCTGTAAAATAAAAAAGTACGGGTATATTTTTCCTGTAAAAAGATGTGTGGTCACTTGGTCCTGTTCCGCTGGAATCAATTTTCATATTAAATATTGAATTGGATGAATTTGATATTACTGTGGACCATGTTGGAGATGTGCCGAAGCCGCCAATAGTAATAGTTTTTGTGCTATCGTTCAACCTGCCAACCATATCCATATTAATCATATAGTTCACCGTCTTCAAATCAATCGTAGGGTTTTCCGTGAAATATTTAGAACCATATAATCCAAGTTCTTCTCCTGAAAAAGCAATAAACAGATAGTTGTTATTCTTTGCTTTTGATACTTTTAATTTTTTTGCCAATTCAATAAGTGCTGCGGTACCACTGGCATTGTCATCAGCACCATTATGAATTAACTTCTCGCCGGTTCGAAGCATTGAATTTCCATCTTCCCCGTAACCAAGGTGATCAAAATGTGCACCGAGTATAACTGTTGTTACCGCTTTATTATCAATGTATCCTATCACATTATGGCCAATCCTGTTTTTTTGTCCTATGCTGATTCTCATTTTTATATTTAATGTGGCTCCTTTATCATTAAAATATTTTTGAGCAGCTAACCTTGAAACATAAACCACAGGTATAGGCAATAGTTCAGACTTATCTTTACTATCAAATACAATTTTATCGTCTATTTCAGAAGTATTATATAAAAGTACAGCAGAGGCTCCTCTTTCTTTTGCTTTTTTAGAATTAGATTTTATATACTCCTGTAAGTCGAAGTGCGGATTATTTTTATTCTCTTCCAAAGTTTCTTTGAGATCAAAAAACCATGGCATTTCAGCTTCCTGCACAGAAATAGCAGGTGTTGCTTCTAATTTTATATCCGGGCTGAATGGAAAAGGAAAGAACTCCTTCCCGACAATCAAGCTCAAGCCATTAATATTAAGTTCTGTTTCAGGGTTTATTTGTTTTCCATCATTTACAACAAAAGACTGAATATAGCCTTCAGTTCCTTTTGGAGAAATACCAATTGTTTTGAATTGGTAAATAATATAATCAGCGGCCAGTTGTTCCCCCTTTGTTCCGGTTCTTCTACCTTCCAGCTTATCATCAGACAAATACTGGATATGATTTTTCAGATTGTTTAAAACAATAGTATTTGATTTGATTATATCTTTCTGTGGCGAACAGGCATAAAACAATAAAGAAATCAATAACATTCTGGATATATATGAAAACATACTTTTTATATTGATAAGTAGCAAAGGTATTGATGGGTTTGGTTTTTTTCTTTAATGAATCTACTTATTTCTGTCATACTTTTCCGTTTTAAGATGTTTTAAAATCGTATTTCGTAAGGTGGATAGTATCTTCAGGTTTACTTTTGCTGAGTTAATAAACTTGGAAAAAAAACAATTACATATTGCACTTGTTGGTAATCCCAATAGTGGAAAAAGTTCCCTTTTTAATTGTCTTACAGGCCTTAATCAGAAGGTAGGCAATTTCCCTGGTGTTACTGTTGATAAAAAAACAGGGAAAACTACATTAACAAATTTGCTAAATGCAGAAGTAATCGATTTGCCCGGAAGTTATAGTTTATATCCACGACGGGAAGATGAATGGGTTAGTTATAAAGTATTACTAAACCAGGACAAAGAAATTAAAGCTGACGTAATTGTTGTTGTTGCTGATGCAAGTAATCTGAAAAGGAATCTGCTTTTTTGTACACAGATAATAGACCTGAAGTTGCCGGTAGTCATTGCCTTGACGATGATGGACATGGCAAAAAGCAAGGGTATTAAAATTGATCTTGCTACCCTTGAAAGGGAGTTGGGAGTGCCGGTAATCGCCGTTAATCCCAGAAAAAATAAAGGTATTGCCGAATTAAAAAAAGCAATAGTTCTTACAGTACATCAAGCTTATAAAACACCCATAAGAGATTTTATCGATAATAAATCTTTTGCAGAATCTGCTATAGAAAATGTTAAACAACATTTTAATTCATTCAGTGATTATAAAGCCATTCATTATCTTATCAACCACGAAGCTTTTGACCTGGATGAGGCTATGCAGCAAACGATAGAAAATATCGAGGTTAAAAATAATTTCAATCCCACAAAAACTCAGGCAGAAGAGATATTACAACGTTATAGCCGCATCAGGCAAATAATGCAGCAGGCAGTTTCCGAACCTGACCCGCTACAAAAAAAATTGTTTACTGAAAAACTGGATGACATTTTACTACACCGTGTATGGGGTTATATTATTTTATTGAGCGTACTTTTTTTATTATTTCAGAGTGTTTTTTTACTGGCTCAATATCCAATGGATTGGATTGAACTTGGATTTGCCAGACTCAGCCAATTACTCGGTTCATTTTTGCCAGTTAACCGATGGACAGATTTATTAATAAACGGGGTGATTGCAGGGTTGAGTGGTATTTTGGTTTTTGTTCCACAAATTATGATCCTGTTTGGGTTAATCACACTGTTGGAGGACTCGGGTTATATGGCCCGGATAAGTTTTCTTTCAGACAGGTTAATGAGAAGCGTCGGATTGAATGGTAAAAGTGTGATGCCTATGATAAGCGGATTTGCATGTGCAGTACCTGCAATCATGAGTGCAAGGAATATAGAAAACCGAAAAGAAAGATTACTTACAATATTGATAACTCCATTGATGAGTTGCTCGGCAAGGCTACCAGTGTATACAATTTTAATAGGCCTGGTAATACCCCAGACTTATTTGTTTGGATTTCTTGGAGTACAGGGCCTGGTGATGATGGGATTATATTTACTGGGTTTGGTGATGGCATTAATAGTATCATATGTCGCTAAATGGTTTATTAAAATAAAGGAAAAAAGTTTTTTTATTCTTGA
>Ga0209798_10002180_pt1 | contig 11551 bp, 12 predicted proteins | sample DOMMetBare3Fresh_FD_187475 | JGI IMG/M metagenome (GOLD analysis project Ga0209798, IMG submission 187475) | Wetland sediment microbial communities from St. Louis River estuary, USA, under dissolved organic matter induced mercury methylation -... | ecosystem: Environmental > Aquatic >...
CGGCGGTGAACCCCCAGACCAGCAGGCCGCCCACGTCAAAGGCGGGACCGACGAAGCCGCTGGGATGAGAGACCGTGAACCGTCGCGCGGGATCGGTGAGCTCGGCCAGCGGCGCGCGCAGCACCCGGGCCACCTCGAGATGGTCCACGACGCTGATCGGGCCGGGCTGCGCCCACCAGGCCAGGACGGGGGTGACCACGAAGTTGCTGGGCGGAAGGTACAGAGCCGGCAGCTCGGCCACCACCTGGACGCCCGCCGGATCCAGGCCTACCTCCTCCTGCGCCTCGCGCAGGGCGGCAGAGACCGGCCCGGAGTCGCCTGCGTCGATCGCTCCCCCGGGGAAGGAGACCTGAGCCGCGTGCGAACGCATGCTGTGCGATCGCTCCGTCAGCACCACATCCTCCCCGCCCCCGGCGCTGGGCCCGAACAGGATCAGCACCGCCGACGGCCGACCGCCCTCGTCCGGGGGCAGGAACCGGCTGAAGAACCCCGGGTCCTGCTGACCCAGCCGATCCACCAGATGGGCGATCCACCGGGGCTGCGCGTGGCGGCCGGTCATGGCCGGACCGGGGCAAGCTCGTACTTCAGCAGCTGCGCCGCCTTGACCGGGTCGGTCTCCCCGTCGCCGTAGGAGGGGCACCAGCCGGCAACCGGGCAGGCGCCACAGGCAGGCCTGCGCGAGTGGCAGGTGCGCCTTCCGTGGAAGATCACGACGTGGGAGAGCATGGTCCAGTCCTTCTTGGGGATCAGCGCGCCGACGGCGTGCTCGACCTTGACGGGGTCCTCCTCCTGAGTCCAGCCGAAGCGCCTGGCGAGCCGCCCGAAATGGGTGTCCACCGTGATCCCCGGGATCCCGAAAGCGTTGCCCAGCACCACGTTGGCGGTCTTGCGCCCGACCCCTGGCAGGGTGACCAGGTCCTTCAGCCGCGGGGGGACCTCGCCGTCATACCGCTCCACCAGCGCCGTCCCGAGCTTGATCAGCGAGTCGGTCTTTGCGCGGTAGAAGCCGGTGGACTGGATCATCGTCTCGAGCTCGGAGCGATCCGCGCCGGCGTAGTCGGCGGCGGTCCGGTAGCGGGAGAATACCTGTGGGGTCACCATGTTCACCCTGACGTCGGTGGTCTGAGCCGACATCACGGTGGCCACCAGAAGCTCCAGGGGGCTGTGGAAGTCAAGCTCGCACCGGGCATCGGGATAGCGCTCAACCAGCGTCCGGTAGATCTTGCGGGCACGACGGGTCAACGCGACCGGAGTCTGCGGGTTTGAGGGCTCAGGCACCCACCAAGAATAGTGGGCGCGGTGGACGGTCCCGACCGAACAAACCGGCTCTGGCAGACTATGCGGTGTGGACATTGATGTCGTGAGAAAATCCCCGCTCTTCGCCGCACTGGATGACGATGCCGCCAGCGCCCTGATGGAGTCCATGACGGCTTCGCGCCTGGAGCGTGGTGACGTCCTCTTCCGCGAGGGTGACCGCGGAGATCGGCTCTACGTGATCGGTGAGGGCAAGATCAAGCTGGGGCTCACCAGCATCGACGGCCGCGAGAACCTCCTGGCCATCCTGGGCCCCGGTGAGATGTTCGGGGAGCTGAGCCTGTTCGACCCGGGCGAGCGAACCGCCACTGCCACTGCCGTCGCCGAGACGCAGCTGATCGCCCTGGGCCACGAGAACCTCAACATCTTCCTCGCGAGCCGCCCGGCGGTCGCCTCGACCATGCTCGCGGCACTCGCGCGGCGCCTTCGTCGTACCAACGAGGCGTTGTCCGACCTCGTCTTCACCGATGTTCCCGGCCGGGTGGCGAAGGCTCTCCTGGATCTGTCCAGCCGTTTCGGCCGCTCGTCCGAGGACGGCATCCTGGTCGCGCACGACCTGACCCAGGAGGAGCTCGCCCAGCTCGTCGGCGCCTCGCGCGAGACGGTCAACAAGGCGCTTGCAGACTTCGCGACGCGGGGCTGGATCAAGCTGGAGGCCCGCGCCGTCGTGCTGATCGACATCGAGCGCATCCAGCGCCGGGCCCGCTGACCCCACGAGACCCGCCCAGTCGGGCGTGGTCAGGGCCGAGGGTGGGCGCGCAGGTAGTCCAGCTGGGCCAGGACGCTGAGCCGGGCGGCCGGCCAGAGCTCACGGGGAACATCGGAGTACACCGCCTCCACGACCCTGTCCGCGTTGGCGCCGCCGGCCGCGACGGCGGCGCGCACCTGCTCCAGCCGCTGCCAGCGGTGGTCGAGGTAGAACCGCACGACCGCGGCCGCATCCGGCACGGTGGGACCGTGGCCGGGCAGGATGCGGGTCACCTCGCGCGAGCCCGTCATCGCCTCGATGCGCTCCAACGACCGCAGGTATGCCGCGAGCTCGCCATCGGGCCACGCCACCACCGCGCTGCCCCGCCCCAGGATGGTGTCGCCGGTGAGCAACGCGTTCTCGGCGGCCAGCAGGAACGACAGCGAGTCGCCGGTATGCCCGGGCGTGGCCACCACCGCCAGGTCAAGACCGCCGACCGTCAGCCGGTCGCCGTCACCCAGACCGTCGTGCCCGGCGCCGATGGCCCGAACCGGAGCACCGGTCAGCGCCCCAAAACGCCCGGCCGACTCGGCGTGATCCAGATGGCCGTGCGTCAGCAGAGTCAGGGCGACCCGCGACCCACGCCCGGCCACGACGTCGAGCACTCGTTGCAGATGCGGCTCGTCCAGGGGCCCGGGGTCGACGACGACACAGCGCGCCGACCCTGGCTCCGTCAGAACCCAGGTGTTGGTGCCTTCCAGCGTCAGCGGGCCCGGATTGGGCGCCACCACGCAGGTCGCGCGCGCGGTGACGTCACCACCGAGCCAGAGGGGAGTCACTGCCCACCGGCGGGAGGTTCCCCGGGCGTCATTCCCCCGCCAGCCGAACGCACCGGCCGTACCGACGGCAGGGTGCAGCGGATCACCACTGCACCGTCGGCCTGGGCAGGCACCGGCAGGATCGGGGCGATGGGGGGCTCGGCGGCCAGGAACTCGGCAACCGAGGCAGCCGCGGCCACCTGCTCGACACACACCACGGTCGGCGGCAGCATCAGGGCCTGCCCACGGGCATAGTTCTGGAGCAGACGAACCGGATCGGCCCAGTCGGCGTGGTCCGCCTCGGTGGTCTGGTCGTCGGCGATCTGTCCGTCCGGCAGCAGCGCGGCGAAGATCCTCGTGTCGTAGCGCTTCGGCTCGAACTCAGGGGTGATCCAGTGGGCCCGCGCCCGCAGGAGATCCGAGCGCAGCACCAGGCCCCGGCCGATCAGGATCTGGGACAGCGAGCGCTCGCGCGACAACAGCGCCGCACGCTCGGCCCGCCACGCCGCTCCGCTGACGTCCCCGACCACGGAGCTGATGTCGGGCCCGGCCAGCAGCACCCCGCACTCCTCGAACACCTCACGGACGGCGGCGACCACCAGCTCGCGCGCGGTGACCTCATCGGCAACCAGCAGCCGGCCCCACGCCGCCGGGGACGGCCCCGCCCAGGGAAGGCCCGGGTCGCCGTCGCGGGGGTCCACGCCGCCTCCGGGGAACACCATCATCCGCGGGGCGAACTCCATGGTGGACGTACGGCGCAGCATGAAGACCTCGATCCCCCCGCCGTCGATCTTCGTGCCGTCGATCCCCCTGCCGTCCGCGTCCCTGCTGTCCGCGCCCCTGCCGTCCACCGTCGGGGCGTTCGCGCCCAGGCGGTCCCGCAGGATCATCACCGTGGCGGCGGACCTGGCTGCGACCACCTCGGCGGGGCGGCGACCCTGCAGCCAGTCCTGCGCCCGGCCGGCCAGCGTCCCGACGGCGAAATCGCGAACCTGGCTGGAGATGCTCAGTCCTGGACCGAAACGAGGATCTCGACCTCGACCGGGGCATCGAGCGGCAGGACCGCAACCCCAACAGCCGAACGGGCATGGACCCCCGCGTCGCCAAACGCCGCGGCGAGCAGCTCGGAGGCGCCGTTGATGACGCCGGGCTGCCCGGTGAAGTCCGGGTCGCTGGCCACGAAGCCGACGACCTTGACCACCCGGGTCACCTTGTCGAGGTCACCGACCAGGGCCTTGACGGCGGCAACCGCGTTCAGGGCGCAGATCTGCGCCAGCCTCTTGGCGTCCTCGGGCCGGACACGCCCGGGTCCCTCGCCCACCTTGCCGGTCGCCGCCAGTGCGCCCGAGACCATCGGCAGCTGGCCTGAGGTGAAGACGTGGTTGCCGTCCCGCACGGCGGGCAGATACGCGGCCACCGGCATGGCGACGTCCGGGACGGTGAGGCCGAGCTCGGCCAGGCGGTCTTCGACTGCGGACATGTGCCTATTCCTTCGCTCGTTTGAGGTAAGCCACCAGACCATTGCCGTCCGGGCCGGTCACGACCTGCACGAGCTCCCAGCCGTCCTCACCCCACTGGTCGAGGATCTGCTTGGTGGCGTGCGAGATCAGCGGAACGGTCGAGTACTCCCAGATAGCCATGTCGCCAGCCTAGACCGGGCGGGCGCACTGCCCCTACGACCGTCCACGCCGGGTCTCCCCCGACCACACGGCCGTCCCGGCGCTCTAGGCTCTCGGGTATGGCACCACCTGCGGGGTCGGCCCGCGACACGGACTGGGACGGCGTGCGCCTGCACATCGTCACCGGCAAGGGAGGTACCGGCAAGACCACGGTGGCCGCAGCTCTTGCTCTGGCCCTCGCCGGCCAGGGCAGGCGGGTGCTGCTGGTCGAGGTCGAGGGCCGCCAGGGCATCAGCCAGACCTTCGACGTCCCCCCGCTGTCCCTGACCGAGACCCGCATCGCGCACGCCGCCCATGGCGGCGAGGTCTTCGGGCTGTCGGTGGACGCCAAGGCCGCGCTGCTGGAGTACCTCCAGCTGTACTACAAGCTGGGTCGCGCGGGCGGGATGCTGGAGAAGTTCGGCGCCATCGACTTCGCCACCACGATCGCACCGGGCGTGCGCGACGTCCTGCTGACCGGCAAGGTCTATGAGGCGGTCCGGCGTCGCAGGGACCACCGGGCAAAGGGGCCGGGCGCCGCGCCCGCCTACGACGCCGTCGTCCTGGACGCACCGCCCACCGGCCGGGTCGCGCGATTCCTCAACGTCAACCACGAGGTGGCCGACCTCGCCAGGGTCGGGCCGATCCGATCGCAGGCCGACTCGATCACGGCGATGCTGAAGTCCCCGCGCACGGTGGTCCACATCGTGACGCTGCTCGAGGAGATGCCGGTCCAGGAGACTGTCGACGCCATCGCCGAGCTCCGAGCCGTGGGCATGCCGATCGGCGGCGTCGTCGTCAACCAGGTGCGCGAGGAGATCCTGACGATGGAGGTCCTGGAGCTCGCGGCCCGCAACGCCATCTCACGAGAGGACGTCGCCGCAGACCTGGCGCGGGTCCACGTCCGGGCCACCGACTCCATCGTCGACGGTCTCCTGCTCGAGGCCAGGGACCACGCCGAGCGCGTCACGCTCGAGCGCGCCGAGGCAGAGGTCGTCGCGGGTCTGGGCCGGCCGACCTACCGGTTACCGTCGCTGCCGGAGGGCGTCGACACCAACGGCATCCGTGAGATGGCGGAGACGCTGACGGCCCAGGGGATGGCGTAATGGCCCCGGTCCTGGACACCGACGCGCTGATCGGCGACCCGCACACCCGCATCATCGTGTGCTGCGGTGCCGGCGGAGTCGGCAAGACCACCACCGCGGCGGCGTTGGGACTTCGCGCGGCCGAGTCCGGACGTCGGGTCGTGGTGCTGACCATCGACCCGGCCAGGCGTCTGGCCCAGTCCCTGGGCCTGACCACGCTGAACAACACGCCCAGCCCGGTCACGGAGGTCGACACCGCGAACGGCGGTTCGCTGGACGCGATGATGCTGGACATGAAGCGGACCTTCGACGAGGTCGTCGAGGCACATTCCACTCCTGAGAAGGCCGAGCAGATCCTGGCCAACCCGTTCTACCAGGCAGTCTCGAGCTCCTTCGCCGGAACCCAGGAGTACATGGCGATGGAGAAGCTCGGCCAGCTCAGGCTCGAGGCCGACCGCGACCCGGACAACCCGCGCTGGGACCTCATCATCGTCGACACCCCGCCTTCCCGATCGGCCCTGGACTTCCTGGACGCTCCCAAACGCCTCGGGTCGTTCCTGGACGGCCGCTTCATCCGGATACTGGCCGCGCCCGCGAAGGCGGGCGGCCGCGCATACCTCAAGGTCTTCAGTGCCGGCGTCAACATCGTCACCAGGGCCCTGACCAAGGTGCTGGGCGGCCAGATGCTCAACGACGTCCAGACCTTCGTCGCCGCCCTCGACACGATGTTCGGCGGGTTTCGCAAGCGCGCGGACCACACCTTCGCCCTGTTGAGCGACAGCTCAACCACCTTCATCGTGGTCGCCGCTCCCGAACGGGACGCGCTGCGCGAAGCGGCATACTTCGTGGACCGCCTCGACGAGGAGGGGATGCCACTGGCCGGGCTGGTCGTCAACCGGATGTATCGCGTCTCGGCACCAGGCCTGTCCGCTGCCCGTGCGCTGGGGGCGGCCGAGGAGCTCGGCGACGAGGACAACGGCGGCTCATCTGGTGGCTCATCTGGTGGCTCGTCAGGTGGCTCCGAGCGCTCGGCCGTCACCCAGGGGCTCCTGCGGATGCACGCGGTTCAGGCCGAGATCGCCGACCGGCACGAGTCCCTGGCCAGGAGGTTCATAGCCGGGCACCCCGACATACCCATGGTGGAGGTGCCGGCGGCGTCAGGGGACATCCACGACCTGGCGGGGCTGCGAGCCGTGGGGAACGCGCTCGCCGGCCGCTGAGCACCGCCGCACGAACGTGCTCAGGGCCCCGCGAGAAGAGCACGTTCAGGACGCTGAGAGCTCCTGGCGGATGCGGTCAGCCTCAAAGAGGGCACGCCAGGAGATGACCGCTGGCCGGCGCTTGAGGAGCGCCCGGCGCTCGCGCTCCGTCATACCGCCCCAGACCCCGAACTCGGTGTGGTTGTCCAGCGCGTCGGCCAGACACTCGGCGATCACCGGGCAGCTCATGCAGACCTGCTTGGCCGCCTGCTGTGCGGCACCCCGGACGAACAGTGCGTCGGGCTCGGCATCGATGCAGGCCCCCTGCAGCGCCCACTGCTCAACCCACGTGAATCGACCTGTCGAGACATCGTCTTGATGCGTCATCGTCAGTGACATGCTGACCTCCCCTGAGAAATCCATGCCATGGCGGTGTGCCGGACAAGGTCGCTCGCTTATGCATAAAACGATATGGAGAGTCTGATTTGACGGATATGACGCTTTGGGGTAGTTCTCGGTCCCCGAAGTAACTAGTCACCCTGCTTCGCCAGACGCGATCGAGGCATGCCACGGCTACGCTTGGCCCATGCAGGAACGCGGCACGAGCTTCACCAAAGTCACCAGCCTCCTGGGAGCCTTCGTGGCGACCTCCGTCATGCTCGGGTTGCTCGGTGCGGGGCTGATGATGCCCACCGTGGCTGCCACGGGGGCCGCAGCCAGGCAGAGCGTCGCCATCTTCGACGCGTTGCCCGGCGAGTTCACCCAGAACCCCCTGTCCCAGCAGTCCCGCATCCTGGCCAGCGACGGCACGCTGATCGCCACCCCGTACGACGAGAACCGCATCATCGTCCCGCTCGCCCAGATCGCCCCGATCATGCGACAGGCCCAGATCGCCATCGAGGACGACCGTTTCTACGAGCACGGCGGAGTCGACCCCCAGGGCGTCGGCCGCGCGCTCATCTCCAACCTGCGCGGCGGTGACACCCAGGGCGCGTCCACCCTGACCCAGCAGTACGTCAAGATCACGTTGCAGGAGAACGCGCTGCGCAACGAGGACCTGAAGGCCGCCAAGGCCGCCACCGCGAAGAACTACACCCGCAAGCTCCAGGAGCTCAAGTACGCCGTCACGCTGGAGAAGAGCCTCACCAAGGACCAGATCCTCCAGGGCTACCTCAACCTCGTCTACTACGGAGGCCAGGCCTATGGCGTCGAGGCCGCGGCCCGCCACTACTTCGGGGTGAAGGCCTCCCAGCTCAACCTGCCCCAGGCCGCGACCCTGGCCGGCCTCGTCCAGCTGCCGAGCCAGACCGACCCGATCAGGAGCCCCGCCCGGGCCCTGACCCGGCGCAACGTCGTGCTCGACCGGATGCGCACCCTGAACCTGATCAGCGAGAAGGCCTGGCTCAGCGCCAAGAAGTCCAGGATGGTGCTCAACCCCAAGCCGGCGCAGAACTCCTGTTCGCTGTCGCCCTACCCCTACTTCTGCTTCTACATCAAGGCCTGGCTGCTGGACCAGGCGGCGCTGGGCAAGACACGCGCCGAACGCGAGAAAAGGATCAACCGCGGCGGGCTGACCATCCAGACCACGCTCGACCCCAAGGTTCAGAAGATCGCCCAGCAGGAGATCGATGCCAAGGTCCCGATGGGCAACAAGGCGGAGATCGGGGCCGCCGCCGCGGTGATCGAGCCTGGCACCGGCCATGTCCTGGCCATTGCCCAGAACACGACCTATGCCCTCAAGAAGTCGCCCGGCAGGACCTCGGTGAACTGGGCCGTCGACAAGAAGTACGGCGGCTCCACCGGGTTCGCCTTCGGCTCGACGGCCAAGATGTTCGCCGTCGCCGAGGCTCTGCGGTCCGGCATGCCGATCGACTCGACCGTCATGGCGCGCAAGGCCGACGCAACCCATCCGGCGATCTTCTCCCGGTGGGACTTCCACAAGAGCGACGACTGCAAGCTCGGTGCGGGCCAGTACTGGGCCGTGCGCAACGACGAGGGCACCCGCAACGGTCGGATCACCCTCACCGATGCGACGGCATACTCTGTCAACACCGCGTTTGCCGGCCTCGTGTCCAAGCTCGGGGCCTGCAAGGTCCGGGACATGATGACCAACCTGGGGCTGCACCGGAGCAACGGCGACCCGATCCAGAAGCTCCCCTCCCCGATCACGCTGGGCTCGGACAGCGTCGCGCCGCTGACCCTGGCCTCCGCCTACGCCACGATCGCCTCCGGCGGCACGTACTGCGCGCCCTCCCCGGTGCTCAGGATCACCACCAGCGACAAGAAGTCCCTGTCGTCCAACAAGAACCGGTGCCGCAAGGCCATCGAGCCCGACGTGGCCAGCGGGGTCACCAAGATCCTCAAGACGGTGCTGACCAAGGGCACCGGCGCCGGCACCGGGGGTCTCGCAGGAGGGCGTCCGGTGGCCGGCAAGACCGGCACCTCGGACGGCAGCAACGAGACCTGGTTCGTCGGGTACACCCCGCAGCTGACCACGGCGGTCTGGGTGGGCACACCAGACGACCGCGGTAACAAGCGCGTGCTGCGGAATCTCCAGCTGGGCGACAAGTTCTATGCACACCAGGTATTCGGCGCCACCATCGCCGCCCCGATCTGGAAGCAGATCATGGACCGCGCCTCGGCCGGTATGTCGTTCCTTGACTTCGGCGCACCCGGCACGAAGGTGCAGTCCGGCGACATCGTGTCGATTCCCGACGTCTCCGGGATGACCGTGGACGACGCCAAGGCGGCCCTGACCGCGGCCGGGTTCAAGCCGGTGGTCGGCAGCGCCGTGAACTCCGGCATCGCGGCCGGCCGGGTTGTCTACACCCAACCCGGCTTCAAGGCGCTTCGTGGCAGCGACGTCGTGATGCAGACCTCCACCGGGTACGTGCCACCACCACCTGTCAAGACGCCGAAACCTGCAGCAGTTAAGACCGTTGACCCCAGAACCGTGACATCGCTGCCCACGTGCCGGCCCGGCGGTCCCCGGCCGTGCATCAGGCGAGGGCGGGGTTAGGACCGCAGCACGGTCCGCGACACGGCGCCGCAGCGGGCGCACCACGGTCAGTCACGCGCAGGACCGGAATGGTGGCGGGACCTGTCCTCGCGGGCACCACGGCCCGAGAGGCACGTCGACCCGGGAGCACCCCGAGCTTGAACGGAATCCCGTCTTCCTACCCGCAGCGGCCACCTGGCCGGCATACCTGCTTGTTCGCGAGGCTCCCCTACCTCCCCGCGAGAGCCGACTTCACGATCGCGACAACACGTTCGCCGCCTGCGCGCCCGGACACAAGAGCAGTGGCCGCTTTCATCACCTGGCCCATCTGCTGCATACCGGTGGCACCCGTCTCCTTCAGTGCCTGGGCGACCAGCGCCTGGAGCTCGGCGTCGGTCAGCTGGGCCGGCAGGTAGGCCTCCAGGATGGCCAGCTCCACCTCCTCCTTGGCCGCAAGCTCCGGACGCTTCGCCTCGTTGTATGCCGTGGCCGCCTCGCGCCGCTTCTTGGCCTCCTTGGTCACGACCTTGAGGACCTCGCCGTCGGACAGCTCGCGAGCGGTTGCGCCCGACACCTCCTCGTTGGTGATGGCGGTCAGGGCCATCCGCAGCGTCTCCGAGCGCACCTTGTCATGCTCGCGCATCGAGGTGTGCAGGTCGGCGCGCAGGGTGGACTTCAGCTGTGACGTGCCCGGTTCGGTCATAAGGGCAGTCTGACAGGCGGTTGCCGTTGCGGAGACGTGCATTTCGGGGCGGTTGTCCTGAATGCTGCGCAGGCTTTGCAAGGATGGACCCGTGAGTCTTACGAGAACCGCGCTGGGCACCTTCGCCGGGCTGGCCGCCGTGGCCGCCGGAGGGCTGGCCTACGCCTCCCTGATCGAGCGCAACGCGTTCATCCTGCGACGGGCCAGCGTCCCGGTGCTGCCTCCCGGCGCCGCCTCGCTGCGGGTCCTGCACATCTCGGACATCCACCTGGTCCCCCGCCAGGCTCGCAAGATCGAGTGGATCCGCTCGCTCGCCGCGCTGGCACCGGACCTGGTCGTCAACACCGGCGACAACCTCGGCGACCGCGAGGCCGTTCCCGCCGTACTGCGAGCGCTGGAGCCACTGCTGGCGCTCCCGGGTGTGTTCGTGCTTGGCTCCAACGACTACTTCGCGCCAAGCCTCAAGAACCCGGGACGGTATCTGAGGAAGAGCTACGCGCGTGCCCGGTCAGCGTCGAGCCCCACGCTGCCGACCGCTGATCTGGTGGGCGCCTTCACCCGCGCAGGCTGGGCTGACCTCACCAACGCGCGCACCGCCCTGTCGATCAGCGGGCAGGCAGTGGAGCTGGTGGGGGTCGACGACCCTCACCTCGGCTACGACGAGTATGCCGCGGTCGCCGGTCCCGCCGACCCTTCCGCCGCGCTCACCATCGGAGTCACGCACGCGCCATACCGGCGGATCCTGGACGCGATGACGGCTGACGGTGCCGGGCTCGTGATCGCCGGCCATACCCACGGTGGGCAGCTGTGTCTGCCCCTGTATGGAACGCTGGTGACCAACTGCGATCTGGACCGGCACCGGGCCAAGGGAGTCTCGCGGTGGTGGCCGGGGGCTGGTGACCAGCCGTCCTCCCACGCACCGGCTGATGCGGCCTGGCTGGAGGTCTCAGCCGGGCTGGGGACCTCACCGTACGCTCCGGTGCGGTTCGCCTGCCGGCCGGAGGCGACCCTGCTGACCCTGACGGCCAGGCCGGCCGAGGGCGTCAGCTGGGACCCGATTCGGCGCTAGCAGCCTTGCTCCGATAGTC
>Ga0209798_10002181_pt1 | contig 11551 bp, 12 predicted proteins | sample DOMMetBare3Fresh_FD_187475 | JGI IMG/M metagenome (GOLD analysis project Ga0209798, IMG submission 187475) | Wetland sediment microbial communities from St. Louis River estuary, USA, under dissolved organic matter induced mercury methylation -... | ecosystem: Environmental > Aquatic >...
GCAACGTGGAACGGTGGACACGGCTCGTCAAGAGCCGTGACGTGCTCGGGCTGCACAGGGTGCTCACGGGCCTGGACCGCGACTCGATCGAGATGCGCGAGGTCTCGCCGATGTCGGGGCTTCTACCGCAAGGCGAGCGCGCTGCTGTGCTGTCCAAGGCGGGTTGATGCGCCGCGACCAGTTGGAGCACGCGATCCGCACGGCCTGCCAGATCATAGGTCGGCCGGAGGTCATCGTGGTCGGCTCCCAGTCGATCCTCGGCACCTACTGCGAGGACCAGTTGCCGGCCGACGCGACGATGTCGGTCGAGGTCGACATCCTGCCGATCGCGGAGGACAACCTGGAGACTGCCCGGCTGGCCGACCTCATCGAAGGGGCGGCAGCTGTAGTACAGGGGAGTTCTCGCCGTTCGAGGAACTGCACGGCTTCAGCATCGACGGCGTCGACCTGGAGACCTCTGCGCTTCCCGAAGGCTGACGCACCCGCCTGGTCAAGGTCCAGAACCCCAACACGGCCGCTCTGTCCGGCGAGCCGCAGTTCACCGGGTGGTGCCTCGACAAGGAAGACCTGTGCGTGGCCAAGCTCTGCGCGCTTCGAGAGAAGGACCGCAACTTCGTGGCGTCGCTCGTGCGAGCCGGCCTCGTGGACCCGGAGATCATCCTCGCCCGGCTGCTCACCGTGCAGGAGCGGCATCGGGCGGCTGCGGATCGAGCAGCGAACTGGTTGAGGTCGGCTCAGAAGTAGGGCCTCGGGATTGCGTGGATGCGCGAGCTACGGGGAAGTGAGCCCGTCCGCACATGCCGATGAGCGCTCGATCGTCTGGCGGGCTGTGAAGGACCGGACATTCCGGAGGACGTCCCATGAGTAGCCTTCCGACCATACGCACTTCCATAAGTCGAGGCTGAGTCGAAGGAGGTCGCGATGGCTGGTCAGATCGTCACGACTAAGGACGCCCCGCAGTCCCCGCTGTACGCCCAAGGGATCAGGGTCGGGGCGCAGATCTGGGTCTCGGGAATGACAGGGGTGGACCCGGCGTCGGGCCAGATGGCGGGCTCCACCATCCAGGAGCAGACCGAGCAGGCGCTGACGAACTGCGAGCGAATCATCGACGCCGGCGGTGGCACGCGAGACGACATTGTGGAAGTGGGTGTGCTCCTGGCTCACCCGGACGACTTTGCTGGCTTGAACGAGGCCTACGCCGAACACTTCTCCGACAGCGCGCCCACGCGCTACGTCGCGCGCCTCGGGCCGGAGCTGCCAGGCGTGCTGGTGTCCATCCGCATGACCGCAGTCACTGGATAGGCCGTCCTCGGACTGTGGGGCGCGAGACGACGTCCGGTTCTTGGCCCGGCCAGCTGGAGAACGGCCTTCGTCGATCGGCGCAGGCGGATCCCGCCGTGGGCGCTTCGGGCCGAAGAACACACGCTCTTGCCGCTGGCAGCGCGTTCAACCACTGCGGATGTGAGCACCGTTGGCCCACTCCGAGGTGCGGTCAGCTTGCGGGGTGAGATCGGGCTTCGATCACTGCTCGCCTGAGCACTTTCAGGGCTCGTTGCACTGCCGGTGCCGAGCGTCCCAGGGCCGTCTCGACCGCTTCGAGGATCGGGAGGAACCGGGCTCCGGCGTCCTCGTGGGCCCTTGTTCCGGCCGCTGTCAGGCTGAGCAGGCGGGAGCGCTTGTCGTCGGGGTTGACGGACTGGGTGATGTGGCCGCGGGTCTCGAAGCGCTTGACGTAACTGGAAACGGTGGTCAAGGGTGCCGCCATCCACTCGGCGAGCTCAGTGGGGGTGAGTGGCCCCTTGCGCAGGATGGAGTAGACGGCGAACTCGTCTGCGGTCAACCCTGCTGGCTGGATCGCGGCGTCGATCGCGGCGGTCGCGGCTCGTGAGACCAGCCAGGCGTCGAAAAGCAGGTTCGTCGGCGCTTCCTGATCTTCCTCCCGCACGACTCAATCTTACTCCTGCGAGATCGCAGTACCATCTACTACGATCTCGCAGTACATTGGGTATGACCAGGGCCCTGTGGTCAGGGTCGTGTTGAGGAGGGACGACGATGGCGCCGATAGATGCCGTGCGGACAGCTTCCCGTCGGGTCGATCGCCGACTGCTGGCGGCCGCCGGAGTCTGGTGGTTGGGCATGTACGCCCTGCTCTTCGTCTGGCAGGGCCGCTTCTCCCTGCACACCGTCAGCGTCGCCTGCGGTTGGCCGGCCCCCGACACGCGGTTCGCCCCGTCACCCCGGCAAACTGAGCTGTTCTTGACCGGCTGCGGCGCTCAGGGGCTGCGCGCCTACCGCGACCTCCAGATCGCCGACCTGTTCTACCCCGTGTCGACCGCGCTCCTTCTCGTCCTCACCCTGACGTACCTGCGATCCCACGTCACGCCCCGCGCGGCATGGCTCACCTACCTACCCATTCTCGCCGCCGCTGGTGACTACCTCGAGAACGTCTGCGCCTGGGTCCTGATCGCCGCAGCGCCACCGCGGCCGTCCTGGGCGACCCACGTGCTACAGATCGGCTCAGTCGTGAAGTTCGTCGCCTCCTGGCTCGCCTGGGTGGCAGTGATCGCCCTCCTGGTCATGTGGGTGGCACGCAGACTCAGGCCAGCAACGAGCGCGAGCCCCCGGCCAGCGGACTCATGACCGCTCCCGCCGTGAGCCAGGACACCTGGCGACGGCGACGTCACCGAAACCAGGGCGCGGGCGCACCTCGCCGGGCGAGTCCCACGCGAGGGTGACCACACCCACCCATCTACAGGTTCTTCTGTTCGCGGCTGAGCAACCGGATCTGGCAAGCAGCGGCACAGCGCGGCCATACACTTATGCCGCCGAGCGCGCCCACGCGCGACTGGGCCGCCGACTACGCGGCGCGTGATCGTGTGATACGTGCTCGCCTATCCCGATGCTGCTTCACGTCGGTTTGGGTCGTATCGGGCGCACAGTCCGTTGACCTGTCTGCGACCGTCGCTGGTGCCGATGTTGCACGGCTGTCCCCGACAGCGGTGATGATGGAGGGATGACGACCTATTCCGGCACGAAGGAGTTCGAAGGCGCGACCTTCGTCAAGGCGAGCTTCAAGGGCGCCACCGTGCGGTTCTCCGATGTCAGCGGTGTGACGATGCGCGGCGTCGATGTGGACGGACTCGACATCGACAGCCACGACCTGTTCTTCGGCAGCCTCCTCGTCAATGGGGTCGACGTGGTGCCGCTCGTGGATGCCGAGCTCAACCGGCAGTTCCCGGGCCGCGAGCTGCAGAAGGCGAAGACGCCCGAGGGCCTGCGCGAGGGTTGGGTCGCTGTGCAGTCCGCGTGGCAGACGACGGTGGCGGGCACGCCGCCGGACCTCGTGGACGCCCACGTCGGGGACGAGTGGTCCTTGGCCCAGACCCTGCGGCACCTCATCCTGGCGACCGACGCCTGGCTCCGCGGCGGGATCCTGCGGATGCAGCAGCCGTTTCACGAGATCGGCCAGATCTTCACCGGTGCCGACAAGATGGGCTTCGACATGTCGATCTTCCGCGTGGACCCGCCGGACTACGAGGAGATCCTCGCGGTGCGTGCCGAGCGACAGCGGCTGGTGACCGACTTCCTGTCCACTGCCACGGCGGAACTGCTGGCTGAGGAACGCGAGAACCCGTGGGGCGGCGGTGACTGGTGTCCCAGCGTCGGTGACTGCATTCGGGTGATCCTGGAGGAGGAGTGGGCGCACTTGCGCTACATCCGACGCGATCTCGCTCGCATGCGTTGAGCCAGAAGACCCAGCCAGGACGAGCGCCCACTCGTAGCCGCATCGAGGGCCACGCTCGCCCGCTCAGCCGCTGGCCGCTCGTGGGGGCGCGTGTGTAGCGGCGGTGACTCCGAGAGCCGGAAACTCGATGGCCGGCCAGTGGGCCGGTGGGTAACGCTGCCTCGGTGACCAGCAGCGACCTGTGGGACGCCGAGACGGCCGCCGGCTACGACCAGGCCTCGGAGTTCATGTTCGAGCCGGCCGTGCTGGATCCCGCGGTGCGGTTCCTGGCAGACCTGGCCGGTGACGGCACGGCACTGGAATTCGCGATCGGGACCGGACGGGTCGCCATCCCCCTGGCCGAATCTGGTGTCCAGGTCAGGGGGATCGAGCTGTCCCAGCCGATGGTCGACCAGCTCCACCTGAAGCGGAACGACATCCCCGTCCTGGTCGGCGATATGGCGACCAGCACCGTGCCGGGCACGTTCTCGTTGGTCTACGTGGTCTGGAACGGCATCTCCAACCTGTGTACCCAGGCCGAGCAGGTCGCCTGCTTCCGCAACGCAGCCCGCCACCTCGCCCCGGGCGGGCGATTCGTTGTCGAACTGTGGGTTCCCGGGATCCGGCGCTTCCCGCCCGGTCAGGCCGCCGTCCCGTTCCATGTCGGCCGAGATCACACCGGCTTCGACACCTACGACCTGACCACCCAGCAGGGCGCCTCGCACCACTACCGGCACCACCCGGACGGGACGGTGACCTACGCCGTCAGCAACTTTCGCTACATCTGGCCTGCCGAGTGCGACCTGATGGCTCAGCTCGCCGGGATGACTCAGGAGAGCCGGGCCGCGGACTGGCAGGGCAACCCCTTCACCAACGACAGCGACAGCCACGTCTCGGTCTGGCGCAAGCCGGCCTGAGACCCGAGCGTCACCAACATCCGGTTCTGCCGCTGGTCGGGCGGCTGCGGCCTATGGACGGAGGCTGTGTAGCGGGTGCAGGTGGTCACTGCGGACTGTCGAAGTGCCAGCAGCCGGTGGCCTGGAAGCTGTCGCGGCCGGCCCTGCCGGCAGTTCGCCAGGCCAGCACTCTCAGAGGTTGGACGACGATGAGCTCTCCGTACTGGGCGACTTGGTAGTCCCAGTCGTACTTGGCGTTGTAGGCCTGGATGACCGAGGTGGGCGTCTCGTGCTGGGTGGTGCGACTGGTCATGCCTTCGACCAGGACGACGTCGGTGCCGCTGTCCACGTGCACCTGACCGCCGGCTCTCGGTCGACAGTGCGCAGCAGGGTCGGGCTGCCGACGCTCAGGTGCAGCCGCTGGCCGTGCCATATCCCCCAGACCGGGCGTGGGTGAGGACCCGGGGTCCGGGCCACCAGCCAATAGGTACCGGCCGCCTCAAGTTGTTCCTCCACCCACGACCACGCCAGCAGAACGTGGTCGCTGAGGGCGCCGTAGAGGCGCAGCGTTCGCTCCCGTGGCTCCACGACCGCAAGTTCGGCCTCGAACACGACGCCGGAAACGCACGCATCTGCCGCCGACAGCACGGCATAGCGTTACCGCTCGTGCCGCCGACGGGTGGGCGACACCACCCACCGGTGTCACTGTGAGTGACGCATCCGAGGGAACAAGACCAGGGCTTGTCACTGAGATCGGTGCGGCTCGTGCTGGTCCACGAAGTGGATGTCGAGGCGCTTGTTGGCGACGAACAGGAACGTGCAGTCGGCGTCCGGGCCGGCGCCGTGGAACATCGTGCCGCCCTCGGGGAACCAGACGAAGCTGCCTGCAGGGTGGTTGCCTTGGTGGGTGGTCAGGGTTCCGTCGAGCACGTAGATCCCGTGCGCGCACGGGTGGGTGTGCCACGGGTTGGTGAACCCGGCCGCGTACTTGGCCTGGAACACTTCAACCCCGGTCTGGGTGTCCACGACCAGTGGGATCAGCTCCATCCCGGGCGACAGCACCGGGCTGCCGGCGCGAACGTAGGGCGTGCTGGTGGTGTCGACCACAGTCAGCTCGACCGGCGGCTTGGGCGTCGTCCAGTCGCTGGCGTCCGCCGCGGCCAGGGCTTGCGGTGTGGCGTCCGGCAGGGCGAAGTGAGGGTTCTGGATGATCCCGACGAGCGACCCAGCGGGCTCGCGGACGCACGCGGTGCGGATCCCGTCGCCGACGTCCTGCACCGGTGTGCGCGGCGATGCGCCGTTCGCGAGCAGCGCGGCCCACACGGCCTCGGCGTCCTGAACCCCCCAGTAGGTCACCGGCCCGTCCTCCACCACCGCGTCGGGGAGCAGCCCAAGCTCGTAGCCGCCGACATTGAAGCCGACGTAGAACGGCTGGTCGAAGTACGGCTGGACGCCGAGCAATGCGGTGAACCAGGCCTTGCTCGCCTCCAGGTCCGGGGCGGGGTAGATCACGGTGCGCAGTCCGAGGAACATCGGGGCTCCTAATCGAGGGCGCGTACTCGGCGCAACACGGCGGTCACTTCGGCCCGCAGGCCTGCCACGGCACCGTCCGAACTCCAGGCCACCCTGAGCGTTCGGCCGGACCAGTACACACCCCTCACCCGCGTGTACCCGCCGGAATCCGGATGCACGCAGCCGGCTGCGCCCCGGGCGGGGGATCGGGGCGAGAGCCGCAGTTCGGTGGGCTGGATGATCCGGGCGGTTCAGAGGGCGTCAGGCGCTTCATCCTCCACGATCTCTTCCGCACGGTTCTGCCGCCGACCGGGCGGCCATTCCGGCTGCCGCGGCGAGCGCGCACCGGAGGAGTGCGCTCTGGGGCCTTACAAATAGGGCCCGCCGGCGTCGAGGGACGTCTGACACGCGGCGTGGTGGTGGGGGACATCGGTTCCCCCGATGACGGTGGATGGTGGGCACGGGATCAGTTGACGGTGTTGGTCTGGGTGTTGTGGTCGCCGGCCCGCACACCCTTGGCCTCGCGCAGGTCGACGGTTTGCTTCCCGGCGGACGCTCCGGCCGGGTCCATCAGCGCCACCAGCTGTTCGGCGAGCCGCACGATCTGGGGGTCTGGTCGACACCGGCCTCGCGGACAGGCTTGGTCACCGCTCCCGCGTGGACGTCGGGTTCCTCGGCGTGCAACTCGAGCGCCTCCCCGCGCCCTCAGAAGGCCCGTCGCCTCACGGTCCGCAGCCAGCCCTGGGGAGCGGAGTGAAGGATTCGAGCCGGCGCCGCGTGGGACCGTCCGTGGGACGAAATGCCGGCACCACGAGTGACCAGATGGACCGAACGACCGGTCACACTCTGGAATCAGGGCAGGTCAGACGCGGTGCCCCCGGCAGGATTCGAACCTGCGCCACCGCCTCCGGAGGGCGGTGCTCTATCCCCTGAGCTACGGGGGCTCGGGACGTCAGCGACCATACCAGCCGTCCCATGAGGCCAGAAAACGGGTTCCGTGGCACGCCCGGCGGCATCGGCAGCGACCTGCCGGGGGCCGTCGGCCGCGTGCCGACAGGCTCAGGATCCCGGCGAGCCACTCCGATGTCGCCGACGTGCGACGGGCCGGGCGGTCGGCGCGAGGGGCCCGCGCTACTGCGCGGGGAGCTCCTCGAGGAGGACGTCGAGGAAGCAGGCGGCCTCGACGGCGGCGGTCTCGGCGTCGCCGGCGGCGATGGCGTCGACCAGCGCCACGTGCTCGGTGTCGTCGATGTGGCCCTGCATCACGAGGTTCAGCCGGACGCTCTCCGACAGTGCGTCGAGGAAGTTCTCGTAGAGGTCGGTGAGGACCGGGTTGTGGGCCGCCTGGCCGATCGCCCGATGCAGCGCGACGTCGTGGTCGACGACACCGTCGATGTCGCCGGCCTGGGACGCCGCCGTCCGCGCCGCGAGCAGGGCGCGCAGCCGGGTGACGTCGTCGGGGGTGCGCCGGCGCGCGGCGAGCCGGGCGGCGCCCACCTCGAGCGTGCGCCGGACCTCGAGGATGTGGTGCTGGTGCGCGCCTGCGACCCGGCGGCTCACGGCTCCGGCCAGCTCGCTCGCGGCGAGCACATAGGTGCCGGAGCCCTGGCGTCGCTCGAGCAGACCCGCGTGGACGAGGGACTGCACCGCCTCTCGGACGGTATTGCGGCTCGTGCCGGTGAGCGCCGCGAGCTCGGCCTCGGTCGGGATCCGGGCGCCGATCGCCCAGGCGCCGCCGGTGATCTGGTCGCGCAGCTGGTCGATGACCTGGTCGATGAGACCCGTGCGCCGGGCCGCGCGCAGCGCGGGGAACTCCCCCGTGGATGCGGCCGGGGTGTCGGTGGCCGGCGTCATCTGGTCATCCTATCTGTCGCGCATCTCGCCACGGGCGGGGAGCGGCACAAGGACGCCGGACCGTCCCGACGACCATTGTCCTGCCACGCCACGGTCGACGCCGAGTCGTCCGGCGCGCGCCCGATACCCTGGGAACGTGACGCCCGCCGAGCTCTCCTCCGCCGTCCGCGCGTGCCTGCAGGCCGCCGTCGACGCCGGCGACCTCACGGTCGCCGTGCCGATCGAGATCCGGGTGGAGCGACCCAAGCAGCGCGAGCACGGGGACTGGGCCACGAGCGTCGCCCTCCAGCTCGCCAAGCAGGCCGGCCGGCCGCCCCGCGAGATCGCGACGTTGATCGCGTCGCGGCTCGGCGAGGTGCCCGGCGTCAAGAGCGTGGACGTCGCCGGGCCCGGCTTCCTCAACATCGTCCTGGACGCCGCGGCGGCCGGTGAGCTCGCCCGCTCGATCGTGGAGGCGGGCGCCGCCTACGGCCGCAGCGACAGCGGCGCCGGAGAACGGATCAACCTCGAGTTCGTCTCGGCGAACCCGACGGGACCGGTCCACCTCGGCGGCACCCGGTGGGCCGCCGTCGGCGACTCGCTCGCGCGGATCCTCGCGGCGACGGGCGCGCAGGTGACCCGGGAGTACTACTTCAACGACCACGGCGCACAGATCGACCGCTTCGCGCGATCGCTCCTGGCCCGGGCCAGGGGCCTGCCTGCGCCGGAGGACGGCTACAGCGGCCAGTACGTCGACGACATCGCGACGCGGGTGCTGGCAGACGTCGAGGCCGCGGGCGGGCCGAGCCCGCTGACGCTGCCGGACGCCCAGGCGCAGGAGGTGTTCCGGGCCCGCGGCGTCGACCTCATGTTCCCCGAGATCAAGTCCTCGCTGCACGAGTTCGGCGTCGACTTCGACGTCTACTTCCACGAGAACGACGTCCACGACTCGGGGGCCGTCGAGCGCGCCGTCGCGCGGCTGCGGGCCAACGGGCACATCTACGAGGCGGACGGCGCGACCTGGCTGCGCACGACGACCTTCGGCGACGACAAGGACCGCGTCGTCATCAAGGGCGACGGCCAGGCCGCGTACATCGCGGGCGACCTCGCGTACTACCTCAACAAGCGCGAGCGCGGCTTCGACCGGGCGATCATCATGCTCGGCGCCGACCACCACGGCTACATCGGCCGGATGATGGCGATGTGCGCCGCCTTCGGCGACGTGCCGTGGACCAACCTCGAGATCCTCATCGGCCAGATGGTCAACCTCGTGCGGGACGGGCAGCCGGTGCGGATGAGCAAGCGGGCCGGCACCGTCGTCACCCTGGAGGACCTCGTGGAGGCGGTCGGGGTGGACGCGGCTCGGTACGCGCTCGCCAGGTCGTCGGTCGACTCGCAGATCGACATCGACCTCGACCTGCTGACGAGGCACACCAACGACAACCCGGTTTACTACGTGCAGTACGTCCACGCCCGGATCAGCGGCATCGTCCGCAACGCGGCCGACGTGCCGGGGCTGTCGATGGACGGGGGCGCCTTCGACCCGTCGCTGCTCGACCACGAGACCGAGTCCGTCCTGCTGGCCGCCCTCGCGGAGTTCCCGCGCGTCGTGGCGCACGCAGCCGAGCTGCGCGAGCCGCACCGGGTCGCCCGCTACCTCGAGGAGCTCGCGGGCGACTTCCACAAGTGGTACGACGCGTGCCGGGTGATCCCCAAGGGCGAGGAGGCTGTCGAGGACGTCAACCGCGCCCGCCTCTGGCTGGCCGAGGCGACCCGCACGGTCGTCGCCAACGGCCTGACCCTGCTCGGCGTGAGCGCACCCGAGCGGATGTGACCTGCGGCCCCGGTCGACGACGCCGCGGGCCGCGCTCCCCGCACGCCGGTCGTCCGCCGAGGCCAGATCCCTTCCACGAGAACGGTTCTTTACCATGGGTGCACATGAGGCCGGCGCACTGCACGCGCCCGGGTACGGGGGTGTCGCGACCGTCCCGGCATGGCTGCGGCCGCCGACGGACGTCAACGAGCTGATCCCGCAGCTGTGGTCGAGCACGGTGCGGCGCAACGCCTCCGGCGTGCTCGAGATCGGCGGGGTCGACGTCGTCGACCTGGCCGAGCGGTTCGGCACACCGGCCTACGTGCTCGACGAGGCCGACTTCCGCGGACGGGCCGTCGCGTTCCGCGACGCCTTCCACGACTCGTTCGTCGACCTCTGCGGCGGCGCGGACGTCTACTACGCGGGCAAGGCCTTCCTCTGCACAGCGGTCGCCCGCTGGATCGCCGAGGACGGCCTGCACCTCGACGTGTGCAGCGGCGGCGAGCTCGCGGTCGCCTTGCGCGCGGGCGTAGACCCGGCTCGGATCGGCCTGCACGGCAACAACAAGTCCGACTCCGAGATCGACCGTGCGGTGGCCGCCGGGATCGGCCGGGTCGTCGTCGACTCGCTCGAGGAGGTCGGTCGCGTCGCGGACGCCGGGGCACGCCACGGAGTCCGGGTGCCGGTCCTCGTCCGGGTCACCGTCGGGGTCGAGGCCCACACCCACGAGTACATCGCGACGGCGCACGAGGACCAGAAGTTCGGTGTCTCGTTGAGCGGCGGCGTCGCGGCGGCGACGGTGCGAGCGGCGCTCGGGCGCCCCGAGCTCGAGGTCCGTGGCATCCACAGCCACATCGGGTCGCAGATCTTCGACACCGGCGGCTTCGAGGTCGCCGCCCGCCGGGTCCTCGGTCTCGCCGCGGCGGTCGAGCGCGAGCACGCTGTCACCCTGCCCGAGGTCGACCTCGGCGGCGGCTTCGGCATCGCCTACACGAGCGAGCACGACCCCCTCGAGGCCAAGGCTCTCGCCGACCAGCTGGCCGAGATCGTCGCTCGCGAGTGCCGCGGACTCGGCATCGCCGTCCCGCGGGTCAGCGTGGAGCCCGGCCGGGCGATCGCCGGGCCGAGCACCCTCACGCTCTACGGCGTCGGCGCCGTCAAGGACGTCGAGCTCGACCACGGCGCCGTCCGCCGCTACGTCGCGGTCGACGGCGGGATGAGCGACAACATCCGCACCGCGCTGTACGACGCCGACTACTCCTGCACCCTGGCGTCCCGGCGCTCGACCGAGCCACCGGTGCTCGCCCGGATCGTCGGGAAGCACTGCGAGAGCGGGGACGTCGTCGTGCGGGACGAGTTCCTCCCGGGCGACGCCGGCCGGGGTGACCTCGTGGCGGTCCCGGGCACGGGTGCCTACTGCCGCAGCATGGCGAGCCAGTACAACCACGTACCGCGGCCGCCCGTGGTCGCCGTCCGGGACGGCGCCGCGCGCGTGCTCGTGCGGCGCGAGACCGAGGACGACCTGCTCGGGCTCGACGTCGGCTGAGCGCCGCGGGCTCGCAGGACCACCGACGGCGCCGCGCCGACGGTCGCGTCCACCGCGGAGCCGCGGGGCTGAGACACTGGACGGGGGCCTGCGGCGCGGGGCACCGACGACCACGTCCGGATCGTGAGACCAGTCGACCGTGCCGCGCGCCGATGTGAAAGACAACGAACGAACCGCCGCCCCGTGCTGCGCGGCGCCGGACAGAGGCGAGGAGTCGTCGTGGAGCC
>Ga0209798_10002182_pt1 | contig 11550 bp, 9 predicted proteins | sample DOMMetBare3Fresh_FD_187475 | JGI IMG/M metagenome (GOLD analysis project Ga0209798, IMG submission 187475) | Wetland sediment microbial communities from St. Louis River estuary, USA, under dissolved organic matter induced mercury methylation -... | ecosystem: Environmental > Aquatic > Freshwater...
GCTCAAGCCGCCAGGCGTGGCCGAGTCGCTGGACTGGGCCGAGGCGCTGCTCGCCCTCGGCGCCGACGAGCTCGACCCCGACCGGGCGGCCCGCACGCTGGGCGCGGTGCTGAAGTACCGCGAGGACCAGGAGCGGGTGCGCGCCGCTGGCCTGCAGGTGCTGGTGCCGTGAGCTCCCCGACCGCCGGCCCGACGGCCCCGAGGGCCCCGCTGGCCCCGCTGGCCCCGACGGCCCCGACGGCCCTGCTGGCCCGGCTGGTCGGGTTCGCCCGGGCGCTGCGCGCGGCGGGGGTGGACGCCGGACCGGACCGGGTGCAGGCCATGGTGGCGGCGCTGGCCGAGCTGGACCTGGCCCGCGAGCACGACGTCTACTGGGCCGGCCGGCTCACCCTGTGCGCGGGACCGGACGACCTGCCCCGGTACGACCGGGTGTTCGCCGGCTGGTTCGGCGGCGAGCGGCCGGATCCGCTGCGTCGGGTGCCGGTCGTCCGGATCCCGCGGGAAGTCGCCGTCCCGGGCGGGGACGACGCCCGCGCCGACCCCGGCGACCCCTCGACAGCGGCGACCGCGAGCCCGCAGGAGGTCCTGCGGCACCGCGACGTGTCGGCCCTGAACGCGGCCGAACGAGCCGAGCTCAACCGCCTGCTGGCCCTGCTCGCCGCCCCCGCTCCGCTGCGGTCGTCGCGCCGGCTGCGGCCGGACGCCCGCGGCCCGCTCGACCCGCGCCGCACCGTGCGGGAGATGCTCGAGCGCGGTGGCGAGCCGGCCCGGCTGCGGCGGCACCGTCGCTCGCAGCGGTCCCGCCGCATGGTGCTGCTGCTCGACGTCAGCGGGTCGATGGCGCCGTACGCCGACACCCTGCTGCGCTTCGCGCACGCCTGCGTCCGACAGCGGCCGCGCACGGAGGTCTTCACGGTCGGCACCCGGCTTACCCGGATCACCCGGGAGATCGCCGCAAGGGACGCCGACGCCGCCCTGGCCGCCGTGTCCGCGACGGTGCCGGACTGGAGCGGCGGAACCCGGCTGGGCGGGGAGCTGAAGGCGTTCCTCGACCGGTACGGGCAGCGTGGCACGGCCCGCGGCGCGGTCGTCGTGCTGGCCTCCGACGGGTGGGAGCGCGGCGACCCGTCGCTGCTCGCCGAGCAGATGGCCCGGCTGCACCGGCTGGCCCACCGGGTGGTCTGGGTGAACCCGCACAAGGCCCGCGAGGGCTACCGGCCCTTGACCGCCGGCATGGCCGCGGCCCTGCCGCACGTCGACGACTTCGTCTCCGGGCACAGCCTGGCCGCCCTCGAGCGGCTGACCGCCCTGGTGTCGCAGGGCGGCGTGCGCCGTGCGTGACGTCGTGGCTGACGTGGCCCGCCTGTACGCCCAGGGGGCCACCTTCGGGCTGGCGACCGTGGTGCAGACGTGGAAGTCCGCACCCCGCGAGGTGGGCGCGGCGATGGCGGTGTCGGCGTCCGGGGAGGTGGTCGGCAGCGTGAGCGGCGGCTGCGTCGAGGGCGCCGTCTACGAGCTGGCCCAGCAGGTGATCGCCAGCGGCGAGCCGGTGCTTCAGCGGTACGGCGTGAGCGACGACGACGCGTTCGCGGTGGGGCTCACCTGCGGCGGCATCCTGGACGTGTTCGTCGAGCCGGTGTCGGCGCAGACGTTCCCCGACCTGCCCCAGGTCGTCGAGTCGGTCCGCGCGCACCGTCCGGTCGCCGTCGCCACGGTGGTCGACGGGCCGGGGCGGCTGGGCGCGAAGCGGGTCGTCTGGCCGGACCGCGCGTCCGGCTCGCTGGGCTCGGCGCGGCTGGACCAGGCGGTCGCGGACGACGTCCGGGGCATGCTCGAGGCCGGCCGCACCGGCACCCTGCACTACGGCGCCGACGGCGAGCGCCGGGGCGACGACCTGGCCGTCTTCGTGCAGTCGTACGCGCCGCCGCCGCGGATGCTGGTGTTCGGCGCGATCGACTTCGCCGGCGCGGTGGCCCGGATGGGCCGGTTCCTCGGCTACCACGTCACCGTCTGCGACGCCCGACCGGTGTTCGCCACGACCAAGCGCTTCCCGGACGCCGACGAGGTCGTCGTCGACTGGCCGCACCGGTTCCTGGCCCGCACCGAGGTGGATGCCCGGACCGTCATCTGCGTGCTCACCCACGACCCGAAGTTCGACGTGCCGCTGCTCGAGGTGGCGCTGCGTACGCCGGCGGCGTACGTCGGGGCGATGGGCAGCCGGGCGACCCACGAGGACCGGCTGGCCCGGCTGCGCGAGAGCGGCCTGACCGACGCCGAGCTGGCCCGGCTGGCCTCCCCGATCGGCCTGGACATCGGGGCCCGCACGCCGGAGGAGACCGCGGTGTCGATCGCGGCGGAGGTCATCGCCGCGCACTGGGGTGGCTCGGGGCAGCGGCTGGCCGGGACCGACGGCCCGATCCATCGGGACGGGCCTCGGTGACCGTCGCCGGTCTGGTGCTGGCCGCCGGCGAGGGGCGCCGCTTCGGCGGGCCGAAGGCGCTGGTGGTGCTCGACGGCGACCGGCTGGTCGACCGGGCGGTCCGGGTGCTGCGGCTCGGCGGGTGCGCGCCGGTGGTCGTTGTCCTGGGTGCGGCGGTGGTGGACGTGCCGGGCGCGGACGCGGTCGTGCTGAACGAGGCCTGGCGCGAGGGGCTGGGTTCCTCGCTGCGGGCGGGGCTCACGTCGGCGGCGCTGGGGGGAGCCCAGGTGGACGCGGCCGTCGTCCTGCTCGTCGACACCCCGGACGTGCAGTCCGAGGCGGTGCACCGGGTGCGAGCGGCCAGGGCCGCCGGTGCCGGGCTCGCGGTGGCGACGTACCGGGGGGAGCGTGGTCACCCGGTGCTGATCGGGCGCGAGCACTGGACCGGCGCGGCCGACCTTGCGGTCGGGGAGGTCGGGGCGCGGGCGTACCTGGCCGAGCACCCGGACGCGGTCGTGGAGGTGCCCTGCGACGACGCCGGGGACCCGCGGGACGTGGACAGCACCGACGAGCTGGCCGGGCGCAGCGGGTTCATGACCCGGCTGGCCGGCGGTGCCGGGTCGGCCGGGGCCGCGCTGGGCGCCGCGATGGAGCAGGCCAACGTGTTCTACGGGCAGGGCGGCTCGTGGCAGGAGGAGAAGCGGGCGGAGGCCCTGCGCCGCGAGGACGACGAGGAGGGCGCGCCCCCCTTCGACGTCGACCTGGAGGCCGGCGTGGCCCGGATCCGCCGCCCTCGTTGACCACGCGAGGCAGGTGAACGCCGACCGCAACAGGTGAGGGCACCCGTTACGGTCCAGGTTCACCTGCCTCGCGTGGTCAACATGAGCCGCGCCGACCCGATGTCGGTCAGGGCAGACCGGGCACGGACTCGGCGAGCGCGCTCAGCGCCGCCGAGAAGCAGGCCTGCGGTGGCAGCACCAGCCCGGCCCCGACCTGACCGGTACCGGCCACCCGGCCGGCGATCCCCGTCGTGATCTGCGGCAGGACGCCGGTGCGCAGGACGCGGGTGACGTCGATCGCGGTCGGCGTTCCGCGGAAGCCCAGGACCGGGATCTGGTAGGCCGGGTTCTCCGCGAGGGTGATCTCGTACATCCGGCGGGTGGTGCCCAGCGCGTCGTCGACCGTGCCGCCCACGAACGCGACGATGGCCGGCGCCGCGGCGAGCGCGAAGCCGCCGATCCCGCCGGTCTCGGTGATCGCCGAGTCGCCGATGTCCGGGTTGGCGTCGTCCGGGCCGTAGGCGCCCAGGTAGAGCCCGTCCGGGACCTCCGCCGGCGCCGTGAACCACCGGTCACCGGTGCCCGACACCTGCAGGCCGAAGTCGGTGCCGTTGCGCGCCATCGCAGTGACCACCGTCGACCCGGGCAGCCCGCGCGCCGCGTCGCACGACAGCTTGCACGCCGGCATCGTCAGGTTGAGGAAGAAGTGGTCGTTGCTGTTGACGAAGCGCACCACGGCCGCGACGTCGGACGCCGGCAGCCCCGACTCCACCAGGTCGGGGACGACCGCCCGCAGGAACAGCGAGGTGCCTGCCCGGTTGCGGTTGTGCCCCTCGTCGCCCATCTGCAGCATCTGCGCGATGATCGCGGTGACGTCGACCCCGCCCGCGCGCCGCACCGCCGACTGCAGCGCCGGACCCAGCACGGCCGACATCCAGCGCAGCCGGTCGAGGACCTCCGGCCCGTACGCGCCGTAGCGCAGCACCTTGCCCAGGCCCTCGTTCAGGGTGCACGCCGCCCGTGCCCCCGTCGCCGGGTCCTCGAGCTCGAACACCCACATGGACGCCGTGACGACGCCCGCCATCGGGCCGACCGCCCGGTGGTGGTGGCAGGGGTCGAGCGTGTACCCCGACCCCGACGCCAGCAGCGCCTCGGCCGCGCCGGCGTCGTCCGCGAGCCCCTCCAGCAGCACCGCCCCGAGCAGCGCGCCGCGCATCGGCCCGGACGCCCGCGCCCAGTCGATCGGCGGCCCGGCGTGCAGGAAGTCCTCCCGCCCGAGCCCCAGCACCTCACCGGCCGGCCGGACGTCGACCAGCCGAGCCCCGGTGGCGAGCATCCGGGCCGCCGCCTCCGCGTTGGCCGTGGCTCGGCGCGGGTCGGCCGACACCCGGGCCAGCGCCCGCGCGTCGGACTCGTCGGCCGGCGGGTGCCAGGCCACCTCGTGGACGTCGACCGCCTGCGCCCGCAGGGCGTCGGCGAACAGCCCCGCGCCGACGGTGACGACCGAGGACGACGACGGCAGCGTCATGGCCGGCCCCCTTCGACCAGGCCCACCGCGAAGCGGGCCGCCTGCGCGTTCGACAGGAACACGGCCGCCCCCGCGTCACGCAGCGCCGCGGCCTGCCCGCCCAACCCCTGGGGGTCGCCCGAGCTGCCGCACAGCGAGACGACGACGGCCTTCCCGGCCCGGACGGCGGCCCGCACCGGCTCGGCCAGCCCGCCCGCAGGGTCGGGATCGGCGCCGTGGCCGAGGACCACGTCCAGCAGCAGCACGCCGACCGACGGATCAGCGGACTCGACGGCCAGCCGCTCGGCCCTCAGCGTCGGGTCGATCATCGGGTGCGCGCGGCCGCGGGTGAGCGCGTCGTCGCCGTAGTCGACCATCAGGTGCCCGTCGGCGGTCATCGACGCAGGCAGCGCCCAGGCCGGGTCGAGCGGGATGTTCGACCGCACCGGTCCCAGTCGCTCGGCCGCCACAACCATGGCCTCGTCGCACAGCGTCCCGCCGGCGAACAGCCCGCGCAGCCAGCCGGCCCGCGGGCCCGGCGCAGGGGAGGGCAGCCAGGCCGGCCACTCGGGCGGCTCACCCCCGACCGCCCGCACTGCCCGCTCGGCGGCCGCGGTGAGGTCGTCCTGGCCGGGGCCGAGCAGCGCGAAGACGACCGGCGTGGTCAGCCTCGCGGCCTCGGCGCGCACCCGGTCGGCGACCTCGGGCGCCGGCGGCTTGGACACCAGGACGATGACCTCGGTCGCCGGATCCGCGTCGAGCGCGGCCAGCGCGGCCAGCGTCGAACGGCCCCCGACGGCGGACGACAGGTCGCGCCCGCCGACACCGAGGCAGTGGCTGACGCCTACCTCCGCGGCGTCCAGCAGGGCCATCAGCTCCTGGGCGCCGGTCCCGGACGCGGCGACCAGGCCGACCGGCCCGGGGCGCACGACGGTGGCGAAGCCCAGGCCGACTCCGTCGACCACCGCGGTGCCGCAGTCGGGACCCATGACGAGCAGGCCACGCGCGGCGGCCTCGTCCTTCAGCCGCACCTCCTGCTCGACCGGCACGTTGTCGCTGAACACCATGACGGACGCGCCGGCCTCCAGCGCGTCCATCGCCTCGACGAACGCGTTCGGGCCGGGGACGGAGACCAGCACCAGGCCGGCACCGGACCGACGGACCGCGGAGCCGGTGGTCCTGGCGGGGACCTCGGTCGCGCCGCCCTCGCCGCCGCGCGAGGCCATGGAGTCGGCGAGCGCCTGCTCGACCGCGGCCAGGCCCCGGCCCAGCGCGTCGTCGTCCGCGGCCCGCAGCGCGACGAGCAGGTCGTTGGCGCCGACGTCCTCGGGACGGCCGAACCCCAGGCCGTCGAGCAGGTCGAGGTTCAGCTCGGTGGCCATCGCGACGAGCGCCGCGGCCACCCCCTCGACCCCGGACGCCGCGCGGCTCACCTGCATCAGCGCCACCGAGTCGTGGTAACGGCCGCGGCGGACCTCGACGTGGTCGGTCATGCTGCCTCCCGATGCCCGGCCAGGGTGGTCTCGGCGGCGACCCGCAGGCCGTGGGCGAGCGCGACGCCCGAGGTGTGGCCGACGGTGAGCAGCCGCGCCACGGCGACGTCGACCCCGGCCCCGGACGCCACCGCGCGCAGGACGGCGTGCACCTCGTCCACGGCGGCGCCCGTGGCGGCGCGGCGCAGCAGTGCGGCGGACAGCGCCGTCGTGCGTGCGGTCGCGGTCGCGACGACGTGCGCGCCGAGGTGCGCGGCCAGCGCCTGGGCCGCCAGGCCGCGCCGACCGCGAAGGTGCAGCCACCCGACCATCAGCCCGGCCAGGACGTCGTCGCCGGCAGGGGTGAGCCCCGGCCCGAGACCCAGCAGCCGGTCGGCGCAGGCATTCACCCGAGCTCCGGGCTGGCCCTGGGTGGCTCCAGGGCCGGCCGCTTGCTCGAGGTCCTCGACGGCGCCCCAGAGCACGGCCGGCAGCTGCGGTCGGGCCACGGCCAGGGCCGCTCGCAGGTCGTGCACGCCGACGGCCGCCCCGGTTGTGGGGAGGGGTCCGACCGGCGTGGTGCGCCGCCAGCGGGTGGGCCGCACGACGAGCGGCCCGAGGGTCACCGCGCCGGCCCCGACGGTGGCCCGCAGGGATCGGTCGAGGGGCAGCCACGGGGCGCGAGCGGCCGGCCGGCCGACGACGAGCGCGTTCGGCAGGTGCACGGCGTCGCTGGCCACCACGGCGAGCACGTCGTCGCCGACGTCCAGGTAGACCGCCGCTGGTAGCACCGCCAGCGGCTCGGCCGCTCGGACCGGGCCGGCGAGCAGGGCGTGCAGGTCGGCCGGCGCGCTGGCACCCACCACCGCGGGGGTCGCCTCGGTGATCGCCGCGGCCATGTGGACGTCTCCTCTGCCGAGCGCCAGCGGGGTCCCGGCCACGCTAGCCAGCGAGTGCCCGCCCGGCGCATGTCGGAACCTGCCAACGATCGCGGGGGCCCTCCGGCGGTGTTGCCAGCGCGAGCCCCGTCGGGTGCGCCTGCCCGCGCCTCCTAGGCTGGGCGCATGGAGTTGCTCGAGCACACCCTCGTCGTCGTCCACTTCATCGGCCTGGCCAGCCTGCTCGGGGGGTTCCTCGTCCAGGCGTCCGCAGCGCAGAAGGTCGTCAACAACGCGATGCTGCACGGGGTGCTCACCCAGCTGGTGACCGGGCTGGCCCTGGTCGGCGTGCTGCAGGCCATGGGTGACGACGCCGAGCCGGTCAACAACGCCAAGATCGCGGTCAAGCTGGTCGTGCTGCTCGTGATCCTCGGGCTGGTCTGGACCAACCGGAAGAAGCCGCAGGTCGCCACGGGTGTCTGGGGCGCGATCGGTGGCCTCACCGTGCTCAACATCGTCGTCGCCGTTTTCTGGACCTGATCCACCCGGTCACCCCCTCGGCGCTCGCTACAGTGCCGCGCATGTCGATACCTGCCAAGGCGGTCGCGCCGGCTCCCGCGGTGCTGCCCGACCCTCCGCGGGCGGGCGTCACGGTCCGGGAGATCCTCGGCGTGCCGGCCATGCTCGGGGCGACGGTCACGGCCGGAGCCGACGGCATGGACCGGGTGGTGCGCCAGCTGAACGTGATGGAGGTCCCGGACGTCGTCCCGTGGACGAAGCCCGGCGAGCTGCTGCTGACCACCGGCTACCCCCTGCGCGAGGATCCGGCCGCGCTCACCAGCCTCGTCGTCCAGCTGGACGAGCGCGGACTGGCGGGCCTGGCCCTCAAGCTCGGCCGCTACCTCGACGACCTGCCGCCGGGGGTGGCCGCGGAGGCCGACCGCCGGGGGTTTCCGCTCGTGCTGCTGCCGGCCGACGTCGGCTTCGACGACGTCCTCACCCAGGGCCTCACCCTGATCCTGCGCGCCCAGTCCGCCGAGCTGACCCGGGCCGAGGACGTGCACCGCACCCTCGTCGAGATCGTGCTGGACGGCGGGGGGCTGCCCGAGCTGGCCGGGCGGCTGGTGCCCCTGCTCGGTGGCGGCGCGGTGCTCATCACCACGGCAGACGGACGGGTCCTGGAGCACGCGGGAGACGGGCAGGCGCTCGACCGGCTGGCCACGGCCGGCGCCGTCGACGGCTCGGGGCGGCTGCGCACCGAGCGGCTGCGCGACGGCCTGAGCCCCGTGGGCGGCACCAGCCTCCCGGCCGCCTGCGTGCGGATCGTCGCGGGATCGCTCGACCACGGCCGGATCGTCGCCCTGGCCGGCGACCGACCGCACACCGAAGCCGACGTCGCCACCCTGCAGCAGGCGGCGACCGTCGCGGCGCTGGCCATCACCAAGGCGCAGGCGGTGGCCGCCGTCGAGAGCAAGTACCAGGACGACTTCCTCCGTGACCTGCTCACCGGCCGCGCCACGGACCTGGTCACCGCCGGCGCGCACGCGGTGAGCCTGGGCTGGCGGCTCGACCGGCCCTGCGTCGTGGTCGTCGCGGACATCGATCCCGGGCAGTGGGAGGGCGTCGACACGTCGGTGCCCCGGGCGTCGGGCGACCGCTTCGCGACCGCCTGGCGCGGCGTGGTGCGGCAGACCGACCGCGAGGCGGCGGTGGGCAGCTTCAGCGGCGAGGTCGCCGCGGTCGTCGGCGCGCCGCAGGCCGAGGACGTCGACCGGCTGGTGCGGAGCCTCGTGGCCCGGGTCTCCGGCGACAGCGGGGGAGGGCGGCTGACGTTCAGCACCGGGGTGAGCCGCGTGGTGCCGGGGCTGGCGGGCCTCGCGCAGGGGTACGAGCAGGCCCGCAAGGCGGTCCGGGTGGCCCGCCAGGTCGACGGCCCCGGGTCGTTCGCGCACTTCGACAGCCTGGGCGTGCACCGGCTGCTCAGCCTGATCCCCGACCAGGCCGAGGTGCAGGCCTTCGTCCGCGAGACGCTGCACGAGCTCGCCGACGACAGCGACCCGGAGCACGAGGACCTGCGGCACACGCTGGAGGTGCTGCTGGCCACCAACGGCAACGTCGCGGAGTCGGCCCGCCGGCTGCACTACCACTACAACACGCTGCGCTACCGGATCGGCAAGCTCGAGCGGATGCTCGGGCCGTTCACGGCGGACGCCGACCTTCGGCTGTCCCTGCTGGTCGCCCTGCAGGCTCAGCGGATGCGCGGCCGCTGACACGGAGCGGGTGCTCGTAGGTCCGTAACACCTGACAGCCGTTCTGCTCGCCGCCTGTCAACTCTCGACGGTGCTGCCTCCTGGACGCATCCCTAGGTTTCGGTCAACCTGCCCTCGGGGAGTGACGCGCGTCACATCCGGCAGATGCCGGACGCGCGCCCCGGGGTCCCCAGGGTGGCGGCCACCCCGGCTGCCAGCGACATCCGAGGAGTGCTCCATGGCTGTTGGCTGGAAGGTCGTCTACGGCGGCAAGACGCCGCCGCCCGGTGAGGTCGTGCGGCCCGACGAGCGGCTCTCCTGGAGTCGCACCGCGGGCATCGGCGCCCAGCACGTGATCGCCATGTTCGGTGCGACGTTCGTGTTCCCGCTCGTCATGGGACTCGACCCGAACCTGGCGATCATGATGTCCGGCGTCGCCACGATCCTGTTCCTGCTCATCACGCAGAACAAGGTGCCGAGCTACCTGGGCACCAGCGCCTCGTTCGTCGGCGGTGTCTTCGCGATCCGCGCGGCCCAGGACAGCGACTCGCTCGTCACCGGCTCGATCATGGTCGCCGGCATCGTGCTCGCGCTGACCGGCGTGCTGATCTCCACGCTCGGCATCCAGATCATCCACACGGTGTTCCCGCCGGCCGTCACGGGCGGGGTCGTCATGCTCATCGGGTTCGGGTTGGCGTTCGTGGTCGCCGACGTCTACTGGCCGCAGGACAACTGGGTGGCCCTGGCCACGATGACCGCGGTGTTCCTGATGACCGTGCTGCTGCGCGGCTTCTGGAGCCGGATCGCCATCCTGCTCGGGCTGGTCTTCGGGTTCGCCCTGTCCTGGATCCTCGACAAGACCGCCGGCCAGATCACCTCGCTCATCCCGGGCAGCGGTGAGGTCGCCCCGCACGACCGGGTGAGCTTCGAGGGCGTCAAGAGCGCCGACTGGTTCGGCTTCCCCGACCTCACCGGGCCCACGTTCAAGTTCAACGCGATCGTGCTGGTCCTCCCGGCGGTGATCGCGCTGATCGCCGAGAACACCGGCCACGTCAAGGCGGTCGGGGTGATGACCAAGACCGACCTCGACCCGATGATCGGCCGGGCGATCTTCGCCGACGGCGTCGGCACGGCCCTGGCCACCTCGGTCGGCGGCTCGCCGACCACCACATACGCCGAGAACATCGGCGTCATGGCGGCCACCCGTATCTACTCGACCGCGGCCTACTACGTCGCCGGGGTGGTGGCGATCCTGTTCGGGCTGATCCCCAAGTTCGGCGCCCTCGTGGCGGCCACCCCCGGTGGGGTGCTCGGGGGGATCACCGTCGTGCTGTACGGCATGATCGGGCTGCTGGGCGCCAAGATCTGGGTCGAGAACCGGGTCGACTTCGCCAACCCGATCAACCTGGTGCCGATCGGCGCGGGGATCATTCTCGCGGTCGGTCCGGTGGCCCACAAGGTCAGCACGGACTTCACCCTCGAGGGCATCGCGCTCGGCACGATCGTCGTCCTGGCGGGATACCACCTGCTCCGCTGGCTGGCGCCGGCGTACATGCGGGACGCCCTGGACGAGGGCAAGGGGTTCGAGGAGGGCACGGCGATCGCCGTCGGCGAGGCGGGCATCCACCGGGCCACGCTCGGGGAGGCCGGCTACGAGGTCGACGCCGCCGGTATGGGACGGCCGACCGGTCGGCACGCCCAGGGTGACGACGGGTAGCACCCACCGACGCACTCGGTCAGGCGGAGCGGGCCACCGAACGGCGCGCTCCGCCTGACACGTCGGCCCCGCTGAGGGAGGATCGCGGAGTGAAGCCCCCCCGGTTCACCTACCACCGCCCCGAGTCGGTCGACGACGCCCTCGCCGTGCTGGCCGAGGCGGGGCACGACGGCAAGGTGCTGGCCGGCGGGCAGAGCCTCATCCCGATCCTCAACATGCGGCTCGCCGCACCCGGCCACCTGGTCGACATCAACCGGCTGACCGAGCTGGCCGGCGTCCGCACCGAGGCCGACGGCGTCCGGGTGGGCGCGCTGGCCCGGCACGCCGAGGTGGAGGCCGACGACGCGGCGGCCGGTCGGGTGCCGCTGCTGCGTCAGGGCCTGCGGCTGGTGGCCCACCCGACGATCCGCAACCGGGGGACCACCGTGGGCAGCCTGGTGCACGCCGACCCGTCCGGGGAGATGACCGCCGTGCTCGCCCTGCTCGGTGGCAGCGTCGAGCTGGCCCGCCTGGGCGGCACCCGTACGGT
>Ga0209798_10002183_pt1 | contig 11546 bp, 8 predicted proteins | sample DOMMetBare3Fresh_FD_187475 | JGI IMG/M metagenome (GOLD analysis project Ga0209798, IMG submission 187475) | Wetland sediment microbial communities from St. Louis River estuary, USA, under dissolved organic matter induced mercury methylation -... | ecosystem: Environmental > Aquatic > Freshwater...
GCTCCTATTATGAGCGGCATCGGATAGACGATATTCTTTACGTCAAACGGGGTTCTATCGGTTGAGTTTTCTATTTGTTTGCTGCGATGGTCGGCGAAGCGCTTCTTTTTAATAGATTGAGTGGTTTTTAGACGTGAGTGGTGCCGACCCTTTCCATATCAAGTTTTTTAGCAGTTACGCGGGGGTGATTGGTGGCACGATCATTGAACTTGACAACTCAGATCAGGTAAGGGGACTTGTGTAAACAGAAGTAACGAGCTACTTGTTAGCGGGCGCTTCATCTTTGGAGCGCATCGTATCGGTTACGTCCTTGCCTATTCCGCGGTAACCGGTAAAGCGGCCGGAGGGGTCGAACATCGGTTCGCCGCTGACCATTAAATATTGCCGTGAGCCGTCGGGTTTGGTCCGGCTGTAGACGAAATCCAGGAAAGGTCGTCTGGCGGCCAGATTCGCCTCAAGCATTTCCCGCTCAGTCTTATTCCAATACGTTCCTTGATCACTCTGGGTTTCGCTCAGCGTATCGTTGACCTGGATTCCAAGCATTTCATGCACCGGGCCGTAAATCATTGTGAAATGCCCGTCCTCGTCCTGCTCCCAATACCAATCTGACGACAACTCGGTCAAACGGCGAAAACGCGCTTCGCTTTCACGTAGCTCGGCGGTTCTCTCCAGCACGGTCTGTTCCAGCACCTTGTTGTAATTCTCAAGTTTTTTATACAACAGTCGCACTTCCAGCATGTTATGAATACGTGTTTTAACTTCGACCAGATCAAACGGTTTGCTGACAAAATCTTTCGCGCCGGCAGCGAGCGCACGCAGCTTGTGGCCTGGCTGGGCGGTGATCACGAGTACCGGAAGATAGCTGTCCGTTTCGATTACCTTAAGGCCTTCCATCACTTGGAAGCCGTCCATGCCGGGCATCTGCAGATCGAGCAGGATCAGCTCGTAGCAGTTTTTTTGGTGCAGCGCACAAACTTCGTACGGATCATTGGTTGACGCAATGCAGGCATAGCCAGCATCTCGCAACATCTCCCCAAGCAGAATCACATTGGATTGTTGATCGTCAACAATCAGAATGCGGGCATTAAGAATTTCATGTTCGCAAATCATTGTATTTGTCCGTTTTATGTTTCATTTGTGTCGGCAATCCGATATTAGATAACGTTAGTGCATCGTTCAGCGCATTCATCAATTCATTGACCTTGATGGGTTTGGTAAGATACCGAAAAAATCCCGCCTTCAGTCCCTTCTCGATATCGCGGGGCATGGCATTGGCACTGAGGGCAACGACCGGGATATGCGTTGTTTCCGGGTCTTCGCGCAGGATTTTCAATGCTTCGATTCCGTTGATCCCGGGCAGATTGATGTCCATCAGGATCAAATCCGGAAGATGAGTGCGCGCAAGCGCTATGCCTTGATTGCCGTCGCGCGCACTCACTATGCTTAAATGTGGATGGCCCTCAATGATTTGCTTGACCAGCATCAGGTTGGCCGGATTGTCTTCCACATAAAGCAGGGTGCGCTGCGCAGCAATTTTCTGAGCTTGCGGCGCAGGTTTTTCTGCGGTCATAATATTGCTAACGGCAAATTGTGGTGTCATGTCCCGGATCAGTTCGATCCAGAATTCGCTGCCCACCCCGACGGTGCTTTCCACGCCGATTCTGCCTTCCATCAGTTCAACCAGTTGCTTGGTTACCACCAGGCCGATGCCCGTCCCTTCCACGCTGCCGCTCTCTTGTCCGAGGCGATTGAACGGCTGAAACAATTGCGCCAGCTTTTCTGGCGGCAATCCCTCACCGCTATCTTTGATACTGATGCGTAGGTGTTCCGGAGGGCTTTCGGTGCATTTTACTTCGACTGTTCCATGCTCGCAGTTGTATTTGATCGCATTCGAAAGCAAGTTGATCAGAACCTGCTTTACCCGGGTGCGATCGGCATTGGCATACCAGGCGTTGTCGAATGGGAAAAAAGTCAGTTTGATGCCGCGCTGTTGCGCCTGCGACTCGGTAATGGCCTGGCATTCGCTGATGACATCGATCAGTGACACCGGTTCTCGCGACAGCGACAACTTGCCGGACTCGATTACCGCGAGATCGAGGATTTGATTAATCAGTTCCAACAGATACCATCCTGCTTTGATAATCTGGTGCAGCCTTTCAAACTGGGCAGCCGTTGGCGGCGGAGAACCGGCCTCCAGCAACTGGGCGAAGCCGAGGATGGCATTGAGCGGGGTGCGCAGTTCGTGGCTCATGCTAGACAGGAAATCCGATTTGGCATGGTTGGCCTTTTCCGCTAAAAATTTGGCTCTCTCCAGTTCGGTGTTCTTATCCTGGAGTGCCTGGTCCAGGCGTTTGCGTTCGGTGATATCGCGCGCTGCGGCGAATACGCCCTGCAGCTTGCCGTCGCGATCGTAGAAGGTGGTCGCATTGTAGGACACCACAGTTTCCTTGCCGTCCTGAGCGCACGCCGTCAGCTCGTAGTCGGTGATCTGCTTTTCGCTCAGCACCCGCTTTATAGCTGCCTCAGCCTGGTCCGGATCAGTAAAGTAATTCTTGAACCTCGCGCCGATTAGCTCGTGGCGCGTACAGCCGGTCAACGCTTCCATTTGCTTGTTGACGTCGGTAATGATGCCGGAGGGATCAGTGGTCATCAGGGCATCAATGTTGGATTCGATTAGAGAACGAGTGTAAAACTGCTGGTCGCGCAAACGCTGATCGAGCTGCCTCTGCTCAGCTTCAACCTGCTTGCGCGCGGTGTTGTCGGTGCCGATCAGCAGGTAGCCGATAATTACATCTTTATCATCGCGCAGCGCGGTGACCGACACGACCGCCGGGAAACGGCTGCCATCCTTGCGAATATAGGTCAGTTCGTAAATATCTTCGATGCCGCGCGAGGCCTTGTACACCAAGGCCTCGAAGCCAGGAGTAATGCGGCTGGTCAGCTCTTCGCTCAAGGCGTTGGCGCGCGCAATCATTTCTTGCCGATCGGACATATCGGCCGGCGTGATCTTGTTTATGACATCGGCAGCCGCATAGCCCAGCATGCGTTCCGCGCCGACGTTAAATATTTGAATGACGCCCTTCGCATCGGTAGCAATGCTTGAAAAGTTGGCGCTATTGAAAATAGCGTTCTTCAAAGCGTCCGCCTTGAGCAGCGCCTCTTCCGCCTGCTTGCGTGCGGTGATATCACGTAAAATGCCGGTGAAGTAAAGCTGGCCGCCCTGCCACATCTCGCTCATTGCCATCTCCATCGGGAAAAAGCTGCCGTTCTTACGCCGGCCCATCACCTCGCGTTCGAGGCCGATGGCGCGCGCCTCATCGCTCGCACTGTAATACTTGAGGTAGCCATTGTGCTGGTCGCGGTCAAACTCGGGTATCAGCAGGTTGAAGTTTTGTCCGATGAGTTCTGCGGCAGGATAGCCAAACATTTGCTCAGCGGCCGGGTTAACCGTATCAACGATGCCGCTGCCGGCATGCAGTGTAATGATGCCGTCCACCACGGTATTGAGAATCGTCCGGATCAGAGAGGCACTGTCGAGTAAGGCTTGTTGCTTTGCATATTCCTCGGTGACATCCCGGAATACCAGTACGGTGCCGACAACTTTACCTCCGCGGTCACGAATCGGCGCACAACTGTCAGCGATAGTGCTCTCGCTGCCATCGCGTGCAATAAGGACGGTATGGTTGGCCAAGCCCTGTATTGTGCCGTGCGCCAAGGTTTCCATTACCGGGATAGTGGAGGGTTGACGGGTTTCCTGGTTGATGATGAGAAAAATCTCGCCCACCGGGCGGCCTATAGCTTCCGCCTGGGTCCAACCGGTGAGCTTTTCGGCCAGCGGATTCAAGAGCGTCACATGCGCCTCGCCATCGGTGGCAATGACTGCATCGCCGATGGAATGCAGCGTAACCGCGAGCTTTTCCTGGCTATCCTGCAAGGTGAGGTTGGCTTGTTGCAATTGCTTGTTTATCCCCTCCTGCATAGCGAGTAAATGCTGCGTTTCAACATCCACTAAATTTTTGAGCCGCTGCTGTGTTTTCCGATTGTTCAAATAGAAGAAGAAAAATGCAGACAGCAGGGTAAACAGGCAGGTGGCGATAATGATGGCAAATAGAAGGTATATGTTTACTTGGAAATCAGCTTCTCGCGCCTCCCGCGCGCCTTGCACTAGCAATGTAAACAGCAGGGCCGTTCCGGCCAGCGCAGCAACAATTTTATAAATAGTCTTCAAGGAAGCTTTCCCCTATGCTGAATTGGAAGGTGCTTGGCTAATTCTGCAACGCTGAGCAGGCGATGGAATTCTTTCTTGACCACCTTGTAGCATTCACAAGCGCGGGCATCCAATCCTGGTCGGTCAATGACCCTGATGTGACCACGGCGGTAACTGATCAAACCCGCGCGCTGCAAATTTCCGGCGGCTTCTGTGATGCCTTCGCGGCGGACGCCGAGGATGCCGGCAATCATTTCCTGTGTCATAGTCAACTCACTCGAGGGCAATCGATCAAGGGCCAACAACAGCCAGCGACACAGTTGCTGTTCGACGGAATGATGGCGGTTGCAGGCCGCAGTTTGGGATATCTGTGTAATTAATGCTTGGGTATAACGCAGCATCAAACGCAACATTGGCCCGGCGCGATTAAGCTCCTCCAGCATTAACCGAGCTTTCAGTCGGTAACAGTAACCTGCAGTCATGACGGCGGCTCGGCTGGGTGTGGTATTGCCGCCCAAAAAAAGTGAAAATCCAAGTACGCCCTCATTACCTACGCCCGCGATCTCGCCCGATGCGCCATTCTCCAAAACGTATTGCAGCGAAACGATGGCAGTGGTCGGGAAATAGACGTATTGTAATTGGCAGCCGGATTCGTAAAGGACTTTACCGAGCGGCATCGGGATCAGTTCCAGAGAGGGGACGATACGTTCGAATATTTCCGCCGGCAGGGCGGCGAGGAGATAATTTTGATTGAGGGTTTGCCCTGCGGACATAATGGCAACCATTTTTCTATTTCCGGAGCGTGCAACCGATTAATTTGTATTTTATGTATCATAATACAGAGAGAGTAAGTTCGCACTCTGTGCGATAACGTACATAATGAAAAAAATACCGCCCGGCGGTAGTCATTTCCTTTGCGGCGTAGGTCCCCCTTACCTAATTTAGGTTGGGCCAACAATGACATTGGCGACTATCAGTTATTAGAGAGGCGAGAGAGACGATTTCTCACTCTATTGGCTCAACTGAGCTTTCACTCCGAATGCTTGACGGTGTCACGCAAAAATTATGTAGCTTGGAGGGTGAGCAACGAAAATGCAGAAAATCGGAACTTCGAAACAGAAACCCTTATTCTGCAAAGTGCATACTGACTCTTGTCAGTTAGTTGGGTTGGCAGGACTTATTCTCATATTGATGCCGATGCAAAATGTATTCGTGACCATTCCAACGCTCAACCGGAAAGCAGAAGCCTGGACCTCCAATCTCGATGTCTGGCCAGCCTCCGACGCCCTTTGTGGTCAGAAAGTTAGGAATGCCAGTTCCGCTCCTGATTAGTTTCCATTTGCCATTAGCCTGTTTGCTGACTAGGCTGTAACCGGCACCGGTATTGTCTTAACAATAAGTACCGCCTTCGGTGACAACCGCTTTGGGGCGGCCATCCCCATTGAGGTCACTGACTTTCTCGATTATCCCCGGCGTATTAGGAGGGCGTGCCAGGGTCGTTGCAGGCACTACGCCATTGCCTGCTGTTGAACGTATAGCCAGCCGCCTTAAATACGGCGGCCTCGTTAGTGGGTGAAAGTTGCTCTCGCGAGGAGGACACATAATTGCTAATCAGCATCAGCGTCGTGCTGATTAACAAGAGGATTGATTGCATCAGATATCTCCCTATTTAGCTTAGATGATTGCTTAATATTGTTCCGTGGTGGTGTCTCAATGGGACTTAAACAAAGCAGATTTACCAACGCGAGCGCTCCCTGGTTCCCGCAAGCAAGCCAGTGCATTTGATAATCCGGGTGGGCATCATGTTAACAGCCCATGACGATGTATCAGGCTTTTTTGGCACCAACACTTGCAGCACAATCGCGACCAAAATTAGCGTGGCCATCACCGAATAGATTTGCCCACAGGCTTTCTCCCGTAAAAAACCTAAGCAAACATGATCCCGCTATGCACGGAAATTGGCGAGATCCACCTCATCATGACATAGAGTTCAATTTCCGCAACGCTTTATCCGGACAATCCTTCCGGCAGTAGCCATCGTGTTACTTAAGTCCATATACTTTCAGTTGGCTACAAACCTTCAACTGATTATCGGGTACCGGGCAATTATTGACATTCCCAACCCGGTAAATCATGACATAAACTCGCCCGTTCGCGACCACGGGTGGAATCATTCTGGACATGATGCCGAGACCGCCACGCGTGTCATCGCCAGTCCGGTATAAACGCTTCAACTTATTGCCCGGCAGTATCGTGGTAGCATCATAGGCCACAAGCTGGCCTTCGGCAAAATCTTTATTGGAATCGCCATACTTAGCGTAAACCGCCCAGACGATGGCAGTGCCAAAGTCGATGGCATAGGGAAAGCTGGATGCTGGCGACGGCCTGCCGGAAACCATTAAGAGCCCGCCTGGCATCCCGCCTGGAGAGGCCAGATTGAACGAAGCTAGTTCGTTGCCTGCGGAGCGAAAGTTGGGCAATATACCGCTCATCGTGGAAAAGTTGTACGTTTTCAGATTGGAATTTTCGCCCCATACATAGACGATGCCGCCGCCCTGATCGCGCTGGGCGAACGCCAAGGCATGGATGTGGTGCATTCTGTTGTTCTCGGGATCGCCGCAGGGCATAAACCAGCCATGATCGCTATTGTTCATGGCCGGGCATGGCAAGCTGCGATTCAAATGCTGGGCGCGATCCCAGTTCTCCTCGACGTCTCCGCCGAAATAGGATGACACCAGTGGCGGCTTTGACATCAAAGCATTAAAACGGTCATTTTTGCCAAGATTGAATTTGTCGAGTGAATAGATAATACCGTCCTTGGTGCCTTGTAGCAGCAGACTCGAACCCGGCACCAGCATTGGCCCCGCCGAACCGAAATCCCAATCGGCGCCCGCTCTACCCACGAGTGCGCGACCGCAGGACACTTCGGAATTATTGTCGCTCCACAAACAACCAGAGCCGGAAGTGCGCTCGTCCAGGAAAGCCTTGTAATAATCGACTTTCTGCAGCAAAGGACGCGCGCCGGATTGTCCTGGAATAAAACGAAGTTTGATCATGCTTTCTGCCAGATCAGTATCGCCATTATTCGAGGTACCGTTCGAGGTCGCCACATAAATCATGTCGCCTTCGGTTACCGGAGCGCCGCCTGCATGCCAGATACCGGCACCCCAGGCATTGAAAGAAGTTGCACAAAATATGGCCGGCTCGCGGGAAAAACCGGGCTGTGCCAACAAACCGCGAGTATCATAGGTCACCACGAAACCGTGCGGATTCTTGCGTCCGCCCATCAACTTTTCGCCATTTGCCGCAAAGGCCATCACCAGACCGTTATTTCCGGTCAATGCAAGACCGGCCCGTAGCTTGGGATAAACAAACTGGCGGTCCTGATTATTTTCCCTGAACACCGCACCAGAATCGTTGAACCAGCAGCCGTTGCCTTCCTGCGACTGACCAAAAATACGTACGGGTGGAGATTTCTGGGTGCCGTTGGTTGGATTGAGCGCAAACACCCAATAATCGCGAAAACGGTTGTCATTGGCATTCTTCCTTATCCACGCCGCAACAAACAGGGTGTTGCTTGCCGTATCGATGACGGGCGTTGCCGAGATACCCCAGGTCGGAGTATGCCGCCACAAATCCATATCCTGCGAGCTCACCTCTTGCCCCAGCTTGACCCGATAGACAGTCGCATTGGTGCGAGCGTTAATGCCTATGACCTCATTTTTCATCGTTGTTATGATGACCAGATCGTCAGACCCCGTCCCATTTTCAATAACCAATGGTTGCGTCTCGACCTTGGCGTCAAAATCATAGGTACGAAGCAAACCGAACTGTGCCGGATTCACATTGTTCTTGTTGAGCAGAAACTCCTGATTGTTCGCTGCCGTCCGAAAATTATTCCCGGCCCGCTCCGTGATACTTACGGCCTGAGCATGTTCCGTAAAGAACCCCAAAAAAACAGCCCCCATAATGCCAGCTATCATCAAACGCATATGTTCCTCCAGTACCAAAAGTCAACTGAGTTTAGAGTGCATGACTTGCTGGAGATTGTCAAGCGGGCGGCCTGAGTTGCAAACTCCAGCCTGACTGGTGCGCTCAAGGGTAATTAGATGATCAACCGATTTTCCAAACAAGGCGAGGCTTTTCAGCTCTGAAAATCAGTGCGGGTGGGGATATTGATAGTTTCCATCGTCTTTCTGTTGCTTTCGGCCGAACGCCTGCATCCGGTCAAACCACAGTTTGTGAACCCCATCGACCATTAAGATCGTGGTTTTTTATTTTATTTTTCGGATAAGGTAATCACCGTCAATCCGCGTCGTCGCCGGTCGGCTAGTCTTTTATTAACGGAGGATGATCGGGTATAACGATTAGTTCTGCGGTCATTATTCCAATGTCTGATGACATATTCTTTAACGCTGCTATCCAAAACCACCTTACCATCATCAAAAAAAACCGCTTTAGCCATGCTACGAAGATTAAGTGACTTTACCTTTACCAAACGTTTTTTGATTTGGTCGGAATTCAGTCGAACCAGGGCATGACGCTCAAGCGCCTTGCCTCTATTATCGGTCAGCTGAATCAGTTTGATCGCTTCAATGTGGCCTTTTGCCTGAAAAAGGCCACCCTTTACTGCCGGGAAGATGGAATTTTTCAGATCATCAACAGTAACGTAGGATGGAATATTTTTAACAATGACGTACATATTTATTTCCTGTCGTTAGGTTCTAAGAAATCATAAAGACGTATCACAAGTGTAGACGGGACATTAATTTCCGCTTTATTTTTTTTACGCATAACAAAATTCACCGTTAACTGGCAGGTTCTTTGCTGATACTGCCAAAATTAACGGCCTGTATGGATCAAAGGGGAAAATCATATAATCAGCAATTCAATCCGGAGGGGCTCTAAGCGTTTCAACGAGGCACTAGCGACTGGCGCCTTAATGATTAGCGCAAGCTTGATGAGAGACCTGTTTATTTTGCTGACATTGCTTCTGGCGCTTCGTGTTCTCTTCATTAAATAGCTCTTTTCAAGAAGTAAATTAGGAAGTAATGCACGCCAGTCCAAACATGAAACATTCAAAAATTTTTTGTATCTGTTCAACATGGTTTGCCATTCCGTGAAAAGCCAGGGATCTTATGGCTCTACTGATAATTCTGCGTTTATAAAGATGTCTCCCATTGGTCGACATGACGAAAAATTGATCTCTTGCGAAAAAATGCTGAACAATTCCAATTTTTTTAGTTTTCCGATCAGACCGTTATGGTGTAATGTCACCTTAAAAAAGGTAAGCATGCTAATCCGAATCTAAATAAGCCAATTGGTTGCACTGGGCGCTGGACAGGATCGTGATACCCTCACAATGAGTCGCTATAACTCTCTCTGCCAACAAATCCACGGCATAGAATTAAAAAAGAAATGTGGATAAAATTATTTAACAATCCAGCCTAATTTTCTAATTGCCACTATAATATGGCTGATTCAGCCTTTGCAGTTATGAAGCCAGGCAAACAATTAAGCTCAAAATTCAATTCGACATGGAATGGTTAATTTATTATTGAAACCTTTTAAAATCGATTATTTATAGCCTCATTATTAAATGACTAAAGTGAAAGCAATTCTGTCTGTTTTAATATCCGCCTGGATGCTGTTTGCAGCTCAGGCTGGCTATGCCCGTTATGCCGCTATCATGATCGATGCTGATAATGGCAACATATTGCATGAAGTTGATGCGACCCAGTCCTGGTACCCGGCTTCGCTGACTAAGGTTATGACGCTTTATATGACATTTGAGGCGTTACAAAACGGCCAAATTCATTTTTTCGATGCCATGAGGACATCCAGTCATGCGGCAAGTCAACCCACGAGTAAACTGGGTTTAAGGGTAGGTGAATATTTAACGGTGCGGGACGCAATTTATGCCATTATTACCCGTTCCGCGAATGACGCTGCGGTGGTTTTGGCTGAACGTTTGGGTGGTACTGAGGAAAATTTTGCCGTCAAGATGACGAACAAGGCCCATAGCTTGGGTATGTCCAATACTCGCTTCATGAATGCCACAGGCCTTCCGAACGACTGGCAAGTCACAACTTCCAGGGACATGGCGATGCTGGCGTGGAAAATACAGCGTCATTTCCCGGAATACTATCAGCACTTTTCTGCACATAGCTTTAATTACAAAGGCACCGAACTGCGCGGCATCAACAAGTTCGTAGCGCATTACCCTGGGGCCGAGGGCATGAAGACGGGCTTCACCTGCGGATCCGGTTACAATCTGATAGCCTCAGCCCAACAAAACGGCAAGCGCCTGATTGGTGTTGTACTGGGAGGCATGACTAGCGCAGAACGCTACCAATTAATGTACCGTATGATGGATGCCGGCTTTGATAATAGATACGAAGGCGGTGCTCAGGAAAGGCATATAAACTCCATGCCTGCTGGTTTTGCAGGAACTCCTCCTTACCAATTAAGTTGTGGTAGCAAGGCATTCCTGCATTCAGTTTCAAACTACAACCAGAACAATCATCGAAGCGTAAGAAGGTATACAAGCAGGTATAAATTTACCGTTAAAAATAAAAAAGTCCTGAGCAGGGTGCAAACCGCCAGGAGCAAATATACGTTTAAGTCCGGAAAAATCGGTAGAGTTGCGCATAATACACGTTTTGGCAAACACAATAAGATCAAGCCGATCACTCTCGCATCACGAAACAAGAGCAGCAGCAATAGCTTGAAAAGGGTTAGTAGCAAAAACACCAGCAACCGCGCCACTAGCACCAAGCATAAAATCGTTACTGCCAGCATTAAGAGTTACAAAACCCGTTATCGTCATATTCGTGCGAGATAATGGCTATTGAAGCCACGATTCCCATTATTTCTGAACGAAGGCGTAGTTTACTGATTACCCGCCGGTCAATAGGCTGCGCTTTAATAGTTTGAAGCTTGAATAAAGCAAACTACAAAACTCATGCTACCGCGCATCATAGAACTCTAAATCAAAAACTCGACGCAATAATTCCTATCATGTGAGCTTTTTTGTCTTCATTGCAAACAATGTCTGATAGACGGTCGGGCCATGAATATCATTTTAGTGTTTGCAGCTAAGGTTTTTCTGATTACAATTCCTTATGTCGTGACGATGTTAACCGACCTGGCTAAGTTTATGTTTCTGATAACATAACATCAGCTCCGATGGCACATGTAAATTTATAATAACAAAAAAGCTATGATTAGCGTTCTCCTTGTTGACGATCATGAACTTGTTCGGACTGGCATAGAAGCCTTATTGAATGCCGCTGGAGATATCAGGGTCGTAGGGGTGGCTAAATCTGGTGAAGAAGCG
>Ga0209798_10002184_pt1 | contig 11545 bp, 8 predicted proteins | sample DOMMetBare3Fresh_FD_187475 | JGI IMG/M metagenome (GOLD analysis project Ga0209798, IMG submission 187475) | Wetland sediment microbial communities from St. Louis River estuary, USA, under dissolved organic matter induced mercury methylation -... | ecosystem: Environmental > Aquatic > Freshwater...
CGACGTTGGCCAACAGCGACTGCCGACCCAGCAGATCGAGCGGGAACAGCAGCACCTGCAGACCCAGCGGACCGATGGCTCCGGCCAGCATCCCGGGCACCGCCCAGCGCAGGCAGCGCAGCTCGGTGGAGGGGTCACCCCGGTCCAGGCGGGTGCCCACCACCAGGACCACGAGGTAGACGATCCCCAGGGGGAACGAGCCATGGGTGTTCACCCACACCCAACCGGTCGGCAACAGCCATACGGGGTTCAGGCGGCCCTCCGCGGCCAGCGCCACCAACCCGAAGGCCAGCAACCCGAGCATGTAGGGGCGCTCAGTCCAGAGCCCGGCCCCCACTGCGAGCGCCATCGCACCGACCGCCAGACGCGCCACGACGCCGGAGGCGGGACGCAAGAGGTGCCAGGTGAGCCCGGCCAGCAGCCCCGCCAGCGCGCCCATGAGCACGCGGACGCCATCGAGGCCCCCGAGTCGCTCGGCCAGGGCGTAGAGGACCGACGCGAGCCAGCTCTGCACCACCCAGGGGTGCCCGGCGGCGGTGAAGGTGTACGGGTCTCTGCTCGGCACAGACCCCGTGTCGAGGATGAGGCGTCCGGTGGCGAGGTGGGTCAGGAACGAGTTGTCCGCCAGCGATCGCATGCCGACGGCGACGCCGGCGCCCACGAACAGCAGCCCGAGGGCGCCCCCGAGGGTCGGACGGGCCAGGCGGGACGCGGCACCATCGTCGGGCGCGCCGTCAACACCCACCCGTCAGAAGGCGTCCTTGATGCTGAGCGCGGCGGGACCGAGGACGATCACGAACAGGGCAGGGAAGATGCAGAACACCATGGGGATCAGCATCTTGACCGGCGCCTTCATGGCCCGTTCCTGGGCCAGCTGGCGCCGCTTGATGCGCATCTCGTCGGCCTGGGCTCGCAGCACCCGCCCGATCGAGACACCGAAGGTGTCGGCCTGCAGGATGGCGAGCACGAAGGACCTGATCTCGGGAACATTGGTGCGTGCGTCCATCGAGCGCATGGCGTCAGCCCGACTGGCGCCGGCCCGCACCTCGCCGAGCATGCGGGCGAACTCGTCCGACAGTGGGCCCGGGACGGCCGAGACCGTGCGATCAAGGGCCTGCTCGAAGCCGAGACCAGCCTCCACACTGATCACGAGGAGGTCCATGACGTCGGGGAGCTTGGTGCGGATGGCGTACTGCCGCTCTTCCACCTGGCGGTTGAGGATGGCATCGGGTCCGGCGATGAAGAAGCCGGCCGCTACCCCCACGACGAGGAGATGGGTGAATCCACCACCGGGCGAGTACTGGTAGGCGAAGTAGGCGGCCACGGGAGCGAGCACCACCGTGACGACTCGAATGGCCAAGAAGCGGTCGACAGACTCCTGATCGCCCTTCCCGGCCGACGACAGCTTCTCCCTGACCGTGTCGAAGTACCCAGCCGGCGTGAAGCGGTTGCCCAGCCCCGTGAGACCGGACAGCAAGGGGGCCAGTGCCCGCTGGGTGAGCGGCGCAAGCAGCTCCTTCTCCCGAACGGACTCGACCTCGTAGTCGTCGAGCTGGCGCAGCGACGAGCGCACCACGGACTTCTCCTCGGCCTGGCTGAGGACCGCGTACAGCGCGAGGCTCACCGCAGCTCCGATGCAGACAACCGCGACCATCAGCACGCTCGGACCCCTGTCGCTCGCAGCTTCGCCATCAGATGTCGATCTCGATCGTCTTCTTCATCCACCAGAACCCGAAGAGTGCCAAGAGGACCGAGCCACCCAGCATGATCTTGCCGGGGCCGCTGCTGAACAGGGGGTCCATGTACTCAGGGTTGATGGAGTAGATGAAGCCGCCCAGACCCACGGGCAGGATGCCGAGCACGATGGCGCTGATCTTGCCCTCCGCCGTGAGTGCCTTGACGTCCCGGCGCAGGCGCTCTCGTTCGGTCATGGTGTCGGCCACCGTGACCAGGAGCTCGGCCAGGTTCCCCCCGACCTCTCGCTGGATGCGAATGGCCATCACGCCCCAGGCGAAGTCGCCCGACTCCATGCGGACGGCGATGCCGTCCAGGGCCTCCTCGAGGGGTCGTCCGAGGCGGGCCTCCGTGACCACGCGGCGCAGCTCGCGGCCCATGGGCTCGGAGACCTCTTGCGAGACCGCCTCGACGCCCTGCATGAGCGAGTAGCCGGCCCGAAGGGTGCTGGCCAAGAGCTGGAGGGTGTCGGGAAGGAGCGACTCGAACTGCTTGCGGCGCCGGTTGGCCAGGAACGACAGGATCGCCGGCGGCAGCATGGCCACCACCACGACGGCCACCAGGGCGGCCACTGGGCTGCCGACCAACCCGAGCAGGAGGAGACCGACCAGGACCACGGCCACGCCGTAGAAGAAGATCGCCTCGGCTGGTCGCAGCGGGAGGTTCGCCCGCTCGAGCATCGCCTCGATCTTGGTGAGCAGCCCTTGCCGCTCGGCGAACTGGCCGGTGGCGTTCACGGCCCGCTGCAGCAGCGGCGTCTGGGCGAACTGCTGGCCCTTGCCATCCTTCCCGTCCCCATCGGCGTCGGCCTCGGCCACGTAGCCTTCTGAGTAGGGGCGCAGAGCCCGTCCGAGGCCGCCGTCGGCCCCGAAGAACGAGGACCCGATGCTGAAGACGGCGGCCACCAGGGCCAGGCCCACCAAGGCGAGGGCGAGGGCCAGACCTGCGGACGTGCGGAAGAACGCCGGACCCGAGGGCTTCTCCACCGCCTGTGGCCGCAGGGACGCAGCCCCCTCCTGGGCACTGCCCGCCACGTACTCCGCGTCGGCCTTCTCGGTGCCCAACGTGAGCTCGATGGGCACCGATCCTCCGCCGGTGAACTTCGAGCTGTAGGTCAGGACGTACTGCTTGCGCAGCGTGGTCTGCACGCCTTCGAAGAGCGCTCCGACGCCAGCCGGGTCGTCAGCGATGCTGGCCGAGCCGCCGGTGGCGGTGGCGATGCCGGCGAGGGCCTGGAACCCGGGGTTGTCGACACCGACGGCGAACAGGGTGCCGCCCACCGCCGTCACCGCCGCCTCAGCCTTGGCCCGGTCGGCCTTCGAGGTGGTGTCCCCTCCGTCGGAGAACACGATGAGGTTGGGCTGGAGGGTGGAGTCTCGGAAGAGGCCCGCCGACCGCACGATCCCGTCATAGAGGGAGGTGTCGTCGTCGAGCGCGATCGTGTCGAGGGCCGTGTCGAGCGCGGCCTTGTCCGTGGTGAAGTCCTGCACCAGACGGACCTCGCGGTTGAAGCTCACGATCGCGATCTGGTCGGTGACGGACTTTGCGTCGACGAAGGCGTGGGCGGCCTCCCGGACCCGCTCGATCAACGCGCCCGTGGCCATGGACCCGGACGCGTCCATCACCAGCACCACGCCGAGGGACTTCGTGTCGTCAAACGGGACCGCGGGGGTCGCCTCGATGAGGCGACCGTCCTCGCGCAGGCTGATGTCGGCCAGGTCGTTGCGGTCGCCCGAGTAGAAGAAGGTGACTTGAACCGCGGCAGGGTCCGTGGCGTCCACCTCGCGGATCCCGAGCCGTGACCCCTCGTCCTGGGCTCCGGCCAGGGACAGCCCGGAGCCAGCCAACGCCAAGAACACCAGACCGGCGCCGACGACGGCCCGAAGCCGTCGCATCACCCTGCTCCCTGCCCACGGCGGGCGAAGGCCTCAGGCTGGAACACCTCTGGTCCGAGGCGGATCCCGAGATCGGCGAGCTTCTCGGCGAACTTCGGACGCACGCCGGTGGCCTTGAGGTGCCCTTGGAAGCGCCCGTGCTCATCGATCCCCATGCCGAAGTCGAACAAGAACACGTCCTGGAGGGTGATGACGTCGCCCTCCATCCCCTGCACCTCGGTGATGTGGGTGATGCGCCGGGTACCGTCCCGCAGTCGGGTGAGGTGCACCACGAGGTCGAGCGCCGACGCCATCTGCTCGCGGATGGCCCGCACGGGCAGGTCGAAGCCCGACATGAGCGTCATCGTCTCGATGCGAGACAGCGTGTCACGGGGGCTGTTCGAGTGGATCGTGGTGATCGACCCGTCGTGGCCGGTGTTCATGGCCTGGAGCATGTCGAGGGCCTCGCCGCCACGGCACTCCCCCACCACCACCCGGTCTGGGCGCATCCGCAAGCAGTTGCGCACGAGGTCGCGGATGGTGACCTGACCCTTCCCCTCGATGTTCGGCGGGCGGGCCTCCATGGCCAGCACGTGGTCCTGGTGGAGCTGGAGCTCTTTGGCGTCTTCCACCGTGACGATCCGCTCGTCGGTGGGGATGAACGACGAGAGCACGTTCAGGGTGGTGGTCTTGCCGGTGCCGGTGCCGCCGGAGACGATGATGTTCAGCCGGCCGACAACGCAGGCCTGCAGGAAGCGGGCGGCGTGGGCGTTGAGGGTGCCGAAGCGGATCAGATCGTCGATCTGGTAGGGATCCTTGGAGAACTTCCGGATGGTCAGGAACGGACCACCCACGGCCAAGGGGTGAATGACGGCGTTGACACGGGAGCCGTCGGGCAGACGGGCGTCGACCATCGGGGAGGCCTCGTCGATCCGGCGCCCGATCTGGCTCACGATCTTGTCGATGATGCGGCGCAGGTGGGTCTCGTCGACGAAGCTGGCGTTGGTCTTCTCGATCCGGCCAGCCCGCTCGACGTAGACGGAGTCGGGGCCGTTGACCATGACCTCGGAGACCTCTTCGTCCTTGAGAAGCCGGTCGATCGGGCCATAGCCGAGGATGTCGTCGGAGACGTCCTGGATGAGCTGCGCCTTGTCGGCGGCGCTCAGCGGGGCCCGCTCCTGGGCCAACGCCGCGTGCAGCTGCTCGTGAACTCGCCGACGGAGATCGTCCTCCGACAGCCGCTTGTCGTAGAGGATCGGGCCCAGCTCGTCGATCAGATGGTGGTGGATCCGCTGGCGCAGCTCGTCCAGCACGGGATCTCGACGCTTGGCGCCGCCCCCCGGGGCCACAGGACCCTGTTGCACCTCATGGAGGCGCTTGTAGAGGCTCATCCGGTCTTCCCTTCAGGTGCGGTCAACGTCGCCGCCGACTTCCCTCATCGACGGAGAACATGTCGGCCAGCTGCTCGATGGACTTGGCGACCCCCGACTTGGGGGCATCGAGGACGACCGGGTTCCCCTTGTTCACGGATTGAGGGACGACGACGTCGCTGGGGATCAGCGACTCGGCCTTGATCTGGAGGGTCCGCTCCACCTCGCTCACATCCAGCTTCACCTTCGAGTTGGCCCGGTTGAGGACCAGGTGGAGCTTGGTCATCGGCACGTTCAGCAACCGGAGCGTCTGCAGCCCGATCTTGACGTTCTTGATGTTCGGGATGTCCATGCCCGCGATGAGGAGCACCTCATCGCTCTCCTCGATGATGCCGAGCACGACCTCGTTGAAGTAGGCGGGCGTGTCGATCACCACCGCGCTGCAGAAGGTGCGCAGCAGGCGGATGATCTTCACCATCTCCGCCGCACTGATCTGGTCGGCGAAGGACGGCTCGAGCGGTGCCGGAAGGATCAGCAAGCCCGACGGCTCGTGGCGCATCAGGAACTGGGTGAGCAGCGCCGCGTCGAGGCGGTCGAGCGACCCGACCGCATCGACGATGGTGTGCTGCGGGGCCAGCTTCAGCATGACGGCGACGTCGCCGAACTGCAGGTCGGCGTCGACCAGCACCACCGGCTTGTCGGTGCTGCGTCGGGCCAGCACGACCGCCAGGTTGGCGGCGAGCATGGACTTGCCCGCCCCTCCCTTGGTGGAGAACACGGTGATCACCTTGCCCAGCACGCCGTCGGAGCCGTCGTCCAGAACGCTGATGTCCGACCCGCTTGCGCGGCCAGGGGTCGGGGCCTCGAGGCCCTGCGCCACCCGGTCCACCGCCGCAGTGAGCTGCGACGCGTCCACGGGGGCCGCCAGCACGTCGTTCACCCCGGCCCGGAGGGCGGTCTGCAGGAGCTCGGTGGACAGCTCGTCGGTGACGAGCACCGTGCCGACCTCGCGGTGGGCCTGCAACGTCGGGGCAAAGCCCGCCAACCTCGAGGCGCTGGCATAGGACGGGCCCAGCACGAGCACCGTCCGCTCGCCCGTCAGCAGCGGTTGAAGGGCGTCGATCGACTCGACCGGCTCCGCACGATCGCCCAAGAGCGCCACGAGGCGCCCGCGCTCCAGCTGGTCATCGTCGAGGACGGCCACCGGCACGAGGTTCAGCGAGTTGGTAGCGATGGGAGTAGATCCTTGTCTCAACACTGGCGGATGGGCACTGCAGGCAGGGCGGTCCTACGACTCCGGGCGCCCGTCCGGGCCGTAGGGGGTGAGCTGGGCGCCGTTCTCGCCCGGGAGGGCGGCCCCGGTGTCGAGCGGGCCGATGGCGGTGGGCTGGTAGTCCTTCGCCACGAGGGTGAGGTAGATCTGGGACCCGGAAACCGAGGCGATCAATCGAGCCGCATCGGCCGGCACGACGAAGGTGATGAGACCGGAGCTCGCCGATGCAGTCGTGGTGCCGTCGGCATTCGTGTTCGCCGTCTCGCCGGGCTCCAGCTTGCGGGTCTGGCCCACGGCGAGGATCTGCACCTTCTGGAACAGGAACCGGGCCGGCTGCCCGAAGACGTCACCACCGGTGTCCGCGGCGACCGGCGAGCCATCAGGGTTCGCCGCCGCCGTGGTGGTCGTGTTGACCAGCAGGTTCACGAAGTCGCCTGGCACGAGGAGCCCCGCCACGCCGCGCACCTGGTCGATCGAGACCGTGACCGCAACGTCGTTCTGCTTGAGGAGCTGCGAGAAGGTGGACAACGACGCCTGTTGGGTCACGAACTGGTTGCTCACGACCACCTGGTTGGCCGCCAGATCGGAGATGGCGACCAGGCCATCGATCTGTGATGCCTCGGTGATGGCCGACGCCGGCCGGTACTCCTTGGCGATCACGTCCGCCTTGATGTAGCCCTGCGTGAAGGCCTCATCCCCGAAGAGGCCCTTCGGGATGTCCTGGACGATCTTGAAGATCTTGACGCGCTCGGCGTTGTTGTTGGCCTTGTCCTCGATGCCACCGACATAGGTGAACAGCGCGTACGCCGCGAGCACACCAACCAGCGCCGCCGCAATCAGGATCAGCGTTCTACGAGAGCTCACACCCACCTCTTCCCGGAATGGACCTACCCGCAAGGTCGACCAAATCTTAGTCCGACCTTTAGCCCTCAAATGGGGACCCTTGCGGAGGAGGATCGCGTGCGCGGGCTCCTCGATCCCTCAGGAATCAGGGTTCGTTGACCCCTCGTCGCCCTCGGGCGCCTCCGGTGCGGCTGCCGCAGGAGGGGCAGCGCCGGCCGACGGCTCCTCGAAGTACTCGGCCCAGGCGGCCTCCGCCTCCTCCGAGTGCTCGATGGCCGGGCCGATGTAGTTGCCCTCGGCGTCGTACTGGTGCTCGCCGAAGTGCTCCTGGTACTCGGCCGCTACGATCCCGCCCTCGGCCGCCTGCTTGATGGACAAGCTGATGCGGCGACGCTGGAGGTCGAGATCGATGATCTTGACCCAGAGCTCCTCGCCGGGGGTGACCACCTGCTCGGGCAGGTCGACGTGGTGGGCCGACATCTCGGAGATGTGCACCAGGCCCTCGATGCCCTCGCCCACCTGCACGAACGAACCGAACGGCACCAGCTTGGTGACCCGGCCGTAGACGAGCTCGCCCACGCGGTGCGAGGTGGCGAACTCCTGCCAGGGATCCTGCTGGGTGGCCTTCAGCGACAGGCTGATGCGCTCCCGGTCGAGGTCGACGTCGAGCACCTGCACGGTGACCTCGTCGCCCACAGCCACGACGGAGCCGGGGTGGTCGACGTGCTTCCACGACAGCTCGGAGACATGGATGAGCCCGTCCATGCCGCCGAGGTCGACGAAGGCACCGAAGTTCACGACGCTCGACACCACGCCGCTGCGCACCTCACCGGGCTTGAGGTTGGTGAGGAAGTCCTCGCGCTGCTCCTTCTGGGTCTCCTCGAGCCAGGCCCGACGGGACAGCACGACGTTGTTGCGGTTCTTGTCGAGCTCGATGATCTTGGCCTCGATCGTCTTGCCCACGTAGGGCTGCAGGTCGCGCACCCGGCGCAGCTCCACCAGCGATGCGGGCAGGAAGCCGCGGAGGCCGATGTCGAGGATCAGACCGCCCTTGACGACCTCGATGACCGGGCCGGTGACGACGCCGTCGGCCTCCTTGATCCGCTCGATGTCGCCCCACGCCCGCTCGTACTGGGCCCGCTTCTTGGACAGGACGAGCCGACCCTCCTTGTCCTCCTTGGTGAGGACGAGGGCCTCGATCTTGTCGCCGAGGGACACGATCTCGTTCGGGTCGACGTCGTTGCGGATCGACAGCTCGCGGCTGGGGATCACGCCCTCGGACTTGTACCCGATGTCGAGCAGGACCTCGTCCCGATCGACCTTGACCACGGTGCCCTCCACCAGCTGACCGTCCTCGACGGACACGAGCGTGCCGTCGATGGCCGCCTCGAAGCCGCCGCTCAGATCGTCGAACGCGATCTGGCGGGGGGTGTAGGTGCCGTCCTCCGCGAAGGTGCCGAACCCGGTGGGGGCGTCGGTGGCTTCGGGGTTGGGCTCGTAGGTGAGGGTGTCGTCGGACAAGGGAGTGGGCCTTCAGGGGGTCGGGGATCAGGAGATGCGCGCCAGGGCAGGCGCCAGGAGCGCGCCGGGGATCGTACACGGCCCTCCGAGCCGGGTCACGGCCGGCGGGCGACCAGCAGCAGCTCGGGAGACTGCGTGGTGGGAGTGGCGTCGGCGTAGGCACCTGGAGCGACGGACCAGATGTGCTCCACCTGGAGCCCGGAGGACACCGCGAGGAGCCGCAGCTCGCGGGGCGTGAAGCAGGTGGTCCAGAGGTCGACCTCGGCCACGGTCCCGGCCTCGTCGCGGACCTCGGTCCGCTCGTGGTTGACCCCGGCATCGGCGTCGAACCGGTCGCCTGCCTCGAGGTAGCGCAGCTGGAAGTAGGCCGAGAAGGCCGAGACGGCTAGGCGAGCACCCGGCCGCAGTGACCGCGCCATGCCCGCCAGAACTGCGCCATCCCCGTCCAGCGGCGCGCCGGGACCACCCGCGAGGCCGAAGGCGCCCTGGCACAACGACACGGCGGCATCGAACTCACTGTCGAACGCCAGCGTCCTGGCATCCATGCGCTGGAACGTCGCGCCAGGAGGCGCGTCCGCGGTGGCGAGGTCGACGAAGGACTGGCTGATGTCGACTCCCAGAACCCGCATGCCCCGGGCGGCGAGCGCGTGGGCGTGACGCCCCGGGCCGCAGCCCACATCGAGCACGCGCATGCCTGGCTGCAGGTGCAGCGCATCGACGAGGAAGGTCACCTCCTGCTCGGTGCCCTTGGTGAACGAGTACCGCAAGTACGCGCGCCCAAGGTGCGCGGCGACGGGCTCGAACCAGTGGTCGGGCGCGGGGCTCACCCGAAGCCAGGCGTCCCTTCGCACTTCCACTCGGGCGGGAACAGCTGCCAGGTCTTGGGGCCGTCCCCGCAGTCGTTCACGCCCTTGACCGCCACGGCCACGGAGTAGAGGGCGAAGATCACCACGGCGAGCATCAGGAACCAGATCACTCCGCTCCCCGTCCGATCGAGCTTCCTGCCACCGGCCATCGTCTTCTCCCGTCCTCCTCAGCTCTTGGCCGCCGCCCAGCTCGAGCCGACCGCCAGGTTCACCTCGAGCGGCACGCACAGATCGGCCGCGCCCACCATCACCTCCACCACCACGTCCCCCGCAACATCGACCTCATCGGGGGGCACCTCGAGCAGCACTTCGTCATGCACTTGCAGAATGAGACGGCTGTCAAGGCCTTCGTGGGCGAGCCGTGCATCGAGGCGCACCAGGGCCACCTTGAAGATGTCGGCGGCCAGACCCTGGATCCCTGCGTTCATGGCCTGCCGCTCCCCGGCCTGGCGGATGCGGAAGTTCGACGACGCCAGCTCGGGGATCTGACGGCGGCGACCGAACAGCGTCTCGGTGTACCCACGCTCGCGCGCCTCGGCGACCGTGCGCTCCATGTAGGCCCGCACGGCCGGGAACGCCTCGAAGTAGGCATCGAGGATCTCGGTGGCTTCATCGGTGGGGATGTTCAGTCGCTGACCCAACCCGTAGGCCTCCATGCCGTAGGCCAGCCCGTAGGACACCATCTTCGCCTTCGAGCGCATCTCGATGGTGACGTCACCGGCTTCTACTCCGAACACCCGCGAGGCCGTCTCGGTGTGGATGTCGCGACCAGACGCGAAGCTCTCGATGAGGCCGGGGTCCTGCGCCAGGTGGGCGATGCAGCGCAGCTCGATCTGGTTGTAGTCGGCCACGAGGAGCTGACAGCCGGCCGCGGGGATGAAGGCCTTGCGGAACTCCCGTCCGAGCTCGGAACGGACGGGGATGTTGTGGAGGTTGGGCTGGTCAGAGGAGAGGCGCCCGGTGCGCGCCACGGTCTGGTTGAAGGTGGCATGGATGCGCCCGTCGGGACCCACCTCCTGGAGCAACCCGTCGCCGTAGGTGGACCGAAGCTTCTCGACCTCGCGGTAGGCCAGCAGGTGCTCGATGATCGGGTGCTGACCAGCCAGCTTCTCCAGGCTGGCCGCATCGGTGGAGAAGCCGGTCTTGGTCTTCTTCTGAGGGGCCAGCCCGAGCTCGTCGAAGAGCACCTGGCGCAGCTGGAGCGTGGAGTTCACGTTGAAGTCGTGACCAGCGGCTTGCACGATGGCGGCGCGGTGGCGCTCGGCGTCCGCGACGAGCCGGTCGCGGAGGCGCTCGAGCTCCCCGCGGTCGACCGCCACACCGGCGTCCTCCATTCGGGCCAGCACGCCGACGAGGGGCACCTCGATGTCGTCGTTGAGCGTCCGAAGCCCCTGCGCGTCCAAGGCCGCGAGCAGGGGCGCCACCAGACGGTCGACGGCGAGCGCACGGCGGGCCGTGGCGATCGACGCCGGCGTGGCGGAGCCGTCGAGGTCGAGCTGACCCTCCGCTGCCACGTCGCCGTCTGGGATCACCGCCCCGGCGTAGCGCACCACCAGCTCCTCGAGGAGGTACCGGCTCTCGGCAGGATCGAGGAGGTATGCGGCCAGCGCGGTGTCCACGGCCAGACCGCGCACATCCACCTCAAGGGCGGTGAGCGCCCGCACGAGCGGCTTGGCCTGGTGGGCGGCCAGCGGCCGGCCATCGACCGCCGCGAGAGCACCCAGCTCGCCCCGCACCCGGGCATCGCCGAGCAGCCGGCCAGGAAGCCACAGCACAGCCCCGATGGCGCTGTCCCAAACGAGGGCCAGACCGTCCAGGGCCGAGCGCCCCTCATCGCCGGCCCAGGCCGCCGAGAGCGCGAGCGGTGAGGTGCCGGCGCGCAGCCCTGCCAGGGCCGCCACGGCCGCTTCGACGGTGTCCAGCGGCTCCAGCTCGGCCTCCAGCACGACCGAGTCGGAGGCCGACGGGCCCAGGTCGGCATCGAGGGCGCCCGCCAACCGGTCGAAGAGGGTGTTGAACTCGAGGAACTCGAAGAGCCGGCGCACCTCGGCCACGTCGATGGCC
>Ga0209798_10002185_pt1 | contig 11544 bp, 10 predicted proteins | sample DOMMetBare3Fresh_FD_187475 | JGI IMG/M metagenome (GOLD analysis project Ga0209798, IMG submission 187475) | Wetland sediment microbial communities from St. Louis River estuary, USA, under dissolved organic matter induced mercury methylation -... | ecosystem: Environmental > Aquatic >...
CAAGGCGTAAAAAGGGGCGCATAGCGAGCTATGCAACCCTTTTTACAACGCAGAAAAGGGACAAAAAGACCAGCTTGTGGGTAAATTATTCGCTGGAAATCGCCTTAGTAAGCTGTAACCATAATCTCATAGCATGACCGATGGTATTGTAGGGTGAGCTGTGCGTGCCATTCAGCTAAACGCTATGATATGCTTGACTTATAAATGGCTATTCAATAACGAGGTGATTCATGTCCGCCGTACTTTCACAAACTCACTACACCGCCGAAGAATATTTAAAACTGGAACGTAGTGCTCCTTATAAAAGCGAATTCCATGACGGCCAGATTTATGCGATGACTGGCGCAAGTCGGAAGCATAATCTGATAACGGTTAATATTACACGAGAGCTAAGTGTACAACTAAAAAAACGCCCCTGCGAAGCTTATACGAACGATATGCGCGTCAAAGCAGCCGAAGCACGCAGTTACCATTACCCTGATATCGCTGTTGTGTGCGGAACACCGCAATTTGAGGATGCACAGATAGATACCTTACTCAACCCCACCGTGCTGATTGAAGTGCTATCGCCGTCTACCGAAGCTTATGATCGAGGCGGCAAGTTCGCCCATTATCGTAAAATCGCTACACTGCGCGAATACCTGCTGGTGTCACAAGACCAGCCGAGTATAGAACGCTATCTGCGGCAAGGCGACGTTTGGATATTAACCGAAGCGGTGGGGCTTGAGGACTCTATGCCGCTGGAAAGCATAAACTGCGCTCTCAGCCTGCGCGAGGTTTACGACAAAGTTCTGGATGATGTGGCTAATGATCAGGAAGCCGTCATGTAGAGTGCGCTGTGCGCGTTCCATTGAACGCCAGAAGGTGCGCACAGCACACCCTAATGGGCTAGCGCTTTTGATAGGTTCCAATCAGCTCTGCCTGACCAATGATATGCCCCGCCATTGCTTTTTCAAGCTGGGTTTTATTGGGGTAATGCAGATCCGGCAGCTCAATATCCAGTGCGTAGAGTTTATGAAAATATCGATGCCAACCAATGGGCGGGCAGGGTCCACCATACCCCGTTTTTTTCCAGTCATTTTTGCCTTGAAGTGTCCCCGTTGGTAAATCTTTGTCAGCAACGGCCTTTGGTAGCCCCATGACGGTGGGCGGGATATTATAAAGCAGCCAGTGTACCCACGTCATTTTAGGCGCGGCGGGATCCGGCGCATCGGGGTCATCAACAATTAACACCAGACTTTTGGTATTTTTTGGAAGCTGCGACCAGTTTAAAGCCGGAGAACTATCATCGCCTTCACAGGTAAAAATTGTTGGAATTTCTCCAAGATGGACAAAATCCGGTGACTTGAGTATTAAAGTCATGGGTTGTTCTCCTTCTGCGGCCAAGGTGGCCGCCATATAAAGAAAGCTGAACAGTAAAAAAACTAACCGGGTAAGAGTATGCTGAGAAACTAAAATCATAGATCACCTCATAAGGTTTGAGTAGTCGCTTGAAATCCAAGTGCCTGCGAAGGGATTGCAATAAAATCGTTTATTGAATTTTTCTCTAAAGAAGAATAATTATTTAAAACCATCTTGTTTAAATTTTTCCAGCCTTTTGTTAAAGCCTTTTCTATCAAATAGAAAATATAAAAATAGCAGCAAAAATGGCCATAACAATAAGACCACTATCTTAAATGCAGTTCCAATATCCATGATAATATCCTCGTTTTGATGCGTTGTTCAAAGCCTTTTATGTCACTTTACACGGTTCGCTGGCCTGAGCAATAGGCTCTAAGTTTGCAGCAATGCTGTTTAAGAACTACATGATAACATTGAACAGCCCGCCCGTTGCCGCGCCCAATCGGGGCGTTTTTCGGCAAATTTTTCTTTGTCGGGTTGTTCGTCATAGGGATGGCGCAAACATTCCAATAGCTCATTAACCATCGAAAAATCACCTTGCTCAGCCTTGTCTATGGCGAGTTGAGCTAGGTAGTTTCGCAGTACGTATTTGGGGTTGACGGCATTCATGTGCATTTGTCTTATCTCATCAGGTGTGCCGTCATTTTTCACACGGCTGATGTAACGATTGAGCCAAAGACATAAACGAGTTTTGTAGTCAGGCGTTATTTGCTCTGGTACATAGTAGGCCAAAGAAAGGTGCTTAATCGCGTCTTCACACATCTGCGTATCAACGTTGGTATCTATCATAGCCAGTTGGCGATAAAAAATCGTCATGTCAGTTTCAACCAACTGCAATAAAGCTAACAGTTCAGTACATAATTCCTCGTCTGTTGCCGGGTCAAAGGCATTCAGACCGAGTTTGCCAACCATCATGGTTTGCCAGCCCTGTTCAAAGGTTTCCGTATAAACAGCCAGCGCTTGTTGCAACGGCTCGACTTGTTCAACAAGGGGATAAATCGCGTTTGCCAATTGCCCCAGATTCCAGAAAGCGATTTGCGGCTGGTTGCCGAAACGATAACGCCGCTCTCCTGCATCAGTAGTATTGGGTGTCCAGTTCGGATCGTAATTTTCTAGCCAGCCGTAAGGGCCATAATCAATGGTAAGGCCCAGTATCGACATATTATCGGTATTCATCACCCCATGCACGAAGCCAACACGCTGCCAATGCACAATCATTTCCGCCGTCCTTCGGCAGACTTCGGTAAACCAGGCAATATAAACTTCTGGTGCAGGCTCTCCCAAATGCGGAAAATCAGTGCGTATTGTGTAATCCGCCAGCTTTTTCAGCAAAGCAATATCGCGGCGGGCGGTTAAAATTTGAAAGCTACCAAAGCGGGTAAATGATGGCGCAACCCGGCAGACAATAGCACCCGGTTCGGCTTTGGGATTACCATTGTAAAACATATCCCGAATAACGGGCTCACCCGTTAGCATTAGACTTAATGCGCGTGTGGTGGGTACGCCCAAATGATACATGGCTTCGCTGCATAGAAATTCGCGCACGGACGACCTCAACACCGCCAAACCGTCGGCTGTTCTGGAATAGGGTGTAGGCCCCGCACCTTTAAGCTGTAATGCCCACCGCTCACCTTTTTGATTGATCACCTCACCCAAATTGATCGCGCGACCATCACCGAGTTGACCGGCCCAGTTACCAAACTGATGCCCACCGTAACAGGTCGCGTATGGCTCCATGCCCGCTGCCAGACGGTTACCGGCAAATACCTGGATAAAATCATCAGATTCACATTCATCTGCACTTAAATCCAATAGTTCTGCGACTTCTTTTGAATAGGCCACTCTTTGTGGATTTGCTACCGAAGATGGCAATACCCGCGAGTAACAAGCACCGAAAACTTGACGACGATTATTGATAATTTCAGTATCCGCAGGTAATTCGCCGATAAAGCGATTATCAAAAATCAAATCATCGAGTTTAGATATTTTCGGCTGAGCATTCATGGATAATCAGTATGTTTTGTGATGATTGGCGATAAACCTAAAAACCGTCAGCATAGCATTAAACAACTCTGTCTAAACTTTTTCAGCAACTTTATCCAATTCAAAAGCGGAATGTAAAGCTCTTACTGCAAGCTCCAGGTATTTTTCATCAACAACAACCGAAATTTTTATTTCTGATGTTGAAATCATGCGAATATTGATGCCTTCAATCGCCAGTGTTTTAAACATGGTGCTGGCAATGCCTGCATGGGAGCGCATTCCTACGCCAACGATTGACACTTTTACAATATCATTATCACCCGTTACTTTTCTTGCACCCAGTTCAATACAGGTCTGATCCAGTAAGGTTTTTGCACGCTGATAATCATTACGATGCACAGTAAATGTAAAATCCGTGGTGGCATCGTCAGCAATATTCTGGACTATCATATCCACTTCGATATTAGCATCGGCGATAGGGCCCAGAATTTTAAAAGCGACTCCCGGTAAATCAGGCACGCCGGTGATGGTTAACTTTGCTTCATCCCGATTAAAAGCGATGCCAGAAATTAAAGCAGTTTCCATTTTTGATCCCTCGTAGGTAATGAGTGTGCCACACCCTTCTTTAAATGATGATAATACGCGTAACGCAACGTTATATTTGCCGGCAAATTCTACCGATCTGATTTGCAGGACTTTTGAACCTAAACTGGCCATTTCCAGCATTTCTTCAAAAGTAATGTGATCAAGTCTGCGGGCTTTGGGCTCAACTCTGGGATCTGTGGTGTAAACGCCATCGACATCGGTATAAATGTGGCATTCGTCGGCTTTTAAAGCCGCCGCCAACGCTACTGCGGTAGTATCAGAACCACCACGACCCAGGGTAGTGATATTGCCGTGCTCATCTACACCCTGAAAACCGGCTACAACCACCACTTTTCCGGCATTGAGATCGGTACGCATTTTGGCATCTTCAATCTCGCGTATCCGCGCCTTGGTATGACTGCTGTCGGTCAGAATTTTCACCTGCCCGCCCGTATATGAACTGGCATCGCAACCCAGATTATGCAACGCCATACACAACAAGGAAATGGTGACCTGCTCGCCGGTGGATAACAAAACATCCATTTCCCGGTCAGTCGGTTGCGTCTGCATTTCTTTCGCCAGTGCCACCAGCCGATTAGTTTCACCGCTCATCGCCGATAAAACTACGACAATCTGATCACCCAAATCATGGGCTTTTTTAACTTTTTCGGCGACCCCCTTGATACGTTCGACTGAACCTACCGATGTACCGCCAAATTTATATACATATAATGCCATTCAACAAAACCTTTGTTTACGCGCCAAGTTGCGCTTGTATCCATGCAGGAACCCCAGCCAACGCTGCCACCAATCCAGCCGGATTATTCCCCCCCGCCTGCGCCAAATCCGGTTTACCACCACCTTTGCCACCCACTTGAGTGGCGACAAAGTTGACCAGATCACCCGCTTTTATCCGGCCCATAACATCTTTGGACACCCCGGCGATTAAGCTGACTTTATCGCCTTCTACAACAGCCAGGACGACGGCGCAACTGCCGAGTTTGTTTTTCAGTTGATCCGCCATATCACGCAGGGATTTGGGATCAACATCATTGAGTTTAACCGCCAACACCTTCACGCCTGCCACATCAACCGCCTGGGTGCTAAGTTCATCTCCTGCTGAACTGGCCAGCTTTGAGTTTAGGCGCTCCAGTTGTTTTTCCAGTGACCGGGTTTTTTCCAGTAATTGTTCGACTTTTTCAGCGGCTTTTTCGGGTGAAATTTTTAGCAGCCCGGCGATACTATTCAATGTTTTATCACGGCTGGCTATCCAGTCGATACAGCCGCTACCCGTGACAGCTTCGATACGTCTAACGCCTGCGGCAACGCCGGTTTCACTGATGATTTTAAAACAGCCTATGTCCCCTGCCCGCTCGACGTGAGTACCGCCGCAGAGTTCGGTGGAAAATTCACCGATTGTCAAAACCCTAACTTCAGCACCGTATTTTTCACCAAATAAAGCCATTGCACCGGCTTGAACGGCCTCCTCTTTAGCCATGACTTGTGCCGTAACCGGGTTATTCAAACGAATCTGTTCGTTAACCAGTCGCTCAAGGGTATCAATCTCCTCAGAGGTAACCGGCTCAAAATGGGCAAAGTCAAAACGTAAACGTTCGGTGTTAACCAGCGATCCTTTTTGGGTAACGTGGTCACCTAAAGTCTGTCTTAATGCCGCATGTAATAAGTGCGTTGCCGAATGATTGAGTTCAGTGGCTTTTCTGTCTGCCGCACTGACTTTCGCATCGCATAGCTGGCCTTGCACCAATGTGCCAGAAGTCACACGACCTTTATGTAAGAATAAGTTACCACCCTGCTTTTGGGTATCAGTTACTTCAAACACAGCACCGTTAGCTACGATCTGCCCACAATCGCCAATCTGACCACCCGACTCAGCATAAAAAGGAGTTTTATCTAAAATTAGCAGCCCTTCATCACCCGCTTGCAGGCTGGTTACAGACTGTCCTCCTTTAAAAAGTGCGACAATGTGAACTTCATCGTCAAGATGGTTGTAGCCGGTAAATTCAGTTTGACCCTCCAGCTTGATGTCCTGATTATAATCTGCGCCAAAACTACTGGCTGAGCGGGCTCTGTCGCGTTGCGCCGACATGGCCGTTTCAAAGCCGGCATGATCGACCGTCAGGTTATTTTCACGCGCAAAATCAGCGGTTAAATCGACGGGGAAGCCGTAAGTATCATAAAGCTGGAACACGGTATCGCCAGGAATCACCGTACCATCCAGTTTAGCGACACAGGCTTCCAGAATCTTCATGCCCTGCCCTAATGTTTCTGCAAAACGCTCTTCTTCTTTCTTTAAGATCCGTTCAACCTGCGCTTGTGCTGCTTTAAGCTCTGGAAAAGCCTCGCCCATTTCCTCTACCAGCGGTGCGACCAGTTGATAGAAGAAAACATCATGGATACCCAGGCGATAGCCATGACGAATGGCGCGGCGAATAATCCGGCGCAACACATAGCCCCTGCCCTCATTGGACGGCATTACCCCATCAGTAATCAAAAAGGCGCAGGATCGAATATGATCGGCAATCACACGTAATGAGCTTTTAGTTAAATCAGTTGTACCCGCTAGTCTAGCGGCGACTGCTAACAGTTTTTGAAATAAATCAATTTCATAGTTGCTGTGTACGCCCTGCAATACCGCACTAATCCGCTCCAGTCCCATGCCGGTATCAACAGACGGCTTAGGCAGTGGTGTTAAGGTGCCGTCTGCAGCACGATCATACTGCATGAATACCAGATTCCAGACTTCGATATATCTGTCGCCTTCTTCATCTGGGGTGCCCGGAGGGCCGCCGGGAATATCTGCGCCATGATCGTAGAATATTTCAGTACAAGGCCCACAAGGTCCAACATCACCCATCGACCAGAAATTATCTTTCGCGCCTATTTTTGAGAGTCGATTTGGCGAAATACCAATATCATACAGCCAGATATTTTCCGCTTCCGCATCCTCTTCAAATACCGTCACCCATAATTTCTCGGCAGGAATTCCCAGCTCTTTGGTTAAAAAATCCCAGGCAAAATGAATGGCGTCTTTCTTGAAATAGTCGCCAAAGCTGAAATTACCCAGCATTTCAAAAAAGGTGTGATGCCTTGCGGTATAACCAACATTTTCCAGATCATTGTGCTTGCCGCCCGCTCTCACGCAACGCTGACTGGTTGCCGCCTTGTTAAAAGGGCGTTGTTCCCTACCTAAAAATACATCCTTAAACTGTACCATCCCGGCATTGGTGAACAATAATGTTGGATCATTGCTAGGCACCAGTGAACTTGAAGGCTCTATGGAATGCCCGCGTTGATGAAAGAATTCCAGGAAGGCGGTGCGCAACTCGGCGCTAGTCATTTTTTTCATGATAAATAGATGATTTTTAAAATAATCGGATTGCGCTATTGCCAATCCGACCTGCAACTTATGGAAACTTAATATTCAAATGATCGAACAAAGCACTAATCATAGTGCCGGAAAAACCGCGCTGCATTAAAAAACGGCTGCGTCTTGCCCACTCACCACGGTCCAGGAACGTATCATGGTTATATTTTTTGGTATAAACCAGTTCCAGCAGATCCATCCAACTACCTGCTGCTTTTTGCACAATGTCTTCCAGATTAACCGTATTAACGCCATTTTTCCGCAGTTCATAGGTAATAAAGATAGGCCCGTAACCTTTTTGAATACGGTGCCTGGCATAGCTTTCCGCGTATCTTGAATCGTTCTGCCAGCCTTGCTGAGCCAATTCTTCGATAACTGCCAAAATGTCATCCTTGGCGTAGCCTTTTACCAGTAATTTATTCAGCAATTCTTTTTGGCTATGTTCCCTACGCGCTAGCAATCGAAGACAGGATTCCTTGATTTCAGTAGAGACGCAATATTTTGCGTCTCTACACTTCATCTATTACAGGCTGTTCAATAACAGCCAGTGGTTTTTTAAATGCCTCAGTTCTTATTTTGGCTTCAATTTCTTTCGCTTTTTCAGGATGTTCTTTCAGGAAAATTTTTACATTGTCTTTGCCCTGACCGATTTTTTCGTCGCCATAGCTATACCAGGAACCTGCCTTTTGAATGAATCCGTAACTAACACCAAGATCAACCAGTTCGCCCATAAAGGAAATACCTTCCCCGTATAAAATCTCGAACTCAGCCTGTCTAAAAGGCGGAGCAACTTTGTTTTTTACTACTTTTACCCGCGTTTCATTACCGATAACTTCGTCGCCTTTTTTAACCGAACCAATGCGTCGGATATCCAGACGTACCGACGCATAAAATTTAAGCGCATTGCCGCCTGTTGTGGTTTCAGGGCTACCGAACATAACCCCGATTTTCATTCTGATCTGGTTAATAAAAATAACCAGCGTATTGGAGCGTTTGATATTCCCTGTTAATTTCCGTAAAGCCTGAGACATCAATCGTGCCTGCAAGCCCATGTGGGAATCGCCCATATCACCTTCAATCTCGGCTTTGGGCGTTAATGCCGCCACCGAATCGATAACAACCACATCCACCGCGCCCGAACGCACCAGCATATCGGTAATTTCCAATGCTTGTTCGCCGGTATCCGGCTGAGAAACCAGCAATTCATCGACATTAACACCGATTTTTTCAGCATAGCTGGGATCCAGAGCATGTTCAGCATCAACGAATGCGGCAGTGCCTCCGAGTTTTTGCATTTCGGCGATGACTTGCAATGTCAACGTAGTTTTGCCTGACGACTCAGGGCCATATATTTCAACGACACGACCACGCGGCAAGCCACCACAACCCAGTGCAATATCTAATCCCAAAGAACCTGTAGACACTACATCAATATCCCGAGAAGCAGCCACATCTCCCATACGCATGACGGAGCCTTTACCAAACTGCTTCTCGATCTGCATTAGCGCTGCGCCTAATGCTTTCTTTTTGTTCTCATCCATCATTAATGCCTTGTAGGTTAGAAAAATATCGGCTAACTAAACTAATTATTATCACATAGACACAGGGGTTAGGGTAGTGTTGATTTACTGAGCGTTTGAGGATAGTAAGAGGGCGGTTAAATCTCCACAGTAGACTAGCCGACTCAAGATAACACCTGATAAATTAGGGGGGGTGTTATCAATAAACCCTCTTTGAAACGCTTAATGCAAAGCACAGTGCTTGAACCGGTGCGGCTAATACCCGTTAAAGGTCTGGCGAACACCTTCAGCTTCAGTCAGCGTGTTTAGTTAATGGCAAATTAGCAGTCAAGTCAGTCGGCAGACTGTTCGTGCTAATTTTTAATAAATAATCGGCCTGTTACATAAAGCAAAGCGACCTATGATTAAAACTTATTAGCCTTGGCTCTGGCTTCTTTGCCGCCTTTTAAATCTCCCTGTATTTCTCGTGCCCTGGCAACCAATAACCAGCTGTGCTTTTTAAGCTGAGTATCGTTGGAAGCCAATAGCGCGGCTTTTTTTGCAAGATCTTCTGCCAAACGGGGTTTTGACTGTTTTAGCCTTAATAACGCCAACTTATAATACAAAGTCGCATTTCTAGGCTCTATTCTAATGGCACGTTCAATCGTAGTCGTTGCCGACTCAAGGTTCCCCGATGTACTGGTTTGGTTAGCCGCTGAAGCTAAAGCACTAACCGCCGGAGATAAAGGCGCAAAAGTTTCTAAAGGTTCAAACGGGGGTGGAGGTGGCGGCGCTACAAACTCTTGTTTGGGCGCAGAGATCACTGGCTGCTCAGTTGTACCAGGTGTTGCAGGCTTGGGCTCTGATGGTGAAGCGCCAAGATCTGGTACCGGAGAATCTTGTCCTTGTTGCTCTTGCTCTGGCGCCAAGGGTTCAGTATTTAATCCTTCTATCGGAGTTGTTATCGGAACAAATTCCTTTAGCGGTTTAGTTTTCACAATCTCGTCAGGGCCCTGACCTATTGGCTCAGAGGTTGTTGGCTGAGGCGCTTTCGGCGTCGGCAAGGGAGGTGGTGTTTCATCATAAATAGTTGATTCATTTCCATACACAGGAGCAGGAGGCTGTGAACCATAAAATTCAGAGCATCCGGCAAGGGCAGAAGCCAGTGAACAAAGTAAAAAAAGTCGTTTCATTAACATGTGTTTAAAATAGAGCTATAGCATAGAGACTGGTTGTCTGAAATGGATTTACTAAAAAATTGACTGCCATTCGTTTTGATTGTAAAGACATTATGGGCTTTCTACCAGGTTAGAACAGCCCTTGAGATTCGGCGGAACATGGGTACAAATAGTATTGCTTCCAGTAAATTTTTCAGAAGGGTATATCGTCATCAAAATCATCATAGGCAGGAGGAGACGGCATGTTTCCGGAGTTATTTGACTGAGCCGGTTGCTGAGGCTGGTATGCTGGCTTAGATGATGGTGCAGAATAATCCCCTGGTGATTGATCACCGCCAAAGTTGGTAGTGCCGCCACTGCGACTGTCTAACATGTGCATTTCTGTGGCAATAATTTCGGTAGTATAACGATCCTGTCCATCCTGGCCTTGCCATTTACGCGTTTGTAAACGCCCTTCTACATAGAGTTGACTACCCTTTTTTAAGTATTCTCCCGCTATTTCAGCCAAACGGTTAAAAAATACTACTCTATGCCATTCCGTAGACTCTTTTTTTTCGCCAGATTGCTTATCTTTCCATCTAAAATTAGTAGCTAATGTTATATTCGCTACAGCACCGCCCGTTGGCATATAACGAACTTCAGGATCTGCACCCAGTCTTCCAATTAAAGTAACTTTATTAAGCATGTGTTTTCCTAAGGTTATTCTGTTTATTTAAATCTATATTTACAGGTTTGTTTATTCATGGCTACTTGACCTTTCAGAGCCATCAGCTTCAGCAGGAAAATGCTGAAAGGTATCATCAAAGTAATTTTTTTCCAGGTCTTTGCAATCTTCGGCACACTATCCCAATAATAAGGACAACTCTCAAGCGATTTTTTTATTCTAAATTTAAAATCATTCTTTTGCCCTGTCTATCTGAAAGTTAAAACTATGACCTCTTGCTTGCATTATACTTTAAACATTAATATCTGCGGATAATCTGTGTGAGTTGGCATAGATGACGATTAGCTAATCCGTTAAGATCAGCGCTACTTTACCCCACTGTGCTACAAATAAACGACTTGAAAATCCCCGTATACTTAGGCCAGTTTAAAACCGGCTCGACAGCAAATTTCTCTTTAAAACTTCGCTACAAAATACGCAGACACTAATATCTGATAAAATGAGTTAATTAACTCATAATGAAAACACATTCAATGGCGCTTAAGTCAACTATTTATAAAGCAGACTGCCAGATTGCCGACATGGACAGGGGCTATTATCAATTACATCACCTTACTATCGCCCTGCACCCTTCCGAAACCGAAGAGCGCATGATGGCGCGCTTGCTTGCTTTTTTCCTGAATGCCCATGAATACTTGCAATTCTCCAAAGGTCTGAGCACTGATGATGAGCCTGATCTCTGGCAAAAAAGCCTGACCGATGATATCGAATTATGGATTGATGTCGGTATGCCCGATGAAAAACGCATTCGCAAAGCATCTAATCGTGCAGATAAAGCGCTCATCTATA
>Ga0209798_10002186_pt1 | contig 11542 bp, 9 predicted proteins | sample DOMMetBare3Fresh_FD_187475 | JGI IMG/M metagenome (GOLD analysis project Ga0209798, IMG submission 187475) | Wetland sediment microbial communities from St. Louis River estuary, USA, under dissolved organic matter induced mercury methylation -... | ecosystem: Environmental > Aquatic > Freshwater...
TAGTGTGAAGTACGACAGTGCCAGTAGCCGCGCGACAGGTTTAGAAACAAAGGTAGCCGACGAGTTCGGTATTATTAATTGGACTTGGACAGTTGAGCCAGGTGCACCTAGCGGTAAATGGCCAGTCGAGATTACATGTTCACGAAAAAATCAGTCTGGTTTTGTGCGCGGTGAAATCGAAATAATACGTTAGTAATCAGTCAGTCTTTTGTATATAGAATTGTTCGCCTAGCTTGTGCCAGTCAGCCCTGTCCAGCTCTTTCACTGGTTTCATAAATACGATTAGGCCTTTTTCGAGCATAATGCCTATTTGTTCATTATTTTGCCTGCTTGATTTACCCAGATAGATAATTCCGTTAGTGGTTTGCACTGTGTCATATTGTACGATGACACTCGACAAGAAACGTTCTTTGTATTCAGGTATTTCAGAAAATTGTGGCGGCTGAGCATACTGTGTCACGGTAACATTATTAGCTGATTCGGTGATTCTTATCGAATATACGAAAGCAGTTGCTCCAGTTTTATCTTCTGTAAGGATAGATTCATAATTGGTTGCTTTGTATTCAGTCGAGTCACTATGAACTAAAAAGGGTGAGAACGTTAGCTTTTGTCGGATGTTTTCTGGTATAGGGTTAGTATTACGTGTTAATACAAATCCGCCAATAACTAATATAGTTACTGATACGGCAGCAATAAATACTAGTTTTAGACGGCTATTCGTGTAAAATAGTTTGAGTTTCTGCATATCTAGCGCACGATGAAGTTAACATATAGCGAACCTAGACAGTTGGCAGCCGACGTACAAGTCGCAGCATAAGTGGTACGAGTGTTGCCCGGTGAGTAGTAAAAGGCGTTGTTTGGTATGGCGGCAACTGTAGCGGCATAGCCGGCTGTGGCACTCGATTTGACGAACTGACCGGCTGTACCGGATGTAGCCTTAACGTACGAAGGGCCGACCGTGGCAGCAATAGCGTTCGGTGTACCTGATGAGGTGCTACCATCAGTAGCAACAATAACACCGTATAACTTACCAGAACATGTACCAGTGGTACATGATGCTGAAGGTACTAGGCCGCCAGTGGCACCTGCGTCTACTAGCATGCTAAGTTCCGAGGCAGTATTTAGGTTGACGGCTTCTTTAATGGTGGATGTAAATGTCCTAGTGTCATAGACTAAGCCGATTTGACCGTTAGTAGTGGCCGATCCCTGAACGTCTGCTAAGCAAAGGATAGGTTGTGAGATATTAAAGGTTGGCATAGCCGCTAGAGCTGTTGCTTGCCCCGAAGTATTAGTGAAGGCCGGTTGGCTATTGGCGCCAGTCAAACAGACATGACCCCAGCGATTTGTCGTAGTCAAGTTGGTGTTATTAGTGGTGGCCGTATTAGTGTATAGGGTGGTGGCACTAACGTTAACACGACGACCGTTTGAGTATGCAATACAGGCCTGGATGTAAACGCTGTTATTCGATGCCCAAGATACCTTACAAGGTCCAGAGGCACCGGCGGTAACTAGCGACGGTAGGTCATATGGTTGTGTGCCGGTTGATGGCACAATACCGAAAGTCATCAGACCTAATGTGTCAGGGTTAGAGATATCGCTCCAGCTACCATTAATACAACCGCGAATACTTCCCATATTGGTGTTGTAATACATCACACCCTGGTTAACGGTAGTGGAACAAGTGCCAGAATCACTCGAGCCGTTATAGCTATCGAGCTGGAAGTTGACCTGAGTGGCGTCTGTCGTACTAGAACCAATCTGAGTGTAACTGTTGAGGAATATGCCACCACCGTTAGCATTGACGGTAAATATGTCGCTACCAGAGTTTTGGATAGCAAAGCGGCCATTGCTGCCACAGCTAGTTGTACACTGCAGGTTAAATAGGATATTTGGATCCGTCGTAGTATCTTGGGCTATAAAACGCAGGTCCTTGGTGTCGGCCAAGGTAACTGTTGCTGGGCTGGTTGAGTTATTATAGGCGTCTTGTAGGTTAACGGTCAGACCGGCGGCACAGTTACTGAATGACAGGGAGCCTGTACCGCTAGAATCTTTTAGACAGTCGCCGGCACTACCTGGATTTTGAGGTAGAGTTAGATTCCATGAACTAGTTGGGTTAGCACCGTTAGCAATAACTTTGACGGTATTATTGCCGGCCGAGGTTCTAAACAAAATTGAACCGGTAGCCGAACCGCCAGTACCAAGAGCTAGCGATTCACTACCTTGGATATTCAGATTCCCTCCCATGTTAGTCGCTACTCCAGTATGTCCGATTGAGATTGAACCGAGCGTACCAGTCGCCGTACCAACGTCCAATACTAGATTACCCGAGTTACTGCTAGAGCCGTTGGCATTACCACTTCTGACGACTAAGTTACTTGAGTTAGTAGATGCGACACTGACGTCTTGAGTTTGTAGTTGCGTTAAAATACCGGTGCCCGTAATGTTAAAGTTACCAGTCTGAGCGGTACCTGGTGTGCTACCTTGAAGTTGGACAGTAGAGCTGGCAGAGGCGGAGTAGCCGGTACATGTAACCGCAGTTGTACAGACGTCAACCACCGCACCACCAATAACGGCTTTAATACTATTGGTGTCAGAACGATAAAATAGTCCGCCGTTTTTCAGTGACAGGTTGGTGGTTGGGTCTGCAGCCGCACCGTCTAGGACTAATAAAGTAGTACTCGTGTCGCTACCGGTGTCATCACCGACCTTCATCAAATTATCAGACGTATTAGCTGTTAGAAGAGTTTGAGCCGAGCCGGCCGACTGGATTCTAAAAGCCGTGCTGGTGTTTTCGCTATTTCGGAAGGTGTAACTGCCAGTTTCTGAACTACGTTTCATATAAAAGTCATCGAAGTAGAAAAGACCTGTACTAGACGAAGACCTGACAGTCGCTGATACTCGGGCATAGCCCGCATTAGCTGGTACGGTAGCATTTATTTTGCGTAGGACGTAACTAGTACCAGGTAGACCACTATAATTAGTGCTATAGCTGAGCACTGCCTTGTCTTTGTCATACCATGTTATTTGGATACCAGCATCACCGTTGGCGCCGGCTGTGTTTTTGACATAGCCCTCAAAATAGATATCGTCACCAGGTTTTACCTCGTAGTAACTACCTGGGAATACATCAATATTGCTGGCGTTAGGGGTAATTTTTAGACTGTAGTTACCATTAAGTGGACTAGCATTTGATATTTCCGCTTGTGACGAACCAAACCAGCCTTCTTCGCCGCCTGTGATAACTCCACCGGCTTCGAAGTTAGGATTGGCAATCATATTACCCGGAGCAGATATGGTGTTGCTAATGACGTAGTTGTTGCTACTGTTGATGTTAAACAAGTAGTCGCCACTCGAATTGAGGACTCGGAATGATGACGATTGGTCGCTGGTGTTCTGAATCGTGACCCGACCGTTGTTGCTAACACCGAATAAGACTGTTCCTAGTCCGCCACTATTACTGCCGCGGATGTCTAGGATGTCGCTGCCGATTGTTACATTAGCGTCTTGGATATCAATTGTTCCACGAGTAGTGTCAAGTTTGATTTCAGGTGTGGTCGATGGGTTAGAGGCGTTATCATAGGCAGCTTGCAATGTAGTAGCGTTACTGGCGCCACCAGCTGTCCAGTTGGTGCCGTTCCAGATCATGGTGGCGGTGGTATTTTTACGCATAGCTACATTAATAGCATTACCACCACTGTTAGTTGTTAAAGTGAAATCTTGGCTGTTATTATCACTGGTAATATACAGAATTCTTCCTGCCGTAGCAGCATTAGTAGGTGGTGGCAGGGTTATTTTTATATCAGCTGTCGAAGCACTAATTAGGACGGTGCCAGAGCTATCGACTAGATTTTGAGTAATATTACAGTTGACGGCGCAAGTTGTATCGGTGTTAGCAATATAGGCTGCAGCACCAAGGTTGACTAGACCAACCAAGCCAGTGCCTGTGCCGTTTCCGCCAGTGATAGTGACATTACCGCCATTTGCATTAACACCGCCAGCGGCGCCACCTTGTAATAAAAGATCACCACCATTGCTACCTGAGCCACTGCCGCCGGTTCCGGCTGAAACCGCCAGTTGTTTACCAGCTACTCCAGCACTAGATGTGGTAACACTGATAGTGTGATCGCTACCAGCGCCAAATAACAGATTGCCGGAGTTGTTAATCGAAAAGACGTCTGCTGCACCTGATTGAAGTTGGAGGAAGTTGCCACCACTACCAGTCTTGTTGATAAAGATACTGCTAGTATTAGTCGAGGCATCGGTCTGCACACCCTGGGCTATTTGTAGAAATTGGGCACTAGACAAACCACCTAATAACCCAGAGTTCAGCGCATACGGAGTCGAAGTCAGGCGTTTCATAGGTGTCATTTCACCATCTGGGCTACATGAGGCAAATGGCGTACAACTGACATTTGTGTTGGCTATATTAATAGACAACCATAAAGTATCTTGATTCCAATCAATATTTGAACCAAACGGTGTAATACCACCTAGATCTACTGATAGGTAGCCGTTTTTTACCATAACGCCTTGCGTGTTGGCGTTTAGGTAGCTCTCGGTCCATTTTAACGTACCGGAGGGGTTGCCGGCAGTCTGGCCATCACCGTCTTGGTAGATTTTGAATTGAATATTGTAATAGCCATCGTCAACTACGGCGCCCTGAGCGTTCAATAGGCGTCCTTGGAAGTTAAGACGCTGATTAATGCCACTTGCAGCGCTGGTTTTTATGGGAGTTGCTATTAAAGTTAGCGCGACAATTGCAATAATTGCAAAGGACAAGCTTCGCAGTATGGTCTGTAACTTATTTAACACCCCTGTAATCATCGCAAGTTACTTTGGTCGTCTAACCCCACATTTATCTATATCAATAATAGCCGTTTCGACCTGGTTTTACAAGGCTAATATAAGGGGTAATTAGACGATTTTATACTACGGATTAATCAGTAGACCACGCGACCGCAACATACGTTTTTCGCGCACCTCACCCAGCATGAAGCTGCCGACGATAGCAACGGCTGCTACATAGACCGGCCATAATACAAGTAATCGATTAACGTCAGTGCTGGACATACCACCAGTTGAGCCTGTCGCTGTAGTCTGTCCGTTAACAATAGCGGCGAATGTTAGAAAAGCAACTCGTCCGTCGGCGTCGGTGGCTTGCAGGCTGATCTGATAGACACCAGGTTTCGAATAGGTGTGTCCGATACGGAAAGTTTGATTATCGTTTCTAGGTACGACTTTATTTGTTGAGTCGCCCCATTGAACATTTAATGCGAACGGTGGTCGTCCACCAATCATATCGATAGGTACGTTCAACTCTTGGCCTGGGAAAGTACCTCGATAGACTGCGTTAGTATTTAGTATTAACTGTGAGCCGCCAAAGTTAAGCGGTGACAAACCACTACTCTGGGCCGGCAAAACGTCGTAGTGGACTGTAACTATATTTGAGTCGGGCCCAGCTTGATTTAGAGCGTCATAGACCCTAGCAACCAAGTCATTTTTACCGTACAGCAAGTCGGTTTCCAATGAATACGTACCGCTTGTTTCGCAGGGTGTCGAGCCGGCGAATATATTCTCTTTAAATACTTCTACCACTGTATCGATCGGACAAGTACCGGATACTGTAATCGGCGTACTACTAAAACGTTGGTCGTTAGCTGGCGCCTTTATGGTGGCAGCTACGGTCGGTGGCTTGCTGGGCATAGAGCCCGTCAAGCTAACCGAGCTAGCTACGGGCGCTGGATGATCAGCTGCAGTAGCTGTATAACCGGACAGAGCCACACCTGTCGCTAGTAACATTAAACCGAGCGATAAATATGAAGTGTGCTCGTGGGGACGTAAGCGACCGCTGTGGCGGTAATGACATAATTTCAGCCAATGAAACATAAGCTAATTATAACATAACTTATCTCTGTAAAATCGCTATCTAACGTCGTCGACGTGATTTTTCAGCGCGACTGATAATATAGCGGTTATAGCGTCGAATCAGATAATACAGGCCAGCACCAATGGTGACTATCAGCAGGACAATCAGACCAATTAAGCGGTATGGTATAACCCAGAAAGAAATTGTTTTGGTCAAAGTCTGTTTATTATCGCCATAGACAACTGATAATTTGGCGGTATACCTACCAAATAGAATACGGTTACCGATAACAGAACTATCGAGTGGTTGAGTAAATTTGCGCGTGCTATGCGGTAATACATTGCGTGGCGGCATATTAACGTTGACGTTGGCTACTTTTCGCCCAAACATATCAGTGATAGTTATTTTGCCGGTTGGTTGTTCGTGGATATTTCCGGTATTTTCTAACCTCTCAACAAAGTTGAGCGGAGCAGTTTCAAAGAAAGTTCCAGCCTGACCGAATTTGTTGACCGAGAACTCCTTAACGCCCATACCTTCTTTGACGGCGCCGTTAACTCTGAGGAGCACCAGTACGCCTATACTGGCTGATAATGAAACGCCAGTGCCTTTTAGTTCGGGTGGTAGGGCGGTAAAGCGGATAACACCATAATAACCGCCGGGTGCTGCATTACTAGGTATACGAATAACTACTTTCAAGTTGTTAATTTGTTTTGGCGCCAAAGTCAATTCAGATAGGCTACCTACCCAGCTTTTGATCGAATACGGATTAGTTTCGTTCTCATCCAAGATAACCTTAGGGTTGCCGTCTTCACCATTGGCCTCAAAATCGTTAACTTTGCCATTTACTAATAATTTACCTTTGGCGATGTTGCGTATACTAATTTGCGTATTTATCGTGGCACCAGGGTTGGCTGACAATTCTAATAGTGGTGGAGCTATTTCTAGCGCTTGACCAGTGTCGTTGGTCGACTGCGCTAACGCCGAAAGCGGCATTAGATACGCCATGAAAAGGCTAATAATCAGTGATAGTATTATTGATTTCTGAACTATCTTTTTCATAAACTAGAAGGTAGGCGTACAGATATAAGTCAGTGTAGAGGTATAAGTACCGGCTGCTTGGCTACCTGACACATTGACGATATACGAAGTGGTAAATATCTGAGCGTCTGAGCCGTTGGCACCACCAAAGGCACTATCCGCCACTGTGTCACCAGACAAGAACTTAAATTGATCAACTGTACTATAACCACCAACAGCCTGTCCCTTAAAGGTGCCACCGCCTGCTCCAGCAGCTGGGGTTACTTCAGTACCAATTGGTACTGTTGATGTAGCTGCCGTATTAGCCTTTAGGTTCATTCCAAATTGACTAATACCACGTAGACCAACACCTGCTACGCCCATTGCAGAGATTGTGTTAGATCCTGAAGTTAATGTCGGACCGTTAACGCTTATGGCATAACCCGCACCGGCATTTGTGGATGCCGCCATTTTTGATGTGGCGGTTGCAGTATCGGTAGGCGAGAATAATTGATTAAACGAAACAGTTCCAGCGGTAGCCGTTGAACAGTCAGGTATACCACCAGTCGTGCTAATAGTTGCACCAGTACAGAATATTAGCGATTCAGGCATGGTTCCACTTAGCGTAATCTGGGTGGATGTGCTAGCTGCAACAACTCCGTAGTCAGTTGAGCCACCGGTAGTATCCGTTGAAAGATAGGTGGTAATTCGTACATAGAATGCTTCGTTGGTGTTCGTAGGGTTGGTAACGTTACCAAATCGATAAGTTACTGGTGTGCTAGAGGCTATGCTAGCTGCCGTGCGTGTTATGTAAGGGGCGCCGTTAATAGTGTTGTCAACCGTAAATCCAGTAGCGCCACTTTGGTCATCTAGAGTGGCGGATGTAGTAACAAGTCCTGTAGGGGTGGTGCAGGTACTACCCGCAGTTGTGCAGTATAAGAACTTAATTGAACCGACATCTGCAGTTGTTGGGATCGTAAATTGATAGAAGTGCTTAACAAGTCCGCCTGGCTTTGAGCCACCATCAGTAGCGCCGGCCTCGAGGGTTAGGCTACGTGCCGATATTTGAGCGGCTGATGCTGTTTGAGCGTCAAGGATGGGTAACAGTATAGTGGCTGCAACAATTAAGAAACAGGTTGTAATCCTTAAGGTCCGATCATTAATACTCATTAATCCCCTCACTCTCATTAAGAGGATTGTAACATAAGCGTCAATTTATAGTCAACGGACTAAACTAAGATTGTGTATAAGTATATTTCTAGAAGCTTGGAGTACAGATATAGGTAAGAGTTGTGGTGTAAGTACCAGCAGGTTGGCTACCAGGTACGTTCACGATATATGATGCGGTGAAGATTTGGGCATCGGAACCACCAGCTCCTCCGAACGCGCTATCAGCTACGGTATCACCAGACAAGAACTTAAACTGGTCAACGGTACTGTAGCCACCAACTGATTGTCCCTTGAAGGTACCACCGAGTGCACCGCCAGCTGGAGCTACCTCGATACCGACAGGTACCGTAGATGTTAGAATCGTATTGGCTTTTAGGTTAAGGCCGAACTGACTAATGCCACGGATACCGATACCAGATGGACTCATTCCAGATATAGTGTTGGCACCTGATGTCAGCGTCGGACCATTCACGCTAATTGCGTAACCAGCGCCAGCGTTGGTCGAGGCTGCCATTTGTGATGTAGTAGTAGCAGTATCAGTAGGCGAGAATAGTTGGTTAAATGAGATTGCGCCAGCCGAGGCGGTTGCACAGTCAGGCACACCACCAGTTAAGCCGATTGTAGCGCCGGTGCAAAAGACTAGCGACTCGGGCATGGTACCATCAATAAGAATTTGAGTGGCAGTGGCAGCGGCTACTGTACCGGTGTCCGTGGCAGTACCTGTAGCGTCGGTTAGTTCGTAGGTCGATATTCGAACAAAGAAAGTTAAGTTAGTTGTAGTTGGGTTGGTCACATTGGAAAGTTGGTATGTAACAGGGGTATTAGAAGCAACCGCAGCAGCTGTTCTAGTTAGGTACGGCGCGCCATTGGTTGTATTAACCATTGAGAATCCCGTGGCACCAGTTTCATTAGTTAGTGTGGCAGATGTAGTCACTAAACCGGTCGGCATTACACAGGCGCCGGCTGGTAGCATACAGTATTCAAATTTGATTGATCCAACGTCGCTACCACCAGGTAATGTGAACTGGTAGTAATGTCTAACTACACCACCAGGTTTTGAACCACCGTCAGTACCACCTGCCTGCAGGGTTAGGCTGCGAGCGGTAATCTGGGACGCATAGGCCATGATAGGTAAGAAGGTTTGTAATACCAATGCGGCAACTATGCCGAATAGGCTGAGGACACTTATGAGTTTTTTGCGGTGGATTTTCATTTTTTTAACCTGTTTATTTTTTAGTTAGACTACTGTTGCAATGGTAGCATTAGCGTAATCAATATGTCAACAATATTTAGAACGTTATATATGTTAACTGTGGATAACTAATATGTTCCAGTTATTACCAATGTTTGGTTGCCGTTATATTGTCCACCTGGTGTCAGACTGCCGACGTTAATAATATAACTCATGGTATATATAGTCTTGCCGGAACTTTTAGGGGCAATAGCTATAGTGTCGCCGTTAACGAAACGATACTGATTGGATGCTGAGTAGTTGGCGGCTGCGCTACCAAAGCCGAACTGCCCATTATTTGGGTTGGCTCCGAGAGCGACCGGCAAGGTGTTGGCGACTAGGTTGATACCAAATTGTTCAGAACCACTAACTGACGGTCCTCTGGTAGACATTGGTGAGATTGTATGGCTACCGTAACTTGGTGGACTACCGAAAATCTGCACCACATAACCATAGCTCGTGTAATTAATTACTGAAAAAGTCGCTGTTGCCGTCGTCGCGCTAGTAGGCGTGAAATCACCAAAATTAACACCAGCACCACTAATACTAAATGATAGTGTCGGATCAGGTGTTGTTTTAGTACCAGCTTCGACTTGATAGCCGGCCGATGATGAGTTACCAATGGCTAAGGCGCCAGCAGCTGTAGTGCCCTGGTAGCTAGCAGAGCTAGATTGGTTCAAGTCACTGGTGCCAACAACAGATTCACCTATCTTGTAGCCATTACTACTCATGTCCACAGCAGAGACTTGGCCACATATAAACATAGTGGCAAGTATCAATAATACTGGCAGCAATAATTTACCATAACCTCTGTTGCCATTTGACCTCACTAACATAACTCTATTGTCGATTAATCAGTCTATTTTTGCAATTATTTGAACATTCTAAGGTTAAGCGTTATACTTATACAAGATTTAGATAATATAAAAAATGAGCGATAAATCAGATAATAGTAATAGGACTTCACTAGGACATCCGGCACCGGAAGTTTTACATGCTCAGTCTGACGAGAAGGCTACCGCATCCGAGGTGCAGGAAAGAAATGGCAAAAATGACAAGAAACCACACACTCCTGCCAGTGCGCGCGGCGCTGTCTATCGCCCTAGCCATAAGGCTACCTTTATCGGTGTTGCAGTTGTAATAGCTATACTGGTTATTAATGTCGGCGTGATTACCTTTCTAATGCAAACTAACCAAAATAAGGATAAAACCGTCAATCGTAGCGAAGTTACCATCAGCCCAGCGGTATTGAATACGCTTGGTGTTAGTCACGATACGATTGGTAGCGCCGACACTCAATTGACAGTGGGCCCCGATTCCAGTTTCAACGGCAAAGTTACTATAGGGGGCGACCTAAGCGTTGGTGGTCAGTTCAAGCTGAATAGTCAATTAATTGGCACTAGTGCTAAATTCAATAAACTCGAAGCAGGCGAGACTTCACTAGAAAAATTGAATGTTAATGGTGATGGTACTTTATCAAGTTTAAATCTTCGTAAAGATCTAAGTGTAGTTGGCACCAGTCGCTTACAGGGACCGGTTATAGTTAGCCAATTATTTACGGTTAATAATAATATGAATGTAGCTGGTAGTCTGTCGGTCGGTGGTACGCTGTCAATCCGTAACTTCCAGACCAATACACTATCAGTTAGCAGAATTGGTACTATCGGTTCGGCGCCATCTTGTTCGAAGGGCGGTGCTTTGGCTGGTACTGATACAGTGTCAATTAGTGGTAATGATATGTCAGGTACAGTGGCGGTCAACATTGGCGTTGGTAGCCGCAGTGGCATAGTGGCTAACATCACCTTTACTAGTAAGTATGGCTCAACACCTCACGTTATTATTACGCCAGTTGGTTCGGGTGTGTCGGACTTTTATATTAATCGTACTTCGACCGGTTTCAGTATCGGTGTCGGTTCAATCTCTTCAGGCGGACACGCATTTGATTACGTAGTCGTTCAGTAATTACATATTAACGAACATCAACACTTCATTATCACGCACGGTTATGATGCCATTGGTGATATTAAAGACAACTGGTTGTGAATTAGTATCAATGACAACTTCGCCCGGGCTAAGAACAGAGAAAAAGTCAGCATGTCCCGGTAAGATATCAAACTCGCCAACTTTATTAGTAGCAGTGACGGCTTTGGCGGTACCCTCATAGTAAACATTAAAAGGTGCTCGGGCGACGACGTTTAAGTCGTTTAGATCTGGCGATTGTTTCACTGTTTATCGCCAGACTCTTGCTGGTCTGTTTT
>Ga0209798_10002189_pt1 | contig 11536 bp, 11 predicted proteins | sample DOMMetBare3Fresh_FD_187475 | JGI IMG/M metagenome (GOLD analysis project Ga0209798, IMG submission 187475) | Wetland sediment microbial communities from St. Louis River estuary, USA, under dissolved organic matter induced mercury methylation -... | ecosystem: Environmental > Aquatic >...
CACCACGCCGCCGCGAGCCCACACGCGGTCAGCCGCCAGCGCGAGAAAGCAACCGCCGGCCCCGGCGTTGCCACGCAGCGCGGCCACGGTGAGGCGGTCGGTGCACTGCAGGATTGCGAGCGCCACGTCGTCGATGGCCTCGATGTGCCGCCACGACGCGTCGGCCGCGCTGTCGCCCGGCTCGTGCGCGGCGGCCTCGATCTCGTGCAGGTGAATGCCGTTGCAGAAGAAGTCGCGCCCGCCGGCCAGCACCAGCACGCGCGTGGCGCGGTTGCGCGCGACGCGCAGCGCGTCGACCAGCCGCCGCGCCTGCCGCTCGGACATCGCTCCGTTGTGGAACTCGAAATCCAGCCAGCCGACCCGCGCTGCGGCAGGGCCGAACTCGTGGTAGCGCAGCTCGTCCCACTCGGACTCGTCGCGCAGCAGCGGCACGTCGAGTTCGGGCAACGGCGCGGCCTGCCGCGCGAAGGCGCGCGTGGCGGCCAGCTTCAGCGCCACCGCGCCGCCGACGCCGTCACCACGGCGCACATGGCCGATCCACACGCCGCCGTCGCCCGCGCGCACCAGCAGCGCCGGACCCCGCCGCGCCACCGCGTTGCCCGGCGCACCGGCCGGTGCACGCATCAACGTGTGCGGCGTCGCCGGGTGCGCGTCGAACACGCGACAGGGATCGCCGAAGAGATCGGCGATGGCACCCGGGTGGCCATCGGCGCTGCGCACGCGCGCCAACAGCTCGCTCACGCCATGGGAGCGCCAGTCGAGCGCGCGGCGGGCGGCCGGCACCGGCGGCTGCCAGCCGCGTGCAGCGTCGGCCGGTGGAGGCACGCCGGCCGGGTGTGCGCTGCCGGGCACGACGCGTTCCAGTGCCTCGATCACCGCCTCCACCGCGGCGACCGTCACCTCCTGACGGTACAGCGAGGCCTTGGTGGCGTCGCGACGCAGTCGCAGCGGCCGCCAGGCCCATACCGGGCCGGCGTCGAACTCGGCCTGCGCCTGCAGCACCGTGACGCCCCAGTGGCGCTCGTCGTGCAGCACCGCCCAGTCGAGCGCCGCGGGCCCGCGGTCGCCCGGCGGGCCCGGATGCACGACGAGGCAGACGCGGCGCGACCACACCGACTCGGGGATGCGGCGCTTGAGGAACGGCGCCAGCACCACGTCGGGGTCGAAACGCGCGACGGCTTCTTCGGTCACCGCATCGGCGATGTCGAGCTCGACCGTCACCTGGTGGCCAAGGGCGCGCAGCTCGACGAACAGGCGCTGCGTCAACCCGTTGAAGGCATGGGCGAGCAGCAGGATCTTCATGTTGGTTGCCAGGTCGTGCGGGCGTTGCGTCGACCGTGTCAGCAGATGCGGGGCAGCGGCTCGCCCGACAGCCAGTCGACGACGCGCTGTCCGCCCAGGCGCGTGGCCATCTGCACGAAGCGATGCGGGTCGTCGTGGACCACGCCGATGCGGGCCGCGGCCGCGCCGAGCGGGTGGCCACGCAGCGCCGCGAGCGCGGCCTCGGCCGCCTCGCTCGCCACCACCGCCACCAGCTTGCCCTCGTTGGCGATGTACAGCGGGTCCAGGCCGAGCAGCTCGCACGCCGCTTCGACCTGTGGCTGCAGCGGAATCGCCGCCTCGTCGAGCAGCATGCCGACCCCCGACTGGCGCGCGATCTCGTTGAGCGTGGTCGCCAGCCCGCCGCGCGTGGGGTCGCGCAGCGTGTGCACCGCGCCGTCGGGCACCGCGGCCAGCAGCGCCGCCACCAGCGAGTGCAACGCGGCGGTGTCGCTGACGATCGCGGTTTCGAACTCGAGCGACTCGCGCTGCGACAGCACCGCCACGCCGTGCTCGCCGATCGTGCCCGACAGCAGCACCACGTCGCCGGGCCGGGCCTGGGCGCCGCCGATGCGGCGGCGACGCGGCACCACGCCGACGCCGGTGGTGGTGATGAACACGCCATCACCCTTGCCCTGCTCGACGACCTTGGTGTCGCCGGTGACCACGGCCACGCCGGCATCGCGTGCGGCGGCGGCCATCGATTCGACGATGCGCTTCAGATCCGCCAGCGCCAGCCCCTCCTCGAGGATGAAACTCGCCGCCAGGTACAGCGGCCGCGCGCCGAGCATCGCGACGTCGTTGACGGTGCCGTGCACCGCCAGGCAACCGATGTCGCCGCCGGGAAAGAACAGCGGCGAGATCACGTGCGCATCGGTGGCCATCACCAGCCGGTGATCGGCCGGCACGTCCAGCAGCGCGCCATCGTCGCCCTGGCGCAGCCACTCGTTGTCGAACGCGCGCGCGAACAGCTCGTCGATCAGCTGCGCACCGGCGCGGCCGCCGGCGCCGTGGTTCATGTCGATGCGGCCCTGCCGGAAGTCCAGCGGGCGGATGTAGTCCGGCTTGGTCACTGGACTACCCTTCGCGCTGCGCGCTCCGGGATGAGCGCTCTGGGGCGGCCACGCGCGCTCATGCGGCCACCACCGGGATGTCACGGAATCGCCCATAGGAGTAGTGCGCCGCGCAGGCGCCCTCGGACGACACCATGCACGAGCCCATCGGGTTGTCCGGCGTGCAGACGGTGCCGAACAGCTTGCAGTCGGTGGGCCGCTTGACGCCGCGCAGGATGGCGCCGCACTCGCATTGCTTGTGGTCGGGCACGCCGCGATAGTCCAGGCCGAAACGCCGCTCGGCGTCGTAGGCGGCGAAGTCGCCGCGGATCTTCAGCGCGCTGTAGGGCACTTCGCCGAGGCCGCGCCACTCGAACCGCTCGCGCAGCTCGAACACCTGCGACACCACCGCCTGCGCGGCCGCGTTGCCGTCGCGCGTGACCGCGCGGGTGAACTCGTTCTCGACCTCGGCGCGACCCTCGTTGACCTGCCGCACCAGCATCAGGATCGCCTGCATCACGTCCAGCGGCTCGAAGCCGGCGATCACCACCGGCTTGCGGTACTCATCGGCGAAGTGTTCGTACGGCGCCGAGCCGATGACGATGCTCACGTGCGCCGGCCCGATGAAACCGTCGATCGGCACGGTACCGTAGTGCCGCACCTCGGCCGACTCCAGGATGTGGGTGATCGCGCTGGGCGTCAGCACGTGGCAGCACAGCACGCTGAAGTTGGACAACTGCTCTGCCGCGGCCTGGCGGATCACCAGCGCGGTGGGCGGCGTCGTGGTCTCGAAGCCGATGGCGAAGAACACCACCTCGCGCTGCGGGTTCTCGCGCGCGACCTTCAGCGCGTCGGCGGCCGAATACACCATGCGGATGTCGGCCCCTCGGGCCTTGGCCTTCATCAGGCTCAGGGGATCCGACGACCCCCTGGGTGGCTTCGCCGCCCTCCCCCCGAGGGGGACTCCGTCGCCTGGGGACGGCCCGGCAGCGACGGGACTGGCCGGCACGCGCATCGTGTCGCCGTAGGTACAGACGATCGCGCCGCGCTCCAGCGCGAGGTGGATGGCCTGGTCGATGCGGCCGATCGGCAGCACGCACACCGGACAGCCGGGCCCGTGGATCATGCGCACCGCCTCCGGCAGCAGCTCGGCGATGCCGTAGCGCGCGATCGCATGCGTGTGGCCGCCGCAGAACTCCATGAAGCTGTAGCGCCGATCGGGCTGCACCGCCGTGGCGATGCGCGCGGCGATGTGACGCGCCAGGTCGCCGTCGCGGAACTCGTCGACGTACTTCATCGCGCCGCACCCATCTCGGCAAACAGCGCCAGCGTGCGCTCGGCCTCCTGCGGATCGACCAGGCCGATCGCGTGACCGACGTGCACGATCACATAGTCGCCGGGCCGTGCCTCGGGCACCAGCGCCAGCGACACCGTCTTCTTCACGCCGCCGAGCTCGACCACGGCCTGCTCGCCGTCGAGCCGTTGCACCACGCGGGCCGGCAATGCCAGACACATGTTCAGGCCTCCAGAGCCGGCTCGCACGCACGCAGGCGCTGGCCGGCCAGTTGCAACGCGGCCACCCAGGCCTGGCCCAGCGCCAGGCCCGCGTCGCCGCAGCTCGTGTGCTGCGGGAGCACCGGCCGCAAGCCCGCAGTGCGCAGGCCATCGGTCATCTGCTGCGCCAGCACGCGGTTGAAGACGCAGCCGCCCGCCAGCGCAACCTGCACGGTCTGCGCTGCGCGCGCCGCGTCGGCGGCGGCGGCCACCAGCGCGGCAGCCAGCGCCACGTGGAATCGCGCGGCACCCCGCGCGGCATCGGGTTCGTCGAACAGACTGCCCAGCAGCGGCAGCAGGTCCAGCGTGGCCGGCTGGGACAGCTGGTACGGCTGGTGAGGCTGCGTGGCGAGCCACGACGCCGCGGCCTGCTCCAGCGCGATGGCAGCCTCGGCCTCGCCGCGCTGTCGCACCGACAGGCCGAGCGCACCCGCGGCGGCATCGAACCAGCGCCCGGTGCTGCTGGTGCGCGGGCAGTTCAGGCCTCGCGCCAACATCGCCTGCACGCCGCGCGCCAGGCTGGCGCCGACGACCGGCGCGAAGCGCGGCACGATCTCGTCGCCACGGTCGAGGGCGTGCAGCACCGCCGCCGCCATGCGCCAGGGCTCGCGCGCGGCGACATCGCCGCCGGGCAGCGCGAGCAACGGCAGATGGGCCAAACGCTCGAACGCGCCTCCGCGCACGCGCAGCAGCTCGCCGCCCCAGGCCGTGCCGTCGGTGCCGAGGCCGACGCCGTCGAGCGCCAGGCCGATCAGCGCGTCGTCGTGCCAGCCCTGCTCGGCCTGAACGACTCCCACATGCGCGTGGTGGTGCTGGACTTCGATCGCCGGCACCCGCAGCCGCTCGGCCCAGCGCCGCGCGACCCGCGTGCTGTGGAAGTCGGGATGCAGATCGTGCGCCACCGCGTCGATCGACCCCGGCGCGGCGGCGACCAGCGCGTCGAGCGAGGCTTCGAGCGCCACGCAGGCCACGGGAGTCGAGAGGTCGTCGTGTAGTGGCGACCAGTGCACCTGCTGGCCGTCGAGCAGGCAGGCGGTGTTCTTCAGGAACGCGCCGCAGGCCAGCACGCGCGCCGGCGCGGCGCGTGGCAGGGCCTGCATGCGCAGCGGCTCCACGGCGTCACCTCATGCGGCGCGCGTCAGCGGCGCGTGGTCGTGGCCGTGGTCATGGACATGATCGTGCCCATGCACCGCGGCCTGCGCCGCCGGCTCGAGCAGCCAGTCGAGCCACGCGTCCATGCCCACGCCGCTGCGCGCCGACACCAGCAGCACCTCGATGTCCGGGTTGACGCGCTGGGCGTACTCGATGCAGCGCGCGACGTCGAAGTCCACGTGCGGCAGCAGGTCGGTCTTGTTGATCACCATCAGCCGCGCGGCGGCAAACAGGTCGGGATACTTCAGCGGCTTGTCCTCGCCCTCGGTGACCGAGAGGATCGCGACCTTCGCGCGTTCGCCGAGATCCCACATCGCCGGGCACACCAGGTTGCCGACGTTTTCGATGAACAGCAGCCGTGCGCCTTGCGGCGCCGCATGCCCGTGCGCCGCGTGGCCATGGGCATGGCCGTGCAGCGGCAGCCGCTCAAAGGCGTCGGCCACCATCTGCGCGTCGAGGTGGCAGCCCTTGCCGGTGTTGACCTGGATCGCCGGGGCGCCGGTGGCGCGGATGCGGTCGGCGTCGTTCGAGGTCTGCTGGTCGCCCTCGATCACCGCCAGCGACAGCCCGGGTGCGCGCTGTCGCAGCGCGAGGATCGTCGCGCACAGCAGCGTGGTCTTGCCCGAGCCGGGGCTCGACACCAGGTTGTAGGCGTGGATGCCGTGCGCATCGAAGTGGCTGCGATTGGCCTGCGCGATGCGGTTGTTCGCGCCCAGCACATCGGCTTCGAGCTTGATCGCGCGCTGCGTGCTGATGCCGGGCACCGACACGCGCGCCGCGCCGGCACCGTAGTGCAGGTCGCCGGTGGCCGGGTCGACGCGCACGCCGTCGGCCGGGGCGACGGCCGCTTCATTCGTCGCAGGCCGGGTCTCCGGCTGGCCGCAGCCGCACACGACACACATGGTGTTCTCCGTTCGGTTCAGTGGTCTTCGACCAGCATTTCGACGACGCGCAGCTCGGTGCCCGCGGTCGCCTGCAATCGGTAGCCGCCACAGTGCCTGCAGGCGTCGCCGCGGTCCTTGATCACCGTCAAAGCACCGCAAGTCATGCACGCGGCCTGGCCCGCCGGCTCGTCGATCTCGATCACCGCCCCCTCCAAGCAGGTGCCCGGCGCGATCGCGCCGAGCGCGAAACGCAGCGATTCGACCTCGACGCCCGAGAGCTTGCCCACCGCGAGCGTCAGTTGCGTCACGCGCTTGAAGCCCTCGGCCTCGGCGCTGGCCTCGACCACCTTGAGCACGCCGCCGGCCAGGCTCATCTCATGCATGCGGCGGCTCCCGATGGGTCTCGGCGGAGCCGACGACGCGCACCTCGACGCAGGGGTCGAACGCCGCCGCGAGCAGGCGCACCTGCACCGGCTTCGCGTCGGGCGGCAGCCGCCGCAGCGCCTGCGCGACCGGGCCGTCGGCGTGAAAATTCCATTCGGTCGGCGCGACGATGTCGTACTCGGCGATGCGGGTCGTTGCCTCGGTGTCCGCTCGACGGCCCTGTACCGGACCCGCAGGGCCTGGCGCCGCGAGCCGCACGCGGTGCACCAGCAGGCCTCGCGCCATCTCGCACCAGGCCAGGCCCTCGCCCGCATTCAGCATCAGCGCGCCCTGCTGCAGCCAGTGCGCGCCATGGTGCGCAGCCGCGTCGTCGTCCAGCGCCAGGCACACCGCGTCGGCAAGGCGCGCGCCCAGGCGCAACCAGGCGTTGGCGTGGCGGTCGGCGCCGGCGTCCGCCCCGCGTGTCCACGGACCGGTCTCGCGCCACCCTGGCGACGCCATCGGCGCCGCGGCAAAGCCCAAGTCGGCGCGCAGCCGATCGGCCAGCTCGCGCAGCGACGCGGTGTCGGCATGCACACGCAGCGCGTGCGGTGCATCGCCCAGCAGCGTGGCGCGCGTGCGGCAGTCGTTCAGCAGGCGCGCTGGCAGCGTCTCGGCACCGGCCGACCACTGCGACAACCAATCCCGAGGGTCGGCACGCCAGTCGCGCAGCCAGTCGGATGCCGGCATCGCCAGCGCTTCGGTGGCGAGCCAGTCGCGCGTCGCGCGCAGCACGTCGCCGGCCGTCGCGTCGCGGTTCGAGAGCGGGCATTCGCGCAGCGTCGCCAGGTCCTGCGCGGTCGGATCGTGGCCGGACAACGCCGCGGGCCAGTCGAGCCAGATGCGGCGCAGCTGTTCGCGCAGCGTATCGAGTTGCAGCTGGCGACGATCGTCGAGCGTCGGCGCCGCATCGTCGCCTTGCGCCGCGGCGATCGCGCGCCGCGCCACCAGCCGGTGCGCGCCGCCGCACAGCGCAAACACCCGACCCAGCAGGTCGGGCACCGTCGCGGCCGGCTTGCCTTGCACCAACGCCCGCACGAGCGCCGGACGGGTGCTTCGGATGTTGGGCCGTGCCGGTCCGGGGCGAAGCTCAAGCGCGCCGGCCAGCGTGTCGACGGGATTCATACCCCATCATGCACGGGCAGGCGGCGGCCGAACAGCATGGTGCGCCTCGATGACCTGGCCGCCGCGGGCGCTGCGCAGGAGCTGCCGGATGCAGCGGCATCGGCCGCGCAGGCGCCGACCAGCTCGGCCGCGGGCCGTTCGACATGCAGCATGCGCAGCGCGGCACGCGCCGTCGCGCAGGCGTCGGACTGCCGCGCGAAGCCGGCCATCGGCGAGACCAGTGAGCAGCTCTGGAACTCGCCGACTTCGACCTCGCTGCCGCCGAGGAACGCGAAGTCGCCGGCACCGAAACGATGGAACACGCGGCGCTCGCCGCTGGCCGCGTGCCAGCCCGGCGCGTGGCCGGGCACCAGCACCAGGTTCAGGAACCACGGCGTGACCAGCGCGCCGAGCCACTGGCCCTGCCAGCGCGTGAAATCCACCGCCTGCACCCGCAGCGCCGGGTTGAGGATCGGCACGCCGGCCATCTGGTCGCGCTCGATGCGCGCGAACGCGGCCTCGAGCAGCGGCGACGGGTCACGATCGTGGATGCGCAGCATGGCCGGCGTCACCAGGTGCGCAGGTCGGCGTCGCCGCCGGCGGCCACGACCTCGTCGATCAGCGCCAGCGCCTCGCGTGCGCGCTCGGCATCGAGCCGTTCGTAGGCGAACCGCCCGTTCTGCACGAGCAGGTAGTCGCCGACGCTCACCTCATCGTCCAGCAGCATCAGGCTCACCACGCGGCGCTGCCCGGCCGACTCGACCACCGCGGTCATGCCGTCGAGTTGTTCGACGCGGGACGGCAGGGCCAGGCACATCGCGCGTGCCCTCAGAAGGTGTGAGAGAGCCCAGGATGCCCGCGCCGGGGTGGCCAAGGGCGCAGGCGTAGGCGCGTCGCGCAGCCCAGGCTGGACGCCTGGGCAAGCGGCGCAACGCCCGCCTGCGCCCTTGGGTACCCCGGCCCTCCGGGTTGCCCCCGAGATCGCGCCCACTCGTCGTTGCAAATGCTCGACGTGTCACCCGACACGTCTGCGCTTTGCGCCTCGATTGGGCGCGATCTCGGGGGCAACGCGGGCATTCTGGGTCCTCTCACACCTTCTCAGGCCACCAGCAGCTCGACGGCGCGCAGGTCCACACCGCGCTGGCGCAGATGCTGCACCGCCAGCGCCACCATGCGCGGCACCTGGGCGGCGACGGTGGGTGTCAGCTCCAGGCCGAGCTCCAGGCTGTCGGGCTCGACGCCCACCAGCACCAGGTCGTGCGGCGCGTGGCCGGCGAACTCCAGGCTCGCCAGCACGTCGCAGATGCTCACCTGGTGCGGTGACAGCTTGCTGCGGAAGAACACCGGCACCTCGCTGCCGGTGAGGCAGACCACCGTGCCCGGCGCACGCCGGGCCTTGACGGCGTCGAGCACCAGCAGCAGGTCCACGTCGGCCAGTGCGTCGAGCAGCTCCATGCCCGCGGTGCCGCCGTCGATCACCTCGACACCGGGCGGCAGCACATGGCACTCGCGCAGCGCGAAGGCGGCGTGGACCCCAACGCCCTCGTCGCTGAGGATCGTGTTGCCGATGCCCAGGATCACCACGCGCCGCACGCAACGCGCACTGACGGCGGGCCGCGGAACCAAGCCAAGGTTCAGGCACGGATCCGGCTCTGCCGGTCCGTCGCCTGGGCCCCCTCGGGGGGCAGCGACCGGTAGGGAGCGTGGGGGCACGCTATCGCGCCTGGACGCTGACGGCATGGCCGTTCTCGGTGTCGGTGAGGTGGATCGCGCAGGCGATGCACGGGTCGAACGAGTGCACCGTGCGCAGCACCTCGAGCGGCAGCTCGGGGTCGGCCATCGGCGTGTCGACGAGCGAGGCCTCGTAGGGGCCCGGCTCGTCCTTCTCGTTGCGCGGGCAGGCATTCCAGGTCGACGGCACGACGCACTGGTAGTTCTTGATCTTGCCGTCGTCGATCACCACCCAGTGCGACAGCGCGCCGCGCGGCGCCTCGTGGAAGCCGACGCCGCTGATCTCGCCCTTCGGGAAGGTCGGCTTGTTGTAGGTCTTGGTGTCACCCTTGGCGATGTTGGCCATCAGCAGGTTCCACTGGTCGCCGAGCTGGTCCACCTGCACCGCGGACATGATGGCGCGCGAGGCATGGCGGCCGATCGTCGAGTGCATCGCGTCGAGTCCGACCTTGGTCTTGGCCAGCGCCGAGACGGTGTCCAGCGCCGCGGTCGCGTACTTCTTGGTCGGCTCGTGGCCGGCGGCCAGGCCGCACAGCACTCGCGCCAGCGGCCCCACCTGCGCCGGCTTGCCGTAGAAGGTGGGCGACTTCAGCCAGGAGTACTTCTCGTTGTCCTTGAAGTCGGTGTACTGCGGCTTGGTCTCGCCCTGGTACGGGTGCAGCGCCGCGGAGCCCTCGTACCAGGCGTGCTTGCTGCTTTCGGCCACGCCCTTGACCCAGTACTCGTCGCCGAAGGCCTTGATCGGCTTGTAGCTGGCGAGATCCCGGCCGGCGATGTAGCCGCCGGGCATCGCGAACTGCGTGCCCTTGCTGTCGAGCGGGATGTCCGGCACGCTGAGGTAGTTGGTGACGCCGGCGCCGATCTTGGTCCAGTCGGCATAGAACGCGCCGATCGCGGCCACGTCGACCAGGTAGACGTTCTTGACGAAGTCGGCCAGCTCGTCGATCCAGCCCTTGATGGCCATCAGCCGCTCCACGCCCAGCACCGACTGGTTGCCGGTGTCCAGCGCGTTCGAGACACCGCCGACCGCGACGTTCTGGATGTGCGGCGTCTTCGAGCCGAGGATCGAGACGATCTTGTTGGCCTTGCGCTGGATGTCCAGCGCCTGCAGGTAATGCGCCACCGCCAGCAGGTTCACCTCCGGCGACAGCTTCATCGCCGGGTGGCCCCAGTAGCCGTTGGTGAAGATGCCGAGCTGCCCGCCGCTGACGAAGCCGGCCAGGCGGTCCTTCACCGCCTTCATCTCGTACTTGCCGTTGCCGTGCCAGCTGGACAGGCTCTCGGCCAGCCTGGAGGTGGCCTCCGGGTCGGCCTTCAGCGCCGAGGTCACGTCGACCCAGTCGAGTGCCGACAGGTGGTAGAAGTGCACGATGGTGTCGTGCACCGCGTGCGCCAGGATGATCAGGTTGCGGATGTACTGCGCGTTGACCGGCACCTCCATCTTCAGCGCGTTCTCCACCGCGCGCACCGAGGCGATCGCGTGCACCGTGGTGCACACGCCGCAAATGCGCTGCGTGATGGCCCACGCGTCGCGCGGGTCGCGGCCGAGCAGGATCAGCTCCACCCCGCGCCACATCTGGCCCGACGACCAGGCCTTGGTGACCTTGCCGCCGTCGACTTCGCAGTCGATGCGCAGGTGACCCTCGATGCGGGTGATCGGATCGATCGTGATGCGACGTCCCATGTCTTGCTCCAGGCGTTGTCAGTGCGCGGCCGCCGGTTCGGCGGGCAGCACGGGGAATCTGCGGACGATGACGATGTAGGCCAGGATCTCGAATGCGATCAGGCCGATCGTGACCGTGAGCTCGGTGAACGACGGGAAGTAGTTCCAGCCGTCGCCAGTCATGTAGCCGACGAGGTAGGCGTTGATCCGGTGCACCATGCCACCCACCATCAATAGCACCGCGCCGACGAAGAGCTTGCCCGGGTGGCGGCGGGCCGGCTTGCCCGCCAGCATCACCACCGGGATCACGAACAGCGCAGTCTCGATCCAGAAGGCGATCGCCTGTGTGTTGAGCGCGAACGCGGCACCGAGCGCACCGCGAAAGATCAAGTCACCGAAGCGCAGCACCATGTACACGACCACCAGGCCCCACAGCACGTCGCAGACGCGTGCGACGATCGGCGTCTCGAGCCGGCGTTTGAAGCCCACCGCCGACAGCGTGGCCTCGAAGATGACCGCGCAGAAGCCCAGCATCACCGCCGTCATCAGGAACAGCAGCGGCAGCAGCCAGCCCGACCGCCACAGCGGGTGGATCTGGTTGCCGAAGACGACCAGCATCGAGCCCATCGACGACTGGTGCATGGTCGGCAGCA
>Ga0209798_10002190_pt1 | contig 11536 bp, 8 predicted proteins | sample DOMMetBare3Fresh_FD_187475 | JGI IMG/M metagenome (GOLD analysis project Ga0209798, IMG submission 187475) | Wetland sediment microbial communities from St. Louis River estuary, USA, under dissolved organic matter induced mercury methylation -... | ecosystem: Environmental > Aquatic > Freshwater...
GCTTAAGCTCGTCATACCCGCCCGGAAGCGGGTATCCAGTGCCATGGATGGCAAGCTTAAACCCATCCATTGAGCCTGGATTCCGGCAATCCCTGCCGGAATGACGATCTCTGAAAATATGCACCAGGTAATCTGACAAAGTAGAATTAAGCAATTTTTTCGTGTACAAAGTAGGAAGATAAAACAGTTGATCACCGCATGATGATGTCCGTTAAACACGGGACATACGGCGTTTGCCTTTTAAGTTATTTTAATTTACTGCAGTTAAACAGTTAAGAAATATTCAATGGGGCTGGTCATGCCGAGAAAAATCAGGAATTTTATTTATTTTTGAGCATGAAAAAAGGCTCAAGATTGCTTGCGCTCGTCAAAAAAATGAAGCCCCATGCAAGTAAAAGCCGAAGAGTTACCATGTCATAGGAGTCAGGAATGTTTGTGATAGCCTTCAATTAACCAGGAGATTTTGAGTCCTGGCTTTTAAGTTTTTTGCCAAACCAATGATTTTAATCGAAGCTTATTTTTAGGTAATCCAGATGTGTGTTTGTGATAATTTAGCCAGTAGCTAATAATGGCGATTTCAGTGCTTATCGTTGAGGACGATCCGATATTTCAAGGCGTCTTTGCCGATGCCGTCAATAAAGCGGCCGACCTGCGATTAGTGGGTAGCGCCAATGATTTGCCTGAAGGACTGCGCTTACTGGAACAAACCAAACCTGATGTGCTCTTGGTTGATATTGGTCTGCCAAGCGGCAGCGGTATTGAGCTGATCCGCAAAGCGCATCGGCTTGGACTGGCCTGCGACGTCATGGTCATCACGGTGTTCGGCGATGAACGTCATGTACTGGAATGTATTGAAGCAGGCGCCACGGGCTACTTACTCAAAGGCAGCAAGGACCTTGAAATCATCGATCAGATCCATTCGCTTCGCGAGGGCGGCAGCCCGATCAGCCCCGCCATCGCCAGGCGATTACTGGTTCGTTTCAATACCGAAAAGGTTTATGTTGGACCTAATCCAACAATCGACAAACCTATTTTATCGGGTCAAGAACGCACGGTATTGGAAATGAGCGCCAAGGGTTACAGTTATGAAGAGACCGCCCGGCTACTGAATTTATCACCCCGCACCATTGAAACCTACGTCAAGCGCATCTACCGTAAACTTCAAGTTCATAGCAAGTGTGAAGCGATCTATGAAGCTCGCAAATTAGGCTTGCTGTGGGACTAACGTGTCTAAAATGTTGATTCGGCTTGCCGCTATACTGGGAGCATGGCAATTGTTTGGCTTGTTGCTGTTGCTCAGTCCGCCTGATTCAACAAATGAAAAAGTCATTCGCTTTGAGCAAGCCAGTCGCTGCAGGGAAAAAGCGGGTTTATACCCTTTAAACGGAGAGGGTATTGCCGCCATGCTGGATCAACCGCCGCAGATCCAACAAGATTGCTGGCAACCGGTTACCTTGCCTGAAAACAATCCCATCCAAGAAGCTAAGGTTGATTTAAATCATCCGCATCTGGTTCGCACCTGGTACCGAGTGCATTATCGAGTGCCGGATGATTGGCCGGTTACAAAACCGTTGATGATCTTTGTGCCGCGAGTTATTGCCAACGCCTGGCAAATAAAGATACAAGGTCAGCCTGTCGCAGACAACCGCTCCGATTGGCGTTCCACCTGGAATCGTCCGGTATCGGCCCCACTCTTTGCCAATCAATTCCAGCCAGGCCAAACGCTTGATATTGACGTTGCCATAATTGCTTCGCTAGCTGAAGGGTTTTCTATCGCACGAATTTCAGTGGGTGATGCGACTATACTCGGTAGACAGAAAGCTTTTCGGGAGTATTTCCAAGTCGTCATGCCACAAGCGCTCAGTGCAGTCATACTGTTGCTGGGGTTATTTTTTTTATCGTTCTGGCTGGCACGCCGGGCGGAGACGGAATATCTTCTGTTGGCCTTTGCCAGCGTGGCTTTGGCGGTCTTAAACTTGAGATACACGCTAACGCAGCCTGACAATCCCGGTTTAGATCGTTGGTATGACGCATTAATTATTGATAGCGCAGTCCCTTGGATTAATTGCCTGGTCTATTTATTTATTGCACGCTTCGCCAACTTTTCGTTTCCCTGGGTCGAGAGAATTCTTTGGCTGCATGTCTTTGTCATCAACCTTATTACCTTTTCCCCTATCTCATTACAATACGATACAAGCTTGATCAAGGGCGCTACCAGTTTTCTAATAGGAATCGTTGTTAAAGTGATCGTCGTATGGCAGGCCATTATTAGCCAAAAGATTGGATTGCGCATTATTGCAGTTCTCCTTGTTATCGGCCTCTTCGTTGGATTTCACGATATCGCGCTAAACCTTAACTTAATTAATCCTGAAGGAATTTATATAGGCCCTTATTCGGTACTCGCTTTGTTTGCTGGCTTCCTCTATGCCATTCAACGCCGCTATGTAGCTGCCATTAACGGTAAAGAACGGCTGAATGCCGACTTAACAAAGCGTTTAGCGGAACGCGAGGCGCTCATGCAACGATTAACCGAGTCTGAGGCTGAATTACGCTGCCAACAGTGCCGGCTGCTCAAACTGGAGCGCGCTCAGACCCTAGCCGAAGAACGCCATCGTCTGATGCATGATATGCACGACGGTTTAGGTTCAACATTGCTTACGACGCTGGCCGCAATCGAAAAAAACAATTTGCCTCAACAGGCTGTTGCTGATGCGCTACGGTCATGTATTGAAGACCTGCGCCTGGTCATTGATTCGCTGGAACCAACAGCTAACGACCTGGTTACGTTGTTGGCGACGATTCGCTACCGGTTGGGTCAGCGTCTGGAATCGGCGGGCCTTGAGCTAAAATGGGAAATCAATGATCTGCCGCCCTTGCTCTGGCTGGAACCGCCGGATGCTTTGAATATGCTGCGACTGGTACAAGAAGCGTTGGTCAACATTCTGAAACATGCCAAGGCCAGCTCAGTCCGAGTGGCGACACGGGACCTGGGTCAGCAGGTGGAAATACAAATCGAAGACAACGGCATGGGCTTCGATCCCCAAACAGTCGCGCCGGGACGTGGCATGCTCAGCCAAACCAGACGAGCAGAACGCTTGGGCAGTGAACTGCAAATAGAGAGTAGGCCGGGGCAGGGTACCTTGGTTCGCTTAATTTTGCCAGTCAGCAAAGATTCCAGAGCATAATGCAATCCAGTCTGTGTTTTCATTTAGCGATTAAAATTCCAGTCATTGCGAAAGGGGGGTTAAAGGGCCCTTTATCCTTCATATTGCCCAAACCCATCATACAAAGTTGTCCGTGATAAAAGGGACAGACAAAGATGATGAATTGGTTTACTCTCATTACATCGTAAGTTTACTATAGCTTAGGTAGCTCCGCTTTTGTGCCGTGGCAGGTGTTTCCGAACAGGAGGTGCGGCAAGTGGTAAAGATGCGCTACCCAGCGATAAGACAGTTCGAGCACAAGCCGTAACCGGCGAGACCCAAATAAGAGTTCGAGGCCGATCGAAGCGTGCAGATGCGCTGCTGTGGAGATTTTAAACACAAATGGTTCAACGCTTCCTTAATCGGCGGTAACCTGAAAATTTTGCAGCCTTCAAGGGTTAGAAAAATTTTCAGTGGGGGAGGGATCACGGGGTAATGCAGGCCAAAATTGCTTCCTATCCTAAGCTGTAACTGTTTAAGCATCATGTGGTTGATACACTGCAGCCGAAATGTTAGGCGCTGCAGAGCATTGAATGTATCTGAGCCACATGCATTTTGGTCACTGGCCAAGATAATTATTTTAGTAACTATTCAGCATGGGTTGTCATTTCGAGCAAAGTGAGAAATCTTGGGCCTTTACTCATGATTCAACGCTGACAGATTTCTCCCGCTAGTCGAAATGACAGCAAAATTAAACTTTCTGCAAGTAAACGCTGAATAGTAGTGCAAAAAAGTATTACATGTCCCGAACTAATATTTGAATCGTCACAAGGAGAATACCCATGCTTTATCCCATTAAACCGTTATTAGAAAGTTTTTTTATCGCCAGCTTATTGTTACTTCCAGCCATCCAAGCAGCGGCCGGTGATCTGCCGCAGCAGCAGGTTAACCAGCTGCAATCCCAGATGACAGCAACCAATGAAAAAATTGCAACACTAGCGTCGGATAATCAGAGGATGAAAGGGACGATCAGCACCTTGGAAAACAGCTTGAACACTGCCAATCATGAAATCAGCGACTTGAAGAGCATGCGCCAACAACGGGGTGAAACTAGCGCTGAACCCCAGCGAACGGCAAATGGCCATGGTCGAGGCGGGCGCCGAGGCGGGCGATAAGAAATTTATCATTAAAGGGCCGTTGTTAGCCCCGTCGGGTAATTGCATGACCGTTACTCGGTAGGTTGGTTTTCGGTACTTGAAAAGCAGCGACAATAAGGATTCAACCTTAACCTTTAATAATGGTTACCGGCAGTCAAAATACGGCACGCTGGTTTGGCGGCGGCATCCGGCCGTTAAGCTCATGCAGTGAACCAATTTGTCCGAAATTGAGTGCATTTTGTCATTGTATTTGAAACATTCGATGGGCAAAATTAATTGACGAGTTGGCTTGGTGTGCGCTTTTGGCTCAGGTAAAAACGGATTGGATGTGGAACCATGGCGTATCCTGACATCAAGCTGTTAACAGCCTGACGATAGCTAGTCATTTCAAAATTCGATGTTTTCGTCTCCTTTCTCCATGTAGGTGGAGGGTTAAAAAACTCGATGTGGATGTGCAGGCAGTCGAAGACGGATAGAGTGGCATCTAGGCACTAAGGACGATGGATGATGAATAATAACGATAATAAAAAATCAGCAGGGTTTTGGGTGGCTCGATTGTTCAAAAAGGCAGTTGCCTCCCACACAATGCCTCAGCGTAAAATCTATTATGCCCATCGTTATCATGATGGCCATAATGCCTTGAAGCGAAATCCGTTCAGCGTTTTATTTTCTCAAGCTGACCCGGAGCGAACCCCGGGGGAGCCCGGCGCCACCGGCCTCCGACTGTTTTCTGGACATCAACCACCCGCCTCGAAAGACGATCCTGCGGTTATTGAATCGGCTCAGGCAGTTGGTTCACAACCCTTACAAGGTCCAAACGGCGGATTCAATCCGGCAAAAAATGCAGTATTCAGCGATCAATTCACGGTTCTGAATTGTTATGATGAAACCCCGGATACCAAAACTTTCCGGCTCGGCAGGCCCGACGGTCAGATTTTCGATTATTTGCCCGGACAATACATTACGCTTTCAATAGCGATGTACAAACGCTCATACAGTCTTGCGTCAAGCCCAACCCGCTCCAAAAACCTTGAGATTACCGTAAAACGTGACCCGAACGGTGGCGTCGTTTCCAACTGGCTCAATGATCATCTGAAGATCGGCGATAAACTCTACTTGAAAGGGCCGTTCGGAAAATTCAGCTGCGCAATCCAGACCTGTGGAAAAATGCTGTTTGTAGCGGCCGGCAGCGGCATAGTCCCGATCATGTCGATGTTGCGCTGGCTCGCCGATACCGATTCCCGTGCCGATGTCTTAGTTTTACTGTCTTTTCGAAACCTTGAAGATATTATCTACCGGGACGAACTTAAATTAATCGCGGCTCGCCACCAAAACATCAAAATAGCCATCACATTGACGACGGATGCGATTACTCGCTATCAATGGCCCGGTTTGATCGGACGCGTCAATGAAAAAAAAATAGCAGAACTCTCGCCGGACTTGCCTGAGCGGATGGTTTATTTATGCGGTCCTGATGCTTTTATGGCGGAATGTAAAAACCATTTGCTGGCATTGGGATTGCCGGCCGAAAAGTTGTTTTGTGAAAGTTTTACTGTCAATAGTCCGGTCACCTTACCGAAAGATTCGGGGCTAGATCAGCGGCCGAGAAGTAAAACCGGAAGCTATCGAATCACCTTCGCCAAATCAAGCAAGACAATAGTTGCTGATGGACGGATGACGCTGCTGGAACTTGCGGAAAAATCAGGTATCAAGATCAGCCATGAATGCCGTAATGGTCAGTGCGGAGAGTGCATGCTCAAATGCCTGAAAGGCAAGGTCGAGCTGACGGCTCAGGCGGAAATCGATGATCACAGTAGGAAAAAAGGCTGGGTGTATGCCTGCTGCGCTTATCCGACTTCCGATTTAGTGCTGGATATGTAACAAAAAACTGTAACGGAATCAAAAAAAATACAAAGGAGGATATGCCATGTTTCGCTTATTCAAAGCCAAACAAAAAAATCTTCAAGCCGCCGCTCCGGTAACGTTATTGCCGGGATCGGAAGGCGAACATTATTTGCAACTAAAATACGGCACGACGCAACGTGCCTTGCGCTTTTATGACAAGCAGGTGCTGAATTATTTATCGCCGGTCATGAAAGAGTTCATTGCCCGACAGGAAGTGCTGTTTATTGCCACTGCCGACAAACACGGCGAATGTGACTGCTCTTTTCGTTTCGGCAAGCCGGGTTTCGTCAGAGCGCTGAATGATAACTATCTGGTGTACCCCGAATATCGTGGCAATGGCGTCATGGCCAGCCAGGGCAATATCACCGAAAATCCGCATATCGGCATGATTTTCGTCGATTTTTTTGCTAGCACCGTGGGTTTGCATGTGAATGGTAAAGCCAAAGTCGTCGAGCATGAAGATTTGCTGCGGTTCCGCAAAGATCTGCCCCGGGATATCATTGACGAGATGAACGCGGAGGGCAAGCACCGGCCCGAACGCTGGATTATGGTTGAAATCGAAGAGGCTTATATCCATTGTTCCAAACACATTCCCTTGCTAAAAAAAGCCGAAAAAGACATCAGTTGGGGTACGGACGATGACGGGCTAAAACGGAGCGATTTTTTTGCTTTGAACGATATCTCCCTTTATCAAAGACTCGGCGGTGAAGCTGCCATTTCGGCGATTGTCGAAGCCGTCACCAGGAAATTATTGCTGGATAACAAACTTGGCCCTTTTTTGGATGAAATCAACCTGCAGACCCTGTTGGATAGGCAAAGACATTTTTTTAAAGTTGTATTCGGCGCTTATGGGGCTGAACAGCACTTGCCGGAAAATCTCCGCGAATTTTATAGAAAGCAGACCTGTCCGCGCTTAAACGACGTGAACCTGGATAGTGCACTGTGGCATCTAAAAAGTGCCCTGATTGAGCTGGATGTGCCTGAGCATGAAGTTACCAAACTGATGGAAAAACTGGCGCGAAAAAGTCATGTCGGCTAAAGCGTTTCCAATTAGCCGACGAACAGGGCAGGGTTACAAAAGCGCGGAAAATGTCGGCAGCGAAGTTGATAAATTCAGCAAGCCGCCAAGATTGTAGTTCTTGGAGTAAGCGGAGTGAGTACGCTTTTAAGCGCAATCAGGCTTGGCAGAAAATGAGGGGTGAATGTCATTGTGTAAAAACAAGTGATAAAAGAGAATACCAACCTATCTAAAGTCTAAAGTCTTCAGCAGAAAAATCATGAAACCAGTGATTCGTTTGTTGAACCCTAGATTCGAGAATTAAAAAAACAATATAACTGCGTTGTGTGGTTTGTCATTCCAAGCAAAGCGAGGAATCTTCGGCCTTGTATGAGGATTTAGCAGTTAAAAGATTTCTCCCGTTGGTCGAAATGACAAAAAATTAAGCTTCTCTTGAACACACTGCAAAGTAACTTAAGCCGCTGGATTTTAATGTGAGGAAAGTATATGAATGCCAATTTTTCTCCGCCGTCCAATATTCCCTTTAAGCAGGTTCGTGTAACGAAAATAAGACCTGTCGGTCTAGTCGTGTTCCCCGGCGTTGAAATTATCGATCTTACCGGCCCTATGGAGGTGTTTGCTTTCGCCAACATCGGCTTGCAACGCTCCGGGATGTGCGCCGAACCCGCCTACCCAATGGAAGTATTAGCGGCAAAGCCGGGGCCGATAACGTCATCATGCGGTCTGCAGATTATTGCCAATAAATCCTATGGCGATATTCAGGACGGAATTGACACGCTGGTGGTTGCCGGTACTCCCGATGTGAATTGTCTGTTGTGCGACCCGGCATTACAGGACTGGGTGAAGGCACTAGCGCCACGGGTCAATCGGCTGGTTTCGGTCTGCACCGGCGCTTTTCTGCTTGCCGAATGCGGTCTGCTGGATGGTCTTCGGGCGACCAGTCATTGGGATTATTGCGATCGCCTGGCGCGCGATTATCCATCCGTCAACGTCGAGCCGGACCGGATATTTGTCCGCGACGGTTTTATTTCAACATCAGGAGGCATTACCTCTGGCATCGATCTGGCGTTATCGATGGTGGAAGAAGATTGGGGAAGCGAACTGGCTCTGCTGGTGGCGCGTTACCTGGTTGTGTTTCTGAAACGGCCGGGGGGTCAGTCCCAGTTCAGCGCCTATCTGACCAGTGAGGCACACCGCCCTGAGCTTAAAGATTTACAGGCCTGGATCATGCTTCACCTGACCGAGGATTTGCGCGTAGAAACACTGGCTGAACGCATGTTTATGAGTTCCCGGAATTTTGCCCGGTTTTTCTTGACGGAAACCGGCATGACGCCGGCCAAGTTTGTCGAATTGGCGCGCATTGATGCGGCACGCCATTATCTGGGGAGTACCCGGCTATCGATTGAAGCGGTGGCAGAAAAGTCCGGTTTTACCGATCCGGAACGTATGCGCCGCGCCTTTATTCGCCAGTTGGGCATTAACCCGCAAAGTTATCGTGAGCGTTTTGGTCTGTCGGATCTTCAGTCAAACAGAGCAGCTTAGCTCTTGGGGCGCAACAGCGATAACGCAATAGACCAAATCAAGTCAGAGCACCGCGCAAAACGGCACAATCTACATTATTAATTGCTCAGGAGAAATTTATGTCCACTTACAATCAGATGTTCAAATTAACCATTAAAGATGTCGATTTGATCGAGCGGGCCTTACGCGGGCAAATTGGCCATTTGTCACGCGTGGAGGCATTACCCCATCACGACCAAGCGATTGATAATCACAAAAAAATAGTTGAGATCATGCATGTGCTGGGAACGCTGCATAACCAGAAAATCTGGTATGGTCAGATCCACCATACCGGCGTTCCATTGGGTTGAGGGCTTAGTGCGCTTAACCATAAATTCGCCACTTGCCCGAATAGATAAGGCGCCATAACCTGGCGCCTGTGAAAATTTCCTAAATATCTATTCAGCGGTCCATGCCCTGCCGAGCAGAGTTTGAGATCCCAAGGTTTGGCTGCATGAAGCAGCATTTACGATTTCTCGCCTGCTCGAACTGGCAAACCCAGCTGAAGGGTGGCGAATAGGTTTGCCGTTCCGACAATAGCGTTTGCGCCAAAGACAACGAAAAACTGTGCGTCTCTGATTCCTATCATATCCTGCGGATGATGCCTGGGCGCTTATCCCCTGAAAACCATATAACAACAGCAAAGGAGAGTCCAACATGCGAATTTTACTCATTTCCTCTTCCTATAACGGTTTGTGCCAACGAGCCCATGTGGAACTGGAAGCCCTGGGCCACGATATATCGATTACGTTGGCGCTTAATCCTGATGATGTCAGAAAAGGGGTGACTTTTTTCCAGCCAGATTTGATTATTTGCCCATTTTTAAAAGAAAAAATACCTGAGGATGTCTGGAGCAAGCACCATTGTTTCATCATTCATCCCGGTATTAAGGGCGATAGAGGCCCTTCGTCTCTCGACTGGGCCATCATGAACGGCGAAAAGGAATGGGGTGTGACTGTCGTGCAGGCCGCGGAGGAAATGGATGCCGGTGAAATTTGGGCGGCCGAGACCTTCAAAATGCGCCAGGGCAGCAAGGCCGGCATCTACCGCAGGGAAGTGACCAAAGCCGCAGTCAAGGCAATGCTGCAGGCCGTCAAGCGGGTCGAGTCCAACAGCTTTGAACCCGAGTCGCTGAATTATTCAAATCCCGACGTGCGAGGCGTGCTTCGTCCACTCATGAAGCAGCAGGAACGAAAAATTGACTGGGAACATGACCATGTCGCCACCATCATTAAAAAAATCAATGCCGCCGACAGCGCGCCGGGCGTGCTGGATGTCATCGACAATCAGGAATATTATCTGTACGGTGCCCACGAGGAAAGCCAGTTGCAGGGTTGGCAGCCAGGCGAGATCATTGCCCAGCGCAATGGCGCCATTTGCCGGGCGGCCATCGATGGGGCTGTCTGGATATCGCACCTGAAACGCAAGAACATCGTAAAAATTCCATTTTACAAGCGCTTCCTTTCGCATGATAAACAATTCGATTTCAAATTGCCGGCGGCAAAGGTTTTAGGAAGCTCTGTTACTGAAACTCCCGAGTCGCCGATCGACCCGTTATTTATGGGAAATGGCAAGACTTTCAAGGAAATCTGGTATGAAGAAAAAAATCACGTCGGTTATCTCTATTTTAATTTTCATAACGGCGCAATGTGCACCTCGCAATGCCGCCGCCTGCTGGAGTCTTACCGCCTGGCGCTGGCGCGGCCAACCAAAGTTCTTGTCTTAATGGGTGGCAGCGATTTTTGGTCTAATGGTATTCATCTCAACATTATCGAGGCGGCGGAAAATCCAGCCAATGAATCCTGGCGCAACATTAACGCAATTGATGATTTTGTACTCGAGGTCTTGACCACCGAAAGCAAACTGACTGTCTCTGCTGTTTGGGGCGGCTGCGGTGCAGGCGGGGCGATGGCGATTCTGGCTGCTGACAAGGTTTGGGCACGCGAGGGGGTGATTTTCAATCCGCATTATAAAACGATGGGCTTGTACGGTTCGGAGTATTGGACGTATTCACTGCCGAAGCGCGTTGGGCCCGTTAAAGCCCTGGAATTGACAGAAACGCCTTTGCCCATCGGTACCAAAAAGGCCAAGGCCATCGGCTATATCGATGAAATTTTGCCGGATGATTATGAGACATATCTGGAACATGTCAGGCAAAAAGCGGAGGCATTGGCTATGGATCCACAATACGGGCATTTGCTTGAAGAAAAGCAAAAAACCCGGCAGAAGGATGAGCGCGTTAAACCGTTGGCGGCCTATCGCGCTGCTGAGCTACAAAAAATGAAAATCAATTTTTCCGGTAAATTTTATGGCGGCGAAGTCAATTATCATGAAGCCCGTTACAACTTCGTCCATAAAGTCAGGCCCAAGGAAACCGCCGCTTATCTGGCCAAGCATATGCGTCTTGATGCGGCCAAGTTGAGTGAATTAAGACAGCCTTTGGCTTACTAATAGGGGGTTGCCATGTTTTTTAAATATTGGCCGGTATTGCTGGTTGATGATGAACCTGATGTATTGGCTATTTCCCGTTTAGCAATGAAAAATTTCGAAGTCTACGGTTTGCCTTTGAAAATTTATACCGCTAACAGCAAGGCGGATGCAATTTGGTTGATGAATGACGAGGTCGAAGTCGGCTGTTCATTGGCGGTCGCTTTTCTCGATGTGGTCATGGAAACTGATCGTGCCGGATTGGAGCTTTGCGATTATATTCGCGGCAACCTGGGCAATAAACTAACCCAAATTTATATCCGGAC
>Ga0209798_10002191_pt1 | contig 11535 bp, 8 predicted proteins | sample DOMMetBare3Fresh_FD_187475 | JGI IMG/M metagenome (GOLD analysis project Ga0209798, IMG submission 187475) | Wetland sediment microbial communities from St. Louis River estuary, USA, under dissolved organic matter induced mercury methylation -... | ecosystem: Environmental > Aquatic > Freshwater...
TGAGCCAGAGCAGGGCTTCCGGCGGCCGGACGACCGCAGGCTGCTCGGTGACCGCGGGCGCGCCGCTCCCGGACCCGCCGTCGTTGGCGGGTTGCTCGAGGCGCATCACCTGGGTTGTCTGCTGCGACGTCATCTGGTTCCAGAAGTACCAGGTGAAGGCGGTTCCCACGGTCAGCGCGAGGACGGCGAGGTAGGTCAGGAAGGTGGCCGACTGCGTGCGCCGGGTGATGCTGGAGAAGAAGATCCCGAGGGAGCCGAAGCCGACCGCCGTCACGAGGATGACGAGGTAGCCGCGGACGATGTCCTCAGGGGCGACGCCGCCGAAGACGAAGACGACCGCGGTGAGGGGGATCGAGGCGAGGATCAGGACGACGACGAACGCGAGCGACGAGGCCAGCTTCCCGAGGACGATCCCGAGGGTGCTCACGGGGGTCGCCGCCAGCAGGTCGAGGGTCTGCTTCTCGCGCTCGAGGCTGATCGCGCCGGTCGTCGCCGCCGGGGCGAGGAAGACGACGAGCAGGACCTGGAGAAGCAGGAGCGTCGTGAAGACCGCCTGGCCGACCTGGCCCGCCATGTACGGGTTGCCGCCCCCGAACGCCATCTGCGACGCAGCCGACTGCTCCTGGAGCAGGTAGATCATCACGGTGAAGGCGGCCAGGAGGGCGAGGTAGAAGGTGAGGGCGACGAAGGATCGGGGGCCGCGCATCCGACCCCGGAGCTCCTTGGTGCCGACGGCGGCGATGCCCGTCCCGACGGCGGCGATGCCCGTCCCCACGGCCCTCAGTCGCAGTCGCATCACGCCACCTCCGCCCGGGGGGTCCCGGTCACCTGCAGGAAGAGCTCCTCGAGGTCGCTCGCGGCCCGCGCGAACGAGACGATCCGGATCCCCGCCGCCACGGCCTCGGCCAGGAGGCGCGCGGCGCCATCATCATCGCCGGTGAACCCGATCTCGACCACGTCGTCGCCCACGACCTTGGCGGCGACGACGGACGCGTCGGCGGCAAGGTGGTCCCGGGCGGCGATCACGGCTGCCGCGTCCCCGAGGACCCGCACGCGCAGGACCGAGCCGATGCGCAGCCGCGCCTCGATCTCGGCGAGGCTCCCCTGGGCCAGGACCAGGCCGCGGTCGATGATCGCGAGGCTTGTGCAGAGCTCCTCCAGCTCGGGGAGGATGTGGCTGCTGACGAGGATCGTCTTGCCCAGCGAGCGCAGCTCGCGCAGGAGCTCGCGCAGCTCCACCCTGGCCCGCGGGTCCAGGCCGGAGGCGGGCTCGTCCAGGATCAGGACGGCGGGGTCGTGGACCAGCGCGTGGGCGAGGCACAGGCGCTGCTGCATGCCCCGCGAGAGTGTCGCGACGTACGCATCCCGCTTGGGCCCGAGGTCGACGAGCTCGAGGAGGTCGCCGATCATCCGGCGGCGGCGATCCGCCGGCAGCCCGTGGCAGCGCCCGAAGAAGTCCAGGTACTCCCAGACCTTCATGTCGTCGTAGACGCCGAAGGTGTCCGGCATGTACCCGACGACGCGGCGCACCCCGTCGGGGTTCCTGCGGATCGAGGCCCCCGCCACCTCGGCGTCGCCGGCGGTCGGCACGAGGAGCGTGGCGAGGATGCGCAGCGTGGTCGTCTTGCCCGCGCCGTTCGGCCCGACGAGCCCGAAGATCTCCCCGGCCGCGATCTCGAGGTCCAGGCCGCCCAGGGCCAGGGTGCCGTTGTAGCGCTTGACCAGCCCACGGGCCGTGACGATGGCGGTCATTCCATCATTCCTTCGAGCTGGACGGTGAGCTGGAGGTTGAGGGCGTCCTGGCCGTCGTTCGAGAGGCGCACGAGGATCGTCCCCGACGCCGAGTCGACGAAGCGGCCCGGCCCGCGGATCTCCAGGATCTTCCCGGACGCCAGGTCCGTGACCTCGCGCCACGCTCCGGCCTCGCGATCGAAGAGCTCGAGGCGGGGCAGGCCCTGCTCGACCTTGGCGGGCGGCGGTGCCGGCTTGACGGGCTCCTCCGGAGCGCCGGTCCCGGGACCGGCGGTGGGGGCCGGGGTGGCCGGGTCGCTGGTCGCGGGTGCCGGCTCGAGGGTCGGCGGCGCCGGCTCCACCCCGCCCCCGGGGTTCGACCCTCCGCCGGGGATGGGGCCAGTCAGGCCCATGTTGACCCCGAGGGCCAGGCGCGTCGGCACGAGACGACCGGAGACCGGGATGGGCCGGTAAGCGAGAGTGACGGACCCGCCGCCGATCGTGAGGTTGGAGGGGTCCTTGTTGAAGAACTGCGCCTTCACCTCGACCAGCGACGACCGCATGAGGTCCGGGGCGAAGGTCACGGCTCCCGTCGCGGCCAGGCCGAGCGGGAGGTAGTAGAGCGTCTCGCCCGCGGTGCGGGGCTCCTGGCCGGCGACCGTGACCGCGAAGAGGCCCGGCCGGCCCCACGCGAGGAGGACCGGGCCGTCCGACGGCAACGTCCCGTTCGGGCTGGCGAAGGCGTCGTAGGTCAGGGCGTCGACGAGCTGGCGTCGGACCTGGTCCCGGCGGAAGTCGCTGCCCGTGCGCCCGTCGGAGGAGAACTGCTGCTGGCCGAAGATCCGCTCCGAGAGGCTGCGTCCGAAGGCGTCCGGCTGGGCCCGGAGGTCGACCGTCGCGCTCGCGCCGGGCGCCAGGTCGGGCAGCGCGACGACCGCCGTCCCGAGCACCACGGCCGGCTTCGTGAGGGGCAGGGCCGACGCGTTCCGGATGGTCCCGCGGACCCGATCGCCCTCGAGGCGCAGCTCGGCCTCGATCCGCGGGGCGATGACCGGTGCCTCGGCGCGCACCGCGCGGAGGGTCCCGTAGCCCACGGCGAGCCCGCGCAGGCGGGCCGGGTCGCCCTGGACGACGTCGAGGCCCTGGCCCCCGCTCTGGCCGAACCCCTCGCCGCTGTACGGCGCGGACAGGAGCGCCCCGCCCGGGACGCCCACCTCGTAGCTCCCCCGGGTCGGGGAGAAGACTCCCAGGTAGACCTGCGCCTGGGCCGCGTCCGTGCCGGGGGCCGCTCGCACGAGCGCCACCTGGTTGACGATCACGTCGGCGCCCCGCAGGACGAAGCCGATGATGAACGCCGCGACGATGAAGCCGACCACGAGGACCGGCATCGTGACCCAGGCCCACTCGCGGCGGTCGAGGCGGCGCAGGACCAGGTAGTTCACGGGGCCGATGAGCAGGATGTAGCCGACCAGGAGGAGCAGGAGGCCCTCGATCGATGGCAGCGCCAGCGCCGGCAGCGTGCCCAGGAGCTGGACGAGGACGCCGTCGTCTCCGACGATGAGGGGAGTGCGAGCGGTTCCCCGCGCCGGGACGAGCGACGCCCACAGGACGTCGACCGACGTGCTCTCGGCCAGCCACGGCGTGGACGGGTCGAAGCCGACGAGCGTCACCGCCCCGCTGCCGAACGGCCGATCTCCGGCAATGGCGCGATCGCCGCTGACGGCGAGGGCCCGCGCACCGGCGGCCGCGGATCCCGCGAGGGCTGGCAGCGCCGCCGCCCCACGGGGCAGGGTGCCCCCCACGAGACCCCGGATCGCCTCGGGATCCACGTCGATGGTCACCGTGGGCCGGAAGGGGAGCAGCTCGTCGGGAAAGCCCCCGAGCAGGCCGAGGCCGCCGCTCCCACCGGCGATCGTCAGGCGGCCGCCTCCCGCGAGCCACGTGCGAAGCGCGGCAAGCTGCTCCGTGGACAGCCGTCCCGCGTCGACGTCCTGCCAGACCATGCGGTCGAGTGCGGACCATGCCTCGGGGCGCTCGGGCAGGTCCGCGACGGTCAGCTGCACGACGGCGGGTTGCGGGCCGGCGGGGTCGCGCAGCCGCCCCAGGGCGGCGACGAGGGGTCCCGGCCGCTCGGCGACGACGCCGATCACGAGCTGGCCGGCGTCGTGGAGCGCGAAGGCGACGGTCCGGCGCGTGACCACGGTCTCGTCGGCGACCAGGGCGATGTCGAGCGAGCTGCCGAACGCCGGCGCCTGGGCGTGGAGGGTGTACGCCTTGCGCGAGGTCGTGGGGAGGTCCACCGGGACGGCGAAGCGCGTGCGTCCCTGGGTGCCGCCGACGAGGCGAAGCTCGCCCGTGAACGGCGGGCCGTCGTTGGCGAGGTCGACCCGGATGGCCATCCAGGAGCCGGTCCGGGCGTGGCCCTGGAGCAGGGCGCGGGCATCCATCGTCATGCCCGCGGGCGTCGCCGGGGTCGGGGTGGGGCTGGCACCTCGGGTGACCGCCGGCAGCGCGGCGAGCACGACCAGGACCGCCGCGAAGGGCAGCGCGATGCGCCGGATGCGGAAGCTCCGGGCCTGGTGCACGGCACCCCTCTCTAGAGCCGCCCCGCGGGCGGCCTGCGTTCCAGACGCCGGACCGGACCGGAAAGTTGCGTCCCCCGGCCGGGTCGCCGGCCCCGGCGCGCTACACTCTGCCCCAGCGCGCCGCGCATCGCGCGGCGCAGGCCCGCCGGACCACCGCCCCGGTGCCCCTGGAGGTCGCGTGCCCGAGATCCGCGCGTTCCGTGCGCTGCGCTACAACCCCGAGACGCTGCCCGACCTGGCGCGGGTGGTCGCGCCACCGTACGACGTCGTCTCGCCCGAGCGGCGGGCAGAGCTGGCGGCCCGGGACCCGCGCAACGTCGTCGCGATCGACCTGCCCGTCGATGCCGGGTCCGGGGACCCGGACGAGAAGTACCGACAGGCAGCCCGCACCTTCGCCGGCTGGCGCTCGGACGGGACCCTGGCGAAGGATCGGCAGCCCTCGCTCTACGTGTACGAGCAGGTGTACACGGTCCCCGGAGCGTCGCTCCGCCGTGCCCAGCGGGGCTTCTTCGGACGCCTCCGTTTGGAGGCCTTCGGTCCGGACGGAGGGGTCCTCCCGCACGAGCGGACGCTGGCCGGTCCCAAGGAGGACCGCTACAAGCTGATGCGCGCGACCGGCGCGAACTTCTCCGCGGTGGTGGTCCTCTACGACGACCCCGCGGGCGCGGCGCGCCCCCTGCTCGCGGAGGCGACCGAGAGCCCGGCCGTCGCCGACGTGACCGACGACGACGGCGTGCGGCACCGCCTCTGGATGATCCCCGAGGATGGACCCACGGCGCCGCTCGTGGCCGGGCTGGTCGACGCGGCCGGGCGCGCGCCGGTGACCATCGCCGACGGCCACCACCGGTACGAGACGGCCCTCCGGTACCGGGACGAGCGCCGGATCACGCGCGCGGACGACGAGAATCCGCCCTTCGACTTCGTTTTGGCGCTCTTCATGGACGCGACGGCCGAGCCGCTCCTCGCGCTGCCGACGCATCGCGTGGCCCGCGCGGTGAGCGTCGCCGACGGGCTCGTGGAGGCTGCGTCGTCGTCGGGCCTCTTCGATGTCGACCCGGCCGACCGCGCAGCCCTCCTCGGGGCCTTCGGCCCGGAGTCCCAGGCGCCCGGCGGGCGCGGGCGGATCGGGCTCTGGACGCGCGGCGGGGGCGCGCTGCTGACCGCGCGTCGCGATGCCTTCGCGCCGCTCCTGCCGGCGGGGGGCGAGGCCGTGCGCCGGCTGGACGTGACGCTCCTCGCGGCAACGCTCGAGCGGCTCTGCGGGATCGACCGGGCCGGGACCACGACGGGCAGCCGGGTCGGCTACACGAAGGACGTCGGCGAGGCGATCGGGTGGGTGGACGGGCGCGTCGATGCCGCGGATGCCGCCTTCCTGATGGAGGCGACGCCGGTCGCCGAGATCGTCGCGGTGGCCCGGGAGGGCGACGTGATGCCCCAGAAGAGCACCTACTTCTTCCCGAAGCCGGTCACCGGCTTCGTCCTGAACCCTCTCGAGTGGTGACATGAGCGACGACCACCAGGGCCGCGACTGGCCTCGTCCCTCGCCGGCGCCCGGCGGGCTCGCGCCCGGGGGGCTCGCCCCCGTGGGCAGGCCCATCCGCAAGGACGAGGTGGAGATCGAGGAGCGCGGGATCTACATCGAGAGCTGGCTGCCCGAGCGGCGCTCGCGCCGCCGGCCTCTCTTCTACGTCCACGGCGAGCTGGCCGGGTCGTGGCTGTGGGAGCGTTGGCTCCGCTACTTCGCCGGGCGCGGCTGGGAGGGCCACGCCCTCAACCTCGGCAATCACTACTGGAGCCGCACCGCCGATCCGCAGGGCCTCTCGTTCGAGACCTACCTCGACGACGTCACGGCCGGGCTCGAGCGGGTCGGCCCGAACGCCGTGGCGGTCGGCCACGGGATGGGCGGGCTCCTGGTCCTGAAGGCCGCCGCCGAGCGCGTCCCGGTTGCCGGCCTCGTGCTGCTCGATGCCGAGGCGCCCGCCGCGATCCGACCGCTGACGCGGCTCCACCTCGCCCGGGACGTCCCCCCTGTCTACGGGCGTTCCGTGCTCGGCTGGGAGCGCCTGCCCGAGAAGCTCCAGCGCGAGAACCGCGACCTCTCCCTCGATGAGGTCCTGCGCATCCAGCATCTGCTCGGCCAGAAGCCGAGGGAGTCGGGGCGGGCTCGCGCGTCGATGCTGGCCGGAGTCGCCGTGCGGCAGGACCTGCTGGAGGGCGTGCCCGCGCTCGTCGTCGGCTCCGGGGTGGACGGCGCACCGGCCGCGCTCACCGCGGAGCGGCTGGCCCGGTGGCTGGGCGCCGAGCACGAGCAGTTCGGCGCCGCATCGCACTACGGGCTCGTGCTCTCGGAGGAGGGGCACCGCCAGGTGGCCGAGCGGGTGCGGTCCTTCCTGGAGGCGCACCGCCTCTAGCCGGCGCCGGGAGGGCGCGGCCCAGCGCCATCGCAAGGTCGATCGCGGGCGGCGCACCAGCGGCGCCACGCCGGTTCGCCGCCCCTGTCGCTCTTCGCGGGCCTCTGGTATCCTCCCTGCGGTCGTGGGCCACGGCCGCGACCACGTGCCGCATTCGTCTAGAGGCCCAGGACGCCGCCCTCTCAAGGCGGAGATCACCGGTTCGAATCCGGTATGCGGTACCAGCCGAATGATCCAACGCCCCCGGTCCGCGCCCCGGGGGCGTTCCCCTTCCGGACCGGCCGGCCCCGGTGAGGCGCGCGAGCGGAGGACGGATGCGACCCCAGGCGCTCCGCCGGCTGGTGATCCTCACCGAGGGACAGTTCGGCCCGCACTCGGGCAAGACCGCCTTCGGGGTGATCCGCTACGGTCGCGACGAGGTGGTGGCGGTCCTGGACTCCACGCTCGCGGGGCGCAGCACGGCGGAGTGGATTCCCGGATCCGACGTCCCCATCGTCGGCACGCTTGCCGAAGCGCTCGAGATCCCGGGCCGGCACCGCCCCGACACGCTCCTCATCGGGATCGCACCGACCGGCGGCCGCCTCCCCGACGCGTGGCGGCCGATCCTGCACAGCGCCATCGACGCCGGCCTGGAGCTCCACTCCGGCCTTCACACGTTTCTCGGCGACGACCCGGAGCTGTCGGCCGCGGCCGCGATCGCCGGCGTCCACATCATCGACTTCCGGCGTCCGCCGGAGCGCTTCGAGACCGCCATCGGGCGCCGCCACGGCCCGGGCAGGCGGGTGATCCTCACGGTCGGCACCGACTGCGCCATCGGCAAGATGTCGGTCGCCCTGGAGCTACGGAACGCGGCGCGGGCTGTCGGCGACTCCGTGGCGTTCGTCCCGACGGGCCAGACCGGCATGATGATCGATGGCTGGGGCGTCGCCGTCGACCGGGTGATCAGCGACTTCCTCAACGGCACGGTGGAGTGGCTGGTCGAGGAGGGCGAACGCCTCGGCGACTGGGTGATCGTGGAGGGGCAGGGGAGCCTCGACCATCCCGCCTACAGCGCGGTGACCCTGGGGCTGATCCACGGCGCGACGCCGCACGCGATGATCCTGGTCCACAAGGCCGGCCTGACGGCCCACGACTTCGAGCACCTCCCCGAGCGCTCCTTCCCGATCGCGTCGCTGCGCCCGTTCATCGACCTGCACGAGCAGATCGCGGGCACGGTGGCGCCCTCCAAAGTCGTCGCCGTGGCCGTCAACACGTCCCTCTACGCCGACGAGGCGGAGGCGCGCCGCGTCGTGGAGGCGGTCGCTGCCGAGACGGGCCTGCCCGCCGCGGACCCCGTGCGGTTCGGGGCGGCGCCGCTGTGGGCCGAGATCAAGGCGGCGGTCGACGCGCTGCCCGAGATGGGAGGCGACCGATGAAGCGCGGCTGGGACCTGCAGACCCGCGTCCTGAGGATCCCGTACCGCGATCCCTTCCGGATCGCCCGCGACGCGCACGGGGCGGGGGCGGCCATGACGACGGTGATCGTCGAGCTCCGGTCCGCCCACCAGCCCGGGCTGGTCGGCCTCGGGGAGGGCTATCCCGATGCCTACTACGGCGAGACGACGGCGACGATGCCGGTGGTCATGGACCTGCTCCTCGAGGCGGTCGGCCCGGCCGACCTGGACATGTCGGACGCGGCGGCCGCAGGCGCATCCCTCGAGGCGATCGGGGCAGCCTTCGACCGGGCGATCCGCGGCCACGGGGCCGCGAAGTGCGCCCTCGACATCGCCCTGCACGACCTCGCCGGCAAGGCGACGGGAACGCCCGTGCACCGGCTCCTGGGGCTCTCGGCCGAGATCCCGCCGACGGACTTCACGCTGGGGCTCGACGAGCCGGCCGTCGTCGCCGGGCGCGCCCGCCGGGCAGCGCACTTCCCGGCGCTCAAGATCAAGCTGGGAGGACCGGCCGACCTCGCCACGCTGGAGGCCGTGCGGGCCGTCTACCCCGGGCCGATCCGGGTCGACGCGAACACGGGCTGGACGCCGGAGACCGCGGCGCCGCTGATCCCGGAGCTGGTCCGCCTGGGCGTCGAGCTCATCGAGCAGCCCTTCCCGCCGCGGCGCTATGACTGGCTCCGCGACCTCCAGGCGGCCTCGCCCCTGCCGATCGTGGCCGACGAGAGCGCCGTCTCGCTCGAGGACCTCGACGCGCTCGTCGGGATCGTCGACGGGGTCAATGTCAAGCTCGCCAAGTGCGGCGGCGTTGGCCCCGCGGCCCGCATGCTGGCCCGCGCCCGGGGGCTCGGCCTCCGCACCTTCCTCGGCTGCATGGAGGAGACGCGGGTCGGGATTGCCGCCTCGGCTGCGGTCGCGTCGCTGGCGGAGTGGGTGGACCTGGACGGCTGCCTGCTCCTGGCCGACGACCCGTTCGCGGGCCTCGAGCTCGGCGACGACTGCCGCTGGCGCCTGACGGATGCCCCCGGCCTGGGGGTCGCGGCCCGGCCCTGACGCCCCTTCCCGGGTTCGTCCCGGCGTGTCAAGAGAGGGAAGTCGCGGGCTGTCCACGGATCTTGCGGCTGGGCCGGGAGCCGTCCACTGAACGCCCGTTCCTGTGGACAACTCGGTGGGAAGGTTCGTGGACAAGGCCCTTCCGGCGCGCCTCCCGGCCCGCGTAGGATTCCCTGGTCGCCGGCGCTGGGAGAGCGGAAGGCGACGGTCCGGGGCTCCGAGATCGCGCCCCGGCACTGTGGTCGGACCGCCCGCATCCGCGGAGACCGCAGGCCCCAGGTCCGTGCTTGGTTCGTGCCGCGCCGTGCGCGGAGGGAGAGGGTATCGATGGATCCGCGCGTCCACGCGCTCGACGCGGCCGACCCCGAGGCCGTCGAGTTCGTCCGGTTCTGCCGCGCCCGCCGCCGCGTCGGCTGGCCGGAGCTGTATGACGAGATGTGGGCGGTCGCGAGCCGGAGCCTCTTCCGCGGCTACGGGTGCGCCGATCTCGAGCAACGCGGGATCGGGTTCAGCCTGTTCGGCACGCCCCATCTCGCGGCGATGGCCGCGGCGGTGATCGAGGAGGAGCAGGCGGCCGGCGTGCCGGGCCCGGGTGTCCGGGAGCGACGCCGGGCGGCGGCGTCTCGCTGACGTCGCGGGAGGCTAGGCGCGGACCTGGCGGCGCGCCATCTCGCCCTCGATCTGGCGCTCGGCCTCCACGTACGTGTCGATCTGCTCGCGCAGCTGGTTGGCCTGCGGCGTGTACAGGTGCACCTGCTGCTGGAGGATGTAGCTCAGCCGGCGGCTCGTCATGCGGACGTGATCCAGGTTCTTCATGAGGACCAGGGGATCCATCGCCGCGAGGTCGTCCGGGTGGTACATCGACTTCATGGCGGGGAGTGTACCGGAGGCCGTCGACCGCGGACGGGTCGGCGGCACCCCCGGTCTCAGCGGCGGAGTGGCCAGCGCCAGTCGACGGGGAGTGCCGCGCCGGCGATCGCCCGGCGCCTGCCGGCCTCGGTGGTGGCCAGCACGAGGATCCGGTCGAGCCGGGTGGCGCGCCCGGCCTCGACGCCCCACAGCCCGGTCATCTTGCGCGAGGCGGCCACCGCGTCCCCGACGACGCCCGCCAGGACGTAGCCCTCGGGGCGCGCGGCACCCTCCCACGCTTCGTCGGCGAGGCCGATCGCGAGCCCGTTCGCTGCCGGCCTGCCCCGTTCCGCCTCGACGTCGCCGAGGACCAGCGCCACGACGGCGTCATCGGCAAGCGCCGGGCGCAGGCCGGCGAGCACCTCCCGGAGGAAGACGAGGTATGGCTCCCGCCGGTGGGCGTCGTCTAGCGTCGCGTCGATGTCTGCGGCGGAGAAGCCCAGGAACCAGGTCCGGAGCCAGTTGTAGTAGCCGTACTTGAGGACCCGGAGGTAGGGTGGGGAGGTGAGGACCAGGCGCGCCCGGTCGGGCAGGGCCCGCTCGCGGAGCGCCGCGCGCGCACGCACCCCGGCGTCGCGCGCATCGCCGAGGAGCGCGATCCCGGGCGCGCCCGGACGCCCGTCGCGGGCGACACGCCGGAGCTTGGCGGCGAGGAGGCCGAACAGGTCTCGTTCGGGCGCGGCGAAGCCGGTCCGGGCGGCGAAGTCCCGCACGTACCGCGGGGCCATGCTGAAGGTGTTCGGCATCAGGTGCGAGAGATAGCCCGGCCGCTTGCCGTGGAGGATGCCGACCAGCGCGGCGGCGAGGAAGCGATCGGCCGGGTCCTGCAGGTGGAGGTGAGCCCGGGCGAACAGGACCTGGGCGAGCGTCCCGGCATGGAACGCAAGGGCGACCTCCGCGGGGACCTCTTCGACGCGTTCGCCGGGGCCGGCGGCCGAACCTGCCGCGGGGACCGGCGCGGGGGACCCGGCGGCCACCCGGGCTGCCAGGTCGCGCCAGCCCGCTGCTTCGAGTGACCAGGCGATCCGGAGCGATGCCAGCCGTGCCTCGAGCTCACGGCTCGCGGGCGGCTCGACCTTGGCCGCGGTCAGGACGTGGGCCAGCGGGTTGAGATCGTTGCCCACGCCGATCCGCCCCTCGGCGCAGGCCTGGAGCGGGGTGGTGCCCCGCCCGGAGAACGGGTCGAGGACGACGTCGCCGGGCCGCGTGTAGCGCGCGACGAAGGCGTGGGCGAGGGCCGCCGGGAAGCTGGCGAGGTACGAGCACATCGGGTGGTAGGCGTGGCCCCACAGGCGGGGCTGGTCCTTCCAGTCCGGCTCCAGGTCGAGCACCGGCAGCGGCGCGAAGAGGAGGGTGCGCTGGCCGGGGGCCGGCCGGACCCCGCGGAGTCGGACGCGACTCGGGCCGGCCGGGC
>Ga0209798_10002192_pt1 | contig 11534 bp, 8 predicted proteins | sample DOMMetBare3Fresh_FD_187475 | JGI IMG/M metagenome (GOLD analysis project Ga0209798, IMG submission 187475) | Wetland sediment microbial communities from St. Louis River estuary, USA, under dissolved organic matter induced mercury methylation -... | ecosystem: Environmental > Aquatic > Freshwater...
CCCGTCCTCCTCCTCGAGGATCTGCGCCGCCTCGATGCAGAGGTGGCGGTGCAGGCCGTAGGTGACGACGGTGAGGTCGTCGCCCCGCCTCGCCACCTCGGCCAGACCGATGGGAACGCGCCATGCGTCGCTGTTCGGCACGATCCCGGAGACGGACCGGTAGGTCTTCTTGTGCTCGAGGAACAGCACCGGATCAGCGTCCTCGAGGGCGGCGCGGAGCAGCCCGCAGACATCGGCAGGAGTGGACGGCACCACCACCTTGAGACCGGGGATGTGGGCGTACGTGGCCTCGATCGACTGCGAGTGGTAGAGGGCCCCGTGGACGCCGCCGCCCCAGGGCACCCGCACCACGAGCGGCACGGCGAAGTCGCCGTTGGACCGGTAGTGGATGCGGGCCGCCTCGGACACGAGCTGGTCGAAGCCCGAGTGGATGAAGTCGGCAAACTGGATCTCGGCGATCGGGCGAAGCCCGGCCAGCGCCAAGCCGATCCCGATGCCGATGATGGAGCTCTCGGCCAGCGGGGTGTCCAGCACGCGGTCGCGCCCGAACTCCGCCGACAGCCCGTCGGTGGCCCGGAACACGCCCCCACGCGGGCCCACGTCCTCGCCCAGCACGATGACGCGCTCGTCCTCGATCATCAATCGCTGCTGCGTCCACCGCAGCGTGTCGACGATGGTGCGCTCGGTGCCCTCATCGGGGGCCACCATCGGGACGGGAGCGGTGGTCGGATCACCGGCTCCTTCTGGGGCGCCGGGCACAGGTCGCAGCGGCTGCGCGAACACCTTCGTGTAGGCCGTGTGCGGCTCCGGCGGCGCCGCCGCCTCTGCCGCCTTGGCACCGTCGTCCACCTCCTCTCGCACCTCGGCCTCGATGCGCTCCTCGTCGGCCTCGGAGAGCAGACGCTGCTCGATCAGGTACTGAGTGATCCGACGCAGCGGGTCCTTCTTCCGCCACGCCTCCACCTCTTGCGGCGATCGGTAGGTGCGGTCGTCGTCATCGGACGTGTGAGCGAGGTACCGGTAGGTCTTGCACTCCACGAGGGTCGGCCCGTCGCCTCGTCGGGCGTGGCGGACCGCGGCATGGACAGCGGCGTACACGTCGAGGGGGTCGTTGCCGTCGACGATCACCCCGCCGAAGCCGTAGGCGTGGGCGCGGTCGGCCACATCGTCCACGGCCGACTCGGAGGCCATGGGCACCGAGATGGCATAGCCGTTGTTCTCGCACACGAACACCATCGGGAGCTGGTGGATCCCCGCGAAGTTCATCGCCTCGTGGAAGTCGCCCTTGGAGGTGGCTCCCTCTCCGAAGTAGCTCACCACCACGCGGTCCTCGTGCCGCAGCTTGGCGGCATAGGCGAGGCCGGCAGCGTGGGGGAGCTGCGTGGCGATCGGCGAGGATCCCGTGATCACGTTGCGCTCGGCCCAGCCCCAGTGGTTCGGCATCTGGCGGGCACCGCTGTTGGGGTCACCTGCCTTGGCCATCACCGCCAGCAGGATCTGCTCCACCGACATCCCCAGCGTCAGCATCACGCCCGTGTCTCGGTAGTAGGGCAGCACGATGTCGTGCCCCGCGCGCAGTGCCCAGGCCGACCCGATCTGCGCCCCCTCATGGCCCTGCCCAGACACCACGAAGGCCGCCTTCCCCATCCGGTTGAGGCTCCAGATCTTCTGGTCGAGGACGCGGGCGGTGAGGATGGTGCGGTACATGCCGACCAAGTCGTCGGCGGTGAGGCCGAGCTCGCTGTGGCGGTCGTGGAGGTGGAGGATCGTCAGGTCGTCGGAGGTAGGGGTGGGCCCGCCCTGGTGGCGGACAGGGGGCTCGGCGCCGGTCACGGCCCCAGGACCCCCCCGCTCCCCGCCCGATGCCCGCACGTCCATGTCGGCCATCCGCGGCCCCCTTGGTGGTTCGTCAGTGGCTCGAGCGCTGGGTCATCCGAGCCTCTTGGATCCGACGCTCGGCGAGCAGGTCGGCGGCCGCAGCCGTGGTGATGCCCTCCGCATCGGCGAGGTCGAGCACACGGAGGAGGGTGTCGTGGATCCCCCGGATGCGCTCTTCGGCACGAGCGCGATCGTAGCCAGCCTTCTCCTGGGCCACGTTGATGACCCCACCGGCGTTCACGATGTAGTCGGGCGCGTACAGCACACCGGAATCGTGGATCCGCTGGCCGTCTTGCGCCGTGGCGAGCTGGTTGTTAGCCGAACCGACCACGGCGAGGGAGGCCAGCTCCGGAATGGTGGCCGCCGACAGCGCGCCGCCCATCGCGCAGGGCGAGAAGATGTCGCACGGCAGCGCGTGCGCTCGATCGGGGGGCACGATCGTGGCACCGGTGCGATCCGCGACGGCCTGGCTCGCCGACGGCCGCACGTCCGCCACCGACAAACGCGCACCCTCGGCATGGAGGAGGTCGGCGAGGGCGCCACCCACCTTGCCCACGCCGTCGATGCACACGTGGCGGCCCTCGAGCGACGGTCCCCCCCAGAGACGCTCGGCCACTGCTCGCATGGCCCACACCAGCCCAAGGGCCGTCTCCGGCGACGGGTCACCCGACCCGCCATGGGCCACGCTGATCCCGGCGACGTGGGCGGTGACGGTACGGATCAGATCCATGTCCGCCTGGCTGGTGCCGACGTCCTCGGCCGTGATGTAGCGGCCGCCGAGCCCGTCGACGAAGTGCCCGTAGGCCAAGAGCAGCTCGTCGGTGCGGACCGCGGCCGGGTCGCCCAGGATGACGGCCTTCCCGCCCCCCTGGTCGAGGCCCGCCGCGGCGTGCTTGTAGGTCATGCCCCGGGCGAGACGGCAGACATCGACCAACGCGGCCTGCTCGTCCTCATAGGGCCAGAAGCGGGTGCCACCCAGACCGGGTCCGAGCACGGTGGAGTGGACGGCCACGATGGTGCGCAGGCCGGTGGCGGCGTCATGTCCATAGGCGACGAGCTCGAAGCCATCGGCCACCATGATCGAGAACGGTTCGGGCATCGGGCCCAAACTTACCCACGGCACCATGCCGGCCTTGGCCGCGACAGGTGCCCATTGCCCGATCAGGTGCCTTGTCATACCTTGTGCGACGAAACGGACATCCGGGCCCACAGCGTGGCGGCCGGAGCCCCCAGCCCAAGGGACCACACGATGACCCACGACGCGCCGGATGCCCCCGAAGTCCTGCTCACCCCCAGCGAGGTGGCGGCGATGTTCCGGGTGAACCCCAAGACCGTGACCCGATGGGCCAGGGCAGGGAAGCTCTCGGCCATCAAGACCCTGGGTGGCCACCGGCGGTTCAAGGCCTCGGAGGTCCGCCGGTGCCTCGAAGAGACGTCACACGAGTCGCCGTAGAGCGCCCGGCTCAGGTCAGGGAGCGGCGGAGAGTCGCTCGTCGGCCGACGCGCCGCTCGACGCGGGGCGGCTCGGCAGCGCGGCGGCTTGGCCGGCCCGCAGCTCGGCGATGCGCAGCTCCTCGGCGTCGGCCAGCGCGCTGGCCTCGGCACCGTCGCCCGTCCGCACCGCGTCCCGCACGACCGCGCCGACCGTGTGCAGGAAGATCTTGATGTCCTGCCATCCGGACCAGTGCTCGATGTACAGGTTGTCGAAGCGGGCCCGCTCAGCGATCGAGGTGTCGCCCCGCAGCCCGTGCACCTGTGACAGACCGGTGAGCCCCACCGGGAGGCGGTGGCGGTGGCGATATCCGGGAACGCGCTGGGAGTAGCGCTCGACGAAGTGGGGGCGCTCCGGCCGAGGGCCGATGAGGGTCATGTCCCCGCGCAAGACGTTCCACAGCTGGGGCAGCTCGTCGAGGCTCAGGCGGCGCAGCCACCGACCGATCGATGTCTGGCGCGGGTCGTCGGCCACGGACCACGTGGTGTCAGAGTCGTCGTTCACGACGAGGGTGCGGAACTTGAGCACCTCGATGGGCGTGGCGTGCTGGCCGATGCGGCGTTGCCGGAAGAGCACCGGACCGGGACTGGTGAGCCGAACGGCCAGGGCCAGGACCGCCAGCAGGGGCGCCAGGACGACGAGCGCGGTGCCGGCCACGGCGATGTCGAGGGCTCGCTTGACGTGCCAGGACCTCCCACGGATCGCCGCGGGGCGGAGCCGGTACAGCGGGATGCCCCACACGTGCTCGACCGTGGGGCCCGTGGGCGAGAGCCCCACCTCGAAGAACCGGGGCACCACGTGCACCTCCACATCGAGGTGCACGGCCGCCCGGAGGACCTCCACCATCTCGTGCTCGGCCCCCGGACCGAAGGCCACGATCACGCGGTGGATGTCGTGCTCACGGACGACCGACGCGAGGTCGGCCAGCCCGCCGGCCCACGGCAAGGGCGGTTCGGGCTCGACGTCATCGAGGATCCCGATCGGCATCAAACCGAACTCGGGGTGGTCGTGCAGCACCCGGTAGAGCTCCACCCCGATGGCACCAGCGCCGATGATCAGAGCGGGCTCGACCATGCGGCCGGTGCGGCGGGCCACCCGGATCGAGGTGTACGACCAGACTCGCCCGAGCACGACCGCGACCGCGAGGATCAGGGCCTGGGAGAAGAGGGAGCCCTCGAGCCCGCTGGCCGGGCGGACCACGCCCATGACCAGGAGGCCGATGGCGCTCGGCAGGAGCAGGCGGGGGAGGTCATCGAGCACGCTCAGCGAGATCCGGCGCTTGTAGGAGTCGCCGAAGCGGAGGATCAACAGCACGAGTGCGGCGTAGCCGACGTTCAACGGATGCGGATGGGCGAGCGCGACCACGCTGGTCAGCGCGGCGAGGAGATCGGCCAACCAGCGCAGACCCCAGAGGGCCGAGCCGAGCGACCGACGCCGCGGCGTCACGCGGAGCGCGTCGAGGTTCAGGGCCATGCCGGAGCCCACCTCCGGGCGCGCCACACCGCCCGACCCTCGCTTCGCCGTCTCCTGTGATCCGCCACGCCCGTTGCTGCCTTCCGCCACCCGTGTCGCCACCCCTGTGGGACACCGCCACTTTCAATCCTATCGGACCCGCGGCGCTCTGCGTGAGGGTTATTGCGCTTGGCGGGCCCGCTCCCGCTGATCCCACGTCTCCGGAGGCGGGTCAACCACGCTTCGTGCGTCAGCGGGAGCTTCGGTCGGCCACTGCGTCCTCGACCAGACGGGAGATCGCCGTCCTGAACCGGGCCGTTCCGAAGCTCTCCGCGTGCCGCCGGATCGCCGGCGCGTCGTACATCGTGGGATCGAAGCGCAGCATGGCGTCCGCCAGCGCGTCCGTTCCGCCGTCGTAGAACGCGCCGGTGCGCCCCTCCACCACGGAATCGAGCACGCCGCCGACCCGACGGGCGAGCACTGGGGTCCCACAGGCCTGTGCCTCCACCGGCACCATGCCGAAGTCCTCCTCGCCAGGGAACACGAGAGCTTGGCAACGCCGCAGCAGGTCGCGGAAGGTCCCGGCGTCGACCTCGCCGAGCAGCTCGATGCGGCCGTGGCTGCCCGCCGCCTCCGCCTGCACAGCGGCCCTCGCCCTCCCCTCGCCCACCACCACCAGCCTGACGCCGGCTTCCCGGGCCGCGGCCGCCGCCACCTCCGGCTGCTTGTAGGGCACCAAGCGGCCGGCGAGGAGGAAGAAGGGCTCGCGCTCGATCTGGGCGTCCGGTGTGAAGAACTCGGTGTCGATGGGCGGGTGGATCACCTCGGACTCGAGTCCCCAGCACCGGCGCACGCGGGCTGCGACGTGGTGCGAGTTCACCGCGAGCCGCGTCCACCGCTGCGCGGCGGCGCGGTCGGGGCGCCGCTGGCTGGCCGCGAACGCGCGCAGCGCCAACCGACCCACGTTCCCCCCGGCTTCGTTGGCGAGCATGCCGGGCTCCCACATCCACCGTGCCGGTGTGTGCACGTAGGCCACCGTCGGTATCCCCGAAGGCGGACGCACCCGGCCGGCGAAGGCGTGGTGGCTGATCACGACCACATCCGGTGACCCGACGTCGAGGTGTCGCATGGCGAGCGGAAGGGCCGGCAGCAGCGCCGCGTAGCTGCGACCGCCCCGGTACAGCCGCTGGAGGGCCGTGGTGTGGATCTCGGTGCCGGCGAGCCCCGATGGGACCGCTCCGGGATCGGCGATGGCCGCGTGGACGCTCGCCGTGGGCCAGACCGCGTGGATCTGCTCGACCACGCGCTCCGAGCCACCGACCTCCGTGAAGCGCTCGTGGACGATCGCCACCCGCAGCGGGCGAGCGGTCAACGACCCTCGCGGTGCGCGCGAGCGGTGGTGCTGGCGCTGGCCTCGCGGTTGAGCACGATCCCCACGGGGTTGGCGCCTACCCGTCGGAGCGACTCCACCAGCTCGACCACGTTCTTGCGCCGGGTGGTGCCTCGATCGATCACGACGACGCACAGATCGCATTGGGCCGCGATGGCGGCGGTTTCCGCGAAGGCGCCCGCAGGAGGGGTGTCGACGATGATCAGGTCGGCATCGGTGAGACGGTCGAGGATGCTGCGGAAGCGGCCCGAGAGCAGACCGGCAGGATCCTCTGACCTCCTTCCCGCCGGGAGGACGCGGAGGTGGGGGTGGCCATCCACCGGCACGAGCCGAGCGGTGGGGTCGTCACCTGGATCGAGATCACCGAGGCCGACTCGATCGGGGACTCCGAAGACGCGGCCGACGCCCGGCGACCGCAGATCGCCGTCGATGAGCACGACTGGCAGCTCCAGTCCGGCCGTGGCGGCGGCCAGGCCAGTGGCGACGAAGGTGGTGCCCACGCCCGCGTCGACCCCCACCACTGCCAAGCACCGCACGCCGCCCGGCGAGTCGAGGAAGAGCAGGCTGGTGCGGAGCACACGGAGGGCTTCCACGGTGTCGCGCTCCTCCGCGTCGGGGATGCGGGTTAGCACCGGTAGACCGGTCATCCGAACGATCTCCTCGTCTCCGCCGGAGAGCCGACCGCTGAGCGCCTCGAGGACGACCACGAGCTCGGCGTTGACGATGAGGGCGATGATGAGGGCCAGCAACGCATCGCGGGTCGGCGTGGGAGCCACGGGCGTGGAGCCTGCGGTGGCGGCGTCGACGACGCGCAGTGCGTCGGTGCCCTGTGCGATCAGATCGACCCGGCGGGCCAGGGTGGACTGGTACTGGGCCTGCAGGACGTCGCGCTCGACCGAGCCCGCCGCGCTGGCACGCAGGGCGACCAGCAGCTCGGCGAGCTGGTCGTCGATGGGGCCGAGCTGGTCGGCGAGACCGGTCTCGGCCGCGGAGGTGACCGACTCTGCGAGGGCCTCAGCCCCGGCCTGGGCGAGAGCCTTCGCCGCACCCGGGCTCGGTCCGGTGGCGCCGACCGTGAGGAAGCCGGGTGTCGTAGACGCGCTGGCGGTCAGGCGGTCGGCGGCCTCTGTGGGTCGCAGCTCGAGTCCCGAGCGAGCCACGGCATCCTGCACGACGGCGTTGGAGCTCACGAGCTCGGCGTAGGTCGTGGCGAGGAACAGGGCCTGATCGCTCCGCACGTCAGCGCCGGTGCCGGCGGGGTCCACCTGCAGGCGGGCTTCCCCCGTGAAGACCTCGTCGAGCGACCGGCTGCGGGCGTAGACGACGCCCGCCACGAGCAGGCTGAGCAGCAGCACGCGCCACCGCCGCCGCCAGATCGCCCGCCGGTGATCGTTCAGGTCCATCGGGTCGACGCTACTTCGGAGTGCACCGCGGGCCGGTCGTGACCAGCGGAGCGGGCTGCCGCTAGCATCTCAGCGGTCATGCCGAAGCTTGCTGCCATCGGGATCGACGCCGCGGAGTACACGCTGGTGGAGCGGTTGATGGCAGGCGGGAAGCTCCCGAACCTGCGAGCGCTCGCAGAGCGGTCCGCACGCTTCAAGCTTGAGAACGACCCCACCTACCGCTCCGACCTGGCGTGGGTGCGCTTCCTGACCGGGCGCTCGGCGGCGGCACTCGGCTGGTACGGCGTGCTCGACTTCGATCCCGTGACCTACGCGGTCGCAGGTCACGGCACCCTGGAGGCCACACCCTTCTACGCGTTTCCAGATCGTCGCACGATCGCGTTCGACCTCCCCGGGAGTGTGATCGACGATGGGGTCAGCGGGGTCCAGGTCACTGGGTGGGGCACCCACTCGCCGCAGTGGTGGCGAGCGTCGTCTCCGGCGGGAGTCCTGCGCGAGATCGACGCCCGCTTCGGCACGAACCCGGCGTTCGGCAACGAGCACGACATCACCTGGCATGAGCCGGGTCGCATCGACGCCCTCGCCGCCGCGAGCCGCACGGGCTTGCGGCGTCGGATCGACGCGTTCCAGTGGTTGACCGAGGCGAACCCCGACTGCGATCTCCTGCTCACGGCAGCCTCGGAGGTGCACACGATGTGTCACCACCTCTGGTTCGCCGTCGACGACACGCACCCCCTGCATGGGGTCGCCCCCACCACGGACCTGGCCCAGCAGCGGGTCGTCGACACCTTCGTCGACGTCGACGAAGCGGTCGGCCGCGTGGTGGCCGGGTTGCCGCCCGACGCGGTGGTTGTCGTGTTCGCGCTCCACGGCATGCAGCCGGCCGACGACGTGGCCGCCACGGTGCTGCTGCCCGAGCTGCTCCACCGCTTCCACCTGGGGCGTCGTGCCCTACGCAACGAGGACATCGATGCTTGGCGGGCGGCTGGTTGCCCACCCCGCCTCCTCGAGGCGGGCATGCCCTGGCACCGCTACGTGCGGGACCGGTTCCACGACGGCCCGGCGGACCTCGTCCGCCGAGTCGGTCGGATGGCCCCGCCGAGCCTGTACAGGCTGGCGCGCCGGGCGGCTGGGAAGCCGCCGCTCTACGACCCCGGGGAGCTGCCGGCGCAGACCCCGCCCGAGGTCGACCTCTCCTCGGTAGGTCGCTGGCACCACGACGACATCGACTGGTCAGTGACGTCGTGGTATCGGCGGCACTGGCCGGCGATGCCGTGGTTCGCGCTCCCGACCTTCGACGATGCCCTCCTCAGGATCAACCTGGCCGGCCGAGAGTCGCGCGGCATGGTCCCGCAGACCGATTACGCCCGAGCCTGTGCGGACGCCACGGCTTTCGTCCGCGAGCTGGTCGATGGCCGCACGGGACAGCCGGCGGTGGCCGAGGTGATCCCCCTCCGAGCGTCGGACCCCTTCGATCGGCGGGGCCCGAACGCGGACCTGCTCGTGCGCTGGCAGGGCGCACCGGATGCCCTCCTGCACCCCACCCTCGGTGCGGTGGGGCCCGTGCCCCACGCCCGCACGGGCGGTCACAGCGCGAACGGCTTCGCCTTCGTCGCCGGGCCGGGCATCGATCCGGGTGATCGGGGCGTGCGACCGGCTGCTGATCTCACTCCGACGTTGGTGGCACTGATGGGAGCCCACCACCCCGGCGTCGAGGGCACGCCACTGCTGCCCATGGCCCCGTCGTGATCAGCGTCTGCATCAACAACTACAACTACGAGCGCTTCCTGCGCCACGCCATCGACAGCGCGCTCGCCGAACAGGCGACCTCGGACGTCGAGGTCGAGGTCGTCGTCGTCGACGACGGCTCAACCGATGGCAGCCTCGAGGTGATCGCGAGCTACGGCGACCGGATCCGAGCCGTGCTCACCCCCAACGGAGGTCAAGCGGCCGCGTTCAACGCCGGCTTCGCGGTGGCGCGGGGCGACGCGGTGCTGTTCCTCGACGCCGACGACGTGCTGCTCCCCGGCGTGTGCGATGCGCTGGCGGACGCGTTCGCAGCCGACCCTCGGCCCGTCAAGGTTCAGGTGCGCATGGCGGTGATCGACGCGGATGGCATCCCAACTGGCCAGCTCATCCCCGGGCGCCCTCACCCGCACGGCCCGCTCGACCTGCGTGAGCACGTTCGGCGCTTCCGCTCCTACCCCTGGCCTCCGAGCTCGGCCAACGCGTTCGACGCTGATGCGCTGCGCGAGGTGCTCCCCATCCCGGAGCCCGAGTACCGGGGGTCCTGCGACACGTACCTCTCGGAGCTGCTGCCCTACCTGGGTCTCGTCACCAACCTCGATCTGATCGGTGTCGGGTACCGCTCCCACTCCTCGAACGACTACTTCGGCACGGCTGTCGAGGTGACGTGGTTGCACACCCAGATGCGGCGCCTCGTCGACAACCACCAGCGAGCGGTCGACCTGGCGGCCCGCCTCGGACGACCGGGGCCTCCGCTCGATCCGCTCGCGGTCCTCGACGTAGCGTTCCTGGGCCTGCGGATGGCGTCGATCCGCCTCGACCGGGTCCACCACCCATTCCCCGACGACCGCCCGCACCGGTTGGCCTCTGCGGGCGTCCGGGCGTCGCTCACCAATCCCTACCTCTCAGGTCGCGACCGCGTCATCCGCTCCGTGTGGTTCGTGCTCACGGGGTTCTTGCCCCAACGGGCGGCGGTCGCGGTGGTGCGCCGGTTCGTGCCCGACACCCCGCTCCGGCTGCGGCCGGCCTGGTTGAGGCGCCGGGTCAGCCAGCCAGTGGTCCCCACGGGTGGACGACCCGGCTGATCACCGCACGGCGTCCAGCTGGCTGTCGGGCCACGACGTCGCGGACCGGCCGAGGTGGTAGGCCAGGCGCAGCCTCGTGTGGTGTGCGCCCATCGTCAGCCGGGGCAACCGGAAGAGGTCCTGTCCTTGCGTCACGCGCCCGTTCAGGAAGGTGAACGCGGCGCGGTAGCCGGCCGACTTGGCAGCACGGCGCACCCGTCCGTCGTGGTAGCCGAAGGGGTAGGCCAGGAGGTCGACAGACCCACTGCCGACCACCGCCTCCAGGATCTTGCGTCCGCCGCGCAGCTCCTCCTCGAGCTCGTGATCGTCGAGCGTGGGCAACGACCGGTGTGTGGTGGCGTGCGAGCCGATGGCGATGCCCGGGAGACGGGCGAGGTCCCGCAGCTCCGACTCGCTGAGCGTGCGGGGCGCGCTCGCCGGCCACCAGTCGGACTCTTCGCCGAAGCGCCGCGCCACCGCGAACACGGTGGCCGGCACGTCGAGGCGCTGGAGCACGGGCGCGGCCAGCTCCGCGACCCCGACGAGCGCGTCATCGAAGGTGACCGCGGCCAGGCCGTTGATCTCAGTCCCGGCCTCGAGCGCGTCCACCACGTCGGCCAGCGGGACGAGGCGCATCCCGGCTGATCGGACGAGGGCGATGTGATCGGCCAGCTGACGCGGGGTGACGTGGTAGCCGTCGGGGCTGGTCTGCACGTCGTGGTACCCGAGCACGAGCGCGCCGTCGCCGGTGACGGGTCGCCCGAGCGCGACGCGTGCGGTGCGCACCAGGGTGCGGCGGGAGGGGAGGATGGGCATGGCCGAAGGGCGCCGGAGCTGCCCGGACCCTAGTGACCCCGCCGGGGTCGTGACCCGCCTCCACGGCGAGGTGCTCGCCGGCTGAGCCCGTCGAGCATCTCGAGGATGCCGGCCCGCTGGTGGTCGAGCGTGAGCGCGCCCTCCACCTCGGTCCGACCGGCCGCGGCACAGGCGGTTCGGCGGGCGGGGTCCTCGAGCAACGTGGCGATGGCCCTGGCTCCCTTGCTGGGTCTGTGGATCGTCCGGACGCACGGCTTCGCCTGGTTGTTCGCCGCCTCGGCGGCGGCCGGCGG
>Ga0209798_10002193_pt1 | contig 11533 bp, 8 predicted proteins | sample DOMMetBare3Fresh_FD_187475 | JGI IMG/M metagenome (GOLD analysis project Ga0209798, IMG submission 187475) | Wetland sediment microbial communities from St. Louis River estuary, USA, under dissolved organic matter induced mercury methylation -... | ecosystem: Environmental > Aquatic > Freshwater...
GGACGTTGTCACGCCATGCGATCGGAGTGTCGCACGTCGGGCACCTCGAGGCGGGATGTGAGAGAGACTCCTTGCGCGGCAGTCGCCAGATCACCACGTTGGCAAAGCTGCCGAACAGGAGACCGAACAGGCCCACTGCGAGCGGGGCGAACCAGTCCACGATGTTCACTACGACTCTTTCTACGGCTATCGGGAGAGGTGGGCTCGCGCCCACCGACACTATACGACTTCTGTAGCGTCCGGCTCCACAACGCAGAACCGGCCGGTCATGCTGACCGGCCGGTTCTCAACTCTGGTATTTGCTTCGAGCTCAGGGCCTACGGATAGGTGTGGCCCAGGGCGCCAGCGTTGTCGCAAGCGGCGACGCCGTCAGCCCAGTTGTAGGTCGAGTCGTCACTCGGGCAAGCCGTCGAAGTGCCCCAGTCCTTGACGTAGGCGCTCAGCGCGCCGCTGATCACAGCGGTGGTGTTGTCGCCGTCAAGGGTGGTCTTGTCGTTGTCCGGGTCAGCGGCAGCCCACTGCTCGGTGGCACCGTCGAGGGTGCGCAGGTTCGCCTGGCAGGCGCTCTTACGAGCGGATGCGCTGGCAGCGTTGAAGACCGGGATAGCGATAGCAACGAGGATACCGATAATGAGAACGACGACCATGAGCTCGACGAGGGTGAATCCCTCTTCCTTACGGAACAGCTTCATGCTTGTCGCACCTCCCTTCCCCTTTTGGGGCTTGTGGGGTGGCACCTTGCCTCCCCTCCGACACTGTGTGTATCGGCACCGGGTGTAGGCACTTTAGGCGTTTCTTTGGCAAGTTTCGCCTGCGTGACGCCGGTCACACAGAAGGACCCGGGCTCCGCCGGGTCCTTCGGGTAGTCCTGGAGGGTTCGAGCTATTTGACGAGAGTGATGACCTGGAACATCGGAAGGTAGAGGGCCACGACCATGCCACCGACCACGACGCCCAGGCTCGCCATCATCAGCGGCTCGATCAGGGACGTCAGGCCTTCGACTGCCGCAGAGACCTCGGTGTCGTAGAAGTCGGCGATCTTGTTGAGCATGGCATCTAGCGCGCCGGTCTCCTCACCGACAGCAATCATCTGAACCAGCATCGACGGGAAGACCTTGCTCTCCGACAGCGGCTTGGCGATCGTCTCGCCTTCCTTGATCGCCGAGCGCGCTTTCTTGACGGCCTGCGCCACAACCTCATTGCCGGCGGTGTCGGCGACGATGTCGAGCGCGGAGAGGATCGGCACGCCGGCCGCGACGAGCGTGCCGAACGTCCGAGTGAACTTGGCGAGCGCGATCTTGCGTGTCATGGAGCCGAAGACCGGCATGCGCAGTTTGGCGCCGTCCCAGATGAGCTGGCCAGGACCTTTCGACCACCACTTGAACACGATGATGCCCACGGCTATGCCTACCGCGAGCGCGATACCGCCGATTCCGGCAACGAAGTGCGAGATGTCGACGAGCAGTTGCGTGACGAACGGCAACTCGCCGCCCATGTCGGAGAACATCTTCTCGAACGTCGGCACGACGAAGATCATCATGGCGGCCAGGATCAGCAGAACCATCGCACCCATCGCGATCGGGTACGTCATCGCGGACTTGATCTTGCCCTTCAGCTCGGCTTCCTGTTCGAAGTGATCCGCGACGCGGTTCAAGACCTCGTCGAGAACACCACCGGTCTCACCGGCGCGAACCATGTTCACGAAGATCGGCGGGAACACCTTCGGATGCTTGGACAGAGAGTCAGACAGCGACTGGCCGGACTCTACGTCCTTGCCTACCTGCTGGATGATGTCGCGCAGGTACGAGTTGTCGGTCTGGCCGGCCAAGATCGAGAGACACTTCGTCAGTGACAGGCCGGCGTTGATCATGGTTGAGAACTGCCGGGCGAAGATCGTGACGTCCTTGGACTTCACTCCTGTGCCGAACGTGACGTTGTTCAGCGTGGACAGCCCGCCCTGCTGATCGAGCTCCAGGATGATGTAGCCCATCTGGGTGAGCTTCGACTGGACGGCATCTTTGCTTTCGCCTTCCAGCTTGCCCTTCGCGACCCGACCGGCCTTGTCCCGCACTGTGTAACTGAACGTTGCCATGATCTGCTCCTGCTGCTTGATGTGCTGCCCTAAACGATGACCCGTACGACCTCTTCGATCGAGGTCAGGCCCATGCGCACCTTCTCAAGACCGTCTTGCCTCAGTGTCAGCATACCTTGCTCGATTCCAACCTGTTTGATCTCCTCGGCCGTGGCCTCATCGACGCACAGCTTCGATATCTCCTCGGTGAGAAGCAGTACTTCGTGCACGCCGATACGACCTCGGTAGCCTGTATTGCTGCACTTTCTGCAGCCGTCCGCGCGATAGACCACCTCGGGCAGGTTATCGGCTGGGTATCCCGCGCCGATAAGGACTTCCTTCTTCGGACGCCATTCTTTCTTGCAGTCCGGACACAGTTTGCGCGCGAGGCGTTGGGCGAGGATGCAGTCGACCGCCGATGAAACCAAGAACGGTTCGACACCCATCTCGATCAAGCGCGTCACGGCACTGGGAGCATCGTTGGTGTGAAGCGTCGAGAGCACCAGGTGGCCGGTGAGCGCGGACTCGATGGCGATCTGCGCGGTCTCTTGGTCTCGAATCTCGCCGACGAGAATGACGTCAGGCGAGCATCGCAGAAACGACCTGAGTGCCCGAGCGAACGTCAGGCCCGCTTTGTGGTTGATCTGGCACTGGTTGACGCCGGGAAGCCGGTACTCAACGGGGTCCTCGGCAGTGAGGATGTGCCGGGTCGGGCTGTTGAGCACATTGATGGCCGCGTACAGCGAGGTGGACTTTCCCGAGCCGGTCGGGCCCGTCACGAGGATGGCGCCGTACGGCTTCGTGAACGACGACTCGAAACGCTCCAGGGTCTTGGGCAGGAACCCGAGATCGGAGAGCTGGAGGAGGATCGAGTCCTTGCGCAGGATACGGAGCACGACGCGCTCGCCGTACACGGTGGGCAGGGTCGAGACTCGGAAGTCCATCTTGTAGTTGCCCACCGTCACCGCGCAGTGGCCGTCTTGCGGGCGGCGCGAGTCGGCGATGTCCATCTCGGCCATGATCTTGAAGCGCGAGATCATGGCCTGCTGTGCCGACTTCGGGCTGCGCATGACCTCGTGGAGCACGCCGTCAACGCGGAACCTGACGCGCAGATCCGTTTCCTGGGGCTCGACGTGAATGTCGGACGCTCTGTCTGCGACGGCCTTCTGGATGATGTAGTTGACGAGCTTGACCGCAGGCGCCTCCGACTCGACGTCGGTGAGCTGGGCCAGCTCGTCGTCCGCGAGATCGTCGGTCCCCAGGAACGAGGACTCGTCCCGCTCCTCGGCCACCTTGTAGTACTCCGCGATCGCCGCGACGATGTCGTCTTTGGTGGAGATGGCCGGCTTGATCTCGTAGTTGGTGATGATTCTGAGGTCGTCGAGCGCCAGAACGTTCTGGGGGTCGGCCATCGCGACGACGAGGGTGCCGTCCTCTACGGCCACGGGCATGAGGCTGTAGCGCTCCGCCAGTTCCTTGGGCACGGCTGCCACAGCGAGGGCCTCCGGGTGGCGATCGGCGAAGTCGATGTACTCGATTCCGATCTGCTTCGCCATCACCGACAGGATCGCCCCTTGGGTGGCATAGCCGAGATCCACCAGGACGCGACCGAGCGGGCTCCCCGTCGCGCCGTGAACCTCGAGCGCGTCGTTGAGCTGCCTATCGGTGATGATTCCGGCCCGCATCAAGAGCTGGCCGAGACGTTGTCCTGCGTCCGCCACCTGCGACATCCTCTGCGACTGCGGGGCGCTCGCAGCCCATGTGAGCTGCGAGATTCTACGCTTGTCCGCTTTGTGCGCTAGCGCACACTAGACCTTATCGGCTCGCGACGCCGATTCATTGAGGTCTGCGAGCAAAGCGTCCGCATATCTCTTGAACTTGTCGTAGGTGACCGAACCGGGCTTGACGCCGATCCGCGAGTCACCGAACCACATCTCGACGGGTGTCTCGAGCACCATGTCCGGGATGTCGTCACCTCTCGGGCCGGCAGGAATCGGGGCAAGCGTCGCCGAGCTCTCCCCTTCGAGCTGTGCATCCACCGGAATCTCATGGATGCGGACCGTGGCGCGAGGACGTGCATGCACGCGACGCTCGCGAGGCTCTGACGCAGGCTCGGGGGCGGGCGGCTCGGCGGTGGTCACGCGAACGACCGGTCTCGCGGTCGCTGCGGCGCCAGCCGCTGCCGAGAAGCCCGCCGCAGGTCGTGGGACACCTTGCTGCTCTGCCATGAGCCCGGACCAGAACACATCCTCGGTCAGGTCCGTCGGCGGGGCAGGGGCGGGCACGAGTTCCTGCGCGAGTTCGGGCTCGGGAACGGGTTCGGGGACGATGACCTGCGCGGGCTCGGGGACGGGGACGAGTTCCTGCGCGGGCTCGGGCTCGGGTTCGGGAACGATGACCTGCACTGGCGCAGCTTCGGGCAAGAGCTCGGGTCCCGGAGCGGGCTCGGGCACCGGCACAGGCGCAGTCTCGGTACCGGGCACCAGCCCCGCGGCAGTGGCGACCTCGGGCTCTACACCCGTCAGCGGTCCAAGCGTCTCCCCTGGCTGCTCAAGTTCCGCAGTGGGCTCCGCGGCAGGTGGAGACGCGATGTCGGGCTGATATCCCGGCTCAGGCGCAGATGCGGGCTCCGCCAAGGGCGGGCCTTCGGGCTGCACCGGCGCGGCTATCGCCGAGGGCAACTCGTCTCGAGGCAGCAACGCCGCCAGTTCCGCGTCGAAATCATCGACCTGTTGTGGTGGCGACACGACGTGGGCGACCTCGGCGGGAAGCGGCTTCACGGGCTCTGGAAGAACCACCTCCGGAATGCGCAGTTCGCGCTCGGCCGTGGTAGCCGAAGCCTGCGACTCCGGTGCGACCTGCCACTCGGGGTGTTGATCGAGCGCAAACGCCGGTTCGGGAACGTCGATCGCGGGCTCGTAGCCGGCGATTCTCTCGGCAAGTGACGCGGCCGGCAACTCGTCTGCTGGCGCCGGCGTGTCGGGCGGGTTCCACTCGCTGGGTCGGAGCGGTGCGAGCAGCACTGCACTGGGAGCGTCTTCGGATGGAGAGAGGTCGAGTCCTTCGAGGCTCGTGTCGAGCGGCCGCTTGCTCGCAGCATGAGTGGCGACCGGCAGGTGATGCCGCGCTCCGTTGTCGCGTTCGATGCCGCGCCTGCTCTTTGTCAGGACGACGATGAAGATCACCGCCGCGACGACCAGCAGCGCGAAAGACCCAACGACTGCGATGGTCGGCGTGATCTGCACGATCGCTACTCCATGTTCTCGAGAATCTCGTAGAGCAGGCCGAGCAAGACCGCCTTGACCGAGTCCCTGTCCCGCGCATCGACCGGCAACAGCGGCACACCTTCGGCGAGGCCGAGTTCGTCTCTCAGATTGCGGATAGTCTCAGTGTCGTCTGCGTCCACTTTGTTCGCGGCGACCACGAACGGTACGTCGGACATCTTGGTGAAGAAGCTGATCATCTCTTGGGCGTCGGCGAACGATGGCGGCTCGGAGGTGTCGACGAGGAGCACGAACCCGAGCATGCCCTCCGAGAGCGTTTCCCACATGAACGAGAACCGAGACTGACCGGGCGTACCGAACAGGTACAGGACCACGTCGTCCGAGACGGTAATGCGCCCGAAGTCCATGGCGACGGTCGTCTCACCGGCGCCCTCTCCGGAGACGTCGCTGACTTGCCGCTCCGTGGACAGGACCGTGATCTCGCTGACTGCCTTGATGAACGTGGTCTTCCCGGCGTTGAACGGACCGGTCACGACTACTTTGACGGACTGCATGCGGCGCTGCTCCCTTAGAGGTTCTTGATGCCGTCGATGATCTTCATGAGCGTGTCCTTGTCCACCCGAATGTCTCGCTTCAGCACGGACGCGTTCTCGTCCGGCAGAGGATTGACGCTCGCCTGCGGGCGCGTTGGACGGCGCTCGGCTCCGGTCAGGGCCGACAACTCATCGGTCATTCCACCGGAGAATCCCAGGTCGTCCATGGTGATATCCGACAGGAACGCGTCGGTCGAGATGACGTTGCCCGACGGGACCGGCGCGTCGTCGCGCAGGAGGTCCTCGTCGAACCCGAGATCGACCGGTGCCACCTCGGGCTCACCGGTGGAAAGCACGGTGAAGTCATCTGCATCCACGTCCAACGATTCGATGAGTGCCGAGAAGTCCATCTCCTCTTCGGCAGGCTCCTCGATGTGTATCACTACCTCTTCGGTGGCCAGCGGCTCACCAGGCTCCTCGCCGAACTCAGAGAGCAGTTCCTGGACCGTGGGCTCCTCGACCCACTCGACCTCAGGCTCCGCCGCCGTGTCTTCTTGCACTACGGCAGCGGTGGGCTCGACCGGCGCGAGGAGATCCTGCGGCAGCTCGCCCAGGCCCAGTGCGAGCAGATCGCGCTCGAAGTCGATCTCCTCTTCGGGGACCGGCTCGGCGACAGGCTCCGCAACCGGCTCGGGCTCGACCGCTGCGGGCAGGCCCGCGCTCTCGACTTCGTGCGATACCTCAGGGGTGCCCGAGACCAGCTCTGCAGCGGCAGGCTCGGCCGCGGCAACGGGCGCCTCGGCCGCAGGCGCGCCGGGCTCGACCACTGGCGGTGCGGGCTCGACCGCAGCTGGTGCGGGCTCTTCCTGTGCGACCGGTTCGACCTGTTGCGGCCGCATGCCGAGCAGATCCTCGATCGCGATCTCGTCGGCGGCTCCCTCGGCTGAGGGGCCCGCCGGAGCCGCGCCGATGAAGGCCGGCTCCTCAACCGGTACGTGTCGCTCGGGTTTGGCCGCCGGCGCAGGTCGCACCTCGGCCTCTACGACCGGCTGTCCCAACACCGCGCCCATGAACTCCTCGAGGGCGGCCTGGTCGTCGGCGGTCGGCGCAGCAGCCTCACCGCCGAGGAACGAGGGCACCTCTGCTGGGGCGGTCACGACAGGCGGGGCTCCCTCGGCCGGCTCCTCCGCGGCGACCGCCTCTGGGCGCGCTGCCACCTGCCGCTTCTCGGCGTCTTGCTGCAGGGCGGCTTCGCGCGCGAGCGCCGCGGCCTTCTCGGCCTCCTCGATCTTGCGGCGTTCGGCGGCGATATCTGCGAGCCGAGCCTCGCGCGCTTCTCGCTCGGCGCGGTTCTTCGCAATCTCATCGTCGGAGGCGAATTCGAGGAGCCCGGCGCTGAAGAGGCCGTAGATGACGCGAGCGACCTCGAAGTCGGTGCGACCGGTCTCAGACGCCAGTTCCGACACTGAGCGGGTCGAGTCGATAAGCAGGAGGAGCTGCCACTCCATGGGCTTGAGCGAGATCTCGAACGTGCCCTCGCCGGGCGCGGTCGCCATCTTGAAGACCACGTCCATCGACGGGATCTTCTTCTTGATCCTCGTCCACTCCTCGAGTCTGCGGGATCCCTCCATGACGACGTTCTCGATGGAGACCACGAGACCAATGTCCTCGTCGACGACTTCGGGCATCGCCTCGAAATCGAACTCCCCTTCGTCCCAGCGCATGAGATCGAAGATCGTGTCTTGGATCTGGTCCTGTACGAACGACTCGAGGACCTTCTCGGTGATGTAGCCCTCTTCAATCAGGATCTGTCCGAGACGCCTCCCCCGCTCGCCTTCGTCGCCTCGGATCTTCAGCGCGCGCGTCAACGCCTGAGGTGTGATGCGCTGGGCACGAACGAGGCGCTCGCCGAGAAGCTCTTTGCGCCAGTTGGAGGATGCAAAGAACACGTCGCCGTCGCGGAACCAGACGCTGCCTTCAGCGCCGCCCTCACGCCGAATGCGCAAGACGCCCGTCTTCTTACTGAACGTGACCAACTGGAACACGTCCGGCAAGCTGAAGTCTCTGAGGTTGCCGCGCAGCGCCATGAAGCGATCGAATCCGTTCCTGTAGGCGTGAGTAGGGTTGCTAGCCGAGGATCTCAGCTATGTGTCCCGCAGCCACACGCATGTCGTAGAGAACCAGTCCGAGCTTGGCCTCCTTGTCGGCCAGACACGTGAGCACCGCCCGCTGACCCGCAGCGATGAGCATGACGTAGCCGCCATCGCCCTCGATGAACACCTGGGAGAGCTTGCCCCGGCCGAGTTCGGCAGCAGCTCGTTCACCCAAGCCGAGAATCGCCGCCGACATCGCGCCCACTCGATCCTCCTGCATGCCCTCAGGAAGTGCGGAGGCCATGGTGAATCCATCAAGTGACACGAGTGCCGCGGCGAGAATCTCCTGACTGTCTTGCATGAGAGCGTTCAGCGCGTCCGCGAGTCGTTCCTCTCGGCTGGGCTGGGCGCTGGCAGTCGCAACCGGCGCCGCTGCCACCACTGGCGCGGGCGCCGGCTGAGGCGCAGCCGCGGGCATCGCGACGTCCGGAGTGGCCGCCGGGGCCGGCGTCGCCGGCACGACGACAGGCGCTGTGATGAATTCCTCGTCTTCGTCCAGCACTTCGTCGTCGTCGCTCATGAAGAAGTCGCCGAAAGCGTTGTCCGCCATGCCTGGAGCACCTCCCGAAGGCTCCGCGATCCGCATGCCGTGACATGCGGGCGCAACACAACAAGCCCGCCGACCGACGAGCAATTCAATACTCTCACGAAGCCAAATCCTACACAACCGACCTGCGGAAATGCACCGAACAGGCCCGCTGGAACCCCCTGATTGAGCTAGACGACCACCCTCAGAATCTCCTCGATGGAGGTCTGCCCTAGCCTGATCTTGGCGTATCCGTCGTCACGCAGAGTGAGCATCCCCTCTTGGACGGCCTGGTTCTTCAGAACGTCCGAAGACGCGTTCTCCACCGTGAGACGCTCGAGGTTCTCAGACATCGTCAGGACCTCGTGGATGCCCATGCGGCCCTTGTAGCCGATTCCGCCGCACTTCTTGCACCCCACGGCCCTGTACAGCTTGGGAAGACGCCCCGGCTCGTACGGGAATCCGATGCGGTCGAGAAGCGCTTCCTCGGGCGTGTACGACTCCTTGCACTCCGAACACAGACGCCGAGCGAGGCGCTGGGCCACCACCAACGTGACCGCGGACGCCGTGAGAAACGGCTCGATGCCCATCTCAGTGAGTCGAGTGAGCGCCGAGGGTGCGTCGTTGGTGTGAAGCGTGGACAGCACGAGGTGGCCCGTGAGCGCTGCCTCGATGGCGATCGTCCCTGTCTCGCGATCTCGAATCTCACCGATCATGACCTTGTCGGGGTCCTGGCGCAGGATCGAACGAAGTGCGGCTGCGAAGCTCAGTCCCGCCTTCTCGTTGACGTGTACCTGCGACAGTCCGGCGAGCCGGTATTCGACCGGGTCTTCGACTGTGATCAGGTTCGCCCGTGGATCGTTCGTTTCGTTGATAGCCGCGTAGAGCGTGGTGGACTTGCCCGAACCCGTCGGCCCCGTGACGAGGATTGCACCGTACGGGAGATTCAGCGCATCGATCAGGCGCTTCATGTTCTGCTCGAGGAAGCCCAAGTCCTTGAGCGACATCATGATGGAGTCCTTGCGAAGAAGTCGCAGAACCGCCATTTCGCCGTGGACGAGCGGGAGCGTGGCGACACGGAAGTCCACGCCCTTGCCGTCGAGCACGACGCCGAATCGACCGTCCAGCGGGATGCGACGCTCCGAGATGTCCATGCCTGAACTGATCTTCAACCGGCTGATCAACTGCCGATGCAACTTCTTGGGAGCGGTGAAGATCTCCTGGCACACGCCGTCGATCCTGAACCGAATCCTGACCTCGGACTCGTGCGGCTCGATGTAGACGTCGCCCGCACCCTGTCTGATCGCGTCGGTCACGATCTGATTCATGAGCTTGGCGATTGCGGAGTCCTCGCCCTCGTCCTCCTCGGCCTCGTTCACCCTGACGCGGTTCGCGTCCTCGATGTCGCCGATCATGTCGTCGACGTTGGTCTGGCTCGTGGTGAACTTCTCGATAGCCTGGACGAGTTCGCTTTCGGTCGAGACGACCGCACGGATGTTCCTGCGGGTCACTATTCGAAGATCGTCGATGGCGAAGATGTTGGCGGGGTCGGCCATGGCGACCACGAGCTCGTCGTCCTCCACGCGAACCGGCAGCACGGTGTACTTGCGCATGAGGTCGTTAGAGAGCAGGAGCGCCGCGTTCGTCCCGGTGACTTCCTGGGCACCCTCTCCCAGAGACCACTTGTCGCCGCTGTCACTGCGCAGCAGGACGCTGGGCCGCTGACTGCTGGTTTCCATCCGCTTGACCGCATTGGCGATCGCCCGCCTGACGAACCCGGGGTCGGCGTCGGCGAAGGTGTAGCCGGCGTTCAGGTCGACGTGATGGAACACCACCTCCAGCAGCCGCAGCGTCGGAAGCTGGCCCCCGAGAACTCTGCGCCCGGTACGCATCTCGACCTCGGAATGCTCCGGCGGGCCGGCCAGACCCGTCGCCGCTGAGGCGAACCGCGATGCCGACTCGGTGAGGTCGGTGAGGATCTCCGCAGCGCCACGGGTGGAGCCAGCCGCGATGTCAGCGTCACGGGCCTGCGGCGACTCGTACATTGCCGCGGGCGTGCCCGTGATGGCCCAGCTGACCAGGTTCCCCAGCCCGTCCGCGTTGCGCGCGAGGTGTGAGAGCACATGGGCACGGGTCCACCCCTCGCACAGGCTGGCCTCCCGGATGGTCCGGTCGTTCAGAACCGTGGCCGTCCGCACCAGCAGACTGGTCTCGTGGGCCAGCAACGCCAGGTTGTCGGACAGGTGCGAGGTAGTGGTCATCCCTGTGCCGTTCCTTCCGAGGTCGCCTCTTGAAGGAGCGACTTCTCGGCGTCCTCAAGGGCATGCGCTGCCCCGATCATCGCCAGGTGGGAGAAGGCCTGCGGGAAGTTGCCGACCATCCGGTCCTCGATCGGGTCGTACTCCTCGGACAACAGACCGACGTCATTGGCAAGTGCCACCAAACGGCGCATGAGGGCGTGGCCCTCCTCGAGGCGTCCGGTCATGGCGTACGCGGTAACAAGCCAGAAGGAACAGGCCAGGAACGGATGCTCGTCACCGGGCAGGCCGTCAAGGCCGGCATCTGTCCGGTAGCGCAACACCAGGCCGCCGCGGAGGAGCTCCTCCTCGACGGCGCGGACGGTCCCCAGGAACCGGGGGTCGTCGGCAGAGATGAACCCGACGGTGGGCATGAGCAGAAGTGAGGCGTCCACCTCCGTCGTGTCGTAATGCTGGGTGAAGCAGCCCTTCTCCTCGTTGTACCCGCGGGACATAACTTCGGCGTACACCTTGCTTCGCAGCTCGCGCCACTTCTGGACCGGGCCCTGGAGCCACTGCTGCTCGACAGCCTTTATCGCGCGGTCGAAGGCCACCCACACCATGACCCGGGAGTGCGTGAAGTAACGCAGCTGGTTGCGGAACTCCCACAGCCCGTTGTCCGGCTCCGTCCAGTGGTCGCACAGGTTCCGGACCAGGGCGAGCTGGAGCGCCCACGACTCGGGGGGGTCCTCAAGGCCTTGCTGGCGGGCCAGGTCAAGGGCAACCATCA
>Ga0209798_10002194_pt1 | contig 11531 bp, 12 predicted proteins | sample DOMMetBare3Fresh_FD_187475 | JGI IMG/M metagenome (GOLD analysis project Ga0209798, IMG submission 187475) | Wetland sediment microbial communities from St. Louis River estuary, USA, under dissolved organic matter induced mercury methylation -... | ecosystem: Environmental > Aquatic >...
CGTCGGCATCCGCCGCCAAGGGCTCGTCGGCTACTTCAGGAACATGATGTTCCCCTCCGGCATCCCCTGGCCGGTCTACATCCTGCTGTCGCCCATCGAGCTGGTCTCGACCGTGTTGATCCGCCCGCTCACGCTCACCCTGCGACTCACCTTCAACATGTTCGCCGGGCACCTGGTGCTGCTGCTCTTCGTGCTCGGCGGCGAGTTCCTGGTCTTCGAGAAGGGGGGCGTGGTGGGGATCGCCGCCGGCTCGGTCTCCCTGCTCGGCAGCATCGTGCTGACGTTCTTCGAAGGCTTCGTCCAGATCCTGCAGGCCTACGTCTTCGTGCTGCTCACCGCCTTGTACATCGGCGGCGCGCTCGTCGAAGAGCACTGACTCCGTCAACCTTGAGCTTCGTCAACCCGCTGAGAAAGGAACCAGGATGACCGGCAGCCTCAACATGGTGGGCTACGGCCTCGCGGCCATCGGCCCCGGTGTGGGCATCGGCTTGATCTTCGCCGCCTACATCAACGGCGTCGCGCGGCAGCCCGAGGCTCGCAACGTGCTCCAGGGCATCGCGATCCTCGGCTTCGCGCTCGCCGAGGCGCTGGCGATCATCGGTATCGGCCTCGCCTTCGCGCTCTAGGGCCATGACGACACTCACCCTCGGGATCGCTCGGCTGCCCCTCGCCGAGGAGCCGAGCCCGCTGCTGCCCCACCTGTCCGAGCTCATCGTCGGGCTGGTGGCGTTCACCCTGCTGTTCCTGTTCCTCCGGGCGAAGGTCTTCCCGATGTTCGAGAAGGTCTACGCCGAGCGACACGAGGCGATCGAGGGCGGGATCGAGCGCGCCAGACAGGCGGAGGAGCAGGCCAACCTGGCGCTCGCTCAGTACCGCCAGCAGCTCGCCGAGGCTCGCCACGAGGCGTCGGAGATCCGAGCCCAGGCGCAGGCCGACCGCCAGGCCATGATCGAGCAGGCCCGCGGCGACGCGGCGCAGGCGGCCGACCAGGTGTCCCGGCGCGCCCAGGAGGCGCTGGCGGGGGAGTCGCACGCGGTCCGCAGCGCCCTCACCCGTGACCTCGGGGCCGTCTCCGTCGACCTGGCCGGCAAGATCGTCGGGGAGTCGCTGGCGGACGACGCGCGGATCCGGGCCACGGTCGACCGGTTCATCGCCGACCTCGAGTCGGCGGCGGCGCGCACCTCCGAGCAGGCCTGATGATCGGGTCCAGCCGCTGGTCGGTCGTCGAGGCGTCGGAGGCGCTCGTCGAGCAGTCCCGCACGACCGGCACGACCGGCTTCGCGGCGCTGTCCGCGGAGCTGTTCGCGGTGACCCGCCTGCTGGACGACCAGCGCGACCTCCGGCGGGCGCTCTCCGATGGAGGCACCGAGCCGGGTCAGCGGGTCGACCTGGCTCGTGGGCTGCTCGGCGCTCGGGTGTCGGCGGCGACGCTCGCGGTGGTCGAGGACCTCGTCCGCCGCCGGTGGTCAGGGGGGGCGGACCTCGTCGACGCCACGGAGCGACTGGGCGCCCTCGCCGGGTTCCTCGCGGCCGAGACCGCCGGCACGCTGGACGCCGTCGAGGACCAGCTGTATCGGGTGGGCCGGGTCGTGGAGACCGACCCGGGACTGCGCTCCACCCTGTCCGACCGCTGGCTGCCGGCCGAGCGCAAGGTCGCGCTGCTACACGACCTGTTCGCCGAGCGGATCGACTCGAGCACTCTGTCGGTCGTCGAGCAGCTGGCCAGCAGTCCGCGTGGCCGCCGGTTCGAGGCCGCCGTCCAGGAGTTCGCGGCGCTCGCCTCCGAACGGCACGGCGAGCTGCTCGCCGAGGCGCACGTCGCGGCCCCGCTCACGGCCGAGCAGTCCCGTCGGCTGGCGGCGGTGCTCCAGCGGATCTACGGGCGGCCGGCCCGGGTCGCCGAGGTGATCGACCCCGCGGTGCTCGGCGGCGTCCGGCTGGTCGTCGGCGACGAGATCATCGACGGCAGCGTGGCCCGGCGGCTCGAACAGGCCCGGCAGCAAGTGGCCGGCTGACCCCCAGACGGCACCACGGAACGCTCAACAGAACAGCCCCACGACCGACACCCGGCCTGGCCGGCGAGGCGACACGAGAGAGCAGGGACGTCCATGACCGAGCTGACGATCCGCCCGGAGGAGATCCGTGACGCGATCGAGCGGAATGTCGCGGCCTATGCGCCGGAGACGGCGCGCGAGGAGGTCGGGCGGGTCCTCGAGACCGGCGACGGCATCGCCCGCGTCGAGGGGCTGCACTCGGCCATGACCAACGAGCTGCTCGAGTTCGAGGGCGGCCTGCTCGGGCTGGCCCTCAACCTCGACGTGCGCGAGATCGGCGTGGTCCTGCTCGGGGATGGCTCGAAGATCGAGGAGGGCCAGCCGGTCCGCCGCACCGGCGAGATCCTCTCGGTCCCCGTCGGCGACGGCTACCTCGGTCGCGTGGTCGACCCGTTGGGCAACCCGATCGACGGACTCGGCGAGATCGTGGGCGAGGCGCGGCGTGCCCTGGAGCTGCAGGCACCCTCCGTCGTCCAGCGGCAGCCGGTGAAGGAGCCGATGCAGACCGGCATCAAGGCGATCGACGCCATGACGGCGATCGGCCGCGGTCAGCGCCAGCTGATCATCGGAGACCGGCAGACGGGCAAGACTGCCGTGGCGATCGACACGATCATCAACCAGCGCGACAACTGGGCCTCCAGCGACCCGAAGCAGCAGGTCAAGTGCATCTACGTGGCCATCGGCCAGAAGGGGTCGACGATCGCGTCCGTCAAGGGCGCGCTCGAGGAGGCCGGAGCGATGGCCTACACCACCATCGTGGCCGCGCCCGCTTCCGACCCAGCCGGCTTCAAGTACCTGGCCCCCTACACCGGCTCGGCGATCGGTCAGCACTGGATGTACCAGGGCCAGCACGTGCTGATCATCTTCGACGACCTGTCCAAGCAGGCCGAGGCCTACCGGGCCGTGTCGCTGCTGCTGCGCCGCCCGCCCGGCCGCGAGGCTTACCCCGGCGACGTCTTCTACCTGCACTCCCGGCTGCTCGAACGCTGCGCGAAGCTCAGCGACGAGCTCGGCGGCGGCTCGATGACCGGCCTGCCGATCATCGAGACGAAGGCCAACGACGTGTCGGCCTACATCCCGACCAACGTCATCTCGATCACCGATGGCCAGTGCTTCCTGGAGTCCGACCTGTTCAACTCCGGCGTCCGGCCGGCGATCAACGTGGGCATCTCGGTCTCCCGGGTCGGGGGCTCAGCCCAGGTCAAGGCGATCCGGAAGGTGGCCGGCCGGCTGCGGCTGGACCTCGCCCAGTACCGCGAGCTGGAGGCGTTCTCCGCCTTCGGCTCGGACCTGGACGCCGCCTCGAAGGCGCAGCTCGAGCGGGGCGCTCGGCTGGTCGAGCTGCTCAAGCAGCCGCAGTACACCCCATTCCCCATGCAGGAAGAGGTCGTGTCGGTGTGGGCCGGCACGACGGGCCGGCTCGACGAGGTGCCGGTCGAGGACATCCGTCGCTTCGAGTCGGAGTTCCTGGACTTCGTCAAGCGGGAGCACAGCGGCGTGCTGGCGACCATCGCCGAGACCAAGGACCTGTCCGACGACACGGTCGACCAGCTCGAGCGGGCGATCACCGCGTTCAAGGGGCAGTTCACGACCCACTCCGGCGAGATGCTGGTCAAGGACGAGCCGGTCGCCGCGCTCACCGAGGACGAAGTGGGCCACGAGACGATCACCCGACGGGTGCGTGCGAAGTGACGGGGGGCCGCTGACCGATGGGAGCCCAGCTCCGGGTCTACCGCCGGCGGATCCGCACCGTGCAGTCGACCAAGAAGATCACCAAGGCGATGGAGCTGATCGCCGCGTCCCGGATCGTCAAGGCGCAGCAGCGGCTCCAGGCGGCTGCGCCGTTCACCCGTGAGCTGGTGCGGGCGGTCTCGGCGGCGGCGTCGTACTCCACCTCCGTCGACGCCCACCCGCTGCTGGCCTCGGCTCGGCTGCAGGAGCGCGCGGCCATGCTGGTGATCTCCTCCGACCGTGGCCTGGCCGGGGCCTACTCCTCCAACGCGATCAAGGAGGGGGAGGCGCTGGCGAACCTGCTGCGCTCCGAGGGCAAGGAGGTCGTGCCCTACCTGGTCGGTCGCAAGGCGGTGAACTTCTACCGGTTCCGTGGCCGGGAGGTCCGCCAGTCGTGGACGGGGTTCTCCGAGGCCCCCGACTACGGGCACGCCCGGGAGATCGCGGACGCCCTGCTGCAGCTGTTCCTGGTCCCGACCGAGGAGGGCGGAGCCGACGAGATCCACATCGTCAGCACCCAGTTCGTCAACACCGTGACCCAGCGCACCTACGCCCGCCGGGTGCTGCCGCTGGAGGTCGTCGAGGAGGTCGTGCCGCTCGGCATCCCGGCTCCGAACCAGGGACCTCATGTCGAGGCCGTCGAGGACCGCGCCTTGTTCCCGCTCTATGAGTTCGAGCCCTCCCCGGACGCCGTCCTCGACGGGCTGCTGCCGCGCTACGTCGCGAACGTCGTGTACACGTCGCTGCTGAACGCGGCGGCGTCCGAGCACGCGGCCCGGCGCCGAGCGATGAAGTCCGCGACGGACAACGCGGAGGAGCTCATCAAGTCGCTGACGCGCCAGGCCAACCAGGCCCGTCAGGCCGAGATCACCCAGGAGATCAGCGAGATCGTCGGTGGCGCGGACGCGCTGACCGCCGCCACTGCAGGGAGTGAGTGAACGCCATGACCGCCACGACTGACGCCGTCACCGCCACAGGAGTGGGCCGGGTCGCCCGGGTCACCGGTCCGGTGGTCGACGTCGAGTTCCCCGTCGAGTCGATGCCCCAGCTGTACAACGCGCTCCACGTCGACGTTGCGGCCCAGGGCGCCGACACCGAGGCCCGCCTGCTCACCCTTGAGGTGGCCCAGCACATCGGCGGCAACCTGGTCCGGGCGATCTCGATGCAGCCGACCGACGGCTTGGTCCGCGGCGCGCCCGTCCGGGACACCGGCTCGCCGATCACCGTGCCCGTCGGGGACGTGACCAAGGGACACGTGTGGAACACCCTCGGCAAGCCGCTGGACGTGCCCGAGTCGTCGCTGGAGATCACTGAACGCTGGAGCATCCACCGCTCGGCGCCCGCATTCGACCAGCTGGAGTCGAAGACCGAGGTGTTCGAGACCGGCATCAAGGTCATCGACCTGCTCACGCCGTACGTCAAGGGCGGCAAGATCGGCCTGTTCGGCGGTGCGGGCGTGGGCAAGACCGTGCTGATCCAGGAGATGATCTACCGGGTCGCCGAGAACTTCGGCGGGGTCTCGGTCTTCGCCGGTGTCGGTGAGCGCACCCGCGAGGGCAACGACCTCTTCCTGGAGATGACCGAGTCCGGCGTCATCGAGAAGACCGCGCTCGTCTTCGGACAGATGGACGAGCCGCCCGGCACCCGGCTGCGGGTGGCGCTGTCGGCGCTGACCATGGCCGAGTACTTCCGGGACGTCCAGAAGCAGGACGTCCTGCTGTTCATCGACAACATCTTCCGGTTCACCCAGGCCGGCTCCGAGGTGTCCACCCTGCTCGGCCGGATGCCGTCGGCCGTGGGCTACCAGCCGACCCTCGCCGACGAGATGGGCACCCTGCAGGAGCGGATCACCTCGACTCGAGGGCACTCGATCACCTCGCTCCAGGCGATCTACGTCCCGGCCGACGACCTCACCGACCCGGCGCCGGCGACCACGTTCGCGCACCTCGACGCGACGACCGTGCTGTCGCGGCCGATCTCCGAGCTCGGCATCTACCCGGCCGTGGACCCGCTCGACTCCAGCTCGCGCATCCTCGACCCCCGCTACGTCGGCGAGGAGCACTACCAGGTCGCCCGACGGGTGCAGCAGATCCTGCAGCGGTACAAGGACCTGCAGGACATCATCGCGATCCTCGGCATCGACGAGCTGTCCGAGGAGGACAAGGTCCTGGTCAACCGGGCCCGTCGGATCCAGCGCTTCCTGTCGCAGAACATGTTCGTGGCGGAGGCCTTCACCGGGCAGAAGGGCTCGTTCGTCCCCGTCCAGGAGACGATCTCGTCGTTCAAGGCGCTGGCCGAGGGCGAGTACGACCACCTGCCCGAGCAGGCGTTCTTCATGTGCGGCGGCGTCGCGGACGTCGAGGCCAACGCCAAGAAGCTGGCCGGCTGACCATGGGCCAGCTGACGGTCCGGCTGGTGGCCGCCGACCGCGAGGTGTGGGCGGGTGATGCCAGCCTGGTGGTAGCCAAGACGGTCGAGGGGGAGATCGGCATCCTGCCAGGGCACGAGCCAGTGCTCGCCCTGCTCGCCGACGGCGTCGTCCGCATCGACGGGGTCGATGGCGAGACGCTGACCGCAGCCGTGCATGGCGGCTTCTTCTCGGTGAACAGTGACCAGGTGGCGATCCTGGCCGAGGCGGCGGAGCTCTCGCACGAGATCGACGTGCAGCGTGCCCAACGGGCGATCGACCGCGCCGAGGCGAACGGAGCGGACGATCCGGACGAGATCGCCGCGATCCACCGGGCGCAGACCCGGCTGCAGGCCGCCGTGGGCCACCAGACCGGGCTGCACGGGCGCTAGCCGGACCTCAGCGCCGGTTGAACCTCAGCGCCTGTTGAACCTCAGCGGCTCGCGCCCGGCAGCCAGAGCACGTCGCCCGGACCGCCGGCCTGGGTGCTGTTGGCGACCCGGGACAGGATGAACAGCAGGTCCGAGAGCCGGTTGAGGTAGCGGGCGGTCAACGGGTTCATGGTTTCGCCGTGCACCTCGAGCGCGGCCCAGGTCGAGCGCTCGGCGCGGCGGGTGACCGTGCGCGCCACGTGCAGCAGCGCGGAACCGGGTGTCCCCCCGGGGAGCACGAACGAGCGCAGCGCCGTGAGCCGCTCGTTGTAGTGGTCGCAGGCCTGCTCGAGCCGCTCGACGTCAGGTTCGGTGACCCGCAGCGGCGGGTGCTCGGGGTCGGCGACGACCGGCGTGCACAGGTCGGCGCCGACGTCGAACAGGTCGTTCTGGATCCGCAGCAGCAGCGTCCGGACGTCGTCGGGCAGGGCGCCCAGGGCCAGGGCGACGCCGAGGGCGGAGTTGGCCTCGTCGACGTCCGCATAGGCGATCAGCCGCCGGTCGGTCTTGGTGGTACGGCTCATGTCCCCGAGCGCGGTCGTGCCGTCGTCGCCGGTTCGCGTGTAGATGCGGGTGAGGTTGACCACGGGTCGAGCCTAGGCGACGGCACCCTAGGGTGAGTGCGTGGAGCGCTTCAGAGTCACCGGTGGGGCCCGACTGGCCGGTGAGGTGCGGGTCACCGGCGCCAAGAACAGCGTGCTCAAGCTCATGGCGGCGTCGTTGCTGGCGCGTGGCACCACCACGATCCGCGAGGTGCCCGCCATCCTGGACGTCGAGATCATGGGCGAGCTGCTGCGGCGGCTCGGCTGCCACGTGGTCCGCGACCTCCCCGCTGCGTCGGTGTCGATCACGGTCCCGGACCGGCCCGGCCACCAGGCGGACTACGACCTGGTCCGCCGGATGCGCGCCTCGATCTGCGTCCTCGGCCCGCTGGTCGCCCGGTGCGGTGAGGCGGACGTCGCCCGACCGGGTGGCGACGCGATCGGCAGTCGGCCACTCGACATCCACGTCGACGGTCTCACCCGGCTGGGCGCCACGGTCGACACCGAGCACGGCTACATCGTGGCCCGGGCACCCGATGGCCTGGTCGGTGCGCCGATCTGGCTGGACTTCCCCAGCGTGGGGGCGACCGAGAACCTGCTCATGGCGGCCGTCCTGGCCAAGGGGACGACGACCATCGACAACGCGGCACGTGAACCCGAGATCGTTGACATCTGCGCGATGCTCGTCGAGATGGGGGCCCAGATCGGCGGCATCGGGTCGTCCACCCTCGAGATCGACGGTGTGCCGACGCTGCACCCCGTCGAGCACGAGACGGTGCCCGACCGCATCGTCGCGGGAACCTGGGCCATGGCCGCCACGATGACCCGGGGCGACGTCGTGGTTCGCCACGCGCGGCCCGAGCACCTAGAGATCACCCTCGACAAGCTGATGACGGCGGGGGCGGACGTCCAGCGGCTGGACGACGGGTTCCGGGTCGTCATGGACCGGCGTCCCACGGCGGTCGACGCGGTCACCCTCCCCTACCCGGGGTTCCCGACCGACCTGCAGCCGATGGTGCTCGCGCTCAACGCGATCGCGGACGGTGCCGCGATGGTCACCGAGAACCTGTTCGAGGCCAGGTTCATGTTCGTCGACGAGCTGACCCGACTCGGCGCCGACGTCCGCACCGACGGCCACCACGCCGTCGTGCGTGGGCGGGAGCAGTTGTCCGGGGCACCCGTTCGCGCCACTGACATCAGGGCCGGCGCGGGCCTGGTCGTTGCTGGACTGGTGGCCGAGGGCGTCACGACGGTGAGCGAGATCCACCACGTGGACCGAGGGTATCCGGGGTTCGACGAGCAGCTGCGGGCGCTCGGCGCGGACGTCGTCCGGGAGACCGACCCGGACTACCGAAGCGACTGACCGGCGATCTCAGCTGCTCTCGCGCAGCCCGCGGAGCAGGGCACGGGCCTGCTCCACCTCGGTCGCGAAGACGAGCAGGCGAGGGCCGTCGGTCGTGTCGGCGAGGGTCGCCCGCACGCCTTCGACCGTAAGCGCATGCTGGAGGCGCTCACCGGAGGCCCGGTCGACCGGTGCGGCGACGGGGACGAGCAGGCCGTACCGGTCGGGGGAGCCGCTGTCCGGCGGACGCTCGATCAGCGACCCGCCGCGGCCGAACGCCCACCGCAGGAGGAGGACGAGCACGGCCAACCCGCCGAAGGCCATCAGCGGACCGAAGACGTAGGAGAACGCGTTCCACGCCGGCACCGCTCCAGTGTGCGCCGAATCGGGCCGCGTGGCACCCCGGACGGGGCGTCGAGCGCCCGGGCGCTAGGGTCCAGAAAGGCAGGGGCAACCGGGTCCGTCGTCGTGGGCGAGGAGGAGCCAGGTGTCGCGTGTTGCGGTGGTCGGAGCCGGCCTCATGGGGTCGGGCATCGCCCAGGTGTCGGCGGTCGCGGGGCACGACGTCGTGCTGCGCGACGTCGGGGACGCGGAGCTGGCCAGGGGCCTGGCCGGCGTCCGGGACTCGCTGGACCGGTTCGTGGCCAAGGACCGGATCAGCCGCGAGGACGCCGACGCGGCGCTCACTCGGATCACGACGACCACCGACCTGGGCGAGGCGGTCTCGACTGCGGACCTCGTCGTGGAGGCGGTGTTCGAGCGGGTCGACGTCAAGCACGAGGTGTTCCGCGAGATCGACCGCCTGGCGCGCGACGGCGCCGTGCTGGCGTCCAACACGTCGGCGATCCCGATCACGTCCATCGCCGCGGTGACGGGGCGACCGGAGTCGGTGGTCGGCACGCACTTCTTCTCCCCGGTGCCCATGATGCGGCTGTGCGAGCTGGTCCGCGGTCTGAAGACCTCCGAGGCGGCGCTGACGGCGGCGCGGGAGTTCGCCGAGTCGGTGGGCAAGACGGTGGTCGTGGTCAACCGCGACGTGGCGGGATTCGTCACCACCCGGCTGATCGTCGCCCTGTCGATGGAGGCGGCCCGGCTCGTGGAGTCGGGAGTGGTGAGCGCCGAGGACCTCGACACCGCCTGCCGGCTCGGGTTCGGCCACGCGATGGGGCCGCTGGAGACCGCCGACCTCACCGGGGTCGACATCATGCTGGGCGCCGCGGCCAACATCTACGCCGACACCCAGGACGAGCGGTTCCACCCCCCCGAGCTGCTGCAGCGGATGGTCACCGCCGGTGATCTGGGGCGCAAGTCCGGGCGCGGGTTCTACGGCTATCCCCGCTGAGCCCGGCCCTCCCCGGGCGTGGGCGCCGGCCGTTCGGCCGATCCGGCGTCGTCCGACCGGTCCCGCGTGTCGCGGCGACCGCGGGCGCCCGTCGCTCTACCGTGCTGGACGGGCCGAACCCGGACGGGGTCGGCCTCGGTCGACATTCGGCGCGGGTCCCTTCCCCCGCCCGGTGCCCGCAGCCGGCGGGCCCGGGGCAGTAGGCCCGCCGCCGACGAGCGGAGGGCGTCGATGTCGGAGAAACCCCGCGTGCGGGCCGATCTGGTCCTGCCGGCACGGCTGGACGTGACGACGGTGGCCGAGGTGCGCGAGGCGCTGGCCGTCGCCGTGGACGCCAGCCCGACCGCGGACGTCGTCGTCGACCTGTCCAGGGTCGAGACGGTCGACTCGGCGGGCCTCGGCCTGCTGGTGACCACCCACCGGACCTGTGCCCGGCACGGCCGCCGTCTGGTCCTGGTCGACCCCCAGCCCCGCATGCTGCGGCTGTTCGCGGTCACCCGCCTGCACCGGGTGCTGCACCTGGACCGGGTCACCTCGCCGTACGCGGCGGCCTCCGGCAGCTGACCCTCCCGGGCCGGGCCGGACGGCCCCCTGCCACCCTGGTTACCCGCCAGTAGGATCGCCGGTATGGCCGAGCGAGAGCGACCCTGGGTCATCCGTACGTACGCCGGGCACTCCTCGGCGACCGCCTCGAACGAGCTGTACCGACGGAACCTGGCGAAGGGTCAGACCGGGCTGTCGGTGGCGTTCGACCTGCCCACCCAGACGGGCTACGACCCGGACGACGAGCTGGCGCGGGGGGAGGTCGGCAAGGTCGGCGTGCCGATCGCCCACGTCGGCGACCTCCGGGCGCTGTTCGAGGGCATCCCGCTCGAGCAGATGAACACGTCCATGACGATCAACGCGACCGCCATGTGGCTGCTCGCGCTCTACCAGGTCGTGGCGGAGGAGCAGGGGGCCGACCCGGCACAGCTGCAGGGCACGACCCAGAACGACATCATCAAGGAGTACCTGTCCCGGGGGACCTACGTGTTCCCCCCCGGGCCCTCGATGCGGCTGACCACCGACATGATCGCCTACACGGTCACCCAGATCCCGAAGTGGAACCCGATCAACATCTGCAGCTACCACCTGCAGGAGGCCGGCGCGACCGCCGTCCAGGAGCTCGCCTTCTCCCTGTGCACCGCCATCGCGGTGCTGGACGCCGTCCGAGACAGCGGCCAGGTGCCGCCCGAGCGGTTCGGCGAGGTCGTCGCCCGGATGTCGTTCTTCGTCAACGCGGGGGTCCGCTTCGTCGAGGAGCTGTGCAAGATGCGGGCCTTCGTCCGGCTCTGGGACGAGCTGACCCGGGACCGCTACGGGGTCACCGACGAGCGGCAGCGCCGGTTCAGGTACGGCGTACAGGTCAACTCCCTCGGGCTCACCGAGGCCCAGCCCGAGAACAACGTGCAGCGGATCGTCCTGGAGATGCTCGGGGTCACCCTGTCCAAGGACGCCCGAGCCCGGGCGGTGCAGCTGCCCGCGTGGAACGAGGCTCTGGGCCTGCCCCGGCCATGGGACCAGCAGTGGTCGCTGCGCATCCAGCAGGTGCTCGCCTTCGAGTCCGACCTGCTCGAGTACGACGACCTGTTCGAGGGCTCCGTCGTCGTCGCCCGCAGGGTGGACGAGCTGGTCGAGGCGGC
>Ga0209798_10002195_pt1 | contig 11521 bp, 13 predicted proteins | sample DOMMetBare3Fresh_FD_187475 | JGI IMG/M metagenome (GOLD analysis project Ga0209798, IMG submission 187475) | Wetland sediment microbial communities from St. Louis River estuary, USA, under dissolved organic matter induced mercury methylation -... | ecosystem: Environmental > Aquatic >...
TATTGCAGGCACTTACAGATTTGGATTGCAGAAGCGAAACAAACGAAAATAATAACCAACTGTTTTTATTCAACTAAACGTTGGGACACTACTGATTCAACAGACATGGTTGTTCCCCGCCGGGACAGACAGGGAGGGGCTTGCTGCCACTTCCCGGCATTTTAATTTTCAAGATTGTAATGCACGTAGTGGACGATAAAGAATGTCACGGGAGATGTCGCCGCAACTCTCCGCGCGACCGGTTGATTCAGTTCCATAACCATTGTACCTCCGGAACTAATTTCCCAGACGCTTCATAAGATCTTCGACAAAAGCTTCACGTTCAACCAGCTCGGCGTGCCATTCTCTGTTGTCGGTCCTTACTCTCTCTGTTTTCAGATCGGACAGGAACGATGTAAGTATTTCGATCAGGGCAACAGTCTCTTTTTCAGTCAACTCAAGTTTTGTCATTTCTGATTCCTCCTGATTTATTTTTGATGCAGATCTGCAGTTTTGCCTTCACCGACTGGTCGATTACATCCACTACATTTTGTGCAAAATAACGGCTGGTTCTACCACTTCTTGCCATGGCAGGTATAACAGCTCAGTGCCTGCCCCTTGGAGGATGCGTCGATGCTGTGGCAGCTGATACAGTTGGCGGTGCCGTTACTTTTTACATAATTCTGGTGGCTGCTCTGCGGGTTTGTCCAGCCAAAGGGGTGGCTGGTGGCGCTGCCGCCGGTTGTGCCGCCGGTGCTCGCCGGACTGTAAATGACATTACGGGTTACCGAACTGCTGTTGCCAGCCGCATCCCTGGCGCTGACGGTAATTATGTACTGTTTGGCGGTGGTAAAAGTCAGCGACTGCTTGAAGATGCCGTTGGTGACCAGCCAGGTGTACGTCTGGCCGTCCATGGTGATGGTGACGGTTATTTCCTTCGAGCTGTTGGTGACGGTGCCCATGAGGATCATGGTAGCAAGACTGGTCGTCATGTCCTGAGAGGGGTTGGTCACCGCCAGTGTGAGTTTGGATGTGTCGTAGGTTATGGTTCGTTTGGCGCTGGCGGTGTTACCGGCCAGATCGGTTGCCGCTACCGTGACGGTATTTACGCCGGGAGTCAGATTGACGTTGATGCTGAACGTATTGCCGGTTATGGAGGAAAACTGCGGGGTGCCATTGTTGACGGTTACGGCAACGGTTGAGGTCTCGTTCACATTGCCGCTCACGGTTATGAATGATGTGGCGACGGTACTGTTGTCGGGCGGTGCTGATACCGTAAGGATTGGAGCGTTTGGATCATAGTAGATTGTGCGGCTGTCGCTTTTTACACTTCCGGCGTTATCGGTGGCGTTGACGGTGATCGTGTTGGCTCCGGCAACCAGGGCCAGGGCGGTGGAGAAATAGCCGTTGGGCATGACGGTGACGTACTGGTTGTTGACGGTGACGGACTGGATGCCGGTGGCGGCGGTGACCGTGCCGCTGATATTGAGAGTTGCATTATTGGTGTATGACCCATCGGAAAGCGCGGAGATGGTGAGAACCGGGCCGCTTGAGCGCGGCGAGACACTGAAGGCGCTGGAGGCGTTGCCGCCGGCCGTGGAAACGGTGATGGTGCCGGATCCGGTGGTTGCGTTGGCGGCAACGATGACCGGCAGCGTGAGCGAAGTGGCTGTTGCGGTGACCGGACCGCCGATGATTCCGGAATTACTGAAACTGACGGCAGCGCCGGTAAAATTTGCTCCGGCAATCGTCACCGCTTGATTGACTGCCCCCTGCACCACGCTGGCCGGGGTGACCGAACTGATTGCCGGTGGCGGAATAGCGGCATCCGTGACGCTGAAAAATGCGGGGGCGCTGCCGCTGGCGGTGGTAACCGTGACGATCCCGGCGCCAATGGCGGCATTGGCGGCAATGGTTACCGGCAGGGCGATGGAGGTGGCGGTGACGGTGGCCGGACCTCCGTTAATCCCGGGGTTGCTGAAGCTGACGGCAGCTCCGGTGAGATTGGTACCGCTTATGGTAATGATCTGATTGACGGATCCCTGCACGAGATTAGCCGGTGAGACCGAGGTGATTGCCGGCGCTGCCGGAGAAGGCACAACAACAGGCGGAATAGTCGCTGCAACGGTGAAGGGGGGCGTGATGCTGACAATCTCATAGCCGTGATTGGGGGTGTTCGGGTCGAGGGTCCATCCTGAGCCGAAGGCTGCGCCACCGGCATCGTACTGGTTGCCGTACCATGCCACTTTCCACGTATAGGTGCCTGATGCGGCAGGAGCTGGAGCGGTAAGGACTACCGGATACGTGGCTGAACTTCCCATGCCGCTGTCGTTGCCGGTGGATCTGGCCAGTTCGGCCATATTCTGATCATAGAGGACAGCCCGAAACCACCCGGTGCGGTAGCCGCCGGTAATGGTAACCGTCACCGTTTCACCGGGGGCGTACGAGCTTTTGTCCGTCGTGCCGGCCACATTAATGGCGCTCTTGCTGCTGTTCGGATGAGTGCCGTGGGAATGACAGCCGTTGCAGGTGGCAACAACCGGCGCCACATGGCAACCGGAGCACCCCTGGGCACTGAAATAGCTGGATTGTGCCAACACCCCGGAATTCCACATGAGCGCCCACAGCACTATCGCAGACAGACACACTATCGCTGTTTTCCCGGCGTTTTTCATGGTCATCTCCTTTTCGAGGACGATCCAGGTGTTACATTGTTGGCGGTGAGCGGTATGATCTTTGGTGCGGGGCGGGGCGCCGAGGCAACGGTAAAGGGAGCAGATATCGTCACGATCTCGGAACCATGGTTGGGGTTGTTCGGGTCGGGAAGCCAGCCGGTACCGAAAGTCGCGCCAGTGGCGTCATACAGGTTACCGTACCAGGCGACTTTCCATGAGAATGTTCCCGGCGTTGCCGGCGCAGGCGCACTCAGTGTTGCCGGATAAATGGCGGAGCCGCCCATGCCGCTGTCGTTGCCGGTGGATCTGGCCAGTTCAAGCATGTTCTGATCATAGAGAACGGCCCGGAACCAGCCGGTACGGTAGCCGCCGGTGATGGTGACGGTTACCATTTCGCCGGGCGCATAGCTGCTTTTGTTGGTTGTCCCGGTTACATTGATGGCGTTTTTGGCTGCGTCCGGATGAGTGCCGTGGGCATGGCAGCCGTTGCAGGTGGCAACAACCGGGGCGGCATGGCAGCCGGAACATCCCTGGCTGGTGAAGTAGGTGGGAAGTGCCTGCGCCTTTGTTCCCCACAACAGAACAACTCCCAGTGACAGCAGCAAAAACCTGAACGATTGCGTCCTTTTCATGGTGTGCATACAGTACTCCTTTCGTTGTGACTGAAATTGATTGGATTATTCTTAATTCAAGGCGACCTTATGGGTTGGCACAACGTGCGGCTTACGTCAATTTCACGATCATCTTGCCAATATTTTGTCCCTGGAAAAGACCGATGAAAGCAGCTACCGCCTGCTCTATTCCTTCCACCACCGTCTCCTTGTGTTTCAGTTTACCGGCTTTGAAGTAGCCACCAGCCTCTTGCCGAAACTCGGCTTGACGATCCAGCCAGTCAAAAACCATCACCCCTTTAATCGTCAGCCGTTTGGTCGTGACGTTAAAATAATTGGCAGGGCCGGGAAGTGGGTGTTCCGCATTATAGGCGGAGATTCCGCCGCAGGCGATGACCCGGCCATGCAACCGCAACACTGCCAGCGCCGCTTCAAGCGATTCACCACCGACGTTATCGAAATAGACATCGATGCCGTCCGGTGCGTTCAGCTTCAGTTGTTCCAGAACCGGACCGTCTTTATAATTAAAGGCAACATCAAATCCGCACTCTTCCCGCAGAAACGCCACCTTTTCCGCCGAACCGGCAGACCCGATTACCCGGCAGCCGCGTAATTTTGCCAGTTGACCGGCGACACTCCCCACCGCACCGGCAGCTCCCGAGATATAGATGGTATCTCCCCCCTTCACCTTGCCTTTATGCAACCCGGCCCACGCGGTCAGTCCCGTCATACCAAGAGCACCGAGGTACACCGAAAGCGGCTGAAACTCTCTACTAACCGGCTGCAATTCTTGCGGGGCAGCAATGAACTGTTCTCGCCAACCAAAGCTGGAAACAACGATATCCCCCGGTTTGAACTGTGTTGCACGCGACTCGATGACCTCACCGACGGCGCCCCCTTCCAGCGGTTTGCCGATCTCGAACTGTGGAACATACGACTCCCCTTCATTCATACGACCACGCATATAGGGATCCACCGACATAAAGAGGTTACGAACCAGCACCTCCTGATCGTTCAGTGGTGCCAGTGTGGTTTGCACCAGGGTGAAATTTGCTGCGGTGGGAATCCCTTTGGGACGGGAAACCAATTGAATCTCGCGACTTGTAATTTGTGTCATGGCTGTCTCCTTGGTGGTCTCTTACGGGTACGTGTGATTAAGGCCATCTGTGTATGTCAGGGTAATCGGAGTCGTACCGGTGGCATTCACGGTGATATTACCGTTTCCGGTATTGTTAACCGTGACGGCCCCGGTGCAGGTGCTGTTAATTGTTATCACCCCATTACCCGTATTGGTTGCAGTCAGGATCTGACCGTTATTGAGAATATTGAATGTCCCGGCTCCGTTTTCCGTAACCGTGACCGCCGCACCATTGTTGGTGATGTTGATAGCTCCTGTCCCGGTTACCGTAGCCGCAACATGGCCGCCATTATTTTGAACATTGATGGCGCCGCCGCCGGTTATGGTTGGGGTCACATCGGCTGCATGGGTGCCAGTCACCGTAACCGGGGCGGCTGGTGGTACAACTGCTACAGCTGCATTAAATGTATTTGTGTCCAGTGTCACCGCGGCGCTCTGTGTCAATGCTCTGCCGTCTATTGTTGCGCCGGTTGTTGCCGTGATGGATGCCTGGGCTAGTATGTTGCCTTTGAAGATTGAGTAGGTACCAAGTGTGGCTGAGCTGCCGACCTGCCAGAAGACGTTATTGGCCTGAGCGCCGTTGACGAGGACAACGCTACTGTTGCTCGCCGTGATCAGCGTGGATGCTGTCTGGAAAATAAAGACGGAATTGGGATTGTTCTGACCATCAAGTGTAACGGTTCCGGTAATGCCGAACGTCCCAGCTGCGGATTTATAGATTCCGGGCGGCAGTGTTGTCCCACCCAGTTCCGTCGGTATGGTGACTGCTCCGGCTCGCCCTGCGGCGTCGTTGAAGGCAGCCGTCAGGTCCAGTTTGGCCGTTGTTGCGCTGGCGTCCGCCAGGTTGAAAACACCATTCAATACCCCGGAGGAAAACCGGTAACCGCCGTGCCGGGACTCAACCCGATATTCCCGTTTACATTACTGATGCCGGTATTGGTTATGGTAGATCCGGCAAGAATGGCAAAGTTGGCTGCTGTGCCAAGATTTACGGTTGGTACTGTTACTGCCGGAGGTATTGGTGGTGTGACCGGAATGACCGATACATTTGAAATTGTATTGCTGTCCAGGGTAACCGCAGCAGTCTGTGTCAACGCCCGCCCCTCAATTGTCGCACCGGTTGTTAACGTGATTGATGCCTGTGCCATAATGGTTCCCCTGAAGGTAGTGCCGGTACCGAGGGTCGCCGAGCTCCCAACCTGCCAGAAAACATTTTTAGCCTGTGCACCGTTGATCAGAACGACAGTGCTGTTGCTCGCCGTGATGAGTGTGGAAGCGGCCTGGAAAATAAAGACGGCATCGGGATTCCCCTGGGCATCAAGGATAAGTGCCCCGGTTATGCCGAATGTGCCGGCTGCCGAGTTATAGACCCCGGGTGGCAGCGTTGTCCCGCCAAGCTCGGTCGGCACGGTGAGCACTCCTGTTCTTCCGGCGGCATCATTGAAAGCTGCCGTCAAGTCCAGTTTGGCCGTTGCCGCGGTTGAGTCAGCCAGGTGAAAAGCACCATTCAACACTCCCGGAGGGAACCCGGTAACCGCAGTCCCCGGACTCAACCCCACATCCCCGGTAACGCTACTGATACCGGTGTTGGTGATCGTCGAGCCGGCAAGAATGGCAAAATTTGCCGCTGTGCCGAGATTTACCGGCACTTGCCCGACTGCCGGAGAGGTCGTAAAGCTCCATACCAGGCTGCCGGGGAGTGCGGTGCCGGCGATGTTCCTGGCCCCGGTGGTAATTGTGGCGGTATACGTCGTATTGGGTGCAAGATTGTTGGTGGGGATAAAGCTTGCTGTCAGGGATTGCGGGTTATAAATAACCGTTCCCGGCACAGGAGTTGTCCCTTGTGATAAGAGAAAGGTGAGGGTCGTGATTGATAACGGGTCCATCGCTTCACTGAATGTTGCCGATGTGGTAAGCGCACCGAGAGATATATTCGGTAGTACGCTATAAACTGCTTTTGCACTGCTCCGTGCGCTGTTCGGAGTTGTGTAAAGAACTTGTGGTATGGACGTGTTCAGGCGCGAACCGGTTTTCCAGCTCCATACATAGTTACCTGGCAGCGGGTTACCTGCCAGGTCTTTGACCCCGGTTGTTATAGTAGCGGTATATTGGGTGTTTGCTGAGAGAAGATTTGTCGGTGTAAAGACCAGCGACAACCCCAGATAGGTGACCTTGCCCGGAACAGGGGTTGTCCCCTGCATGAAGGTGAAATTTGCGGCGGTAATGGTTGATGGGTCCATCACCTTGTTGAAGGTCGCGATTATTTTAGTGTTAGTGAACGCATTGGTAGCGCCATCGGGATTATTCGTATGAATTACTTTGGGGAGTGCCGTGTCCAGGCGGGTACCGGTTGTCCAACTCCATACGTAGTCCTTTTCCAGAGCATGGCCTGCAAGGTCCCTTGCTTGCTTGGTAAGCGTAGCGGTATAGGTGGTATTAGGTGCTAAATTTTGAAGCGGTGTAAAGACCGCACCTAAGCCGTTGTAGGTTACCTCGCCAGAAACGGGCGTTGAGCCATGTTTGAGCATAAAGGTTGAAGTGTTGATTGTGTCGGGATCCATCTCCGTAGTGAAGAACGCGCCGCTCTTGATATTGACAGGTATGTCCGTGGCGCCATTAGCATTGATGGTGTACGTCACCTTGGGACTGGTTGCTCCCGGATTTATGTTATTAGCTGGAGACTCTCCTGAAGAAGAGCATCCTGTAATAAAATATAAACTGAGGATTAATACTGGTAAGAGATACACTTTGCTGAAAATATTCATACACGTTACCTCCATTCTTTTATAGCCAATGAGATCTACGTTTTTTACGTTATGAGAGTAAACGCGTTGCATTGGTCAAGTATGCCGCTTTTCCTCCACAGGAAGATTGACCGGAAGCTCTGTCATCTCGCTTTGTTTTGTCGGCTGGAGTGTCGTCCTGAAGAGTTGACTCAAAAGACTGTTCTCTCCGACAAGATCCCCGGGCTTTTTGCAGTTGTTCATCAGCTTATCAAATAGATCCTCTGCTGTTGCCATCACGTTTCTCCTTTCATAAATGAAGAAGCACTCCCCGTTTGCTCTGCATCTCATAGTTCCTCTGCCATGAACATAAGGGGCAACTATTGTGCCAGTTAAATGCCTGTGACATGCAAGGCTCCAACTACTTGATTGAATAGGGAAAACAAGATAATGGTGGGAGAGTGAGCCGGGGTTCTTGCTGCAACATTTATTGCAGAAAGAAACAAACTGATATGGTTTACGATATCAGCTGGTTCTGTGTCACCGGTGACGGGTATCACAAAATGTTATGCACCAGAGTGTCAAGCGCCGACGTGCTGTCATCCTTGATGCCCGGGAAGGGTTTCCGTTGGAAGTCTGCGGCATTCTGGGTGGTGAGGGTGAGGCGGTCTCGGCTATCTACCGTATGACCAACAGCGATGCCGGCAACGAGCATTTCACGATGGAGCCAAAGGAGCAGTTTGCCACCATCAAGGATCTGCGCGCCAGGGGGGTGACCATGCTGGCGATCTATCACTCGCACCCGGAAACTCCGGCCCGGCCGTCGCCGGAAGATATCAAACTGGCCGTGCCCCCCCGATGTTTCCCACGTGATCATCTCGCTGGCCGAGAGCGAGGCGAAGGTCAAGTCGTACAAAATCAGTCAGGGGGAAGTTCAGCCTGAGCAGCTGGGAATAATAGTATAGTAAGTCTGTAGATAATGCGAAATAAATCTTGACAGGAATGGTTTTGATTTTGTATAGTCAAATCACACTTGACATGGAGAGATAACAATGCCTCAGCAATCAGAACCCAAAAAGGGCACCATCGATTTAAACAACCTCAAGTCGGGCGGTTTTATCAAAGAGCGCGGCAAGGATCTGTTTACCATCCGCTTGCGTGTCCCTGGCGGGCGGCTGTCGGTGGCGCGGCTTAAAAAAATTGCGGACGTGGCTGATAAATTCGGCGGCGAGTTTGTTCATCTTTCGGTGCGTCAATCGATCGAGCTGATTAATATCAATTTCAAGAACTTTGACGCCGTGGTGGCGGAATTGGGCGAATCGGAGCAGAAGGTTGCTGCCTGCGGGGCGCGGATCCGGGTTCCGGTGGCGTGCGGCGGTTGCGAATATAACCCCAATGGCCTGCTGGATACCCAGAAGTCGGCACTGGAGGTTGACCAACAGCTGTTCGGTACCCCCACCGGTCACCACAAGTTCAAAGTCGGTTTTGCCGGTTGTCCCTTCGATTGCCCCAAGTCGGCCATCAACGATGTGGGATTCCAGGGGGCGGTCTATCCCCGGCTTGACGCGTCGGCCTGTATCAGTTGCGGTCTGTGTGCCAAGAGCTGTGTTCCCAAGGCAATTGTCATGGGGGATGACAACCTGCCGCAGTTCAGTGATGATCCCTGCATCTGGTGTGGCGATTGCGTCAAGGTCTGTCCGACCGGAGCCTGGAGCGAGCAGCGTCGCGGTTACACCGTCCGTATCGGTGGTAAATGGGGGCGCAACCCGTTGGTCGGTACCCTGTTCGCAACCTTTCTGCCGGAGGAGCGGGTGGTTGAATTCATCAGTTCCGTGCTGGAGTGGTATCAGGCCAAGGCCGAAGGAAAAGGGCGTATCAGATTGGGGGATACGATCATTGCTGCCGGAGCAGATTCATTGCTCGACCATTTGCGGATCAAATTCCCCGCCAACACCGTAACGGCAACCATTCCACCGCAGGTAATCAACACCCAAGTGGGTAAATTCAGTTGAAGAGTTGAAGAGTTAGGGAGTTTATGAGTTACGAACCCATAGAACCCATAGAACCCATTTAACTCTATGAACTCTATGAACTCATAGAACTTCGATTTACCAGGAAAGGAGAAAATTCATGCAGACCATTGATCTGCGTGGGGTGAGTTGTCCCACGAACTTTGTCAAAGCAAAGCTGGCGCTGGAAGATCTGGCGGAGGGGGAAAAGAGCACGATTTTGCTGGATGACGGCGAGCCGGTCAAGAATGTTCCCCGCAGCCTCAAGGCCGATGGTCATCGTTTGCTCGGTCTGGCACAGATGGAAGAGGGGCATTATATCCTGACGCTGGAAAAACATGACGCCTGACTAATCAAATAACCATATATTTTTTACAAATTATATCTATAATTACGATAGAAAAGGAAGAATAAGATGAAAATCAAACAGTTTCTGACCACCGTAGCGGCACTATCCCTGGCGGTTGTTACCGCCTTACCGGCCCTGGCCGCCGATGTGACCCTGCTCAATGTTTCCTACGACCCGACCCGTGAATTTTATGCCGATTTCAACAACGCCTTCAGCCAGTATTGGCAGAAGAAGACCGGTGACAAGCTTACCATCAAGCAGTCCCATGGCGGTTCCGGTAAACAGGCACGGGCGGTGATCGATGGACTGGAGGCCGATGTGGTAACCCTGGCGCTGGCCTATGATATCGATGCCATCGCCGCCAAAGGGTTGATCAAGCCGGGGTGGCAAAAGGAATTGGCGCACAACAGCTCTCCCTACACCTCAACGATTGTCTTCCTGGTGCGCAAGGGAAATCCCAAGCATATCAACAACTGGAATGACCTGGTCAAGCCGGGTGTTGCGGTAATTACCCCCAACCCGAAGACCTCCGGCGGAGCGCGCTGGAATTACCTGGCTGCCTGGGCCTATGCCAAGAACCAGCCGGGGGGCTCCGATGCCAAGGCTAAAGAATTTGTGAGCCGGCTGTTCAAAAATGTACCGGTGCTTGATTCCGGCGCCCGCGGCTCCACCAATACCTTTGTACAACGCAACATCGGTGATGTGCTGCTGGCGTGGGAAAACGAAGCATTCCTGGCGGTCAAGGAACTGGGACCGGATAAGTTTGATATTGTGACTCCGGCGGAAAGTATCCTGGCGGAACCGCCGGTAACCGTGATTGACAAGGTGGCTGACAAGCGGGGAACCCGCAAGGTGTCGGAAGAGTATCTGAAATATCTCTACAGCGATGAAGGGCAGAAAATAGCCGCCAAACATTATTACCGTCCGATCAACGCCAAGATCCCGACCAGGCTGGCGCAGGTGAAGAAGTTCTTCACCATTGACAAGGATTTTGGCGGTTGGCAGAAAGCGCAGAAGACCCACTTCAGCGATGGCGGCACCTTTGACCAGATCTACGGGGCAGGGAAAAAATAAAGCGTAGTTGCCCGTAGCAAGGAAACGACATGAAATTATTCAGCAAACATAACAATGTGCTCCCCGGCTTTGCCCCAACACTGGGATACACCGTATTTTACCTGAGTCTGGTGGTGCTGATTCCACTCTCGGCGCTGGTATTTACCACCGCCGGGATGACCTGGGATGCCTTTGTGGAAGCGGTGGCGGCTCCCAGGGTGCTTGCTTCCTACCGGGTAACCTTTGGCGCCGCACTGGCAGCCGCCAGCATCAACGCGGTTTTCGGTGTGCTGGTGGCCTGGGTGCTGGTGCGTTACCCTTTCCCCGGCAAGCGGCTGGTGGATGCCCTGGTAGATCTCCCGTTTGCACTGCCGACCGCCGTAGCCGGTATCACCCTGGCAACGGTCTATTCGGGGAACGGCTGGATCGGGCGCTATCTGGAACCGCACGGTATCAAGGTCGCCTTCACGCCGCTCGGCATCATCATAGCCATGACCTTTATCGGGCTTCCCTTTGTGGTGCGCACGGTGCAACCGGTGATTGAAGAATTGGATGCGGAAATCGAAGAGGCGGCGGCCTGCCTGGGAGCCAGCCGCTGGCAGACCTTTCGTAAAGTGCTCTTCCCGCTTCTGACCCCCTCGATTCTGACCGGCTTTGCCCTGGCTTTTGCCCGTGCGGTCGGCGAGTACGGCTCAATCATCTTCATTGCCGGTAACATGCCGATGGTCTCGGAGATTACGCCGCTGGTGATCATCACCAAGCTGGAACAGTACGATTATCAGGGCGCCACCGCGGTGGCCACGGTCATGCTGGTGGTGTCGTTCATACTGTTGCTGATGATCAACCTGCTGCAGAAGTGGAGCAGGCGGTACGCCCGGTAGTACCCAGTAACATCTAAACCAACCCCCCTCAGTCCCCCCTTGTCAGGGGGGAAGCCTTTAAGCCTCCCCTGATAAGGGGAGGTTTGGAGGGGTTTGCTGCGAA
>Ga0209798_10002196_pt1 | contig 11517 bp, 8 predicted proteins | sample DOMMetBare3Fresh_FD_187475 | JGI IMG/M metagenome (GOLD analysis project Ga0209798, IMG submission 187475) | Wetland sediment microbial communities from St. Louis River estuary, USA, under dissolved organic matter induced mercury methylation -... | ecosystem: Environmental > Aquatic > Freshwater...
TTGAGCCATTGAAAACACATTGTTGTTTTTTTCTTTTGTTGACATGTTTATTTAATAACTCACTATCTTCTGCCGTTAAATTGATAAACTGAGCGCCAATTGAGTAAGGATGGCGGTTGCTTTCGTAAGGATTGCTGAGCTTGCAATAAACCACTCTGCAGCAAGTCGTCACGACTGTCATGCTAGATAGAAAAAGTATTCTGAGCATCAGATAATCGCCGGCTTTCAGTTCTTCCAGACAAGTAAAAGCGATGCCGCTGGAACTGATATTGACATTCAGCGTATCGTTTTCCTGGCTTTGTGAATATGGAAATAATGGCTCAACGGCTACGTGCCCAGATGCATCAGATCGAGCAAAATTATTAAGAATATTCTCGAAGCCCGGTTGTATTTCGTTTAGCTGTCCAAGAGCAATTTTTTGGTAGAAAAGATTTACCTGTTCATAGACTCGCAAAGCAACTCTATGATTTGATTTTTTGTCGTTTAAATGGATCGTGCTCATCGAAGTCCTCAAATAGTTCATCAATACAGTTGATAATAGTTGAAGAAGCTAAATTCTCAATCTTGGGAGCCGCCATTTGGTGATTTTATCTTTTTCAATTACATCACCTTAAACAGATCAACGGCGAGCCTCAAACTACTCCCGCCTTGGCTATGAAGGCTCAAAACTTGCGGTCATGTTGCGGTTTTACCTAAACTATATTGGACTTTACTTCATTTCCAGCACACATCATGAAATCAACAACCAAAATCATTGCCGGCTTGGCCTTGACAGGATTGCTCAGCGCATGCAGCGGTCACAAGCCTGCCATTACCAAAGCCAGCGCGACTCCCGTCCATCCACATGTCCCGGTCCAATCCCTCCGGACGACCTCTTACATGCCACCTATCAAGCTGCCCGGTCAATGGACTGTGGGGGATATTCTGCAAGCTTACGGCACCTATGTGACGGGCAACCTCAACTACTATTTCAACAAGGCCAAGGTGTCTTACCCTCCACGGGAAGTCACCTTGATTGCTTTGAAACAAGAAAAGAAACTTGAACTATGGGCTAGGGACAGTGGGGAATTCCGCTTCATCCGCGACTATTTCATCGTGACCGCCAGTGGCGAAGTCGGCCCCAAATTGCGGCAAGGTGACAGGCAAGTGCCGGAAGGGGTTTATCGCATTGCAGGCCTGAATCCAAACAGCCATTATCATTTGTCGATGAAAATAAATTATCCTAACGAATTCGACCTTTTCCATGCCATGCAGGAGGGACGCACCGACCTGGGCTCGGATATTTTCATTCATGGCAAAACCGCCTCCATCGGTTGCCTGGCCATGGGCGATAAAGCAATAGAGGAACTTTTCGTCCTCACCGCACAAGTGGGTGTCGAAAATGTGAAAGTCGTGATTGCTCCGCACGACCCTAGAACCTATCCTTTGGAGGCAGATTCCGAAGAATTTCCAGAATGGACTTCGGAACTTTATTCGATCATCTCCCGCGAAATCGAAGCCTTATCACCTGTAGTGAAATTAGCAAAGCCGGTTTATAAAACTATAGAATAGCTGTTGATTTGACCTAAAAGATGGAAGGACTGCTCCCATTTTCATCAAGTGGTACAATCTGGCTGCCTCTGGGGCTGTTAACAACCGTCAAGTCCCTGTTTCGCAGGGGCGTTATCACTAATATTGTTAATCTGTCTAATAATATTGAGCCTGCTCAATCATACTAAGAAGCTCCTGATTGATAAAGTCGGCGAAATGCGAAAATCTGATAGATACAATATTTAAAAAGCTTTTCGCGCTGAAGCTATCAAGTTTTGTATTTTGGCTAAACCAATAATCGCTCTAGTCCCGACATCAGTTAAACCGTATTATTTACGCGACGTTGCCGTTGCCGGATGTGACAATAGTACCGCATTGATGGAAAGAACAGTGCGCCCATTGATAAAATCATTCTGAGGGTATCGCCATGATTTATAACGCCTTAGTTTCAACCGCCACACTTGCCGCGAATATAGCCGATGCGCGTTGGGTTGTTTTCGACTGCCGCTTCTCGCTTGCAGATTCTGAAGCCGGCGTCGCCCTATATCGGGAAGGCCATATTCCTAATGCGCGCTATGCGCACTTGGACTCCGATTTGTCGTCGCCAATTACGCAAAACAGCGGCCGCCATCCGCTGCCGGATTTCACTATGTTCGCCGATAAATTGAGCTGCTGGGGCGTAGGCAACGACAGCCAGGTTGTGGTATACGACGACGTCAGCGGTTCATTCGCTGGACGGATGTGGTGGCTGCTGCGTTGCATGGGACACGATGCGGTTGCCGTGCTTGATGGCGGCATCAAGCAATGGCAAAAGGAGCAACGGCCACTCAGTAGCGACGTCCCGGCATTCGCACCTAGAGATTTTCAGGCGCAGTTACGCCGCAATTTATGGGTCGATACCGAACCATTGCAAAGCCATATGCAGCAGCACGAAATTAAGCTGCTCGATGCCCGCGCGCCAGAACGCTACCGCGGTGACCAGGAGCCGATCGATACCAAATCCGGACATGTGCCGGGTGCAGTCAACCACTGGTGGCAAACTAATCTCGACGGAGAAGGTCTATTTCTCCCCACGACGGTATTGCGCAAACGATTTGCTGCCAGTTTGGGCAATACGCCGCCGGAACGCGCAGTGCACATGTGCGGCTCGGGTGTCACTGCCTGCCATAATCTGCTAGCGATGGAGGCTGCAGGATTGGCCGGATCGCTTTTATATCCAGGTTCCTGGAGCGAATGGATACGCGATCCGAATCGCCCTATTGGAAAAGGGGGATAGGAGCTCACCATTTAAACGGTAAGCCGAAAAAATTTCCTGGTGCTGAAAACATTGGAACAATGAAAAAATTTTAACGAAAACTGGCCAGAATAATTGACTTCGGACACTTTAGAGCGTTTTTTATCAGCACCCTTATATCTATGTTTAGCAAGAACAACAGGGTGTCAATTTGGATTTTCCTACGTGGAAGATTAAAACTCGCTGGATCGATAAGCAGGAAAGTTTGGCATTGCCTTGCAATCCATTATCACTGGCATGGTTCGTCAAACGTCTAGAAGAATTCAAAATGTATAGTATCGTTTTTATGTTAAATGCGTTGAAATGAGCCAATGCTGCGTGGGTTTTAAGCATCTGGGTCGCTAGTGAGGTTTGCATAATATCTGCATTTTCAAGTATTGAAGCAAAGAATTTAATTCGTAATTCCGTAACTTCTCGCGGCAAGTGACGGCTTTCGTCCTGGACATTGCCTATAACTAGCGTTATGAGGGCACAAAACTTTATCGGCAGAGCAAAATCTGTATCTGGGGCATTAAGATATCGAAAACTTTTGATCAAATCGACCATGATGGGTTGATAGTCCGAATGGGTCAACGGATCATGGAATATTTACTACAAACGACTATACAAATTATCTACCGCCTCTCAATCGAGATGCTGTGCTCAACGCCCGCACTACCGGACTAAAAGCCATTCACCAACATACTGCTTTGCATAAAAAAGATACTATACATAATGACCGGTTCTGGCCGATCAAGCATAGTAAACCAGTTCTATTTCCATAGTGTAAGTGAAATTTTAAACTTATTTCTGAACTGGTCAGATCACCTTCAGGCTTTTTAAGGGTGATCAGGACAAATCCTTGGGTTTGCCCTGATCAATTTTAATAATAGAGGCTATCGTCGGATTACTTGGCCATCTTTTCATGAGTTGCCGCTGTCTTTTCATGTTCTTTGGCCAGCGCCTCATGATGTTTAACCATAGCCTCATGGTGTTTCCGCAGCTCATGATGGCCGGCTTTTTTATACTCAGCCGCCACGGATTTGTGATGCTCCGCCATCGCCTTATGATGCGTGGCGTGTTGCTTATGTAGTGCGGCCGCCTCTTGATGCCCTGCAGCAGTTGTTGCGGGAGCGGTAATATTAGCAGGATGTTCTGGAGCCGGCGAGACTTCGGCAAACAAAGGTGAAGAAACAAGGCCCATACAAGTGGTCAAGGCCAAACTAAGGTACGTATTTTTGTTCATAATCGTTCTCTCTCGTGATGGATCTATAAAATTATTGTTCCTTTTTTGATAATCAATGTTATTGCTGGTTATTTCCTCCTTCTAGGGTTTTAGTGGATTTTTTACGATGCTCCTTCGCTATTGCATCAAACCCAGTGATTTGTTCCGGTGTTAAAACGTTTTGCATCTGGCTGCGCTCCTCCTTGCTAAATGCTCTAAACTTAGTTTTTTCTTCATTGATAATGGCTTCAACCTTGGCTTTTTCCGCTTCATTTAGGCCAAGATCATTTGTCAGGCGTTCGATCTTCGAACCCTTTTCTAACGGTAAGTTAAACTGGTCATTTTGCTGGGACTGGTCGCCTAATGCGGTTAGTGGATAGCTTAATATTAACAAAATGCTCATCAGTTGCTTGTTCATTGTCGTTACCTAGACTATTTGAAATTCACCCATGGATTACTGAATTTAGTTTCTGTCTCAGGTTATGAACAATGAGTGATTATTTTTTTAACTCTCATTGGTCCGGAGACTTTATTTGGCAGGATGCCCGATTTTTAACGCTGCTTCTTCCAGAGCTTTTAGCCGGTTTTTAAACTGAGCAAGTTCATCCTTGACTTGTTGCCATGCGGCGGCAGATTGCTCGGAAAAAAGCGTCTTATGGATGGCATCAATTTCTTTGTAAAGCGTTTTGTAATCCTCTTTATTCCCATAGCCCAGCAGTTTGGCCAACTCTAATTGATCTTTGGCTGCATCGGTGAGCTTTTGGATTTCATCCCTACTTGCTTCCTGGGATAAATCATCCTTATGCTCTAATTTTGCAGCTTCGCTCAATAATTCCTCAGCACGAAGAACTGGCAGCGGTATTACTTCGGTGACGACCGCCAGCGTATCTAAAACACTATTTAGATCGACCATAGCCTGGTCGATTTTTCCAGATTCAATGAGTGGAATTGCCTGTTTGATGGCACCAGGAAATGTGCCTAACGGGATGCTGGTTGTAGTAACCTGAATTTCACTGGCCATACCAGTCACAATATGTCTAGCGCTTTGTAGCTTGCCGTTTTTGAGCATGTCCTCGGCTTCTTCAATAGCGGATTTGACCTCCTTGTTGGAACCATTAAAATCGAAAACTTTGGTTTCTATACGAGCTGGAACCAAATCCAAACCAGGGTTTTTCGCTAAAATCCCAGCCAGCTTTGTTGAGACCCCCTGCAAAATACTGATAGCAGCCTTTGTGTCTTTGTTTTCTAAGGCCAAGATCGCTTTTTGTGTTTCTGATTCTATTTCTATCGCTTCATTGACGATGGGCTGAGTCTTTTCTTTAAGAATTTTATGTTTTGTCGCAACCGATATCCTGTTGAAACTCGAGGCGGGTCTTATTTTTTGTGACTCGGTTTTGGCAAAACTATTGTTGCCGATAAAGGTAACCCCTGAAGCCAGTAATACATAAATTGCGATTTTGTTGTGATATTGATACCTATTCATTTTTTCTCTTTTAAACTTAAGTTGTTTGCACGCATCCGATTTCTCTTAAACATAACTAAGCATTATTCATGCCATAGTATGAGGATTATATTAAAGGCAATTAAATCAATGCTTAATTATCAATTTAGGATAGGTAAGGCTATGCGCAGTGGTGGCTTTCGGTTTAGATGAACCATCCAAAATTGGTTGATACCAACCACTGGTGTCTATTGGCTAAATATCGATAACATTGATCCTGAATAGCTAGAGTCTTCCGAAGCTGTTTGAAATTAATCCTGTTTTCGTCGTTCCGGCAGGATTTAACAGAGCCCAACCGCTACGGTGGCTTGTTTGGCGCACAACCCTAAAATTTGGATACCGACAATCCCTGTCTGTATGATGGCCACTTTCGCGGTTAGCGTAAGATTCATGCTATCAAGTTTAATCATTGAATTATTGGGCATTAGCATTCAACACTCTAAATTGCTAGAGTACTGGTTCAGTTAGCGCTTTATTATGCAGGTCGGGTTTTAGCCTGCAGCAAACTCTTGATGATGAGTAGGGCTGAGCAGCAACTGGAGGCAGCGTTTTATTGATACGCCGTTGTTTGGGGATTACCACCGGCAAGCGCGTATTATGGATATTTTCGGCAATAATGCCTGCGCTGCCCATTGAGGACGACAGTTTTTTCAATATGGATTTTATGATCTGTACCCGCTGATGATTTCGCCGGCGACGCCAGAGGATACAGTATTGCTGCAGCAACCAAATATTATTTCGGCAGCTTTCCATTCAGAACGGGCTGTTTGTTGAAACTGCAAAATCCTGTCGACCTGTCGATGGAATTCAGACTATTCAAATATTAAGGCAGCCAGGTAGAACTGGAGCAACAGCAGGTCATTCATATGCAGTACAGAGCGCAGATTATGAGTATATCGCAACCGTGAGCGCATGGGCAGGAACCGGGACGGTCCCATCGGGCTTTAAAGGCCATTCCGGCGCAAACGCCGGCAACTGTTTGACAATAATTTAAGCTAACGGGTATCTATTCATTGTTTATTCGCAAGGCGTTGGATATTGCTGTCATTTCGACCATTGGGAGAAATCTTTTAGGGGCTGGGCCAAGGGTAAGATTTTTACTGAATTAAACCCATCGGTGCTTCGATTGGTTTAAATGAACCGATAAAGTTTGACAATCACTATAATTGCACCATCTGACGATGGGTAGTACAGTCTGGGATGGCGAAAGCGCAAGAAAAACCAAACCATTAGATGTTAGCGATAAATTGGCAAATTTATTGCTATATAATTATGCTCGAATCTCGATAAACAGCGATCATCCAATGCAAAATAAGTGTCTTAAAAATATAACAACGAGCTTGCTAGTCTGTTTCTTGATCGTTTTCGAAGCGCAGGGACAAACTGTACTGCTGTCTATTGACGAAGCGCTGGCGCTGTTCTCCCAGCGCAATCTTAATTTAATTGCCGCACAATATAATATCGACCAGTCCCAGGCTGAGGCAATAATTGCCGCTGCAATCCCAAACCCAACGTTTGGCTTTCAGCTCTCGGAGTTAAGCGGGAATCTCAATAAGGGCGCCAGTGCAAGCGGTTGCAATCAAAATCCAGAAGTCTCCTGTGGACCAGCCGAGTATATTTCTTTCAGCCAGTTAATTGACATCGCCGGCAAGCGTGGCTTACGTATTGAAAGCAGCGGTTTCGCAACGCAAGCGGCAGAAAGCGATTTTCGGGATGCAGTACGAATTTTTTCCAATATGGTCAGGGATGCCTACTATGCGCTACTGCAAGCGCAGAAAAATCGCTGGTTGGCGCAGGAAGTTGTCGGTCATTATCAGACCATTATCGAGGCAAACAGGTTGCGTTTAATAAGTGGTGATATTTCTGAGTCCGATTTTCTGCGTGTCAAAATGGAAGCCCTGCGTGCAGAATCCGATCTGGATAATGCGCAAACGGGAGTGGAACAGGCCCAAGCCAATTTGGCGGTGGTCCTGCGTTGGCCTGATAAGAGTCTGCAATTTGAAGCCAAAGACCAATGGCCAGAAATTCAGGAAATAGGCCAGAGACTTCCCAAAGAGGAATTAATCAGCAAAGCCTTGCAGCTTCGCCCAGATCTGCAGGCCGATAAACAACGTGCCGAACAGGCGGACAAGGAATTGGAATTGGCTCGTCGGCTCAAATATCCTGATGTCACCGTCACAGCCGGTTATGCGCGAGATCCCAGCAACAATGCTCTTAATTCCGGCTTCGTAGGCCTTAGTGTGCCGTTACCGTTATTTTATCGATATAAGGGAGAAGCCGATAAAGCTGTGGCCAATTTAAACCAGAGCCGTCTGGCGGCAGAGCAGACCGAACTCGCCATTCGCAATGATGTCGTCAGCTCTCTGGCACAATGGAATAGTACCAATAAAATACTACAACGTTTTCAGGATGGTTTGCTTGATGATGCCCGCGCGGTAAGAGACAGTTCCGAGCTGGCCTACAGCAAAGGAGCAACCAGTGTGCTGGACTTTATCGAGGCTCAGCGCAGCTATAAAAATGTCATGCACGATTATTATGCAGCGCTGATTAACCGCACCAATGCTTACTACGATTTGGCCAAGTCGCTGGGTGTGGAATTCAATGGCGAAAATACGCACGCCGCTCCAAACTTCTCAAACCAATAGAATCAAAATTATAGCGCGTTAGTCTCAGCAACTCACGGCAAACCAAAGAAACATACTACACAGATTAATGGATATGAATAAAAAGAAGCGCCATCAAAAGCAAAGGAAAAAGCCTTTTTTATGTTGGCTGTTGGTAACAGCGTTATTAACGGCTTGTTCCGATCCGTCCGACAAACCCAAGCCGCTAACGCAACCACAGCAAGTAAAGGGAGAAGTGTATCTAACCCCCGATTCGCCGAAAAAAACCTATATCAAGACCGCTACTCTGAGCTTGACTCAACATCCATTGTTGGAGCCAATGGCGGGAAAAATCACTTATAACGAAAGCGCAACCTCTCATATCAGTTCTCCAGTTGCTGGTCGCGTTATTAAGACTCCCGTTGCGCTTGGCACTCAGGTTGTGGCCGGTGAGACATTATTGGTACTGGACAGCCCTGACGTCGCCGCTGCCGAAGCCGACTATGCCAAGGCGCAGGCAGATTTAACCCTGGCTAAAAAAGCCTTCAATCGCCAGCAAGAACTTTATGACGGCAAAGCTGTTGCTCTAAAGGAACTGGAGCAGGCACAAGACAATTATAATGATGCCCGCAGTGAAGTTCAGCGTGCTCTGGATCGATTGAAAAACCTGCATATAAGCTCACAACAAAGCGATGGCCGATTCGCTTTACGCTCACCAATCCCTGGCATCGTGGTCGAGCGTAATATCAATCCGGGCATGGAAGTGCGACCGGATTTGTCGGCGCCATTATTTGTCGTATCCGACCTAAAAAAACTGACTGCGCTTATGGAAGTCTTCGAAGTGAATCTCGGCAAAATCAAGCTGGGACAGAAGCTGTCGATTTCGGTGCCGGCTTACCCTGGCGAGGTTTTTCCAGCCACTGTACATTACATTGGTCAAGTACTGGATGAGCAGACCCGTACTGTCCAGGTGCGTTGCGAACTGCCCAATCCTGACAGCCGTTTATTGCCCGGCATGTACGCCACCATTAAGGTGGAAAGCGCCCCTGGCGATCAAGCATTTGTGATTCCGTTGACGGCGGTTTTTACCGAGGGCGATGCCGATTTCGTATTCATAGCACTTGACGAAAACCACTACCAACAGCGGCCGGTTCAAATTAACCTGCGGCTTAAAGATAAAGCCGTTATAACACAAGGGCTTAAACCTGGCGAGCATTTGGTGACTGAAGGCGCATTAATGCTGCGTGCTGAAGAAGAAGTCGAAACCGATAGCGCCAACCCTTAGCATGAAACAAAGGATATCGACATGATTGAGCGCATCATCGCGTTTTGCTTGCAACAGCGGCTGATGGTCATCTGCGCTACGCTGGCGGTGGCTGTTTCCGGCATCATTGCCTTTGAAAACTTGCCAGTGCAAGCTTTTCCCGATGTGCAAAATGTCTTTGTCCAGGTAGTGACGCAATACCCAGGACAGGCGCCGGAAGAAGTTGAAAAGCTGATATCGTTGCCGATTGAACGGGTAATGAACGGCTTACCACATCTAATTAACATGCGCTCGGTGTCGATCTTTGGCCTATCGGTAGTGACGCTGACTTTCGACGATAGCGCCGAGGATTATTTCTCTCGGCAACAAGTACTGGAGCGATTGCAAAACGCCGATATTCCCGGCGACACCAAGCCCCAGCTCGGACCATTGTCGACTGGTGTCGGGGAAATCTTGCGCTATGTCATCGACGCCAAACATTTGCCGCTGGTTGAACAGCGCGCTTTGCAGGACTGGGTGATCGAGCCCCGGCTGCGTTCGGTTCAAGGCGTTGCCGATGTGGTTGGTTTTGGCGGCGGCATTAAGGAATATAAGGTTGCCGCCAAACCGGATCGTTTAAAAAATTATCGCATCAATTTAAATCAGCTTTTCGAAGCTATTGCCGCGAATAACACCAATACTGGCGGGGGCTATATTGAACATGGCGACGAAGCGCTGGTAGTCAGAGGCGTTGGATTATTAAAATCGGCACAAGAAATTGGCGAAATTGTAATAACAAGCAATGATGGCGTACCCGTGCGTATTAAAGACGTAGCCGATATCAGTGTAGGCCCGCAGCCACGTACCGGCATCGTCGGCATGAACCAGCGCGACGATGTGGTCGAGGGTATAGTGTTGCTGATTAAAGGCCGCGATGCGGTCAATGTGCTGGGCGGCGTCAAGCAGAAAATTCAGGATCTCAATGATTTTGGCCTGCCTCCCGGCGTCAAAATCAAGCCGATTTACGACCGCACTCTACTGGTAGACCATACCATTCATACTGTCGAACACAACATGATTGAAGGCGCAGTGCTGATCATGATTATCCTGCTGGTTTTTCTGCGACGATTTCTGGCGGCGTTTCTGATAACCTTGATTATCCCGCTGTCGCTGCTGTTCGCTTTTATTTTGGTCGATCTTGGTGGTATTTCCGCCAACCTGATTTCTCTGGGCGCCATCGATTTTGGAATCATTGTTGATAGCGCCGTGGTCTTGGTCGAGGCAGTCATGGTGCAGGTGACCCTGGACTTACAGCGTAATGCCGATATTAACCATCAGCGGCAAACACTGCTAAATACGGCAAAGGAAATGGGCCGGCCGATTTTATTTTCAAAAGTCATTATCATCATCGCTTTTTTGCCAATTTTTACCTTCCAGCGGGTTGAAGCCAAAATTTTCTCGCCTATGGCTTTTACCCTCAGTTTCGCGTTAGTAGCATCGATGCTTTTTAGTTTGACGTTTGTGCCGGCAATGCTGACATATTTATTGGGACCCAATCTTGCCGAGCGCCATAACTCGCTGGTTCACGCCATGGAACACCACTATCGGCGGCTTCTGGAATGGGTGCTTAAACATGCCCGTGCCGTCTTTATTTCGGCAATAGCGGCATTAGTGTTGAGCTTCATGTCGGTGCGCTTTATCGGCACAGAGTTTATGCCCAAGCTCGATGAAGGCAATATATGGCTAACCATTACTTTACCAACGCCGGTATCGCTGACGACCGCCAAAGAACTTGAACGTAATGTGCGCAATAAGCTGGAAACATTTTCCGAAGCTAAAATGGTGTTAACTCAGTTAGGCAGGCCGGAGGACGGCACGGATCCCAAAGGATATAATAACCTAGAGGTATTGATCGATCTCAACCCTAAAGACACCTGGCGTTATAAGAACAAGGATGAGCTGGTGCAGGCGATGGACAAAAAATTGGACATATTTCCGGGAATTCTGACCAACTTTTCGCAGGTTATACAGGATAACGTCGAAGAAGCGATATCCGGAGTCAAGGGTGAAATTGCCATCAAAGTATTCGGCAGTGATTTAAAAACGCTGCAGAACAGAGCCGATCAAATCACTTATATACTT
>Ga0209798_10002197_pt1 | contig 11516 bp, 12 predicted proteins | sample DOMMetBare3Fresh_FD_187475 | JGI IMG/M metagenome (GOLD analysis project Ga0209798, IMG submission 187475) | Wetland sediment microbial communities from St. Louis River estuary, USA, under dissolved organic matter induced mercury methylation -... | ecosystem: Environmental > Aquatic >...
GCGCGGCTCGTACCGGTCATGCTCACTCCCGGCCATCGATGCCCTCCAGTGCTGCGACCGCCGCATCGCGGGCGGCGAGGATGTTGGACTCCGTGCCTGCCATCCACAACCTGCCGAAGACGCCGACGGAGGCGACGTGCATGAGGTTGACGTCCGCGGCCTTCTCGGCCTCGTTCGCGGCGAGGTTGATATAGGCGGCCGGCGTGCACTCGAGCACCAGCATCGTCTGACCGGCCACCAGCATGTTGCCGCGGGTGAATCGGTTGAGGAGCTGGGACTGGTAGGGGCTGACGTTGGTGATCACCGACATCGATGCGATCTGCGGCCGCTTGCGGGCGCTCACGTCGAGGTCGAGCTCCCCGAGCGCCGCCTCACCGGCCGCCAGCACCTCGGCCTGTGACTCCGAGTGCAGCTCGAACATGCCGAACTGCCGCTCGACGATCTGCGCTCCGGGCCGGGCCATCGTCGCCTTCACCGCGACGTCCACCACCCGGAAGACGTGGTTGCCGGGCGCCATCTCCACGTACAGACCGGCCATCCCCTCGATCGCCAGGTCGCCCTGGGTCACGGTCCCTACGAATGCGGCGTACTGCGGCTGCATCCTGTCGATGTAGCAGTAGGCCCGGAGCTCGAAGTCATCGGCCATAGCGTTACTTCTCCTTGGTCATCGGGGTACGACCCCCGAGTAGGTGAATCCGTATGCCGGCTCAGCGGCCGGCGCGCAGCGTGCGATGCCGAGCGGCGTCACGAACAGGGGCGCCACGGGTACGACGGCGTCGAGACCCGAGGCCCGCGAGACGACCTCGGCGAAGCCCGGGAACGAGACCGTGCCTCCGACGAGGTAGACCTTCGGGACGGGCCATCCCCTCGTGTGGGTTGACACGATGGTGGCCACCTTCTCCATCACCGGGCGGATCAGAGGGAACAGCCGCGACTGCTGAGCAGGGTCCTTCTTCAACATCTCGGCCTCGTCGAAGGAGATGCCGAGCGCGCCGGCGATGACCAGCGTGAAGTGGGTTCCGCCGGTGGGCTCGTCCGCGGTGTGCACGACCTCGCCGTCGCGGACCACTGCGACTCCGGTGGTCCCTCCGCCGACGTCGACGACCACCCCGTCGCGCAGCTGCAGGACCGCGTTCGCCGCCGTGGGCTCGTCGACCAGGCCGCTGCACTCCATGTCGGCAGCCTGGATGACGTTCTGCACCGCACGCACGTCACTGAGCGGAACGCCCGGCGGGTACGCCCCGTGGGCCGCCTGAAGGGACACCCCGAGGCGCCCCTCGACGTCCTGTTTCAGCCGGCGCAGCACGTCGATCGCGCCAGCGAAGTCGGTGACCACCCCGTCGCGCACCACGTCCGCATACTCGTAGGCGGCCGCCAGTGGACGGTCGTCGCCGTCGAGGGCCACCAGCACCGTATACGCGGTGCCGAGATCCACCCCCGCCTTGATCCAGTCCGGCCGCTCGGTCAGCGGCTCGGAGACGATCGCCGCCTCCAGCGCGGTCATCGCGGACCGGAGCCTGGCCGCGGTCACGACGCACCTGCCCAGTCCGCCGGGTAGGTGACATACAGGAAGCGCGCCCAGGAAGGCGTGCCGAAGGTGATCGATGACCCTTTGGGGATCGCGATCACGTCCCCTGGTCGGCCCACGAGGTTCTGGTCGGAGGTCGTGATGTGCAGCTCCCCCTCGATGACGTACTCGACCTCGTCGTAGTCCAGCGTCCAGGGAAAGCTGCCCTTGCGCAGGCTCATCATGCCGGCAGCCATGGGCAGGCCGTGTCTCGCCGTGACGACGTCGCTCAGCCGGACGTCCATCTCGGGCCGGTGCAGCTCGACCGGGAAAGGGTCCAGCGCGACGGTGTTCACCCCTGGCACGTGCAGGAGTCGCGGGGCTCGGGGGCCCCGCTGGTCCCCGTCGTCACTCGGCGGTGACCCGGCGACAACCGTGATCCCGCGCTCGCCGGCCACGTCCCGGGCGAGCGGGGTCAGCCTGTCTCCGGGCGCGACAACGAGCTCCGTCGCGCCCGTGGAAGCGAGTCGGAGCACATCGTCGGCCGTGTGGGTCCGGCGACTCACGGCAGCCTCTCAGCGTCGCTCAGCAGCCTCACTTGGTGAGGGAGGCCGCCTCGGGGTTCTGCGCCGGCAGGATGAACTCGACGTCACCGTGCGGGCGTGGGATCACGTGCACGCTGACGAGGTCGCCAACCCGCTGTGCGGCCGCGGCTCCGGCGTCGGTGGCGGCCTTGACCGCTCCGACGTCGCCGCGCACCATGACGGTGACGTAACCGCCGCCGATCTGCTCCTTGCCGATCAGCGTCACGTTGGCTGCCTTCACCATCGCGTCGGCAGCCTCGATTGCGCCGACCAACCCACGCGTCTCGATCATGCCAAGGGCGATCATCTGGGGATTTACCACTGGAGTGTCCTTTCATTGTGGTGCTGTTGGGGTCGTGCGGACTGTGCGATCTGCGGGCGTGAGCCTTGCCCGGGTGGCGGGCGGCTGGCTCCTGGCGGGGTCACGGGCTACCGCCAAGCTCTGTGAGTACCCGACGAACGATGCGGTCGACCCGGTCGTCGGTGATCCTGGAAGGGGGCTGCGACGTGGAAGGGGGCTGCGACGTGCCGGGCTGGTTGCCGTGCGCGCCGTCCCTGCGGGGAGCCCCTCGGACATCAGGAGCGTGCTCGAAGGCTCCGGGGGGCGGGTCGTGCAGCGGGTAGGCCAGCCGCTTGATGTTGAGCAGGTTGGTGACGGTGATGTTGTCGCTGACGACGGCGCCGCCGACTCCCCCGGGTGCAAGGGTCAAGGCCGGCATCACGCCCGTCGTGGCGCCTATCGCCCCGAGGCTTCCCCAGGTGTTGACCAGGATCCGGAAGGCCGGCTTCTCGATACCGAAGGTCAGGATGACGTCCTCGTCGGTCGCGTGGATGACCAGCGAGTGCCCGTCGCCGCCAAAGTGCAGCAGCTCGACCGCGCGCTGACACCCGGCCTCCCAGCCCTTCTCGACATACCAGCCGAGCACCGTGGTCAGCTTCTCGGCGCTGATCGGTTCTTCGCGGCCTACGGTGCTCAGCTCTGCCACGAGGATGCGCGCGTGGGCCGGGACGTCGATGCCGGCCAGCCGCGCGAGCTGCTGCGGTGTCTTGCCCACGGCGGCCGGGTTCATGCCGCCCGCAGCGGTGAAGAGCGTCCGTTCCAGCGCCGCCTTGTCCGCGGGACCGACCCAGTGCGCGCCGAGCCTCTCCATCTCCAGGCGCAGCGCGCCGGCGATGGGCTCGTCGGCGATGACGGACTGCTCCGTTGCGCAGATCGTGGAGCAGTCGAACGACTTGCTGTTGACGATCGCCTCAGCCGCGGCGGCAACGTCGGCGCTCCGGTCGACGTAGACCGGCACGTTGCCGGGCCCCACACCCAGGGCGGGCTTGCCCGTGCTGTGTGCCGCCCGCACCATGGGAGTTCCGCCGGTGGCCAGGATCATCGAGGTGGCGTAGTGCCGCATGAGCTCCTGCGACCCCTGCAGGCTGACCTCCTGCATGCAGGCGACCAGGCCCCTGGGCATGCCCGCCCGCTCCCCCGCCTCGACCATGAGGCGAACCGCCTCATAGGTGCAGTGCTTCGCCGAGGGGTGGGGCGCGATGATGCAGCCGTTGCGGGCCTTGACCGAGATGAGCACCTTGTAGACCGCCGTGGAGTTCGGGTTCGTCGACGGGCAGAGCCCGACGATGACGCCCACGGGCCAGCCGATCTCGACCACCCGCCTCTCCGGGTCGCGGCGCAGGACGCCGACCGTCGGGATGTCCCGGATGGACTCCCAGACGGTCTTGGAGGCGAACTCGACCTTGAGTCGCTTGTGGGCGGCGACCCCGTAGCCGGTCTCCTCGTGCGCCATCGCACCCAGCCGCGTCGCGTCGCGATAGACCGCCTCCGCCATCGCAGCGCAGATGCGGTCCACCTCGGCCTGCGAGGCCGTCGCGAACTCACGCTGCGCGCTCCGGCAGGCAACGGCCAGGCGACGGGCCTCCTGAATCGACCTCAGATCGCTGTCGTACTCGTCGGTCATGGTCACACCTCCAGCGGCTGGGCCGCAACCTGAAGCACGGCGTCACGGAAAGCGTTGCACGCTGCCACGACGGCACTTTGCGAGCCGATCAGGTAGCCGCCCGAGAAGTTCGTCTCCGAGGGCGGGGGAAACCACACCTTCAGCTCCACGTCGGCCGCCTTCAGCGCGACGTCCAGCGCGTACGTCGCCTCCAGCGGTGGCGCGATGAGGTACGCCATCGGGGTGCCCTCTGGAACGTCCGCCGCCTTGCTCAGATAGCTGCCGGTGCGCGAGATCGGGTGCGCGAAGAAGGCCAGGTCACCGGCGTCGTTCGCCGAGTAGAACCACGCCTTGTCGCGGGCGTACTCGACGCAGGCCGTCAGGCCCGCCCGGGCCTCGGCCGCCGAAGGGCTGGCCAGGATGCCGATGATCTCCCCCGACAGCGGTCCTGACGCGTGCGCCGACCCTGCGTAGAAGCTCTGGGCATAGACAACCTCGACATCGGCCATCTTGGTCGCCTCGTCGAGGGCGGTATAGAGGCAGTCGTCGATGTCGCAGGTGACCAGGGCCAGGCTGCGCTGGTCGTCACGCAGCCCCAGCTTCACGGCGAGGGCCCCATCCACGTTGGGGATCAGCCGCGTCGCGAGGATCGTCGGCTTGATCGGGTCGAGAATGGCCACTACCGATCCCCGATCTGTTCCTGGCGCAGCTCCATGCCACTGGCCTGGTGGGCCAGGACGGTCTTCACGTGCTCCACCACGAACGCACCGGCTTCCAGGGGATTCGTGCCACCGTTCTGGGTGATCATGCAGATCACGTCTCGGTGGGTGTCGGTCTTGCCTGCCGTCGGGCGCCACCCCGAGTAGACGCTCAGGGCATCGGCGACCCCGAGCCCGGGCCGCTCACCGATCAGGAGTGCGACGACGTCAGCCTGCACGATGTCGTTGACGTCGTTCATCACGCCGACCCGACAGTACCGCACGAAGAACGGCGTCCCGAGGCTCAGCCCGGCCCCCCGCAGCCCCTGCTCGATCACCGGGTAGATCTGCGGCAGGTTGTTGGTCACCGCGGCCGCGGACAACCCGTCGCCCACCACGATCTGCACCTGCGGCTTCTTCACACAGCGCTCTGTGACCAGCTTCTTCGCCTCGTCGTCCAGCATCCTGCCGAGGTCCGGCCGAAGCAGGAACTCCCCCTGGCTTGTCACCTTGGTCTGCACGGTGAAGAAGCCCAGCTTCTCGAGCATGGCGCTCGGGACGTCCCCGAAGATGGCGTCCTGAGTGACCGCGTGATCGGCTCCGAACAGGAGCACCGCACGGGTGGGCGGCCGCGGCCCCGCCCGGCCCACGGCCAGGCGAGCGGACGTCGAGCCGGCAAGGTTCTCGAGCCCGCTGGGATTCGCCGGGTTCTTGACACCGATCCTGTGACGCTGCTCAGGCACCGTCGGGTCCGACACATCTATGTTGACCTCAGCACCGTTCGAGGCGGCCGCGGGCTCCGACTCATGCATCCTCGGCACTGGTTCTGCCGTCGGGTGCGCCTCAGCTGCTGCCGGTGCTGTTGCCGGTGCCGGTGCCGGTGCCGGTGCAGCCGCCTGCGCCGGCGCCGGCTGGGCCGGCGAGATCTCGGCCAGCACCGCCGTGACGATGCTGCGGACCTCCGCCGCGGATACCACGCTCATGTCCTCGTCCCCTATCGGCTCAGGAAGAAGGAGGCGTCGCCGGCCTTCTCGGTCAGTCGGCCGTCCCGCAGGAGTCCGAGCCCTTCCATCCACGCCTCGAACTCCGGCAGCGGGCGCAGCCTGAGTAGCTGCCTCAGGCTCGGCGCGTCGTGGAAGCTCGAGCTCTGGTAGCTGAGCATCGAGTCGTCACCCATCGGAATACCCATGATGTAGTTGACGCCGGCGGCTCCGAGCAGGACGGCGAGGTTCTCCAGCTCGTTCTGGGTCGAGCGTGCGTGGTTGGTGTAACAGACATCGGCGCCCATCGAGATACCCATCAGCTTGCCCATGAAGTGGTCCTCGAGCCCGGCCCGGGTGATCTGGGTCGAGTCATAGAGATACTCCGGGCCGATGAAGCCGACGACGGTGTTCAGCTGGAACGGGTCATAGCGCTTCGCCAGCCCGTAACAACGAGCCTCCATCACGACCTGGTCGGCCCCGTGGTGGGCGTCCGCCGACAGCTCAGATCCCTGACCCGTCTCGAAGTACATGTAGTTCGGCCCGGTTGCCACGGAGTATCGCTTGGCCAGCGCGTACGCCTCGTCGAGCAGGGCCACGTCGATGCCGAAGGACTCGTTGCCCTTCTGCGAGCCGGCCAGGCTCTGGAACACCAGGCCCACCGGGGCGCCCTTGCGCATAGCCTCCATCTGGGTCGACACGTGCGACAAGAGACAGTTCTGGGTGGGGATCTCCCAGCGGGTGATGACCTCCTGCGTCATCTCCAGCAGCCGTGAGACGCTCCCGAGGGAGTCGTCGGAGGGGTTGATCCCGATGACGCTGTCACCCGACCCGAAGCTCAGCCCCTCGTAGATGGCCGCGCGGATGCCCTCCATCGAGTCGGTCTGGTTGTTCGGCTGGAGTCGCGAGCCGAGGGTGCCCCGCAGCCCGATCGTGTTGTTGCAGTGCTTGACCACCTTGATCCTGCTGGCGGCCAGCATCAGGTCGAGGTTCGACATCAGCTTGGTCACCGCAGCGACCATCTCGGCCGTCAGGGCGTTGCTCGTCCGCTTCACCATGTCCTCGGTCGTGGTGTCCGCGAGCAGCCACTCCCGCAGCTCACCGACCTGCATGCCCTTGATCTCGGCATACACGCTCTCGTTGACCGCATCATCGATGACCCGGGTGACCTCGTCCTGCTCGTAGGGCACCGCAGGATTCTGGCGCAGGGTCTCCAGGGTGACCTCCGACAGGACGAACCGCGCAGCCATCCGCTCGGCGGCGCTCTCGGCCGCGATCCCGGCGAGGTGGTCCCCGGACTTCTCCTCGTTGGCCTTCGCGAGCAGGTCCTTGATGTCCCGGAACTCGTAACGATGGCCGAACAGGGTTGCGGCTAGCAGCATGGGCGCCTACCTCCGTGGCGAAGGGGGGACGTGGTCACGCAACGGCGGGACTCAGTCATAGAACACCAGCGTCTTGATGGACAGCGGGACCGCGCGGCCGTCCAGGACGGGCAGCCCGATGTCGATGAAGTCTCCCTCACCCAGGCCCACCTGGTCGATGACGATCAGGGGAAGTCCCGCCCTGGTGGCCTGGAGCGTCTGCCCCAGAACCTGGGCGTAGTCCTGCTGCAGGACGAGCACCAGCGGGCGTTCGCGATGGCCCGCATCGTGGTAGGCGACAATCTCCGCGGCCACCGACTGCAGCGCCGCATAGCCGAGCTCCTGCGGGAGGTCGACGACGATCGCGGCCTGGGCGTCCGCGTCGAGGTCCCAGCGGGCCGAGGCCTCGCGCACCGCCTCGGCGAACGACGGGCCGCCACCGCGGCCCGGCATCGCGGGCCGCAGGACGGGCAGGTTCCGAAGCGGCAGCAGCCCCTGGTCGACCCAGATGGTCGAGCCGCTCAAGGTCACCGTCTGGCCTGCGGCCCCGAGCACGGTGGCGCGCAGTGTCTCGGGAGGCTGGCGCACCGTCAGCTGCTGCAGGCGCACGTTGCGGTGAAGGGAGTCTGCAAGGAGCGGTCCGACATCGCCGTAGCGGGCAACCTCCGCCAACGTGGACACCGGCAGCCGGTCGTAGTAGCAGGCGCCGATGCCTCCGGTGAGGAAGACAGAGGACGAGGCGTCGGACTCGCGCAGCGGAGGCGTCAGCTGCACACCTCGACCGACCAGCACCTCCTGCCCGCTGGACAGGTCGACGATGAGGTCGGCCATCACGTCGCAGAACACCCGCAGCTGTTCCAGGGTCGCCCGGCTACCCTCCTTCAGCTGCAGTCCCAGGTCCTCGATAATCGACCGGCCCGGGGGTGCGACCCTCAGCACCAGCCCCGAGGCGTCGACCTCGACCTGTCTGCCGCCGACCGCGATCCCGCAGGAGCTCAGGTGGCGGCCCATCTTGAATACCGCGGCGTTGGACGTGCCACCCCCGATGTCGATGCTGGTGACCTGCTCGTAGTGGTCGCTCGACCAGCGTGCGGCGCCGGAGCCCCGGCCGGCGATCTGCGCCTCCGCGTTGGGGCCGGCGATGGTGACCACGAAGTCTCCCGCGCCGGCCGAGAGGGCACGCAGGATCGCGTCGGCGTTCTTGGTGCGCGCCGTCTCGCCGGTGATGATCACGGCACCAGTCTCGATCGAGCCCGGGGAGACCCCGGCCACCTCGTACTCGCGTCGAACCAGGTCGGCCAGCGCCTCGGCATCCACCTCGTCAGGGGCAGACAACGGCGTGGCGTGGATCTCCCCGCGGTGCACCACGGACTTCTCGTCCACCTGGATCCTGGGCACCTGTCCAGGCCGGGCGACGTCATGAAGAACCAGACGGGAGAAGACGACCTGGGTCGTCGTCGTCCCTACGTCGATACCGACGCTGAGCACCTCACGCTGGGCGATGGGCATTGGCAACCGGTCAGCTCTTCCGGAACGTCACGGTGCCGTCGAGCTCGAGGGAGTCCAGGATTCCCATGATCACCGCGTCGACCGGCTGCCCTGACGTCGTACCGCTCTCTCTGGCCGCGCTGCCCTCGGAGACCATCACGAGCTCGCCTGTGCCCGCGCCCACGACATCCACCGCGATGAAGACCGGACCGGTGAGCTCATTGCGTTCGTCCGCCTCCCGCACCAGCAACAGCTTGTGTCCAACGAGGCTGGACTCCTTGACGGTCGAGACTGCCGTGCCGACAACCCGTGCGATGCGCATTCATGTCTCCTTTGTCTTTACGGCTTCCCGCTGATGGCCGAAGGGACTGGCGTCGGAGGTGGCCCCGACCGTGGTGCCCCTTCAGTGCAGCTCGGACTCAGCGGACTCGATGAGGGCGAACTCCTCCTCCGGAGCGGTTCCCACGATGTGATGGCGGCTGTACAGGCCGAAGTAGGCGATCGCGACAGCGAACACCACCGCCGAGATGATGAGCACACGGGGCTCGACCAGGAAGCCTGCGACCAGGGCCACGACCGCAAGGACAAGAGCGATACCTGTGGTGACGACGCCTCCGGGAGTCCGGTAGGGCCGCACCAGGTCGGGCTCCTTGAACCGCAGGACGATGTGCGAGGCGCACATCATGATGTAGGAGATGGTCGCCCCGAAGACGGCCACCAGGATCAACAGGTTCCCCTGGTTCATCACCGCCATGACGAAGCCGATGACGCCCGGCACGATGAGGGCGAGGGTGGGCGTCTTGCGGGATCCCGTGATGGACAGGATCTTGGGCAGGTAGCCGGCCCGCGAGAGCGCGAACGTCTGGCGCGAGTAGGCGTAGATGATGGAGAAGAAGCTGGCGATCAGCCCGAGGAGACCGACGACGTTGATGAAGCCGCTGACGAAGTTCTGGCCGCCGTACGCGGCAGGAGCCTGGAGCGCATCGACCAGCGGGTTCCCCGACGCCTTGAGGAAGTTGGAGCCCGCCGCTCCAGGGGCCACGAGAAGGATGGTGCCGGCGAACACGATCAGCGTGAGCATCGCCGCGATGATGCCTCGCGGCATGTCCTTGGCCGGGTCCTTGGACTCCTCGGCGGCGAGCGGCACGCCCTCGACCGCGAGGAAGAACCAGATCGCATAGGGCAGTGCGGCCCAGATCCCGAGGACGCCGAAGGGTAGGAACGTGCTGGCACCTACGGCAGCGTGGTTGACCGGGATGTCGTTGAGGTTCGACGGGTCGAACTTGAGCAGGGCCGCGACGACGAACACGACCAAGGCCAGCACCGCCACGGCGGTGATCGCGAACATGAACTTGAGCGCCTCACCCACGCCGTACAGGTGGAGGCCGATGAAGATGACGTAGAAGAGGAGGTAGACATACCAGCCGTCCAGGCCGATGAGCGAGTGCACATACGCGCCGATGAAGTTGGCGATGGCTGCCGGAGCGATCGCGTACTCGATGAGGATCGCGGTTCCGGTCAGGAACCCGCCCCATGGCCCCATGGCCCGACGGGCGAAGGCGTATCCCCCACCGGTGGTGGAGATCGTCGATGACAGCTCGGCGACCCCAAGGACCATGAAGAGGTACATGATCGCCATGACGATGGTGGCGATCAGCAGGCCACCCCAGCCGCCCTGTCCGAGACCGAAGTTCCAGCCGGCGAAGTCACCCGAGATGACGTAAGCCACGCCGAGCCCGGCCAGCAGGACCCAGCCGGCGACACCCTTCTCCAGCTGGCGTCTCTCGAAGTAGTCCGCGCCCTTTATCTCCAGCTCGACACCGCCGTGAAGCGCACGCTTCGAAGGCTGCTCTGCGGCGCCAGGCCTGACGGAAAGCTCGGGCTCAGGCATCTTTACACCCTCCTAGACACGATCTAGGTCGCCACATCCCCCAACGCCTTCTGCGCCATTGCAGGAACCATTGAGAAAAATGATAGACCCTGCTTGAGGGTGGCCCGTTCGCTCGCTACGGACTGCGCAGCAGCGGTGGAGGTGTCGGCGTGACGATGTAGCCGGTGGCGTAGTCCCCTAGCACCATCATCTTCTGCTGGTCATTGCCCCACAGCCATGCGAGATAGGCGCAGAAGACAGCGTCGATCTCGTCCTCGATCGCCCCGAGCTCGCTCTTCCTGGCAGCACCGGCAGCGGTCGAGCGCAGGGCGGTCCAGCGCGGCGAGTCGGCAAGGCCAAGCACAGCTCCGCAGACCCCCTCAAGGTGGTCGAGCAGCTGTCGGTATGCATCCTTGAGCGCGGGTAGATCTCGGCCCCCCTTGCGCTTATAGGGGATCACATACTCCAACGGGAACAACGACACCATCGCAGGATGCGGATACACCTCGATGCAGACCCGCCTACCGGTGTCCGGCGGAGTCGAGGGGTCCATGTCCCAGCCCATCTCGGCGGCGAGCCTGGCGCCTCGCGGCTGGGGCACGAAACAGGGATTGCCCTGGTTGGCAGGGTAAGCCCCCGCTCCGAAGCGGCCGAACAACTGGCCGACGAGGGCCTCACAGGGTCGTCGTCCGGTCTGGTTAGGCACGACAAGCGGGGCGTCGACGGCGGCCACCAGTGTGTCGGTGACGTGTCGGTCCACGAACTCCATGATCTCGTCGTCCGTGCGAACCGCAGCCGACTCCAGGAGTCGGCCTGCGTCGTCGAGAACAGCCAGACCGGTCCTGTTGCGCTCGCCCCACGCAAGATCGACGCCGACGTACCTCGTCCTGACCAAGGTCCCCATCTCCATCACCTGAGAATGCCGTGTCGGGAGAGCACCTGGCTACCCCGGTCAACAGGCCGCCAGCGTGCTGGCTGGAGAGCCCCGCAGCCGGCACCAGGATCGAACGGCGTTCCATCGACGTGGTCCCACAGGCGGAGCGACATGGCACGCCGCGCAGCCAGCTGACGGGCCTCCCTGAGTG
>Ga0209798_10002199_pt1 | contig 11512 bp, 6 predicted proteins | sample DOMMetBare3Fresh_FD_187475 | JGI IMG/M metagenome (GOLD analysis project Ga0209798, IMG submission 187475) | Wetland sediment microbial communities from St. Louis River estuary, USA, under dissolved organic matter induced mercury methylation -... | ecosystem: Environmental > Aquatic > Freshwater...
CAGGGCAGGTAGCCAGGCATTTTCAAAGGCACCGCGGCGAAACAAGTAATCCACGGCTTCGATGCCGTCTTTCGCCACCGCAGTGACAATGGCGCCGTCGGCATCGAGAAACGCCTCTTTGATTAGCCGGACATCGCCGGGATTGTCCTCGACGATCAACACTCGCAAAGGTCGATCTAAAACATTCTTCATAGACATGCCTCAATCGCTAATTTCGGCTCCACTGCCAAAGGCAAAGTAAACTTGAAGTTCGATCCCTGCCCCGCCGCCGACTCGACCCAAATCCTGCCGCCATGGCGTTCGACGATTTTCTTACAGATCGCCAGACCGATGCCCGTACCCTCGTACTCTCCCTTACCGTGCAAGCGCTGAAATAAGATGAAAATCCGTTCGGCAAACTCCGGCGCGATGCCGATGCCATTGTCTTTGACAGAGAACTGACAGCGGCCATCCGTCACCTCACAGCTCAAGTGCACCTGCGGTATTGCCCCATCGCAATACTTTATCGCGTTGCCGATCAAGTTCTGAAACAATTGAACCAACTGTCCCTGATCGGCGAGTACGATAGGTAAAGGCGCCACCGACACCTCGGCGCCGCGCTCTTTGATCGCGCCGGACAAGTTGCTGCAGGCAAGTTGAACTACGTCTTCGCTGCTCACCGGGACGAACTCTTTACCCCGCGTGCCGACACGGGAGAATTCAAGCAGATCTCGGATCAGGGTCTGCATCCGCTTTACGCCATCGACGGCGAACCCGATAAATTCCAAAGCGTCGCCGTCAAGCTTGGCTTTGTAACGCTTCGCCAAAAGCTGCGTGTAGCTCGAGACCATGCGCAGCGGTTCTTGCAGATCATGGGACGCGACATAGGCGAACTGTTCCAGTTCGGCGTTAGAGCGTTGCAACTCCAATGTCTGCTTGGCCAGACCGGCTTCGGCGCGCTGGCGCTCAGCTACTTCCCGTTGCAGCTCCACAACCCGCTCTTCTAGTTCCTTGCGCGCCGCCTGCAACTCACGGTCGCGCCCTTCGATTTGCGCCAGCATGGCATTAAAACCTTCGACCATCACGCCGATCTCGTCCGACGCTAACTTGGTGGCACGCAGAGAATAGTTGCGTTTGAGCGACACTTCACGCGCCAGACTAGCAAGCTGCAACACCGGCATGGAAATGAACTGCTGCAACCGCAGCGAAATCAGATAGGCGACGAACAGGGAAATCACCAGGACGAACGCGACAATTTGGCCGTAGCTCAACAACCGATCCTGGATCTCCGACATATCCGCGCTTAGACCGATGACGCCCACCGCCTTATCGCGTAGCAAGATTCGCCGACACAGTTCGACACGGCCCTCGCGGACTTGATAGCCATCAAGCACCTTGGAGCATTGCGGCGGCGATTTCCCACTGCCGTCACGGTCAAACGTGGCGAAGACCTCGCCATCGTTTGTGTACAGCAAGGCCCAGGAAACGCTCGGCGTCGCGCGCAGCGCGCCCAAGGTTTCCGTCGCCGCGCTTTGATCCCGGAAGGTAATCGCCGCCGCGACGCTATTGCTGGTCACCTGCGCGAGCGATGCAACATTTTGCGCGATGGTCCGCGGTACCGTGAGAAACTCGTAGACAAAGAAGCAGGAGCAGGCGAGCACCAACGCCGCCATGGTCGTGCCCATGATAATGTAGGTCAGTTTGCGTTTGATCGACAGGTCGCTGAAGCGGCGCATATCACTTGCTCCCCTTCTCACGAACCGTCTTTGCCAATTTGAGCAATTTGGAACTCAACTTGATACCGACTTTTTCAGCCGCTTCAAGATTGATGTTGAAACGAACTTTGCTGTCTTCGACGATAAAGCCGATTATCGCCCCCGGATCACCGCCATCCTCGTTATCGACCACGGTTAGGATCGGTAGATTTTTTACCGGGGCAAGAGCTTGCTCGGCGCGGCTTTTATCCATTCCGCCAAGAAAAGCCACCTGACAGCTATCGTCGCGCGGGATCTGCGGCAGCCGCCGCACCGTGAAATTACGGCCGCCGACGTTCTGTCCCTTGACCAACTCATCGAGGGTCTTGCCAAACGGATCTTCGCCGATAAGACAGATAGCGATGCCGCTCTGGGCACTCCGAAAAGCGTTGGCTGGCCAATCGAGGAACTTGGTAAAGTTAAACAGAAACGCCGCCTTAACCTGATACTCGGAGAGAGTTTGTGCGGCAGAGAACTTCGGGAGAAGTGTCGTAAACACCAACATGACAATTGCTAAGCGTACACGCCTGCCAAAGAACTTAGCGAGGTATGAGCAAGACCCCAAGGGTTTTGTTGTCGGACGAAGTTTCATACAATCGCGCAGCACCTTAGAATCGATAGGTCAACTTGAAGCGAAAGCTCCGGCCATCCTGCTGGATCTTATCCTGCACATGCTCGGGTCCCGCCGGGTCGTCGTACTTGCGGTTAAACACATTGTAGAGACTTGCCGTTGCCTCCCACCCTTTGAAAACCTTGGAACTAAAAAGCGTTAGGTTGGTGATAAACACGCTTTCGGTGCGGTCGTTCGCAACCGTCTTGCGGGTACCGACGAATTGTTCCTCCACGCCAAGAGAAAGCTTGTCGCTCCACAGGGGCACCACGCCGTTGAATTTAATCAAATGGGTCGGCGAGTTTTGCACTACCTTGCCGCTCGTGCGGTCAGTGGATTCTTGCAATGCGTAGCTCAGTCGGCCGCGTACGCCATTTTGCCAGCGGCCTTCGAGCTCGAACTCCGCGCCTTTTTGAGTCACGCCTTTGGTGTTCTCGTAGAACAGCAAGCCTGAAGAGTTCACGCCCTCGGAGATGCGATCGCTGATCCATTGATAATAGGCATGGGCGCTGCCCCAGAGGTTGAAGCCGAGATATTGTTGCGCACTAAACTCGACGCTGCGAATTTTCTCTGGCCCGATGTTAGGACTGGCGATCTGGGTATCGCCGCCGTCATTGTAGAAGCGCTCGAAGGCGCTCGGCGCTCTGAAAGCCGTGCCATACAGCAGCTTCAAGATGGTTTTGTCGAACGGCTGATAGACCAAGCCGACACGCGGGTTGAGCGTGCCGCCAAACGAGCTGTACTGATCGTAGCGCAGGCCCGCGCTGACACGAAAGCCGCGGAACAGCTCGAACTCATCCTGAATAAACACGGCCCAGTCGCGGCTCGTCGTCCTCTTGTCTAAATAAACGTCGACATCGTAGTTTCGCTGATCCTGTTGGAACACGTAGTTGTATTCGGCGCCGAGGATAAACTTATGGCTGCCGAACAGTGTTTTCGACAGCTGCAACTCACTGCCGATCGCCTGAGTGCGAAACAGATCGATATTCTTGACGATGAACGGCGGATCGCCGGGCGCGGCGTAATCGACGATATAATCGCCTTTTTCCTTGAAGCGATCGTAATAGAGCCGAGCTTTAACGCCCAGCGAGTTGGCAAACTCCCGCTGAAACTTGAGATCGACGAAACCGCGGCCATCGGTCAGGCGCGTGCGATCGTCGTTGAATACCGTGTCAAACGACCCGGTCGGGATATCTTTGGTACGCCGAATGTATCCCCCCTCAAGGATAAAATCACGGAACGAGACTTTGCCGAAGAAATTGCCGGCGGATTCATCATCGTCATTTTTGGCAATGCCGAAGTTAGTCGCAGGATCGTTGAACTCCTTAAAGAAAAGTCGTTGATCGCCGCGGCTGCCGAACCGCCCCGTCGACAGCAGCACATCGAGGCCATTGGCAAAGCGATTACCGTAGGTAGCGCGGCCGCGATAGGTTGAGAAGGTGCCCCCCTCAGCCGCCAGTTCGACGGATCTCAAATCCACGCCGGATTTGGTCTTGACGTTGACCACGCCTAAAAACGCGCTGGTGCCATAAACCGACGAACTCGCGCCGCGAATGACTTCAACCCGGTCGATCAAATCGACGTCGATGTTGAAATCGTTGGCGATGCTCGCTTTGCCGTAATAGCTGTCGTTCATCCGGTGGCCATCGACCAGCAGCAAAAAGCGGCTGACATCGTTACCCAACTGGTCGAAACCGCGGATACCGAGATAGGAAACGCGCCGGTCGTTACGCACGAACAGCCCTCTGACACTCTGTAAAATTTCACCGAGATTGCGGTAACCGTACACCTTGATGTCGTCGCTGGTGACGATGCTCACCGACGCCGGCGCTTCAATAACTTTTTGCTCGAATTTCGATACGCTCTCGATGGTCACGTTCATCAAATCGTCGATCGACAGTTTGCTGAGATCGGTCTGCCCCAGCGCCGGCGCACCGCCGAGTACCACGACCAACGCCCAGAAATATCCCATAGCCGCCGCCGGCCGCCCCCAACAAGAGATTTTGTGCATCATCCTCAGCTCCTTACCCTGAACATTTCCGGCGAATTTATCACAACCCATGACGTCCTTGCATAAAAAAACCGGAGGCACAGGCAGCGCGCAAACCTGGGTCTCCAGCGTCTCGCCATATTCGTCACGTCAAAGCCGCCTGCGGCGTTGGCCCAATCGAGCAGCGCTCCGGATCGTCGATCGGCAACGTCACCGTGAACGTCGAACCCTTACCGAATTCGCTCACTAACTTAATCGTTCCGCCCATGAGCTCGACAAAGCGGTGGGCCACATATAAACCCAAGCCGATGCCGCCATAGCTGCGCGTGGTCGAGCTGTCGATCTGGTAGAATTTTTGAAAGATCAACGGCTGCGATTCTTGCGGAATGCCGACGCCGGTATCGGCGACCGACAACGACCAGGTTTTCCCGCCTGGGTCCTGGCCTGCGCTCACGGTAATCGTACCGGCTTCGGTAAATTGAATGGCGTTACTCACCAAGTGATCGACAATATGGCGCAGCTTTTGCCGGTCGGTTTGAATCATTAACGGCTTCACCGGCGCGAACCAGCCGATCGCGACACCGTTTGGCAGGGTTGACGGAAATGCCGCCTTGGCTTCATTGAGAACACTCGCGACGTCGACCACTTCGTTGACCAGCATCACCGTATCGGTTTCGAGGCGCGTCACTTCGAGTACCGAGGTGAGCAACCCGAGCAGATCCTTGGAACGGTCGACGATTTTGCCGATGGCATTTTCCTGCGGTTTGGTGATCGTTCCCAAGGTGCCATCGCGCAGCAGTTCGCTATAGCCCATGATGACATTGAGCGGCGTGCGAAATTCATGGGACATCACGCTCAAGAATTCGTCCTTCACCTTATTGCTGCGGTGAAGCTCCTCGGCTTGCGCGCTGATTTGCTCGTAAAGCTGGGAATTGTGGATCGCCACACCAGCTTGATTGGCCAGAGCGGCGAGAAACTTGATTTCATCGTCGGGAAATTCGTGCTCGAACTTAGTGTAAATCGATAGCACGCCGACGCCTTCGCCGTTGGCCAGCATAGGCAACCCTAAATACGACACCAATCCTTGGCGGCGAAAAACCTCAGGGCGCCGCGTGCGCGGATCACTCAAAAACTTGCGGATCGCCAACGGCTTCTTTTGCTCGAACACCAGTTGCGATAACCCTGGGCCAGAGGCACTGCTACCGGACGCCGCCCAGTCCTTATCCTCGACGTTCCAGGAAGCCGCCGGTTGGAGCACGCCGCTCGCCTGATCGTACAGCCGAATGGTGATCGCTGAATAAGGCAGCAACTTAGCGAGCCGCTCCGTCAAAATTTTCATGACCCGCGACAGATTGAGGCTGGTCGCCGCTGCGCTGCTGACATCGAGTAAAGCTTCCACATGACGAAGCTGACTGCGGCTTGCGCTGTAGAGCTGGGCATTTTCCAAACCGACGCCAATCACGTCACCGATGGCTTTGAGCAGATCGACTTCCCGCGGGCTAAAATTCGTCCGGCGTAAAGTGCTGACGTTAAGCACACCGACGACTTTGTTTTTAGCTTTGAGCGGCGTCCACACAATCAGTCGATCGCCCGCCCTGGCAAGCCGTTCCGGATTTTCACTCCGACCGACAAACAGCTCGCCGCTGCGAAACACTTGATCGAGTTTACCAGCTTTTAGGCGTGGTTGTCGGAGATGCTCGACATGTTCCGGCGACAGGCCGCGATGCGCCGCTAGTGTCAATTCACCGCTCTGCGGATTGCGCAACCGCACATGGGCCATCTCACAGCCGGTCACTTCGAGAACTTTGTCCAACACGCTCTCTAAGAACTCGTCAAGCTGCATAGACTGGCTCACCACCGCGGCGATGGCATTGAGCCCGGCCTGATCTTGGAAACGCGCTTGGGCCTCTTGAGCATACTTGCGCTGGATCGCATAGCGGATTGAGCGCGACAACAAACGGCCGTCGAAATCGCCTTTCACTAAATAATCTTGCGCGCCGGCGCCCACCGCAGCATTGGCTACGGCATCGTCGTTGAGCCCGGTGAGCACGATGACGGGAGTATCCGCCGCCTGCGTCTGTACCTGCTTGAGCGTTTCGATACCGCTGCCATCGGGCAAGGAAAGATCCAATAGAATGACATCGAAGGTCGCTCCACGTAACTGACGCAACGCCGCGCTCAGAGTGTCCGCATGAGTCAATTCGAACTCTCCGTCCTTAACTTCCTCAAGAGCGTAGCGCACCAATGCCGCGTCTCCCGCGTTATCTTCGACGGCGAGTACCTTGATCGGCCGCTGAGAACTTTTCCGCATGCCATCGCTGGCGGCGCCATCATCCGCAACATCGAAATTGGCCCCACTCGCCCCACTCGCAGTCAATTCAGCAAGCGGCTTATCGGCAACCGCCATCGCTATTATCTCGCCGCCAATAGCAATTTTGCCCAAGGGAAACTTGCGATCGGCCACCGCGCGAAACGCCGCGCCATCGCTGGCAAACATCCCGCCCCACGGATCGTTAACTCTCATGTCCATATCCATTTGTGACAAGAAATCCTTCTTGGCTCACAGCTCGCAAGGGATCGTCACCGTGAACGCTGTCCCTTTGCCGATTTCGCTCTCAACCTGGATCTTTCCCTTCAACAATGTCGTGCACCGTTTGGCGATATGCAGACCCAGACCGATACCGTCATGGACTCGGGTGGTCGAACTGTCGACCTGGCTAAACTTCTCGAAGATCACCGCCTGAAACTCTTTCTCAATACCAACACCGGTGTCGGTCACAGCCATCACCAAGTTATTCTGCGCTCCGCATTCGACTTCGCCGCGGACATATTTGGCCGATATGGTAATCGACCCCGACGGGGTAAATTTGACCGCGTTGTTGATGAGATTCTGCAGGATATATTGCAGTTTAGTTTTATCGCTCTTGACCGTTGGCAAGTTGGTGGAATAGTCCCAACGGAATTCGAGTTTGCCGTCCAACGGCTGCGGATAGCTGCTCTGCAGCTCGTCGAAAAAGTCACCAAGCGCGACTGGCTCGTAATGAGCCGTTGCGACCTCCGACTCCATGGCGATGGCGTTGAGAATGTTGTTGACCATATTCAGCTGCACACGGTGCTGGCTGGCGATTTTGTCCAGCGGCTCGCGCTGTTCAACCGGGACTTCCCCGAAAAATCCTGTCTGCAGCATCTCGACATAACCGCGGGCGACATTGAGCGGGGTCCGCAGCTCATGGGACATGACGCCCAGGAACTCGTCCTTCACATGATTGGCGCGTTCAAGATCTTTAGCGAGCTTGATGATCTCGCCATGCACTTGAGAGTTATGAATCGCCACGGATGCCTGACCGGCAAGGGCGCTCAAGAACTCGATCTCTTCGTCGCTAAACCGCCGGTCGCCCTTGCCGTAGAAAGCCAGCAGGCCTAAGACCTCATCGTTCACGGTGAAGGGGACTCCCAAATAGGCGCGGAAACCATGCTGGCGGCAGAACTCCGGATCGCGTGCCCGCGAATCGTTGGGCAAGTCTTCGATCAACACCACTTCTTTCTGCGCCGATACGGCGTCAGACACACTCCCGCTGGTCTGCCAACGTAACGCCGCCGTAGTCCAGGCTTGTGGGTCGATGTTCCGGCAGGCCACCGGTTCCAATCCGCCGCTCTCCTTGTTGCGCAGACGAACCGTCGTCGCCACCTGCGGCACGAGCGCGGTAACCTTATCGAGCAAGATCTCTAAGACCTTGGGCAGTTCCAATGTCGAGGTAAGCGCCGCATTGATGTCTTTGAGCGCGACAATATGGTTGAGGTGGCGCGCCGTCGACTCTTGCAGCCGTTTGCGTTCCATCGCGTAGCTCAGCGAACGAACCAGCAACTTGCCGTCGATCTCGCCCTTGACCAGATAATCCTGGGCGCCGGCACGGACCGCCTCCAATGCCATGGCATCGTCATCCAAGCCGGTGAGGACGACGATCGGCACAGCCGATATCTCACGCTGCATGCGAATCACAGTGTCGAGCCCCTTGGCATCGGGCAGAGACAAATCCAGCAAAACCGCGCTGAACGGCTCGCGCTTGAGCGATTCGATTCCGGTCATGAATCGGTCGACATGAACCAAAGCGAACGGCGCTGGCTGCACTTCGCGCAATGCTTCGCTCAACAATCGAGCGTCGCCCGGGTTGTCTTCGACTAACAGAACTTTCTTAGTGGATTCCATGTTGCGCTCACTCCGTTACGCCGGCATTGAGAAATAGAACGTCGAGCCTTTGCCGATTTCGGACTCAACCCAAATCTTACCGCCATGTCGCTCGACGATCTTCTTGCACACCGCCAGGCCGATACCGCTGCCTTCGTACTCCTCCCGCGTATGTAGCCGTTGAAAGATGACAAAAATCTTGTCGGCGTACTGCGGATCGATGCCGATGCCGTTGTCGGTCACCGAGAAGCGCCAATCGCCATTGCGGCGCTCGCAGCCGATGTGAATGCGCGGCGCCTGGCCGTTGCGGTATTTGATCCCGTTGGCGATCAAGTTTTGTAATAGTTGGCCCAACTGGCCTTCGTCGGCAGAGATCGTCGGCAAGGCATCGCAAGTCACCTGCGCGCCGCTCTCGTCGATGCTCACCGCCAGAGCCTGCAAACTCCGCTGCAGAATGGCCGCGCAATCGGTCGGTGCGAACTTCGCCCCGCGCGAACCCACCCGCGAGTAGGCCAAAAGGTCTTGGATCAACCCCTGCATGCGTTTGGCGCCGTCGACGATAAAGCGGAAATATTCCTGCGCGTCGCCATCGAGCCGGTCGCGATAGCGTTTAAACAAAAGCTGCGTGTAACCCGTCACCATGCGCAGCGGTTCCTGCAGGTCATGGGAGGCCACGTAGGCGAACTGTTCCAATTCAGCATTGGAACGCAGCAGTTCATGGGTTTGTTGGTCGAGCTTGCGATTGGTATTTTCCAGTAGCTCCTTGGCGCCACGCACCTGATCGAACATCTCGCGGTTTTCGATGGCGATGCCCATCTGGTTGACGATCGCCATCAGACGCGCGGTTTGCTCTTCAACGAAATAGCCCGGCTCGCGGGCTGCGAGATGGACTATGCCGCGGGTGGCGCCGCGAACCTTCAGCGGCAGGAAGGCACAGGAGTGAAAGCCAACGCGCAACTGCTCCTTGCCTTTGATGCGCTCATCCGTGGCGACATCGGCGGCGACGATGGCAACCCCCGAGCGAAACGCCAACTCCACGGCGGAACCGGAGCCCTTGGATCGCGCCGCGTCGATGAACGATCCGGGAAATCCTTGATGCACTGGAATAAGAAACTGACCGCTTTCTTGGTCCGTAAGCCGAACCAACGCGGCATCGGCGCCAGTGGCATCGATCAGCTTGGCGATCACACCCTGGAGAATGTCGGACACCGATCCGCTCGACGCCAAAGGTGTCATGGCGGCATAGAGGCTCGACAACTCTTCCAAGGAATTCTCCAACTTTTGGTTCGTGTGGGCCAATTCCGACTTAGCCGCTTGGCTTTGCTCAAAGAGTTGGGAGTTGTGAATCGCTACCGCCGCCTGGCCGGCCAACAGTGCCAACAACTCAATCTCAGCGGCATTGAATTCGTGCCGCTCCTTGGTGAAAAAACTGAGCGCGCCGAGAATCTCATCGTTTACAATGAGCGGCAGCCCAACGTAGGAAGCCAAACCGTTGCGGCGCATAAACTCGGCATTGGCAACCCGCGGGTCATTTTGCACATCCGTGACCACCACGGGTGCGCGCCGTTGTAAGACCAATTGCGAGATTACCGATTGACTCTTAGCGATCGAGGCCTGCCAAGTTTCGGCGTCCATATTGCGGCAGGCTATACCCTCCCAGGTATTCGAGTTCGGGTTTCGCAAGCGAATCGTTACGGCGCAATTGGGCAGCAGGCGGTCGATCTGGTCCAGCAATATCGCCAGCACGGACTTGAGATCGAGGGTCGAGGTCATCGCGACATTGATGTCCCGGAGCGCCTTGAGTCGAACTTCGGAAACCACCTGGCCGTCATGTTGGGACTTAATAATTTTTGCAGCGTAACGGACGATGAAGAATAACGCGCCGTACAACAGGCCCAGCAAAAGGACCATACCGAGGACCAAGCTTCTCCAGGTGTGTTCCATTTTTTCGAATAAGTCGGTGACGTCGTAATAGAGCTCGAAGACTCCCTCGATCTGTCCCTCGGCGCCGTCCGCACGGACCGGGACATAACTTGAGATCAGGTCGCGATCCTCGATCACCCCTTCGAAGGCGCTAAAGGTATCGCGGTGAGTAATTTCGCTAGCGGCGACACCGGCGCGGGCAGCGACGAAACCGCCATTGTTACTCTTGTTTTCGCCGATCTGTTTGGCCTCGCTGGAAAACACCGTGCGGCCGTTGAGGTCGTAGATCTTTATTTTGAGAACCGAAAGTCCTTTAACCGCCTCAGCCAAGGCCGCGCGCAACTTGGCGGTGTCGCCATGCTCGCGCACGGCATCGTCGGTTAATGACCGGGTGGCAGCGAGAAACTGCTTAACTTGCAGCCGGCTGGCATTGGCGAGAACCTGCGTCAGCGCTACGTTATGCCGTTCACCATTCTCCAGCAGATCGCCGATCGCCGCACGGCGGTAGAAATAGCCCAACAGCAGCGCGACGATAACGATGCTCACCAGACTCGTCAGGGAGAAATAGCGGAGGAGCTTAAACATGTTTCCCCTCCGCATCGGTCAAGGTAAAGAAAAATGTCGACCCTTGACCCGGTTGCGACTCGACCCAAATCTTGCCGCCATGACGCTCGATGATTTTTTTACAGATCGCCAGGCCGATGCCGGTTCCCTGGTATTGATCCCATGTATGCAAACGCTGGAAGATGACAAAAATCTTTCCCGCGTATTCGGGCTCGATGCCAATGCCATTGTCGGTCACCGAGAACAACCAGCGTGCGCCTTGACGCAAACAACCGACGTGGATTTTCGGCGATTCGGCACTGCGGTATGTGATCGCGTTACTGATCAAGTTTAGAAATAGCTGTTCCAACTGTCCCGGGTCTGCCATGACCCTGGGCAAGCGATCCCGGGTCAGCTGAACACCGCTTGCCTCGATGGCAATGCGCAAACTCTGAGTTGCGCCGGCAAGAATTTGCTCGCAGTCCGCTGCCACCAGCGGCATTTGATGGGCGTCGAGACGTGAGAAC
>Ga0209798_10002200_pt1 | contig 11502 bp, 12 predicted proteins | sample DOMMetBare3Fresh_FD_187475 | JGI IMG/M metagenome (GOLD analysis project Ga0209798, IMG submission 187475) | Wetland sediment microbial communities from St. Louis River estuary, USA, under dissolved organic matter induced mercury methylation -... | ecosystem: Environmental > Aquatic >...
GAGCAGCGTCGCCGAAGGCATCGAGCATCTGCGCCAGGCCGGTGCAGATAGCCCCTATGTCCAACTCGCCACCCAGGCCAATTGCTGCAACAACGATTGCGAAGCGGCCCCGGGGCGTCTCGCTTCCCGCTTCGATCCCTCTGAACAGATGGAACGTGCCCTGCGCCAACAACTCTCCAGCACCCAGGCCGGCATGGAAAACGGTCTGACCCTGCTCGCCACCACCGGTGCCACCGCCCCCTTCGTCGGCCTGCTCGGCACCGTATGGGGCATCTACCACGCCCTGCTGGCGATTGGTCTGTCCGGCCAGGCGGCACTGGAAAAGGTCGCCGGTCCGGTTGGCGAAGCGCTGATCATGACCGCCGCCGGCCTGGCCGTCGCCCTGCCCGCCGTCTTCGCCTACAACGCCTTCACCCGCGCCAATCGCGTCATCCTGGCCGACCTCGACGCCTTCGCCCACGACCTGCACGCCTTCTTCACGGTCGGCAAGCCGTTTGTCGCCAACAGCGCCCAGATCCACCCGATGCGCGCCCGCGCCGCCACGGAGGCCGCATAACATGGCCATGGGAAGCTTCAATTCACCCGGCGTGCAAGCGCCGACGGCGGAAATCAACATGACGCCGCTGGTCGATGTGATGCTGGTGCTGCTCATCATCTTCATCATCACCGCGCCGCTGATGACGCACTCGGTGAAAGTCGACCTGCCGCGCGCCTCCAGCCTGCCGACCAACGAGAAGCCGCTGACCTTGAAAGTCTCGATCAATGCCGACAGCAAGGTCTTCATCGGCAGCGAGCCAGTTGACCAGGCCGCGCTGGAAGCCCGCTTCCGCGACGCCGTCGCCCAGGACGCCAATGTCGAAATGCATCTCAAAGCCGACCGCAACACCCGCTACGAATCGGTGGCCGAAACCATGAGTGCCGCCCGCCGGGCCGGTCTGAGCAAAATTGGCTTCGTTACCCAGCCGGGAGCAGAGACGCAGTAAGCCGCGCTTTTAATTTTTTACTCGTGTAGTCAAACAATCCTCTCGCCAGCCAGCCAACGAAGCCAGCCAGTCCACAGAGGGACGCCAAGCTTCGCCGCCAGCCAGGCAGAGACTTTTCAGGGAGTCTTGCCGTGTTGTCCACAAAAAAACTAATCACCGCTCTGGCGTTTTCCGCTGTCCTGGCCGCTCCGGCCCTGGCCCTCGAATATCCGATCGGCGTGCCGCAACAGCGCGCCGGTATGGAGGTCGCCGCCGTCTATCTGCAACCGGTTGAAATGGAACCGGAAGGCATGATGAAGAAGGCCGCCGAATCGGATATCCACATCGAAGCCGACATCCACGCGCTGGCCAACAACCCGAACGGCTTCGAGGAAGGGGCATGGATTCCCTACCTCGTCGTCAAGTTCGAAGTCGCCAAGATCGGCGCCGACTTCAAGGTTGCCGGCGAATTCATGCCCATGGTCGCCAACGACGGCCCGCACTATGGCGACAACATCAAGCTGGCCGGCCCGGGCAAGTACAAGGTGAAGTACACGGTTCTGCCGCCGTCGGCCAACCCGCACTCGCATTTCGGCCGCCATACCGACCGCGCCACCGGCGTTCGCCCTTGGTTCAAGCCGTTTGAAGTCGAATACGAATTCACCTACGTCGGCATCGGTAAAAAAGGCGGCTACTGATCATGAAGCTCGCCAAGATAACCGCTGCGCTCGTCGCGGCGGGGCTGGCCCTGCCCGCCCTCGCCGCGACGGATGCCGCCACGCTGGAAAAACTCGCCGCCCGCCTGGAAAAGCTGGAAGCCCGCAATGCCGAACTGGAAAAACAGGTCAAGGCACTGAAGGGCGAAAGCGAAGAGATTGCCAAGGGTCTCGACAGTCCCCGCCTCTCTGAAAACGAGCCCGATCTGACGGTACGCCTGAAGGCGGTCGAAAAAGATCAGCTGAACATGAAGAAGGCGCAAAAGATCGCCGAAGGTCTGGACGGCATCAAGGTGGGCGCTTCGCTGGCCACCGTCATGCAGCACGCCAACGGCCTGCCGAAAAATGTAGACGGTGGCAGTAGCCAACTCAACTACCGGGCCGACGTCTCGGTCGAACTGCCGCTCAAGCCGCTCGGCGACATCGAGCACAAGCTCTTCGCCCATCTGCGCATGGGCCAGGGCCTGGGTATGAACGCGGCGTTCACCAATCTCGGCCACTTCGCCAGCGCCCCGAATGCCTTGGCCTTCCGCGCCTCCGGCCTCGACCCGGATTCGTCGGTCACCATCCTCGGTCAAGCCTGGTACCAGGCGGCGATCCCGCTGCCCTTCCTCGGTTTCAAGCCCTACTCGCGGGAAACGCTGGAGGTCACCTTCGGCAAGATGGACATCTTCGGCTTCTTCGACCAGAACGCCGCTGCCGGCGACGAATCCAAGCAGTTCCTCAACTCCGTCTTCGTGCATAACCCGCTGCTCGATGCCGGCGGCGAAGTCGGCGTCGATGCCAACGGCTTCCAGCCCGGCTTCATCGCCTCCTACCTCAATTACTTCAACAAGGTCGAACCGTGGCGCTTGTCGGTCGGCGTCTTCGGCACCGGCGACAAGGGTGCCAACTACCAGCGCAGCCTGTCTTCGCCGCTGCTCATGGTGCAGGCCGAAAAGCAATTGAAACTGTTCGGCGGCCTCACCGGCAACTACCGTCTTTACGGCTGGAATCGCAGCCAGGGCGCCGACTACGACGGCAACCTGAACAAGCACACCGGGATCGGCGCCTCGATCGACCAACGGATCGGCGACGGCATCAAGGTCTTCGCCCGTTACGGCAAGCTGGTCAAGGGCGAGCTGGCCTTCAACCAGGCGGCGACCGCCGGTGCCGAGTTCTCAGGCAGTTACTGGGGACGCGGTGCTGACGCCATCGGCGTTGCCGGTGCCTGGCTGCAATCGGGCAAGGCCTATCGCGGCAGCACGGCATTCGGCTACCTCGAAGACGAACCGAGCGACAGCTCGCTCGCCCGCAGCGTGGCCTACAGCTACACGCCGCGCGGTGCCGAGAATCTGGCGGAAATTTATTACCGCTACCGCCTGACGCCGCAATTCGAACTGACGCCGGACTTCCAGTACATCACCAACGGCGGCGCCAACCCGGATGCCAAGTCGGTCAAGGTGTTCGCCATCCGCGCCAATATCGCCTACTAAGGAAACCTGATGAAACAGACTCTCTTTTCCGTGGCCCTCGGCCTGCTACTGGCCTCCACGACAGCACTGGCCGACGACATGCCGACCTTCAAGCTGCTGATGAAAGACGGCCGTTTTCTGCCGGAAACCATTGAAGTGCCGGCCGGCACCCGCTTTCGCCTGGAAGTGAAGAACGAGGGCCCGGGGGCCACGGAATTCGAGAGTCTGGAACTGAAAAAGGAACTGGTGCTCGCCCCCGGCGTCACCCGCAGCCTGGTCTTCTACCCGATGAAGCCGGGCACTTACAAATTCTTTGACGATTTCCACCCGGATACCGGTCAGGGCCGGATCGTCGCCAAGTAAGCCATTAAAAAAAACCAACCGCGCACAACGGAGCACAGCATGGGTAACGCCTTTTTCGTAGTCTGGCGGGAGAGCCTCGAAGCCTTCCTGATCGCCGGCATTCTCTACGCCTGGTTGAAAGCCAACGACGATAGCGGCCGCGGTCGCAACGCCTTGTTCATTGGCCTGGCCAGCGGCGTCGGCCTGGCCATGCTGCTCGGTTGGGCCTTGCTGACGGTGCAGGACGAACTGACCGGCGAAGCGCTGGAACTGTTCCAGACCGGCACGCTGTTCGTTGCCTCGGCGCTGATTACCCAGATGGTGCTGTGGATGAAGAAGCACGGCCGGCAGATGAAGGCCCGCCTGCATGCCGAACTGGCTACCGCCGCCGAACGCTCCGGCTACCTCGGCGTGGCGGTCGTTGCGGCGCTGGCGGTAGCTCGCGAAGGCGCTGAAACGGTGATTTTCCTCTACGGCCTGGCCCAGGGCGGCGACATGAGCGCCCTCGCCGTCGGTTCGGTGACCGGCCTGGCCGGCGCCGGCCTGACCGCCTGGCTGGCCGCCAAGAGCCTGGCCAAGCTCAATATCGGCCTGTTGCTCCGCCTGTCGTCGATCCTGCTCCTCATCCTCGCTTCGGCGCTGCTCATCTCGGCGGTCGATCGCCTGATCGGCGCCGGTTACCTGCCCCCCCTGCTCGACCCGGTCTGGGACACCTCGCTATTGCTCGACGACAGCACCACCGGCGGCAAGCTGATCGCTGATTTCGCCGGCTATCGCGCCCGCCCGGCCCTGAGCAGCCTGCTGGTCTGGGCCGGCTACTGGGGCCTGGTCATCATCGGCCATCGGGCAAGCCGTCATGGCTGAACATGCGCTGACTTTTCACCGGCAGATACCGCGCAGTCGCCTGGCGGCCGCCGGCCTGTTCCTGCGCCGTCACCGCAAGCCGATCATCGCCATCCAGTGGCTGGTCGTCGTGCTCTATGCCGCAATGGTGATCATTCCCGCCTTCATGCCCCTGCCGCCGGAAAGCGCCCATCTCTGGGACAACCTGCGGCTGTTCTCGCAATTCTGCTTCTGGGGCCTGTGGTGGCCCGGCGTGATGATCGCCACCGTGACCATGGGCCGCGTCTGGTGCGGCTTGTTCTGCCCGGAAGGCTTCATTTCCGAACAGATCAGCCAGTACGGCCGCGGCAAGGCGCTGCCCGGCTGGCTGAAATGGTCGGGCTGGCCCTTCGTCGCCTTCATCTGCACCACCGTTTACGGCCAGTTGGTCAGCGTTTACGAATACCCGCAAGCCGCCCTGCTGGTCCTTGGCGGCTCGACCATCGCCGCCATCGTCATCGGCCTGCTCTACGGCCGCGAGAAGCGCATCTGGTGCCGCTATCTGTGCCCGGCCTCGGGCGTCTTCGCCGTGCTGGCCAAGATCGCCCCGTTACACTACAAGGTCGATCGCGATGCCTGGGACAAGCACACCGGCGACTTCGAACCAGTCAACTGCGCGCCGCTGGTCGATGTCCGGCGCATGACCAGTGCCTCCGAATGCCACAGCTGCGGCCGTTGTGCCGGGCAGCGCGATGCGGTCAGCCTGAGCCTGCGTTCGCCCTTCTCGGAAGTCCTCGATTTCAACAACCCGGCCAAGACGCCGGACGCGCTGACCCTGGTCTACGGCGTACTCGGTGTCGCCACCGCCGCCTTCCAATGGACGCTCAGCCCCTGGCTGCTCGCCATCAAGCTGGCCACCGCCGAATGGCTGGTCGATCACGACTACTTTGCGCTGCTCGACAACGATGTGCCCTGGTGGCTGCTCACCCACTATCCGGAAGCCAGCGACCTGTTCACCTGGCTGGACGGCGGCCTGATTCTCGGCTACCTGCTCGGTGGCGGTTTCCTGCTCGGCAGCCTGTTGCTGGTCGGCCCGGGCATTGCGGCCCGATTGCTGCGCCATCCGCTACTCAGCTGGCAGCGCTTTGCCCTCGCCCTGGCGCCGCTCGCCGCAGCCAGCGTCATCCTTGGCCTGTCGATGCTGACCGTCACCCATCTCAAGGCCGAGCGCCTGACGCTGGTCTGGCTACCGTATTTCCGCATCACGCTGCTCAGCCTCGGTTGCCTGGGCAGCCTGTGGCTGGCCTTCAAACTGACCCTTCAAGCCGACTCGACCAACTGGCGCAAGCTCGCCGCCTTTACTGCGATGCTGCTGCCGGTCGGAACGATGGCAACAATGTGGACGCTGGTTTTCTTCATCTGGTGAGGAAAATTAACGCCAAGCCATCGTCGGCAAGGAAAATCCGGCGTAAAGTCCGGTCGGATCGGGCATCACCCGATTACGCAACATTCATCTCGGCAAGACCATGACGCAGCCAGTAGCCAACGCAATTCTCCTGATCGGCCATCCGAATGTCGGAAAATCGGTCCTCTTTCACCGCCTGACCGGCGCCTACGTCAACGTTTCGAACTACCCCGGAACCACCGTCGAGGTGACGCGCGCCAGCGCCCGCTTCGACCGCGAGGCCGCCCTGCTCGACACCCCGGGCGTGCTCGCCCTGCCCTCGCGCAGCGACGACGAACGGGCGACCATGCGCGCCCTGCTCAACGAGAACTCACGCAGCTTCGTGCAGGTTGGCGATGCCAAGAACCTGCGCCGGACGCTGACCCTGACCGCCTTGCTGGCCGAACTCGGCGTGCCGATGGTACTGGCCCTCAACATGCACGACGAGGCTGCCGCCCGCGGCGTCACCGTCGACATCCCTGCTCTGTCGGAAGAACTCGGCATCCCTGTTCTGGCCACCGTCGCCACCGGCGGCGAGGGCATCGGCGAACTGACCGGCAGCCTGAGCGAAGCCCAGCGCCCGGAAGCCATGTTGCGCTACGACGCGGATATCGAAGCCGACATCGCCGGCGTTGCCGACAGCATTCTGCGCCTGGCGCCGCATCCCCGGTTGGCGGCGCGCGGCCTGGCCATCCTCTATCTCGGCGGCGACTCGGAAGTGGTGCACTGGCTGGAAGCGACCGCCGGGGCGCAGTTCGCCGAACTCGAACAATTGCGCCAGACGGCCATCGGCCGGGCCGAAGGCGACCTGCCGACCCTGCTCGCCCGCGAACGCACCGAAGCCGCCGATACCCTGGCGGCCAGCGTCATCCAGCGTGCGGTGAAGAGCAGCCCGCTGCTGTCGCAACGGATCGGCCAGTATGTCGTGCATCCAGTCTGGGGCATCCCCATCCTGCTCGGCGTGCTCTACGTCGTCTATCAGTTCGTCGGCGTCTTTGGCGCAACGACCCTGGTCGGGCTGATGGAGAAGGACCTTTTCGAAGGTCTCCTCAACCCGGCCTTCACCGATTTCGTCGCCAGCACGGTCAGCCTGCCCTGGCTTTCCGACATGCTGGTCGGCCAGTACGGTTTATGGACCATGGGCATGACTTACGCGCTGGCCCTGATCCTGCCTATCGTCAGCACCTTCTTCCTGGCATTCGGTGTACTTGAGGATTCCGGCTATCTGCCACGCCTGACCGTCATCGCCAACCGCCTGTTCGCGCTGATCGGCCTCAATGGCCGCGCCGTGCTGCCGATGGTGCTCGGCCTCGGCTGCGTCACCATGGCGACGCTGACGACACGCATCCTGCACAGCCCACGCGAACGGCTGATCACCACCTTCCTGCTGGCGCTGGCCATTCCCTGCTCGGCCCAGCTCGGCGTCGTCCTCGGCATGCTCGGCGGCGTCTCTTTCACCGCCGTCCTGGTCTGGGCCCTGGCCATGGTCGGCGTCCTGCTGCTGGCCGGCTTCCTCGCCGCCAAGCTGATTCCCGGCCGGCGCATTCCGCTGGTCACCGAACTGCCACCGATGCGTCTGCCGATTCTCGGCAATGTGCTGAAAAAGACCGGCGGCCGGCTCAAGTGGTACCTGATCGAAGTCATCCCGCTTTTCCTGCTCGGCACCTTCATCATGTTTGCCCTCGACAAGAGCGGCGCCCTGCCCGGCATCATCCGCGCCGGCGAACCGCTGGTCTCCGGCTGGCTCGGCCTGCCGGCGGAAGCCTCGGCAGCTTTCGTGATGGGCTTCCTGCGCCGCGACTTCGGCGCCACCGGGCTGTTCGCGATGTCGCACAGCCTGTCGCCGATCCAGGCCGTGGTCGGCATGATCACCATCACGCTGTTCATCCCCTGCTTTGCCAGCCTGATGATGATGGTCAAGGAACAGGGCCTCAAAACCGCCATGGCCATGCTGGCCATGATCGTCCCCTTCGCCTTCCTCATCGGCGGCCTGTTCAACATCGCGCTGCGCGCTCTCTGGTCCTGATCATGAGTCCGAAACACGAAGCCCGCCTGCCGCTCGCCTTCATTCCCGCCGGCAGCGAAGTTCGCCTCGCCGCCCTGGGTAACGAGATCGACGCCCTGCAGCGCGAACAACTCACCGCCTACGGCCTGGCCGAAAACCGCCCGCTAACGGTACTGCAGCAACGGCCAATGACGGTCATTCTGGCCGACGAGGTGGAACTGGCGCTGGAGCACGCAGTGGCTCGCTACATCTGGGTAGAAAAGAAAGATAATGAGAACGGTTCGTAATTAGTTGAAACTAAAGAACTTTTTACCCACGCCACGCTCAAATCTCCAGTTGCACCTTTAGAATACGGCACGGGTAAGCCAGCTCCTGCCGCCAGCCAGCCTGCTGATCAACCAATACTTCGGAGAACGCTATGAAAGGCGACAAGAAAATCATCGACATCCTCAACGGCCTGCTGGCCGGCGAACTGACCGCTGTCGACCAATACCTGATCCATGGCGAGATGTATGCCGACATGGGCTTTGCACATCTGGCCGAAAAATCGCTGCACGAGTCCGATCACGAACGCCAGCACGCCCGTGCCCTGATCCAGCGCATTCTTTTCCTCGAAGGCACACCCAACCTGGCCAAGCGAGACGCCCTGAAGGTCGGCAAGACCGTTCCGGAAATGCTCAAGTCCGATCTGGCCGTCGAATACAAGGTGGTCGGCGAACTGAAAAAGGCCATGGCCGCCTGTGAAAAGGCACAGGACTACGTAACCCGCGACATGCTCGGCGTCCAGCTTGAAGATACTGAGATGGACCATGCCTACTACCTCGAAAAGCAGATCCGCCTGATTGAACTGGTCGGTCTGCAGAACTACCAGCAGAGCCAGATGGGCTCCGGCAACCCGGCTTAAGGAGCGAGCATGAAAGGCGAAAAGAAAGTCATCGAAGCCCTGAACAAGGTGCTGAAGAACGAGCTGACCTCGATCAACCAGTATTTCCTGCATGCCCGCATGTTCCGCAACTGGGGCCTGGAAAAGCTCAACGACTACCAGTACAAGCAGTCGATCCGCGTCATGAAGGAAGCCGACGAACTGATCGAACGCGTGCTCTTCCTCGAAGGCCTGCCCAACCTGCAGAACCTGGGCAAGCTGCTGATCGGCGAAAACGTCGTCGAATGCCTGCAGGGCGACCTTAAGTACGAACGCGAGATCCAGCGCCCGCTGCTGGTCGAATCAATTGCCCTGTGCGAAGAGCTGCAGGACTACGTCAGCCGTGATCTGCTCGAGGAACTGCTCGAGCATTGCGAGGAAGCCATCGACTGGCTGGAAACGCAGCAAACCCTGATCAAGGACGTCACGCTGCCGAACTACCTGCAAGCCCACATGGAACCGGGCGAAGGCTGAACGCCGCCAAGCCAGATACAGCAACCAGGCCCCCGGACGACCGGGGGCTTTTTTTTGTTCGGAATTGGATATTTCTCCGCTCGGGAAATCATCGCCCCCACCGGAACAACCTGAACAAATTTGAAGAAAACCAAGCAGCAGACGTTAACAGCGCTTTGCCAAAAATCCAATGTCATTGACTGACAATGACAATACGCTGAAAATTACTCAACCATATTCCATTCGCGCCTGCACTGGCCGCGCCGGATTACGCAATTTCCCGCACCGATCGGTCGACGCAAAACAATCCAGAAAGAACCCATGTCAACATCAATTTCCAGGTGGTACTACGTCAACAATGAAACCGTCGATGGACTGATCAACAACATTAAGCTGCGCGTTGGAAGCGCTCAAAGCGTCTTCAATTATTGCAAGGAAAAGCAGTTGTCGATCACTATGCTGAGCAACGCAGTCAACAGCCAATTTCCAGCCCTTGACCGGGCGGCCATTACGGATTACTTCAAAGCTGCAGGACTGAACGCCGAGGACTTGCGAGGCATTACCGAAATCAATTGGACGAATGTTGAAGCTGCGATGCAGACGACGATTCCCGATATGGTGAATATCGTGCTGAATCCCGGCGCACCGGTCTTGAACGGCAGTGGCAACAACGAACACTTTTTCGGGAACGGCGACGCTAACCGCATCTTCGGATCAAGCGGCAACGATTTGCTCGAAGGCGGCGATGGTGACGACTCGCTGGTGGGCGGAGCTGGCAACGACTGGCTAAAGGGCGGTAATGGCGATGACAACCTTGAGGCCAATCAATCGGGCTATGAGCGACCGGTAACGTATACCTCAGGCTATTTCGCGGCAGATGGAAACTGGCGGGCGCCGGAACTACGCTCCGTAATCGACAACGAGATCAATATTCTCGATGGCGGCGATGGCAATGACGGTCTCTATGGGGGATTTGGCTCTGACCACTTGATCGGCGGCGCGGGAAACGACTTTATAGTTTCATCACCATTTTCTGTTCAATTCAATCCAACGCGCGAATCGCTGGCCAATATCGGGCCTGACCTCATCGAAGGGGGCAGCGGCAACGACGAAATCACAATGACCACGCTCGACCAAGCTGACGGTGGCAGTGGTGACGACATATTCAACCTCAATTCTGCTCTGGATGACTTCAGGACTGAAGGCTATTGCAAAATCATTGCCGGAGAAGGTGCTGACACGATCCGAGTCCATGGCGGCAGCCGCGAACTTCGTCCGGAAATTCATCTTGAGGAATTGATTCCGGCCCACGACACCGTCAATGACGGGCTGATCTTCACAATGCCCAACTGGTCTCGGATCAGCGGCTTTGACTTTGCAAACGACACGCTGAATCTCTCGCTCTATCGTACGGTCGATAGCGACCTCTACTTCTACGCAGCCAACGATGGCGGCGCCACAAGAGACTACAGTTTCACCGAAACGCCCGAGTCGCAATGGGAACAACTGGATGTACGCACTTCCCGTGTGCAGTTCCTCGATTCACCGACCAGTCAATTGCAAAAAAACAAAGGCCTGTTCGTTATCCGTGGCGCCACCGACGTTGAAGACAACGCGAAGGCCGTCGCCGCCTTGATCAATAGCTATGGAGGATTTTCGCAAAAAAACCTCGCCCCCCAAACCTACGGTGACTGCCTGTACTACGTCCTTGTCGATACGGCCAATGGCATGGCACTGGCCAAAGTCAATACCGCCCAGAATTCGACTGAAGGCATCCAGGAGAATGATGTCGTTTCGCTGATCACCTTGATCGGCCACAAAACCGAGCTAGTCAGCGAACAAATGCTACTCACCGCATTTGCCTAGCAGTAGAGATTCAACAGGTAATTCCGTTGCAACATCCAAAACTTGCCAAATTCACGAATGTGCAGCCATTGCTTGCCCTCCGAGCCGCCCAAGATAGTCATAAAACCCTTGATATGGTCCAGTCTGAAATCAAAATTTCGCCAAGCGATGTCAAGCCGGAGCCGGGTGGTTGCCGGGACGAGCACCCGGCCAAGCGATTCGCGTTTTCACCACCCCATAGCCCTCAGTTATTTGACGCACTTGCCCGCAGTTACACACCACCGGACAGGAAATCAATAAAGCCTATCCTCATTGCAGGAGTTGCAACCAAATTGATAGCAACTCACGCAAACACTGCAATGGCTAGCGGCAAAAATGGCAAGTAAGCACTTAACCTACTGGCTCACCGGTCTATCAGGAGCCGGCAAAACGACCTTGGCACAAGCCCTGGCCCGGCATCTACGCACCTTGGGCCAAGCGGTATGTGTGCTCGATGGTGATGAGTTACGCGCCGGGCTCTGCCGTGACTTGGGCTTT
>Ga0209798_10002201_pt1 | contig 11499 bp, 17 predicted proteins | sample DOMMetBare3Fresh_FD_187475 | JGI IMG/M metagenome (GOLD analysis project Ga0209798, IMG submission 187475) | Wetland sediment microbial communities from St. Louis River estuary, USA, under dissolved organic matter induced mercury methylation -... | ecosystem: Environmental > Aquatic >...
CTTATTTTCTTTAGCATTATTGAATGCACTAGCGAGGAATCAATGCGGCTGAGTAGAAACTACACATGCTACGACTCATAGCAATCCTACTTATGAAATCGATGGCGCGGTGCATTATTGAGTCGCCAGCATGGCGGGCGCAGTACCGAGCACCACAACATTTGCCCTTAACAATCAAACTACATCGGCAAGGTTTCCGTTTCCGTCTGCACAATAAAAGCTGCCCGGTTCACCTTGAACTTGTGTTGCGAAAATACCACGCCGTCATATTCATTAAAAGCTGTTTCTGGCATCAACACGAAGGTTGCAAAGCGTCAATATCTGCCTAAAACCCGACTGGAGTTTTGGGAACAGAAATTCGCCCGTAATGTGGCGCGTGACCAGAAAGTATTGCATCAACTCAGTGTTGGGTTGGCGGGCAGCCATCGTTTGGGAGTGCGGATTGAAGAGGAAAATAAGGGCGGCAACCTTGCCGCGCTTGGCCACATGGTTGTGTAGCGGTGCAGAGTACTTTGAAATGCCGGTTTACAATGAATTCAGCGAGTTATAATCGACCAAACGCTTTGCAGAAAAACGCTCTGGCAGTCAAATCACGCTATCTTACCCAACTCATTAAAATGAATCTCCCTAACTTCATCGTCTTCAGTTATTCGCGCCTGTTTTAAAATACCATTATCGTAATATTGGTATCGATGCTCAGATTCAATTTCACCATAAACAACTTTCTGGCAAAGCAGCATTTTGTCCTGGGCGTCAAAATAACCTCGATAATAAGTGTTTCGATTATTTAAACTGGCTTCAGTTATTTCATTGACCAGCTTTAGCGGCAGTTTGATGCCGCTGTAACTGACAAAATAGCGGCTCGTTCCCATGCTCCGCGTGGGAATGTGTTGTTCTGAATTCATGGTGTACAGGATTTAAGAAAATAGATGAATAGAGAGCGTCTCTATTATTTGATCCAAAGTCAGGTTTTCATTTTCACCGACAATGTTGTTCATAGAAATTGGATATTTCAGGTCTATGCCATACCTTCCCGGGGCCTGTCCAAAAGTATAAATATAGGCCGAAAGGCTGGGATCATTAAGTGTGCATAAATCGATGGCCTGAAAGTGCTGTTCCTGATTGTTCAGCGCCAGCGTATTTTCACCGTAACGATGCACCAGTTCCAATAACAGGAGCTTTAGCGGAATATCCTTATCAATAGCCCAGACATTCATACTGGCGTGCTGGATTAAATCTTCCTGACTACGATGGGTCGGGCGTAATAGTTCAGTATCAATAGACTTTGCGCTTTGTTGATTAAGCACAGGATAAGTAAAAAACTCAATATGGCGCTGCCGGCAATCCATAAATCGGCATAAAGGACGTTATCTGCCAGTAGCCAGTCGGTAATGCCTGCACCTGTAAACAAGGCTATTAACGGCACTAGATACAATAACAGGGAAGTGCGTAGTAGCAAGTTTTCATCAATAGCGACCATGACTTCATCACCGGCTTTTAGTTGAATGTCACAGTCAACCGGAACTGATTTTTTCTTTAGAACGCTGCCGAGTGCGTTGCTTGTACATGAGGCTTTTTGCTGGCATCCGCCGCACGCACTATTCTGTCCGCTTTCAACCCAGACTTGATGGTTTTCTATTTTCACAACTACCGCTAATTCTTCTATCATAGCCAAACCCTTCAATCGATGAGTGTCAGATGCTTTTCGGTAAAATATAGTGTGCCGTCAATCTCTTCCAGACGTAGCGATTGCAAACGTTGTCCAAAACAGACCGGGCTTTGGCACTCGCCTGTTTTGGGATCAAAGATAAACCCGTGCATGGAGCAACGCAGATATTTTCCGGTTTCATCAAAAATGGCATCCTGTTCGCAGTTTAATGGCCTGTGCATGTGCATACAGTGGTTAACATACGCATAGGCAATGCCTTCAAAAGCGAAGATAATGGCTGATGTCGGCCGGCTTTTAAAACTGATTTTCCGCGTTAAATAACTGGCTTCATGCAGTTCTTGATGAGTGCAGACTGGATTATGTTGTCGTTTGCCCATGGCATTTTAATCCCAAGCCTTTGCCAGCATCTTTAACCAGGTGTCCAGCCTGTCCGGCGTAAGGTCTTTCTGATTTTCCTGATCCAGCGCCAGGCCTACAAAGTGCCCATCTACGACTGCTTTAGAGGCTTGGAAGTTATATCCTTCAGTAGCCCATTCACCGATTATGGTGGCGCCGCATTGTTTAAACTGTTCGTATAAATAAAACACAGCGTCAACAAATTCGGCAGGATAACTTTTTTGATTACCCAGCCCGTAAATCGCCACCTTTTTACCGCTAAAGTCCTGCCCTGCCAGCGTTGGTAAAAACTCCTCCCAACTTTCAGTGGCATTACCGGTTGATAAGCCAGGCAACAAGCCTTCGCCATAAGTGGGCGTGCCTAAAATCAAGGTGTCATAAGCTAACATATCCATCGCACTGGCATTGCGTACATTCACTGGTTTAGCGGCAATAGCCGAACCTAATGCCGTTGCAATATCTTTTGCAATGCGCCGGGTATTTCCGGTATCAGTCCCAAAAAAAATACCTACTTTGGCCATGGCTTCCTCGCTTAATAAAGTGGACTCCTGACGCTTTAATGTCAGAATAGGTTATAAGATTTATTTGGCGACCTTGCTGAAACTCAAAATACCAAGGTGTTTTTCTATAAACAAAATACCACCACTGCTATTAAAAGTCCTTGATTGATAACAGGCATCAGCAAGGTAGCAATAGAATCTTTTATTTCATATTTCTCGACAATAGACGGCATTCCGGTCAGCCATACGCGTCCCATCGCTCCTTCACCTTTCGCAAAGGTTTTTTCTGCATACAGGTCTGCGAGATTTGATTTTTTTGCGCTGTAACCCTCATTAAAAATCAGACGCTCCCTTTTATTATCAGGCAGCCAGATTTCAAGCTGTATGGCAATAGGTGTCGCTTTAGCCGACAGGAAGGTCATTAAATAGATGAGTCCTGCTTTATCCGACAATGGAATACCCAGCGCCGTGGTGATTCCGGCATTTTTTGCATCCCGGCCTCTGATAAAGGACTCTGATTCACCCAGATCAGCCATGAGAACCGGCAAGCCTTTTTCCCATACCCGCCCTGGCAAGCCAAAACCTTTCATGATTTTGGTTTTTCTTGAAACGAACTCAAAATAATCCAGCGTACCGTAATAGCCATCTATAACACCCAGCTCATTGCTCCTGTCAGCATCATTGGCCCATACTTCAATAGCGCCTGCGTGTTCTTCGTCATCACCACACAAAAACACGACTACAGCCATTAAAAACTCACCTGAAAACACCGGTATGCCAATAGCACAAGTCAAACCGGCTTTTTTTGCGGCTTCCGTGCGTTTAAAACAGGAGTGGGTAAATTCTTTTATTACCACAGGATGCCCCCTGGCCCAGGCACTGCCCGGCAATCCTTCGTGATAATTAAACCGCGTTTGTTCGCTGGCCGCTTTAAAATCCTCCAACTCGCCATAGTTGCCGGTAGCCAGTTCCAGTTGGGTTCTATCCTTACCAGGAATCCATATTTCGGTTACTTTGATAAATGTTTTCATATAATTCCTGGTGATGGTTGGGACACTGCCTTAAATTATTAAGTTTTAGGAATGGACACATGTACTTGGGCATTTACACAATATGGGAGCGGCTTAAGCCGCTCCCACGATAAATACCTTTGTCCAGCTGTGGAGTTATCGTTCCTTAACGCTGTATTTGCAGCAGTCCTTGTTCTTTGCTTAACAGCCTGTCCAGCCATTCATCAGGGGTATAGGCTTTAACGCTGACAGCATGGAGCCTTCCTGATGCCAGAGGTCCCTTCAACGTTGCCATGACCAATTGCTGTTTTTTAACCAGAGTCAGATCAGTGAATTGCTCACTGACAACAACAATCAATAAATCACAGCCTCCGCCTTCGACCAGAACTCTCGCGTCAGGAATGCCTTGTTGCACCAGTTGTTCAACATCGTAGCTGGTTAATGACCCTTTTTCGGTTTCTACTTTTTTCGGCGTAGCGGCTGTTAATAAAGGTAACAAGCTGCCGTTGTCAGACATTTCTTCAATGATGTCACAACCACCGACCAGTTCGCCGTTAACAAACAGCTGCGGGAAAGTTGGCCAGTGAGAAATACTCGGTAACTTTTCACGAATGAAAGGCGCTTCCAGAACATTCACATAGGCGTAAGGGACATTGGCCGCATTGAGTATGCCTACTGATTTGGCTGAAAATCCGCACTGCGGATTAGTCGGTACGCCTTTCATATAAATGATGATGGGGTTGGTAGCCAGTTGATTGCGGACCTTGTCTTCGGTGTTCATAAGTTTCTCCATTTTTTGGTAATCTAAGATTGATTAATCACCACGAAGAAAAAGCCAAGGTAAAAACTTCGTATCCTTCGTGTCTTCGTGGTGTTATGCCTTAAGTTGATGCCTATGAGATGGATTTCTCTCTACCCGGCCTGTTGCCGGAGTTTGATTTCAGCTTTTTTAATCAAGCTGATTTCACCTTCCCCTCTAATGACGCTGGCATCAACAATGCATTGCTCAATATCATCACAGGAAGGAATATCAAACATGGTTCTTCTGAGTATCTGCTCCATAATACTCCGCAATCCGCGTGCTCCCGTTTCCCGTTCTATGGCTTTTTTAGCGATTTCAATCAGGGCATCGGGTTCAATCTTCAGTTCGACACCTTCGTAGGCAAACAATTGTTGATACTGGCGAACCAGCGCGTTTTTAGGCTCCGTTAAAATCTTGATCAATGAGTCTATATCCAGTGGTTCTAGCGGTGCCAATACCGGAAAGCGGCCAATAAACTCGGGTATCAAGCCAAATTTACGCAAATCACTGGGTTGTGTGGCATTAAGCATCGCTTCAAGTGTGGGCTTATCAGCCGGATTGTTCATTTCAGCATGGAAACCGATAGCAGAATTCATCGGTACCAATCGTTTTTCAACATGTTTTTCCAGACCAGGAAATGAACCTCCGGCGATAAACAGAATATTGCGCGTATCAAGAGTGGTTTCACCGTCTTTGTTGCGCTGACCTTTACCTGAAATTTTAACGTGAGACCCTTCGACCAGTCTGAGTAATGCCTGTTGCACGCCTTCTCCGGAGACATCGCGGGTTCCGGTTTGCTGTTCGGGACTGCGGGCAATTTTGTCAATTTCGTCGATATAAACAATGCCCCACTCAGCGTTAGCCATATTACCTTCCGCGACATCCAGTAATCTGACCAGAATATTTTCCACGTCATCGCCCACATAACCCGCCTGGGTCAGCGTTGTGGCATCAGCGATGACAAAGGGGACGCCGACAATTTTAGCCAGGGTGCTGGCTAATAAGGTCTTGCCCGTGCCGGATGGGCCGATTAACAAAATATTGGATTTGCCGATTTCCACATCCTTATCAAACTCGCCCAGCCCAGCGTTGCCGCTTTCATGCTTGAGTCGTTTGAAATGATTATAAACAGCGACGGACAAAATTTCTTTAGCCAGATCCTGACCAATAATGTATTGATCAAGATGCTGTTTTATCTTTGCTGGAATAGGCAACGGCCCCTGCATTTCAGAAAGCTCTTTTTTCCGGCTCCAGTTACTGACCACCTGATTGGCTAATAACACACAATCGCCGCAAATAGTGCCATCGCTACCTGCAATCAAAGGTACGGCCGGGGACTGAGCTATGCCACAAAAGGAACAGTGTTTGATTTCTTTATCGCTCATGGATAATTCCTCTGTTACTGGGGTAAACTGGCTAGCCATGCGCGTTGACAAGTTCGCCGCGAACGTTCTTTCATTAGTTGCCGAATTTTCGGTGTCGCTTTTTGTAACGATACAGTTTCCGCTTTTTGTATATGCTTGCACAAAACAAGGTGGAAACCTATCTCCGATTCGACAATTTCACTCACTTCACCTGCTTTTATACTAAAAAGAACGGCGTCCAATTCCGGGTAAAGCTTGCCGCGCGGCACTATGCCGAGTACGCCGCCTTGCAGCGCGGTCGGGCATTCAGAATGTTTTAAAGCGAATTCGGCAAATTTATAGGGTTTCTTTTGGAGTTTTGCGCCGATTTCCTGCATTCTCGAAAATGCAGCTTCGCGGGTATTTTCGGGATAATCCGGATTAATGCTAATAAATATATGGCAGGCTTTACGCAGTTCAGGGCGATTAAATTGCTCTGCATGTAAATGGTAATAAATGCCTACCTCTACTTCGCTGATACTAGGCGCTCGTGATGCTATCAGTTCCAAAACCACATTGACCCTGCATTGACGATAAAGCGCGGTATGCAGGCTATCCTGATTTAGATGATTCTTTTCCAGGTCACTGAAAAATGACTCATCATCCTCATAACGGTCGCGGATTTCCTGGTAAGCATCCTGTAATTCCTTATCGGAAATAATCACTGCACCCGCTTCAGGCGCATTCAGGATCCGGCTTTCAACTTTCAACTCATTGCTAGCCTGAACTTCTGCTCGCCTTAATTCATCGGCTTGCAATTCATCCGGTGTTTTTTTGAATAGTGCCAGAGCCGCTCTTAACAAGGCATAAGAATCAGTCTGAGCAGAATTATTACACGGGTTCATATCAAAACTCTGGTTCATTAAATGATTCAGGGTGTGCTGGAGCGAGCGCAGACTCAGGTACTTGCAAGGTTCTGCCCTGAAAAGCGACATGGTATTGAATTTGTTCACTGTCTCTAAGCACTTTAAAGACTTCTCCTTCAGTGCCTTTTGCAAACAGGATATTGCCCTGCATTCCCAAATCAATAGTACATACAACCTTGTCTCTAAATTCAAAGCGGCTGGGGTTCCAGGGTTCATCCTCACCTATCAACTCCTCAACCCGGCAGCCCACCATCCGTCCGAGACCCAGAAAATGCACGGTAAAAATAACCTGGTCTTGTAGAAAAGTGCCTACTTCAATAACATTGCCGACACTGCCCCGGCGAATCAACAATGTACCTACATCCATACCGGGGTAAGTACCGTCATTACGGATGTTTCGGGTGACCCGGACGGTTTCACCAAATTCAAACCGGCCTTCGTCGAAGCGCTCGGGTTTCATGTCTTTATATCACTTAAGGAAACAAATGCCGTTTGCGGCTCGCCCATGGAAAATACTTTAAACACTTTTTCAGTTTGCGCATCGGACTCGACAAAATCCTGATAGGCTCGCATCAGCAATTTACTGTAGACAGCTCGCTTTGCTGCTTCATTTTCAGGCATTTCATCTCCTGCTTTTTGTAAATAATCATGAAAACGTTGCAATATATGTAAGCGATTGACATGCACCACGCTTGGCTCGTATTCCAGTTCAAAATACTGCAAGAAGTCTTCCGCCGATTCCAGTTCTTCCATTTCTTCTTCAAAATTCATGGGGTTTCTCCGGTAATTAAATGGGCCCAACTAAAGAGGCATCCTGAGTTAGCAGGTAGATTGCCAGGACTATAAATACCACTAAGGCCATGATGGTCAGTAATGATTCAGTTATTGTTTTAAACATGATTTTGCTCCGATAATGGGTGTTGTGTCTTCGCTTTTACGCTTAATACTGTTAAATTAAGCCGTTCGCTGAGCAGTATTGAAGCGGTGTAGGGTACGCTGGCGTACCTTGCGGCGGCATTCAATGGTACGCACAGCGTACCCTACACGGCTCTTGCTCCGATAATATTGTGTGCGTCTTCATCTTTACGTTTAATAACCAATTCCAGCAATCCTTTTGCGCCGATTCGATCCTTGCTATCCAAGCCCACCAGTTTTTCAAAAATGCTCCGGCTCACATCCAGACATCCCAAGCGCATGTTTAAAAACCCGATGGCTTTCAAGGTAAACAAATACAACCTGACCTGGGTTAATGAATCTGCGGGGGCATCACTCATATGGCTATCTTGCAAATCACGCCAATCCTCGGGAAAATCGATTAAAGGTCTTATGACAGCCAAGGCTTTAAGGGTTGCATTCAAGGCATCTTCCAGCCGATGTTGGTAATAGTAAAAACGGTTTAAGGCAATCAATACATTCAACGATTCAGGTGCCAGAAAATAAGCTCTCAGTAAAGGCAGTTCGGCATCACCCGTCGCATAGTTTTCTGCGGCGGTCGCTATCATTTCTTTAATGCCTGCAACATCGGGTTCTTCAAAATACAAATCGTGTGCTTCAAAATCCAAAAGATCCATTTAAACCCTCACCGCCAGTTTTACCGGGCTTTCTTTCCTGGGAACGCAAACGCTTTCCGCTTCACAGTTATCACAGCTTTCATCAACAGCTACTTTGCTTAATTCGGTTTGCCTGGCTTCCAGTTCATCAATTCTTTCAATCAAACAAGAGATAGCCTTGCCAACCGGATCAGGAATTGTGTGATGATCCAGATCAATGCCATGCCGGTTTTGTATTTGTGTGCCTTTGGTTTGAATAACGCGTCCCGGAATACCCACCACTGTGCAACAAGGCGGTACATCTTTAACCACCACTGAATTAGCGCCGACACGGACATTGTTACCTAAGGTAATAGCGCCAAGAATTTTAGCGCCAGACCCCACCAGCACATTATTGCCCAGGGTCGGATGACGTTTTTCCTTGTTCCAGGTCGTCCCGCCCAAGGTCACGCCATGATATAAAGTGACATCATTGCCAATCTCTGTCGTCTCACCGATCACCACCCCGAGTGCGTGGTCGATAAATAAACGTCGCCCAATGGTAGCGCCCGGATGAATTTCAACATTGGTGAACATTTTGGCAAACGTAGCTAAAATTCTCGCCGTCAATTTCCAGTTTGCTTTCCATAAACGGTGGCTGATCCGGTGCATTAATACCGCATGGACACCCGAATAGGCCAGCAATATTTCCCAGACACTATGCGCTGCGGGATCGCGGCCAAAAACACAATGGACATCTTCATGCCATTGAGCCAGAAAACTCTGCGGCGTTTCTACCTGGTTTTTAACATTATCTAAAATGACCATAACCATTTTTAAGCTCCTGTTGAGTGTGGAGTAAAAAAGCATGTTTTTTTACTCCAGCTACAAATGCTCGGTGATGAAGCGTTATGTTCCTGGTTCCCACGGGCTCCGTGGGAACCAGGAACAATCAATTTAAGCTCCAACCGGTTTTACCTAACGTCGGTGGCCCAGGTATTCTGAAAAAGGAACCCGGATAGCGGTCATCCTGATCCGGTATTTCTAACGTGTCTTTAACTTCCGGTTCGCATGACTGCAATTCATTATGTTCGTTCATGATAAAACGTCCTCTAAAGATTTTGATGAAAGAGATTTAAGTCTTCAGTTTTTGGTGACCGTTTCGTATCACTCACAAAGAGCCTGACTTGAGTCAACAATTTTTGCGCCTGTAATCGGGTTACAGCAATGCCAATTTGCTTATAGGCGTGAACCACACCTTGAGTACCCGAATGTTTGCCAAGAACCAGTTGATGACTGCGCCCTACTATGGCAGGATCGACACCTTGATAATTATTCGGGTCTTTGAGCAAACCATCGACATGAATGCCTGCTTCATGACTAAATACGTTTTTACCAATCAAACTTTTTCGACTGCCGATTGCATCGCCCGATGCACAGGCAACCTGATCGGATAGCGAGGGAAAATTCTGTAGATTGATGCCGGTTTCAAAGCCATACAATTGCTTTAAGCCGACTACAACCTCTTCCAATGCAGCATTTCCCGCACGTTCACCCAGTCCATTAACGGTAGTGTTGACATGAGTCGCGCCTGCCAACGCCGCTGCCAACGTATTGGCGGTTGCAAGCCCAAGATCATCATGGGCTTGCATTTCAATTTCCAAATCCGTTGCCGCTCTTAACTTTTTGATGGTCTCAAAGACACCAAACGGTTCCATAATGCCTACGGTATCGGCAAAGCGAATTCTACTCGCCCCTGCCAGTTGCGCGGTTTCTGCCATGAGTATTAAAAAATCTACATCCGCTCGAGAGGCATCTTCCATCCCTACACAGACGTCCATGCCTAGACACCGTGCTTCCTGCACGCAGCTGTTAATCGTGTCTAATACCCACTGCCGACTTTGTTTAAGCTTATGTTGAATATGCTGGTCGGAAGCCGATATGGATAAATCGATTTTATTCACACCCAAGCCTAAACTGCTAAGCAAATCATCGCGGCGCATTCTAGACCAGACCAGTAGCGTTGAAGGCAATCCTAAAGCGGCAATCGCCTTGATTTCTTCCCTTTCAACAGCGCCCATTGCCGGAATGCCGATTTCCAACTCCTGCACACCCAATCCCGCCAGTTGTGTTGCAATTGCCAGCTTTTCTTCCAGCGAAAAAGCAACTCCGGCCGATTGCTCACCATCCCTGAGCGTGGTGTCGTCTATGATGATGGTGCGGGTTTGGGTTTTCATTGTCTCGCTCATCAGTTATGTGAGTTAGCACCTTCTCCCTCAGGGAGAAGGTTGGGATGAGTAGATTAAAACAAGCATTTCACTTCCCCTCACCCAACCCTCTCCCTTTGGAGAGGGCTTTTTATGCATAAGTCGGTGCAAACGCTTTTTCAGGGTCGACTACAGGGCCATCACCCTCCCAATACGGCGACAACTTACGCAAAGTGGCAACGATACCGGGCATCACTTTCAAGACGGTATCGACTTCCGACATCGAGTTATAGCGCGAAAAGGAAAAACGAATCGTCCCATGTGCGGCGGTATAAGGAATGTCCATAGCCCGCATCACATGCGAAGGCTCCAAAGAACCGGAAGTACATGCTGAGCCACTGGATGCTGCAATACCTGCCTTGTTTAACAGCATCAAAATCGATTCACCTTCGATATATTCAAAGGCTATATCAGTCGTGTTCGGCAACCGATTATTCATATCGCCAGTCACAAAACTATGCGGAATCTGTTCGGTAATTCCGCGTTCCAGACGATCACGCATGGCTTTAACTTTGGTATTTTCATATTCGATGAACTCCTGCGCCAATTCGCAGGCTTTGCCCAGGCCCACGATAGACGCCGTATTTTCTGTCCCGGCGCGTCGCCCCCGTTCCTGATGGCCGCCGCGTAACAAAGGCCGGTACCGTGTACCACGGCGCAAATACAAAACACCGATTCCTTTCGGGGCGTGAAGTTTATGCCCGGACAGCGACAACATATCGATTTTGGTATCTTGTAACATCATTGGAATCTTGCCGACCGCCTGTACCGCATCGGTATGAAACATCACGCCCGCTGCATTTGCCATCTCCGCTATTTCTGCGACCGGAAAAATCGTACCCGTCTCATTATTGGCCCACATCACCGATACAATAGCCACCTGATCTGATAACAACTTTTTATACGCATCTATGTTTAAACGTCCGGCTTTATCGACCGGCATTCTATGGATGGTGTAACCAATGTCATTAAGTTAAGAACTAACTCATTGAATATGATATAATTTGCCCTACCTAAAAAACATAAAGGAAGGCAAAAATGACAGAAATAGAACCTC